>Ga0335085_10001430_pt1 | contig 50933 bp, 41 predicted proteins | sample Lox_Sample_45_FD_206712 | JGI IMG/M metagenome (GOLD analysis project Ga0335085, IMG submission 206712) | Soil microbial communities from Loxahatchee National Wildlife Refuge, Florida, United States - Lox_Sample_4.5 | ecosystem: Environmental > Terrestrial > Soil > Wetlands | place: USA... | reverse complement strand
CTCATCCGCAAGGTCAAAGCCCCGCTGATGATTGACACCACGGACCCGCAAGCCGTCGAGCTGGCGCTCACCTGGTGCCAGGGAAAAAGCATCATCAACTCCATCAACCTGGAGGACGGTGAGGAGAAATTCGAGCGCATCTGCCCGCTGATTCGCGCCTATGGCGCCGCCGTGGTCGTCGGCTCCATTGACGAGGATAAGCAGCAGGCCCAGGCCTTCACCCGCGAGCGCAAACTGGCCATTGCCGAACGCTCCGTGCGCCTGCTCACGGAGAAATACGGCATCCCCCGCGAAGACGTTGTGCTGGACCCGCTGGTCTTTCCCTGCGCCACCGGAGACGAAAACTACATCGGCGGCGCCGTGGAAACCATCGAGGGTGTGCGCCTGGTGAAGGAAAAACTGCCGGGCGTGAAGACCATCCTGGGAATCTCCAACATCTCCTTCGGCCTGCCCGCCGCCGCCCGCGAGGTGGTCAACTCCGTCTTTCTCTACTACTGCACCAAGGCCGGACTGGACCTGGCCATCGTCAACGCGGAAAAGCTGGAGCGCTTCGCCACCCTGCCCGAAGAGGAGCGCCGCCTGGCGGAAAGCCTGCTGTTCAATTGGCCCCCGGCGGACCCGCCCGCGGACCACCCCCAGGCGGAACTGCTGCGCGGCGCGCCCGAAGACTGGCGCGAACAATCCCGCGAGCAGAAAATCGCCATCAATCAGTTCCATATCGCCGCCATCGCCGCCCACTTCCGCGAGCGCGGCGCGCGCAAAAAAGAGAAGGCTGCGGACCTGCCCCTGGACCAGCGCCTGGCCAACTACATCATCGAAGGCTCGAAAGACGGCCTGGTCGCCGATCTGGACCGCAAACGCGCCGAGGGCGCGGCCCCCCTGGACATCATCAACGGCCCGCTCATGGCCGGAATGAACGAAGTCGGCCGCCTCTTCAACAACAACGAGCTGATCGTGGCCGAAGTCCTCCAATCGGCGGAGGCCATGAAGGCCGCGGTCAGCCATCTCCAGCGCTTCATGCAGAAATCAGACACCCATGCGCGCGGCAAAATCGTGCTGGCCACCGTCAAGGGCGACGTCCACGACATCGGCAAGAACCTGGTGGAAATCATCCTCGCCAACAACGGCTACACCGTCGTCAACCTGGGCATCAAAGTTCCCCCCGAAGATTTGATCCGCGCGCACCACGAGCACACCCCCGATGCCATCGGCCTCTCCGGCCTGCTGGTCAAAAGCGCGCAGCAGATGGTGGTCACCGCGGAAGACCTGCGCGATGCCGGCATCCACGTCCCCCTGCTGGTGGGCGGCGCCGCGCTTTCCGACAAATTCACCCGCTCGAAAATCGCCCCCAGCTACTCCGCCCCCACCCTCTATGCCAAGGACGCCATGACCGGCCTGCGCCTGATGAACGAGCTGATGGACCCGGCCACGCGCGCCGCGGTGCTCGATGCGCACCGCGCCGCAGACGGCGCTCGCCCCGCGGAGCCCGCGCCCATCGCCGCTCTTCCCGCCGAAGAGCGGCGCAGCAGCCGCGTGCGCGCCGAAATCCCCATCCCCCCCGCCCCCTACCTGGACCGCCGCGTCCGCGACCTGCGCCACCTGGCCGAGGTGTGGAGCTATATCAATCCCCAGATGCTCTACGGCCGCCACCTGGGCTTCAAGGGCAACTTCGACCAGGCGATCGCCGCCCGCGATCCCAAGGCGCTCGAATTGCATCATCAGGTGGAGAGTCTGAAACAGGAAGCGGCGCCATGGATGACCCTTCGCGCCGTCTGGCAGTTTTTCGAGGCGGAGCGCTCCGGCAATTCCATCCGCCTCTTTGCCCCCGGCGCCGCGGAGCCGCTGCACACGTTCCGTTTCGGCCGGCAGCCCAAACCCGACGGCCTCTGCCTGAGCGACTACGTGCTGGACCCCGAGGGCGACGGCCGCCGCGACCATATCGCGCTCTTCGTGGTCACCGCCGGCGCCGGGGTGCGCGAGCGCAGCGAGCAGGCCAAGACCGCGGGAGAATATTTCCGCGCCCATGCCCTCCAGGCCCTGGCCATCGAATCCGCGGAGGCCTCCGCGGAGTGGCTGCACCGCCGCCTGCGCGAGGATTGGGGCTTTCCCGATCCGCCCAGCCTCACCATGCAGCAGCGTTTCACCACCCGCTACCGCGGCAAGCGCTACAGCTTCGGCTATCCCGCCTGCCCCAATCTGGACGATCAGGCCGGCATCTGGAAGCTCCTGCATCCCGACGAAATCGGCGTGCGCCTCACCGAGGGCATGATGATGGACCCCGAGGCCAGCGTCAGCGCCCTGGTCTTCCACCACCCCGATTGCGCCTACTTCACCGCCAGCCAGGCCGAAGACTGATCCCCTAGCTGCCGGTGTCGTCACCAAGGTTGACGCGCGATGCCCGCCCCACTAGAGTGCACGCTACATTCTGCCGTGCCAGGATGAACAGGAGTCTGCGCAATGCCTGATGAGCTGCTCGCCGGGTTCCCCTCTCCCGCTCTCTTCCTGGACGCGGCCAGCGCCTACCGCCGCTGCGCCGCCCTGCGCACCGGCCTGGAGCTGGACGTCTTTACCGCGCTGGACGGAGAGCCTCTGGATGCGCAAACCCTCGCTGCCCGCTGCGGCGCCTCGCCTCGGGGCATGCGCATCCTCTGCGACGCCCTGGCCACCCTGGGCGCCCTCGCCAAGCAGGGCGACCGCTATTCACTCACCAGCGACGCCGCCGTCTTCCTCAGTCGCAAATCCCCTGCTTCCATGGCCTCCGGCTTTCAATTCCTCAGCTCCGCCGCGTTTGAAAACGCGTTTCAGCAGCTCACCGCCGCGGTACGCCAGGGTGGCACGCCCCTCGAAGCCCAGGGCGTGGTGGCGCCGGAAAACGACTTCTGGATCGAATTCGCGCGCTCCATGGCCCCCATGATGGCCTTTCCCGCCGAATCCATTGCGGAATTGCTGGAGGCCGATCGCGCCCAACCCTGGAACGTGCTGGACGTCGCCGCCGGTCACGGCATCTTCGGCATCGCCATCGGCCGGCGCAATCCCCGCGCCTGCATCACCGCCCTCGATTGGCCCGGAGTCCTGGAAATCGCCCGCTGGAACGCGGACGCCGCGGGCCTGGGAGAGCGCTACCGCACCCTGCCCGGCAGCGCCTTCGAAGTCAATCTCGGAACTGGATATGACGTCGTGCTGCTCACCAACTTCCTCCACCATTTTGATCCCGCAACCTGCGAAACCCTGCTGCGCCGCGTGCACTGCGCGCTCGCTCCGGCCGGCCGTGTAGCCGTCCTCGAGTTCGTTCCCTCGGTGGACCGCGTCACTCCGCCGTTCGCCGCCATGTTCGCCCTGAATATGCTGGTGCACACCCCGTCTGGAGATGCCTACACCTTCCCCGAGCTGGAAGCGATGCTGCGCAACGCCGGCTTCGGCCCCTGCGAACTCCATCCCCTCCCCCCCGGCCCCCAAAGCGTCATCATCACCCACAAATAGTCCCCCGCGCGCACCCCGGGTCCTTCCGCGGCGCGCACCCCGGTTGATCCGCGTCCTCGTACCGGCGGACCTGCGCGTCCGCGCGCACGTCCGCCCTCCCCAGATTTTGCATTCATATCGTATTACGATAGAATTGCCGCGTGGCCCCACAAAACATGCCCCCCGGCGACGCGCTCCGCGCCGTGGAGGAATTCCGCTTTCGCATCCGCAAATTCCTGGATTTCAGCCGCCGCGCCGCACGGGCCGCGGGCCTGGCTCCCCAGCAGCACCAGATGCTGCTGGTCCTGGCCGGAGGACCCGCCGGTCCTGCCCCGCACATCCGCCTGCTCGCCGAGCGCCTCTTCCTCCACCACAACTCCGCCGTCGAACTGGTCAACCGCCTCGAACGCCGCGGCCTGGCGCAGCGCGTGGCCCGCAGCGGCGACCGCCGGCGCGTCGTGATTCACATCACCCCGCGCGGCCGCCGCCTGCTCCACCGCCTCACCCGCCACCACCTCGCCGAGTTGCGCACCGCGGGCCCGGAGCTGATCCGCGCGCTGCAGCGCGCGACCGCCGGCACCCGCCGGCCCGCGCCTCTGCACTCTTCAACCCCCGCGAAGCGGAGGCGCGCGTGAAAACGCCGAAGTCCCGCCTCTCAGAACGCGTGCGCTCCCCAAACCTCCGCGAGCGCCTGCTCAGCCGCTTGGAGCGCCAGGACGAGCCCGGCGAGTTGGGCGATTACACCACCACGTTTCGCGTCATCCCCATCGCCCTGGCCGCCATTCCCATCGGACTGCTCTGCGCGCTCGGCGCCTTCGTCTTGCTGCGCCTGATCGGCCTGTTCACCAACCTTTTCTTCTATTCGCGCTGTAGCTTCCAGGCCGCTTCCCCCGCCGGCAATCACCTGGGCGTTCTCGTGGTTCTGGTGCCCATCGCCGGTGGCCTCATCGTCGGCCTGATGGCCCGCTACGGCTCGGACCAGATCCGCGGCCACGGCATCCCCGAAGCCATCGAATCCATCCTGATGAACGGCAGCCGCGTGGCCCCGCGCCTCGCCGTGCTCAAACCGCTTTCCGCCGCCATTGCCATCGGCTCCGGAGGACCGTTCGGCGCCGAAGGACCCATCATCATGACCGGCGGCGCCCTGGGCTCGCTCATCGCCCAGTTCTTCCATCTCAGTAGCGCGGAGCGCAAAACCCTGCTCGTCGCCGGAGCCGCCGGAGGCATGTCCGCCACCTTCGCCTCTCCGGTTTCTGCGGTGCTCCTGGGCGTCGAGGTTTTGCTGTTCGAATGGAAGCCGCGCAGCCTGATTCCCGTGGCCCTGGCCAGCGCCACGGCGGCCGCGGCCCGCTGGTACGTGCTCGGTCCCGGCCCGCTCTTTCCGGCCACCCCTCATCCCTTCTTTTATAGCCCCAAGGTGCTGCTCGCCTGCGCACTCGCGGGCCTCTTCGCCGGAATTCTGGCCACCCTGGTCACCCAGTCGCTCTATCGCGTCGAAGACGTTTTTGCGCGGCTGCCCATCCACTGGATGTGGTGGCCGGCCTTGGGAGCCGTAGTGGTCGGATTGGGCGGCCTGGTCTTTCCCCAGGCCCTCGGCGTGGGCTACGACCTCATCGCCACGCTCATCCAGGGACACGCCGGCCTGCGTTTGATTGTCGGAATCCTGGTGGTCAAGTGGATCATCTGGGCGGCCTCGCTCGGCTCCGGCACTTCCGGCGGCGTGCTCGCCCCCGTGCTGATGCTGGGCGGCGCGCTGGGCGGCGCCGAAGCCCTGTGGTTTCCGGACGCCGGGGTGGGCTTCTGGCCGCTGGTCAGCATGGGCGCAATGCTCGGCGGCACCCTCCGCGCGCCTCTGGCCAGCATCGTCTTCACCTTTGAAGTCACCCGCGATCCCGGCGCGCTTCTCCCCCTCCTGATTGCCACCGGCGTGGCCTACTGCGTTACCGTACTCACCCTGCGCCGCTCCATCCTCACCGAAAAAATCGGCCGCCGCGGCTATCACCTGAGCTGCGAGTACGCCATTGACCCGCTGGAGATTCTCTTCGTCCGCGAGGTGATGCGCTCCAACGTGGTCGCGCTGCGCGCCGATATGACTCTCGAGGCTGCGGCCCGCGCGGTCAAAACCGATCACCGCCGCAGCCAGCGGCTGCTCCCCGTGGTGGACGCGGCCGGCCATCTCGCCGGAGTGCTCACCCGCAACGACCTGCGCCGCGCCCTGGAGGAACACCCCGGCGGCGCCGCAACCGTAACCCTGGGCCAGCTCGCCCGCCCCAATCCCGTCGAAGCCTTTCCCGATGAGCCCCTGCGCGTCGTGGTGAACCGCATGGCCGATACCGGCATCACCCGCTTCCCGGTGGTCGAACGCAATGGATCTCCTTCCCAGGACCCCGGGACCGGCACCGGGCGGCGCCTCATCGGCATGGTCGCCCTCGCCGATCTGCTCAAAGCCCGCGCCCACCTCATCGACGAGGAATATCACCGCGAACGAGTCCTAAGCCCGCGCCTGGGCTTCCTGGATCTCCGCCCGTGATCCTGTCCCTGCTCGCCCCGCCGCCGGCGCTCACCTGCACGTCCTCCTCTTCGGCGACCCGCACCTCCTTGTAGGGGCGGACCTGCGCGTCTTCGCGCAGGTCCGCCCTCCCCCTCTCGATCACCACAAACTGCCCCGCCACCGCATCTCCCTCTTTGTGGCGCAGCCCGCGCACCTGTGTTACAATGCTTTTGCGTTTGTTGTTCTTGTAAACCTTTAGACCTTTTGAAGGCCTGCAAGTGCACACTTGCGGGCCATTGCTGTTTTTGGCTTGAGGCTTCGAGAGACACCAAATAGCTCAAATGAAGAGAAGAGGAATTCAGTGAAAGAACAAGGAACAGTCAAGTGGTTCAATGCCAGCAAGGGATTTGGGTTCATCCAGCGCCAGTCGGGCGAAGACGTGTTCGTCCACTTTTCCGCGATTCAGGCGGATGGATACAAGTCGCTCAGCGACGGCCAGGCAGTCGAGTTTGAGGTGACCAAGGGCCCCAAGGGCCTGCAGGCCGCCAACGTTTCGATCCTGTAACCAACCGGTGCGGGCCTGCCCTCGGGCGGGCCCGCCGCTTTTCCGGCGAGGAGCTTCCGGATCGGGTGGCAGGCCGCAACCGCGCCGCGGGCGCACACTCGAACCGGATGGACACCCAATCGGCCCGCCAACCGTGCGCACCACGCTGGCCGGCGGGCGCCAAGGAGATGCCATGGCCAGAATCACTTTTCAAAAACGCCAGAAGGAAATGAAGCGCCAGGAAAAACAGCGTGCCAAGGCCGAACGCCGCGCGCAGCGCAAACTCGCCAAACAGGGCGGCGAAGAACAAGAACCCCAGCAACAGGAACAGGAAGTAGTGCCCGCCACTGCCGCCACCACCGATTCGCAGGCCTGATCAAACCCCAAATCAACATCCCACCAGGATGTTGATCCTCAGACGTTTTGCGTCCAAGGGCTGAGCTTCCATCCACGATTCCGGCCTTGCCAGCCCGGCCGTCGAAAAAAACCGCTGAAGCCCCCATGCGGCAGGGTCCTGATTTCCCCGGCAGCACAATGAGGCCTCAGGGCACGCTTTCAAGCGTGCCGACGCGGTGCCTCGCCCCAACGGCTTTAGCCGCTGGGGCCTCAGGAGTTAAAACCCCGCTCCTTGCTTTCGCGGAACGTCACGTCTAGAGACGTGCTCCGGCGGAACCGCAAATTAGGACACCACCGCCCTTGATCACTGCTTGATCGCCCGGTATTTCCTCAGAATCTCCACCGTCTTTTCAATCGGCAGGGCTTCGACCGTATGTCCGTTGCCGGTCATCGTGGTCGCCTTGAACATCGAGTTGTAAATGGCTTCCTCCGTGGCCTCGATCACCGCCTCGAACAGTGGCGACATCGCATCGTTGGTCAGCACTTCAACGTTCCGCGTCGGCGATTTGTCTCCCGCATGGATCCGCACCTGCGGCGCCGTTGAAAACGCGATCGCATAGTCTCCGCTGCCGTTCGAAGCCGAACTTCCCGTGCGCGCCATGCCCAGCCACGTCCGCGCCGCCAGCCGCTTCAGGTTGCGCGCATCGAGCGGAGCATCCGTAGCCACTACGATCATGCACGATCCGTCCGCCTTGTCTTTGCCGCTGCCCGATGGCTCGAGTTCCTTGCGCAAGTAATACTGGCCCAGCTCCTGGCCCACCGGAGCGCCCGCAATCGTCAGCACCCCGCCAAAGTTCGTCTGCACCAGCACTCCCACGGTGTAACCACCCAGGCCTGCCGGCAGGCGGCGCGACGCGGTCCCGATGCCGCCCTTCCACCCAAAGGCCACCGTCCCCGTGCCCGCGCCGACCGCGCCCTCCTCAACCGCGCCACCCTTCGCGTTCTTGATGGCCGCGTACACGTCTTCGGGAGTGATGTGCCGCCCGCGAATGTCGCTCAGGTATCCGTCATTGGTCTCGCCCACCACCGGATTGATGGAGCGCACATCCTCGTTGCCCGGTAGCGCCAGCATGTAACTGATCAGCGCGTCCGCCACGCGCGGGACGCTGGTGGTGGACGTCAGCAGGATGGGCGTCTCAATCTCCCCTAATTCCTCGACCTGCGTCGAGCCCGCCAGCTTTCCAAAAGCATTGCCCACAAAAATCGCTCCCGGCACTTTCTCGCGATACAGGTTGCCGGAATGCGGCAGCACCGCGGTCACGCCCGTGCGGATGTCGTCCCCGCGAATGATTGTCGTATGTCCCACGGCCACGCCCGCCACGTCCGTGATCGCATCGAGCGGCCCGGCCGGCAGGATGCCGACCTTCAGCCCCAGCTCCGGCGCGCGCGGTCGCGCATAGGGAGTCGTGTTTTGGGCCGCCGCGAGCCCCGCCATCAGCACAGCCACGGCAACGGAGATCAGCTTCCTGGTCATGCGCCTAGCATACGGCCAAATCAGGAATCAGTAGTCACGCCGCGGACACTCAACCGGCCGTGCGGAGACCATCCTTCCCGAGCCATCGTCCGTTGCTTCCCACAATGCCGTTCTGGATCGTGGAGGCCACATTTCCGGCAACGCGATCTTCCCCGTACCACGACTCATATCTCTGCCTTCTGGCCCAAGTCTCCCACACGTGCGCCGCAAGGGGGCCCAGGGAAGGGGTGTATACTCGCCGGGCGCGGGGCACTCACGCCGGCAAGTTTCCTGCGCGGAGGGAGGAACACGGGAATGCACAAACGGATCATGCTCACGGCACTCGCGTTGGCCATGACCAGCCTGGCTCCGGCGAGCGGGCAGGAGCATAAGCAGGGTGGGCATTGGGGCTACGAAGGCGCGGAGGGCCCAGAGCACTGGGGCGAGCTCAGCGCGTCGTTTAGCGCATGCAAAACGGGAAAGGAACAGTCCCCCATCAACATCGGCAGGACCGAGAAGGTGAGCCTGCCGGCCATCCAATTTGATTACCAGCCATCTCCTCTGGCCGTGGTGGACAACGGGCATACCATCCAGGTGAACTATGCCGCGGGAAGTTGGATCGAGGTCGGCGGGCATCGCTACGAACTCAAGCAGTTCCATTTCCACCATCCGAGTGAGAACGAAGTTGCCGGGAAGCAATTCCCGCTCGAACTGCACCTGGTGCATGCCGATGCCGGCGGCAAACTCGCCGTTGTGGGCGTCTTGATTTCGACCGGCCCAAAGGGAAACGCGGCGCTTCAGTCCGTCTGGGACAACCTGCCGAAAGAGAAAAACAAGGAAGCCAGGCCAGGCGGCATCACCATCAACGCGGCAGACCTGCTCCCGAAACAGCACGCCTATTACTCGTTCCCTGGATCGCTCACTACGCCGCCGTGCTCCGAGGGCGTTGCCTGGCTGCTTCTGAAAGCCCAGGGAGAAGTTTCCGCGGCGCAACTAAACGTCTTCGCTCGACTGTACCCGCACAATGCCAGGCCGGTGCAGAAGCAAAACTCACGCGTCGTCAGTGAATCGAATTAAGGGGCTTGCCTGGGCTTTCGTTGATTCGCGAAAGACATGTCCAGTAATGTGGGACAGGCAGGAGCAAGGCAACGATCCCCTGGCTCCCCACAAGTCGCGCGGTGGGAACTTTCGGGAGGCTGCCCGGGTGGTGGCCGTAGCTTCCCATAATCCCGCTTCTGGCCCGTGACCGGCTTGTCCGATAACCCAACTTACCAGGGAAGTGAAAGACAACCGGCAAACATAGGCGCCTTTTGCGTGGACAATCCAGCGCGGCCTGGGCGGCCAACACTTTGGAGAACGAATCTGTTCTCTAGGTCCGGCGCTCCGCCGGGGGTCTCAACGCTTTGATCCATCACCCACATCACGCTGAAATTCGAAACGGGATCCCGCGAGCCCCGAGGAACTTCACCATGCTCAATTCAAAGTCCCCACGCGAAATACCGGCGTATGAGGCACCCTCGCGTAATCACTCCTCGGTGCGCTAGGAGGCTGGTATCCTCCGTCGCCTGATACCGTCAAGGAGAGCAGTGCCAAGGCCACCCGCCGTTCCTTCTCATCCACCTGAAAGAACCGCACCTTTGAAAACCAAAAGTATGCGGCACCCGCGATTCCGATGCGCCACCCGCTATTTCTCCGCAGGCGTGCCTCCGCAATGATCATGAGATTTCTACCCGCGAATCAATTGAAGAAAACTTCTCCACGCTTTGGAGACTACGCCGATCCCTGTCTCTCTGGGCCCTTCCACCGGCTCGATCCGCGTCTGGGGGAAGTGCAGTCTCAAGAAGAGGTCAAGTGAATGCGGAACCTGCAAGCGGGTCGTGAGAATCTCAATCGCATTGCTGTGCTCAAGAGGTGTTTGGAGTCTTACTGTTCCTCCGATTTCGGCGGCGTTTGACTGGAGGTGCGCAACAAGTTGCTTGAAGAATTCAACGAAAAACCATATTTCAAATTTCCCTCTGACTATTCGCTTCGGAGGTATTCTACTCAGTTCTTTCGCAACTCTACGCATATGGATGCCGGCCCCGGTCGGCGTCGAGATACCCGCGGAAGCGTCCAAGTAGCCTAACCGCCCTCGGGGACCAAATCTGACAGTACAGTCTGAAGAGAACGAAAGCAGGTGCCCCATTTGCACGTTGCCCAAGTTCGGACGTTTAGCCATTCGCCGCGAATAAACCACCCAAGCCATCACCGGAGTTATACGCCGATAGAACCTCTGCAATTGCCGGTCAAAATGTTCCAACAGGGGATCGGTGGGATAGGATACGTTCTTGAAACGCAGGAGGTCGTTAATCAACCGCGCCAAGACGCTGCGATCGGCGAGATAGTTCTCGATCGAGTAGACGTCCGTCACAAAAATGCGCGGATCGGTTGGCCATGGCACTCCCAAGATGTCATCGACGTCCTTATCGACAAAGAAAAGCACACCACGGCACTCCGGATGACGAGCTGAAATCTCCCTGAAGGTGTCATACACGCGCGACTTGCCCTCACACCTATAAGTGTAAAGGCGGTAGCGACCCCTGGTGTGGTTTTCAATAAACGGCCTATAGAAGGCTTTATCAGGATGCCCCTCGAAAAAAGCATGCGCCCGGGACTCATTTGGATTGTAGTTTGTGTAAAACTCATGGAGCACGGTGGTCCGCCCGATTCGCGCCTCCCTGAGAGCTTCAACGAACGACATGATGAGGCACCGTAAACTCCGAGATGGAGCGAACATACGTTTCTAGTTCGTTCTCCCATATGAAAGGGGAATGCGTCACAGAGACCAGCCCCGTACACATTTGGGACTTCAGGATGTCCGGAAGAAATCGCCTCTGCCAGGGGACCGAAAGCGACAACTCGGGTTCATCAATCACGACAAAGAAGGACTTCTGTCCCGACAAGTAAATATGAGAGAAAAGAGAGACGATTTGTTTTTCACCAGAAGAAAGGGACTTCAGCTCTAGGGGCTTTTCATCCAGGTCAAACTGCTCTCCGACATCTGGAGACAGGCGAATGAAGATATTGTATTTAGTATTGTCAAAAACGATTTGCTTTCCCACCAAATACTCATTACACACTCGCACAAACTCCCTCACATCCTTCTCGTTCGACTGCTGCTCAGTGTAGAGTTCGATGAGCTTCGTCAAAAAGTGCGCGATTACCCGGTCCTGTGGCTCAATCTGTTGGCGGCCGGCCATGTCCTTCACCTTCTCCTTAAGCCTCTCCTTGTCCTGGACGGGCAATGTGGCATCGTCGATTCGAGCAAACATGGATTCTAGAGTTGCAGGGTCAATACTTCTAACATTTGTTACGTCAACAGTCGAATGTACCCCCCGAATAACATCTCTTAGGTATGTGCCTGTCAAGTTGTCTAGCCCTTTGCGAACGTTTTCTTTTATTTGACCCATGCGGGCAACAATCGTCCGCTCCACGTCCTCCATGCCAAACTGAACCAACTCAACAAACTGAGAGTCCGCCGGAGCTGCAAGTTTACTTCTGTAATTCTTAAGATCGGCCTCGATGTCAGCATCCCGAAAAATGGACTTCAGGTCCTGTTCAATTCTGCGATACGTGGGCAAGTACAGGAATTGGCCCAAGCCCAGAGCGGAGATCTGTTTCCCAATTCCCTGCAAAGCAGGGGGGGGGCCGCTTGCTTCCCTGGAATATTGAAGAACCAACTCTCTCAGTCTCCTCGGTGGTATGCCCAGTTCTTCAGACACTCGATAGATTGAAGCCTCATCGCTCAGCATCTCCTCCGGATGCTCTTCCAGGACGCGCCGAAGCCGGGGACGCCACATGGTTGGTACATTCCTTCGTAACAGAAAAGACCAGTGATGTCTGTGCGTCCGGTACTCCTCCAGCTTTTCGGGAGTAATGTCGACTTCTACGTCTCCCAGGGTGGCTTGAATCGCTACAAAACGATACTCGCGCAAACGTTCCCATTGGAGTGTCAGTACAAAGTAGATAAGATTTACGAAGGTGCTTTTAGAGGTTCCATTCTCGCCGACTAGGATCAACTTGTTATCTTGCAAAGGGACATCGATTGTTCTGCGGCCGTGAAGACCGATCACCTTGAAATGATTTAGCGACACAGTCCGAGAGCCCCACTTAGGTGGTTTAACACAACCGCACAATACATTCCTGATAGCTTCATTTCAATTGATAACTGTGGGGTGGCGGGTGGCCCGCTCGTCCGACAACGAGTGGCCCGGTACGGTGGGGTGCCCATACGCAGAACTTGCGTGTGGGGCTTTTTCTTCGATCCCACTCTTGCCCCACGGAGATCCTCCAGCAAAGAAGACCGACGACGGCGGGCCGGCCTCCTCTCCCACATGCCCCAACGAACTACGTCATGCTCAATTCAAAGTCCCCACGCGCGGCATACCGAGGTCGAGGGAACGACGAATTTCTTCCTATAGCCATGGTTATCCCCGTGCCGATCGATTCATACCAATGCTAGACACGCGCAATCGACACGTGGCGGCCTTCCCCGGTGCCGGAGCATCAGCATTCGCACTGCTGCCCATGTTGCCTCGTGTTCGGAGGCCCTGATTCTACCTATGAGAGGTGTCCAGTTTTAGCGGGGAGCACTACAAGGTCCTCAAGAACAACGATTTCAAAGGCAGGTGTGCCAACCTCCGTGGCGAAAGGGAGGATGCAGGTCCACGCCCCTGCGCCGCACACAAAGTGTTTCTGTGCTCGACATCACAGGGGGATGTATCCTGCATCACTGACCACGGCTTCCACGCGGAGCAGCTTAGACGAACGGGTGTGACCGCTTGATGCTCATCGGGTCCACACAGCGAAGGGGCTGGCTCTTTGTCTTGGGGCTGGCTGCCGCCACCATCCTCCCATTACAGACCAGCCGTGCAGATGCTGGCAATCCACCCGCCCCGGTTTACGTCGCTCCCATCGGCACTACGGATTTAGTGGTCCAGTTGCTGCGAGCCGACGGCGAATCTCTCCGCGGAAGCGCGAGCATCCTGTTGACAGCGGGAGTGGGAATCAAGACCCTAGCCACCGCCGAGTCAAAGCGTCATCTGGAGCGGTTTCGCGGGGTTCCTCTCGGGCTAGTCCATCTCCACGTCGTGGCCAGCGGTTTTGCCCCTGTGGACCTGAAGTTAGTGCTGGAACGGCCGGAGCGGGAAGTGCGCGTCACCGTCTACCTGCGCGCGGAGACGCGGGACGGCGTGGGCGGCGAAGAATGGCTACCGGAACTCTCCACAGCCGCTTCCACGCACTTTGTAAAAACCGCAAATCTGCTCCACCAGGGCAACCTGGAGAAAAGCCGGCAGCAATTCCACAAGTTGCCCGGGGCCGAGCTGGGGGATTCGAACCTTCAATACCTGGCGGGTGTCCTCAGCTACCACAGCGATGAAACGGGAATGGCGCTCTTCCATTTCTCCCAGGCAGTTTATTTGAATCCGGAAAGTCAGGAATCAGCACGCGCACTCGCGGGGCTTCTCTACCGCACTGGGAATTACGGCGACGCCTATGAGGAGTTTTCAAGGCTGGCGCAGAAGCATCCCGAGGATTGGGAACTGGCCTGGCAGGCGGCCAGCGCGGCATTCCTTTCGAAGCAGTATGCAAAGGCGCGAGGAAGCGCCCAGCTAGCCATCTCGCTTGGTGGCGCAAACGCGCAGCGCGCGGAGTACTTGCTGGCATTCTCGGACGCCATGCTCGGGGACTGGCCGGAAGGGCGCGCTGCTGCAAAGCTCGTTCTCAGCCAGGCCAAAGATCCCGCCCTGGCCGCAATGGCCAGCGATTTGTTCAGCGCCATGGACCCGGTGAACGCCGCCGCCCAAGCCGGCCAGCGGGCTTTGGCCCCAGCGCGGGCGGTGGCCGGACTTTTTCCCCCCGATGATCTGGATCCGCGCGTTCCTCTGCGCATGTGGGCGCCTCCCGATGTACAGGGAGCCATGCCGAAGGTTTTCGGTGGTGCACCGTGCAACGTGGGCGAGGTATTGCAGCTGGCTGGACGCCGCGTGGTGGCTCGTTTCGATCAGCTCAGCGAAGTTGCCGCCAAAGACGAGATCGAGCAGGCGGCTGTAGGCCTCACGGGCCGGACCACACCGCTCGGGCACTTCACCGCGGACTACATGCCGGAAGTCCTCCTGCTACCGACCGGAAGCTATTCGGTGAGGGAGTTTCTCGGAGTGGTCATTCCGGAGCCGTCGCCCTTCTCGGCTGTTGTCCAGGGACGAGCCGGCCTGTCGGAGGTATTCGAACCCAGGATGCAGGCCGACTTCACCTTCGCATGCGAGGGCCTGACCCTGTGGAAAGGCCACCCGGCTTGGAGTGTCTACTTCACCGAGCGCAAGGACCGGCCCGGGCGCCTGGGCGTGCACGGTTTTTCCGGAAAATTCTTCCCCGCCTACATCCGTGGCCGGGGAATTCTAGATCAGGCGTCGGGAGAGCTTCTACATGTGGAAACCGACCTCGAGGATCCCATACCAGCATTGGGGCTCGAAGAAGAACATCTAGCGGTCGATTTTACGCCCGTGAAGTTTCAATCCGCGGATGAGCCCTACTATCTGCCATCCGGGGCTGTTCTCTACATCAATCTCCGCGGGCATCTCTATCGCGTCCGCGAAGATTTCAAGGACTATGTGCGTTTCGTTGTGGGCGCGAAACAAGAGATCAGAAATCCCGTCGTTCAGCCCTAAGATCAGAATCTGCTTCCCGCGGTCCTGAAGTGTTCCTCACCACCAGGAACGCCGATTTTAGGCGTATGACGAGCAATTCGAATTAGTCCCATTGCTAGATAAACGCGCTAGCCGGACGAGTACCCGTAACTCCCCAGAAGTCACGTTGTGGGTAGTTACGGAAGGCTGCTTGGGCCGTGGCCGTAACTTCCCATAACGCCGTTTGTGGACAGCTTCCGGATTGCCGACCATCCAGGAGTGATTCCTCGTTATCCCGAAATTGCAGTCCCGCGTCAGGGCACTTCTGTAGCTAGACTACACAACACTGGCGCTCCGTTTCGGCGTTGCCGTCTGTTGATTGGGCGCGCGGCCTAGCAGCCTGTGTCTAAAGTCGACATGTTAGGTTGATGGGATGGGAGGTTAGCAAGAGCTCAGCGGAGGACGGGAGACCAGCAAGGTCAGTGTTGCTGCTGCGGGTTGCTCCTTGCTTTATTTGCTTCCTCGATCTCGGCTTTTTGCCTGGCGTACACGGCCAATGCCTTTTTCAGGGAAGCTGCATGGGAGGAGTTCGGATACTTGCTAAATAGCTGTTGAAGCTTCTCGCCTTGGCCAGCGGCACCGTCGGGGAATCCGTAGTACCGGGCCAGCCCCTTGTCTGCCTTGAGCACCTCCCATATCGCAGCGTCATCGCCCTCAGGCTGCCGTATCACCACACGAACCACGTTCGAGATCAAGTCTCCAGCACCCGAGGAAACCTTAATCTTTACGAAGTAAGTTCCGACATGAGGAAACGCAAAGCCATCCGTCGGTGCCTGCTTGGTGGTATCCGTGGGCCTATTCCACAACAAGATAAAAGAGGCTTGCACCTTCGTGCCAGGCTTGAGTGTGATCTTTCCTGGCACCAAATCCATCAATTCCCCCAAGTCCCACTCCGGGCCCCGGAAGCTGTGAAAGGAGGAACCGTCCTCTGAAATGAGCGGAATCATTCTCTCGCAGTCCGGACGCAAGTCGCAGTCAGTTGATTGAACAGGAGCGCTCGAAACGTTGCTGATAGACGCTGTGAATTCGACCGGTACGCCCAACACCCATTCGCTCTGTTGCGATTCGAGATGGGCTTGCAAGGGCGCTACCACACCCGATTGTCCGGCGGCGGCCCACAATAGGAACCACGCTGTACCGACTTGCAAGACGCGTTCCAGGTAGAAGCTCATAGTCGTCCTTTCCCAACCGGAAGATCGTTGCGCTAAGTTCCTTTCCGGCAGGCGCCAAGACCAAGTAGAGAACAAAAGCGCTCACGAATACAAGTGGACGGCGCCGGGCGGGTGGCCCGCTCGTCCGACAACGAGTGGCCCGGTACGGTGGGGTGCCCCATACGCAGAATTTGCGTGTGGGGCTTTTTCTTCGATCCCACTCTTGCCCCGCAGAGGTCCTCCACCCAAGAAGGCCGATGATGGCCGGCCGCACTCCTCTCCGACATGCCCCAACGAACTACGTCATGCTCAATTCAAAATGCCCACGCGCAACACCGGCGCATGGGCCACCCTCGTGTAGTCAATCCCCAGGACGCCGGGAGTCAAGAAAAATCGACATGTACTGAGCTGGCGGCGAGCCGTCAGGCGTAACTTCCCATAACGCCGTTTCTGGCCAACTTCCGAGTAGCCGACCATCCGCGCGGAACTTTGGCTCTGTTCACATGGCGTAGCGCTGCCCCCCCGCAGAGCGCATGTTTACTCCTTGAGATAAGAACTATTGACGATACCGTCCGCGCTACGTCATGGTAGCTGGCGGACCGTCTTCCTACGCAGGGTCCACATTGCAGGCAAGGAGAATTGTGCTCTTGCGCAGTTCCACCCATATCGGGCGGTGGCCGCGGTCAAACCGGCTTGTACAAATCTTGGCAGTGCTCGGGCTTGTGCCCCTAGGGCTCGCTCCCGCCGACAGCGGCTATCCTCCCCAGTCGGGGTCTGCGCCGCTAAGAATCATGCCCAGCAGCGTTGTCGTTGTGCTAGGCGAGACGGCGATGCTCGACGTGGTGGACGAAACCGGGAAGCCCGTTCCCGGAGCATCCTGGGCCTTGAGTGCGCCCATAGGAGAACTCGCCGCCGGGGGAGATTCTGTCGAACTAAGGCCAAGATCTGTGGGCACCACGACGTTGACCGCCTCAGCAGGCACTCGCTCCGCCACGGCCACGATTCATGTGGTGGAGGGCAAGGAACTTACCGCGACCACTGTTCTCTGGTCTGTGGAGCCCTTGCCCGGATACGAGGCGCTGTTCCTGCGACAGGCAAGTCCCAATGCCGACGGGCCGGACTTTTTCGATGTGGAATGGGCCCCTGACTCTCCTGGAATCGTGCGAGCCCTCCGAAGCGACGGGCGCCAGATTTGGATGGCCCATCTCACTTCCGTCGCAAGTCCCAGCACCCTGAAACGTAAAGCCTTGCCCGCGTTTGGAAAGACTATCTCGCAAGACGGCTTGCAAGAGGATGTGGTGGACCTGCTGCTGGGCGATGGTGGGGGCTTCTTCGAAAGCAGATCCTCGCCCGCTGCTCGCGCCAGTTCCTCTTCTTCCCGCGGGCAGAGCATGTTGGTGCACGATTCCGGCGACGGGTCCGGCGGACTCCTGTTGCTCGAGCGTGGCGCTTCTCATGACGATTTGGTCGATCTCGGCCTCAAGGGCACCGAGGCCTGGCGCTACCACTCCGCAGGAAGGCTGGTAGATAGCTGGACGGTCAATCAGGAGGAGGACATCGGAATTGTCGAGATTCTTCCCGCAGGCCCGGCTTCTTCACTGCTTGTTTTGAACGGCAACACGGGCGAGGTGCGCTTCCGCATTCCCATTCCGAACTCTTCCACCACGATCAGCGGTCTGAAATGTGAAGAAGGGAGCTTTCTAACCAACACGCGGCCTTCCCGCACGGGAGCTCCGTTCACTTCGGAGGGAGGGAATATTTACCTGCAGGTGGCCGTGCACACGGAAGCGGAAATCGCCGCCTGTCCCAAGGGCAGCTATTCCTTCGACAACACGCTCTCGCTGCTTGAAGTCTTCCCCACGGGAGAGGCGAACTGGCGAACCATTGCCCGCTCCCATGCCGATGGAGCGGGTGCCTACCAGGCGCAACCGCGCGTCTTTGCCGGTGAGACCATCCCGGACGGTCTTGGCGGTGTGCTGGCAGCCTGGACCTATTTCTCCCCGGGAAGCAAAGACGGTGAGAAGGCACATCCGGAAGCGCGCCTCAGCCGCCTGAGTCCTTCTGGTCAAACCGATTTCACGCTGCCGATGCCCGGCTGGGACGCCAACCCCGCGGCGTTTTTCGACGAAAACATGGTACTCGGTGAACGGAATGTTCTCTACGCAACGGACGGAAAACTGCTCGTCCAATTTCACGTCGCGAAAGGTGAATTAAAATGGGTTCGTCAGCCGCCCTCGGGAAAACTGAAGCTGGTGTTCGCTACGGGGGGCGGCGGTGTGTTAGTCACGAATTTCGGAGAAGTGTTCTATTTTGACGCCGAAGGCAATGGAGCGAAGGTCCCCTGGAGCGTGGCGATCGGCGGCAACGGAAGCGGAGTTGGACTGAAGCAGACGGACCTGTTCGAACACGCTCCCACAGACCCCATCCCGTTGCGCGAGCTTCAGCTATTCTCAGCAGGCCGCTTTCTGGGCGTGGAAGCCGGTGCTCCCCTCGGCCGGGGCGGGGTGCTCATGTTTCTCGTCCGCTGAAAGTGGCCCTTCACCGCCATTCTGGCAGCAGGCCAAGCGGGACGCGGAGGCGGATTCGGGTCATGCCGACTGGATTCCCGCTCATAACCCGGAATGCCTGAAATCCGCGCTTCCGCGAAGACGTGCCGTTCAGCAATAATCCTCGAAACCCTCCTCCTCTTCGAGCTCAAATCTGTGGAGCCGCAATTCCCTAAGGTGAACCCCTCTGATTCCGGGCGGATGACGGGCTAACCGGAAGTTATGCCGGGCCACAAGTCGCGTTGTGGGAAGTTACAGAAAGCTGCTTGGGCCGTGGCCGTAACTTCCCATAACGCCGTTTGTGGCCAGCCAGCGCATTTGTCCGGTTAGACGACTTACCAGGAGTTGAGGGTCGAGGAAACTCGCTGATACACAAGCCACAGAAGAACGAGCCAAGAGAATATAAAAACCGACAGCACTAATTTTGGTGACTCTGTTTTTGCCCAAATATTACGCATCGAGAAAATCGACCAGCCCTGAAACAGCAACGCCACAATTCCAGCGATTAAGACCACGGGGCCTGCTTTGGCGGTGAACAGAATCGCATAAAGCACTATCGTCAAAATCAAGGGGAGCACAGAAATGAATGAGGCCTTGCTTTCGATTGCGGAAACTTTACAGTACTCGCTAAGTTGCTGTTTCAATTGTTCAAAGCCGTCAATCGCTCGCGGAATAACAAAACCCTTCGGTGGCTCACCACTTCGGACCATCAGGCCCATGGGAGACTCGCCAAGAAAGTTGATTTCACTCAGCAGAAGTTCTATCGGTGGCCGCCCCTCCATCACTCGAATAATTTTCCCGTCCGTCAGGTCGAATGATACCTTCAGCCAAGCCTTATCAACGCTGTCTCTAAAGATAAACACATAAACGCCCACCATCACCAGAATCAACAAGCCTAGCGCGCTCCAACCAATCGCATGACTTAGGCGGTCGTCCAGCCATTCAGACCGGGAAAACGCCAACAGAATCAGCATCAATCCGATTGAACCGTAAGCACAAATACGAAACAGTTTCCGATTTGAGCTGGGCGGCACTATGTAGTGGGTCACAACTCCGCAGTATACGTCATGGGGGTCTCAAGTCCTGATTAACGCGGTAACCGGACAAGTTCCCGTAATTCCCTATAAGTCACGTTGTGGGAAATTACGGCGCGCGTCGACCTATTCATCTGGATTTGTGGTTGGCTTACCACAGCCTGGGCAGGGGTGTAGCACTTTGCCCGTTCGCATAGCCTACCCCCGGCGCGTTGACTGCGGCGCCGCGAGCGCCTAACATCCCAACGCGTTCTGCGCGCCATGCGTCAGCCATTGCTCCGGGTCTCATTACTTCTCCCCGCCACCGCGTTTCTGGTTGCAGGCCTGTTCCTCTCCGCTTCGCCTGCCAAGCCTGACGGAGCCACCACACCCCGGCCGGCAGATTCGGGCGAATTCACTGCCAGGGCGATTGAAAGTGGCTGGCAGTTGCAATCCTCCGCGAAAAGCACCGGCGGCGGCGAGGCCATCTCGCACGCTGGATACAACGGCGGAGGCTGGTACCGCATTTCGCGGCCGGAAACCGTCCTTGCCGGACTGGTGGAGAATGGCGTCTATCCCGATCCCACCATCGGCAAAAATCTGCGGCAAATTCCCGGCACTACCTACCCGATTGGCATCAATTTTTCCAACCGCGAGATGCCGGACGACAGCCCCTTCCGTCCCGCCTGGTGGTACCGCGTCGAGTTTCCCCTGCCGCCAGGCCGCGCACCCAGCTCCCCAAACGACCGTACCTGGCTCTATCTGGACGGCGTGAATTACCGCGCCAACGTCTGGCTCAACGGCCAGCGCATCGCCACCTCCGGCGAAATCGCCGGCGCCTACGTGATGCACGAACTGGAGGTGACTGCCGCGGCCCGCCTCGGAGAACCCAACGCCCTGGCGCTCGAAATTTTTCCGCCGCGCCCGAACGACCTGGCCATCACCTTTGTGGACTGGAACCCGCTGCCCCCGGACAAGCTCATGGGCCTGTGGCGCGGCGTGCGCATCCGGCAGACCGGCCCCGTCGCCATCCGCCACCCGCAAGTGGTCTCCAAGCTGGACCTGCCGCACGCAGACGCCCAGCCCCCAGGCTCCGGAGCGCGCGCCCATCTGACCATCACCGCCGAACTCGAGAATGGAGCGGACCACGGCGTGAGCGGCGTGCTCGAAGGATGGATCGAGGGCCTCCACCTCCGCCAGCGCGTTGATCTGAAGGCCGGGGAGCAGTCCCTCGTCACCTTCGCCCCCGAAAGTTTTTCAGCGCTCCACCTGGAGAACCCGCGGCTCTGGTGGCCCTACCAGATGGGCGCCCCGGAGCTTTATGAGTTGAAACTGGAGTTCACCGTGCTGCCGGACCTGGCCCATCCCAGCACGCCCCGGCAGCTTTCCGACTCGCAGCGCGTCTCCTTCGGCATCAGCCAGATTACCTCGGAGCTGACGCCCGATGGCTACCGCCTCTTCCGCGTAAACGGACGGAAACTTCTGGTGCGCGGCGCTGCCTGGACTCCCGATATCCTCGAGCGCCACTCGCGCGACCGCCTGGAAACCGACTTCCGCTACCTGCGCGACATGAACCTGAATACCGTGCGCCTCGAAGGCAAAATGGATGAAGACGATTTCTTCTCCCTCGCCGACCACATGGGCATCCTGGTCCTGCCCGGCTGGTGCTGCTGCGACGCCTGGCAAAAAACCGCGCAGTGGGACGCGGAAACCCGCCGCATCGCCGCCGCCTCGCTCTCCAGCCAGCTCCTCCGCCTCCGCAATCATCCCAGCGTGCTTGCCTGGCTGAACGGCAGTGACGAAGCCCCCGCGCCGGAAGTCGAGCGCATCTATCTCGACATCGAAAAGAAATTGGACTGGCCGCGCCCGGTCGTCTCCGCGGCCAGCAATCGCCACACCGACCTGAGCGGCAGCTCCGGCGTGAAGATGGAAGGGCCCTACGACTACGTGCCCCCGGTCTATTGGTACACGGACACGAAGCATGGCGGCGCCTTCGGCTTCGCCACCGAAATCAGCCAGGGCCCGGCCATCCCCCAGATCGAATCCCTGCGCCGCTTCTTGCCGCCTGAAAAACTCTGGCCCATCAACGACGACTGGGATTTTCACAGCGGCGGCGGCTCCTACAAAAACATCCAGCGGTACACCCAAGACCTCGCCGCGCGCTATGGCCCCTCCGCCGGCCTGGAGGATTTCGTCTGGATATCCCAGGCCTCCGCCTACGAGGGCGAGCGCGCTATGTTCGAGGCCTACGGCCGCAACCGTTCCCGAGAATTCGGGACCGCCACCGGCGTCATCCACTGGATGTTGAACAACGCCTGGCCCTCGCTCATCTGGAATCTTTACGATTTTTACCAGCGGCCCCACGGCGGATATTTCGGCACCAAAAAAGCCTGCGAACCGCTCCACGTGCAGTATTCCTATGACGACCAATCCGTGGTGGTGGTGAATGGCCGCCTGCAAGCCGCCGCCGGCCTGCGCGTCCATGCCGAAGTCTTCAACGTGGATTTGTCTTCGAAATATCAGAAGGATGCGGCCGTGGACGTTCCCGCGGACGGCGTGGTCTCCGCCTTCGCCCTGCCCAAACTCGACGGCCTGAGCTCCACCTACTTCCTCCGCCTGCTGCTCCAGGACTCCTCCGGCCGCCTGCTGAGCCGCAATTTCTACTGGCTCTCCACCCAGCCGGACAAACTCGACTGGTCTGCCTCCAACTGGGTGCGCACCCCGCTCCAATCGCCCGCGGATTTCACCGCGCTCGCCTCCCTCCCCGCCACCCAGGTGGAGGCCGGCGCAACCTTCGAAGGCCGCGGGCCGCGGGCCATGGCCCACATTCGCGTTACCAACCGCGGATCTTCCCTCGCCTTTCTCCTCCGCCTGAGGCTCACCCGGAAAAAGGACGGCGAGGAACTGCTCCCGGTCCTGTGGGAAGACAATTACTTCGAATTATTCCCGGGCGAGACCCGCGAAATTCGCGCCGATCTTCCTCCCATCGCCTTCCCGTTGAACGAACTGGCGGTGCAGGTGACCGGCTGGAACGTCAACCGCGCGCGGTAGCCACGGTCAGTGCCTTTCTGACCGTGGGCACGTTCCGGGAGCACGTTCCGGGAGTGGCACGTGGCCACGTTCCGGGAGTGGCACGTGGGCACGTTCCGAAAATCCGAAGCACGTTCCGGACCTGGGAAGCAATTTCCCCGCCCCGCAATCCAAAAATCGTGCCGGCCCGCTATCCCCCGGGCGGAGGCGCCGGATGCGGCGTCTTCAGCAGGAAATTTCTCCCCGCGCCAAACGTGGCCACCGAAATGTGGATGATCGAGGTCCATCGTTCCAGCGAGTGATGCCCATACCGGTGGAATAGGTACGACACGCCCACGGAAGTGGCCGCCCCGGCGAATTCAATCACCGCAAACGCCGCGTGATTGTCCACGGTTTCGTTGTTCAGCAGCGCTTCGTCCAGACCTCGCCGCCGCGCATTGAGCGTGGAGGCGAAATCCAGATAGCGCGCCCCGAGCACCCCCGCGAACAAATAACTGTTCGTCTGGTCCCAGAAGCGATGCACCGGCGGCTTCGGCGCTTCCGCCGGTTTCGGCGCCTTCTCGGCACTGCTTCCCGCCGCCTCCGGGGGAGCCGGAGCGGGCGCCTGCGACGGCGGTGTTTGCGCCGGTGGTGCCTGCGGAGCGGCCGGCGGCGATTGCGTTTGCGCCGCGGCATCCTGCTGCGCCAGAAGCTGCGCCGGCATTGCCGCGCTCAGCAGAAAAACAAAAGCGATTCGAATCCGCTGCAATTGCCGTGCGCGCGATCGCGTCATGAAGCCGGAATTCTATACCGAATCCGCGGCCGCGCATCCCCTATCCGCAAGCCCCGTCACATACCCGGCACGCTTCCGCGAATCCGAATGCGTTCACCTCCAGCAACACTTGCTGAAGCCCGGAGTGCTCCTGCCGATAGATACAGCGTGGAACTGTGCCGGCCGGGAACGCCGCCCGCTCTCGCCCCGGCCGAAGGCGCTTGTGTCGCCAGAGGGTGGCGGCACAGCGGGCAATCGAGGAGGCCCAAGTGGCACCGGCTGAGAAATTCCCATGGTCCCCGGCATCTGCGGCAGAGCCGGCCATCGCCGAAGGCGAAGTCCCCATTCTCGATCGCCAGGCCATGCTGGCCACCGTGGAGCAGGATCTCGGGCTGCTCCGCGAGCTCGTGGAGATCTTCCTTTCCGCCTCCGCGGCCCAACTGGCGGAACTGCGCGCCGGAATTCGCGAACGCGATGCCGACGCCGCCGAACGCGCCGCCCACACCCTCCGAAGCGCGGTGCTGAACTTCGGCGGGCTGCGCGTCGCGCAGGCAGCGCGCGCCGTGGAAGTCGCCGCGCGGGCCAATCGCCTGGACCAGGCGCGGCGCCTGCTGCCCCAGCTGGAGGCGGAGATTGCCCAGGTCTGCCAGGCCCTGAGCCGCTTCCTGAGCGAGGTCGCCGGATGAGAATCCTGGTGGCCGATGACGATGCCGTCCTCACCCACCTGCTGAAACACCGCCTCACCGCCCTGGGCCACGAGGTGCAGGTGGCGCGCGACGCGCTGCAGGCCTGGCATTCCGTGCAACGCAATTTACCGGACCTGGTGCTCCTGGACATCAACATGCCCGGTGGCACCGGCGTGGTCGTGCTCCAGCGGTTGCGAAACAACCTGCGCGTCAGCGGCGTACCGGTGATTGTCATTACCGCCACGGAGGAGGAATCCACGCTGCAACAAATTCAGGAACAGCATCCCGAAGCCCTGCTTCGCAAGCCGATCCAGTTTGAAGAGCTGGCGCTGGTCATCAACCGCCTGCTGGTGGACCGGGAACTGGGCAAAGTGGACCGTCTGGTCCCGCACCGGGGAGGTCCATAGTCCCGGCCATGCGCATCCTGCTGGCAGATGATGATGCCCTCTATCGCACCCTGCTTTCCGCCACGCTCAGGCGATGGGGCTTCGAAATTGAAATGGTCGAGAACGGCGAGCAGGCCCTCGCCCGGCTCACCGCGGAGCACGCGCCCCCGCTGGCCATCCTCGACTGGATGATGCCCGGCCTCTCCGGCCCGGAAGTCTGCCGGCGCGTGCGCGCGCATTCCGCGGTGCGCTACACCTACATCCTGCTGCTCACCGCGCGGGACCGCACCGAAGACCTGGTGGCCGGGCTCGAGGCCGGCGCGGACGATTACCTGACCAAGCCTTTCGACGTCTCCGAACTGCGCGCGCGGCTGCGTGCCGCACAGCGCATCCTGGACTTGCAGGATCAGCTTCTCAGCTCCAGGCAGGAGCTCGAGGCACTGGCCACGCACGATCCCGTGACTCAGCTTTGGAATCGCCGCGCCATTCTCGATCGCCTGGCGAAAGAGGCCGCGCGCGCCGGCCGTGAGGGAAAAATCATCGCCGCGATTCTGCTGGACGTGGACCACTTCCACCGGGTGAATGACGCGCACGGCCACCGCATTGGCGATCAGCTGCTCGGCGAGCTCGCCCGGCGCCTCGGCGCCGCGCTGCGCCCCTACGATCTGCTCGGTCGCTTCGGTGGCGATGAGTTCCTGGTCACGCTCACCACCGAAACCACAGACGCCGCCGAACGAGTGGCCGAGCGCCTCCGCATCGCCGTGGCCGCCGGTCCCATCTGCCTCCAGGGAGCGGAAATCGGTGTTACCGTCAGCGCCGGTGTGGCCGTGGTCCCCGCGGCAGCGGCCCACGACCCCCAGCTCCTCGTGCATGCCGCGGAGCAGATGCTCGCCCTGGCCAAACGCGAAGGCCGCAATTGTGTCCGCGCCAATCCCGCCGCCGTCCCCTCTCCCTGCTAAATCCCGTCTCGCTCTGTTGACATCCTGCCGTTCAGTTACGTCCCTGGCCCCACTTGTCATCCCGAATCCCCGCGATATTCGCGGGGCGAGGGACCTGCTTTTTCTTTTCACGTCCCCCCGTCCCCTCATCCCTTCGATTGCTTTCGACTCCACCGTCCTTTATGATGCGCGCGCTTTCGGCTCCCTGCAGTTCGCGAGGCTTGGTCCCTCTTGTCTCCATCGCCCTCACCGCCCCCCGATCCCCCGCCCGCGGCAACCTCCGAAACCCGTTCCGGCAGGCTTCATCAGGTGCTCGGAGTCACCTTTGGCATTGCCGTCGCCGTGGGCAACGCCATCGCCGCGGGAATCCTGCGCGCGCCGGGCGAGGTCGCGGGATTCCTGCCGCACACCGGACTCTTTCTGGCCGTCTGGGTGGCCGGTGGATTCTACGCGCTGATCAGCTCCATGCAACTCGCCGAGCTGGGCACCATGGTTCCGCGCTCGGGCGGCCAGTATGTGTTTGCGCGCCGCGCCATTGGCCCCTTCGCCGGCTTCGTCGTCGGCTGGAGCGACTGGCTTTCCACCTGCGGAACGGTGTCGGCCATTTCCATCGTCATCGGCGAGTACCTGGGCATTCTGCTCCCCGCGCTTGCCGGATTTGAGTCCCGCATCGCCATCGCCGTGGCCGTGCTCTTTGCCCTGCTGCAGTGGCGCGGGGTGAAGTGGGGCGAGCGCTCGCAGGAAATCACCAGCCTGCTGAAAGGCCTGGTGCTCGCGCTGGTGGTGGGTGCGTGTTTTGCGCTTGGCGGCGGGCGCGGCATTCTTTGGAGCTCCGGGGCGCGGCCGCACATGTCCCTGGCGGTGGCGGTGATCCTGGCCCTCCAGGCGGTGATTTACACCTACGATGGCTGGAGCGGTCCGATCTATTTTTCCGAGGAGATGAGGGAACCCGGGCGCCAGATCCCGCGCGCCTTGTTCGCCAGCGTCTTCTCGATCATGGGCATCTATCTTTTGATCAATCTCGCGCTGATTTACGTGCTCCCGGTGGACAGGATCGCGGGAGACAACTTCGCCATCGGCACGGCCGCGGCCATCTTCCTGGGGCCGCTGGGAAAAAAGCTGGTGCTGGCGCTCATGGTGGTCTCGCTGCTCAGCGCCGTGAACGCGAACACGCTGATGGCCACGCGCGTGCTCTTCGCCGTGAGCCGCGACGGCCTGGTCAATCGTCACGCCGCCCGGGTGAACCCGGGGGGAACACCCACCATCTCGCTGATTGCCGGCACCGTGGCCGCGGTCGCCTTTATTGCCACAGGCACCTTCGAAGCGGTCACCGAGATGCTGGCCTATTTTTTCGTGGCCAACTACACGGTTTCTTTCCTGTCCTTGTTTGTCTTGCGCCGGCGCGAGCCCGGCGCGGCGCGGCCCTACCGTGCCTGGGGCTATCCCTACACGACCGGCCTGGTACTGCTCGGCTCGCTGGCGTTTCTGGCGGGCGGGGTGGTAGCGGATTTGAAGGACACTTCCGCCTCCCGCCACTACAGCATCTACGCGCTGATCCTGCTGATACTCAGCTACCCGGCCTATAGGCTGCTGCGCCGCGCGGGGTACGAAAAGGAAAGTGGCGAGTGAGGGGTGGCGAATCACCCTTTCGAACGCGCCGGCGGGTTCGTCGTTGTCCTCACTCCTGACTCCTGACTCCTGACTCCTGACTCCTGACTCCTCACTCCTGACTCCTCACTCCTCACTCGTCCCTCATCACTTCTTCACGCCTTTTCCGCAATCGTTTTTGCCTGCAGGAACAGCAGCAGATAATCCCGCCCGCCGGCCTTCGAGTCCGTGCCGGACATGTTGAACCCGCCAAACGGATGCGCGCCCACCATCGCTCCGGTGCACTTGCGGTTCAGGTAGAGGTTGCCCACGTGGAAGCTCTCCGCGGCGCGGCGCAGCTTCTCCGGATTGCGGCTGTACACCGCGCCGGTCAGGCCGAATTCGCTGTCGTTGGCGAATTCCATGGCCTGGTCGAAATTCTTGGCCTTGATCACCGCCAGCACCGGACCGAAGATTTCCTCCTGCGCAATGCGCGACTTCGAGCTGACGTCCGCGATGATCGTCGGCTCGATGAAGTAGCCCTCGCCGCCGGCCGGTCCGCCGCCGGCCACCAGCCGGCCCTCCTTCTTCCCCACTTCGATGTACTCCAGGATGGTCTTCATCGCGTTCTTGTTGATTACCGGGCCCATGTAGTTCCCGGGATCGTCCGCATCGCCCACTTTGATTTTCCTGGTGCGCTCGATCAGCTTCTGCAGAAACGTGTCGTAGATTTTCTCGGCCACGATGGCGCGCGAGCACGCCGAGCACTTCTGCCCCTGGTAGCCGAAGGCGCTCACCGCCACGCCTTCCACGGCCGCGTCCACGTCCGCCTCTTCGTCCACCACGATGGCGTCTTTCCCGCCCATCTCCAGCACCGTGCGCTTGATCCAGATCTGCCCCGGCTGGGTGTGCGAGGCCACTTCCTGGATGTGCAGGCCCACTTCTTTCGACCCGGTAAAGCCGATGAAGCGCGTCTTGGGATTGGCCACCAGCGTATCGCCCACGGTCGAGCCGCGCCCCACCAGGAAGTTCACCACTCCCTGCGGCAGCCCGGCCTCAAACAGCAATTCCAGGAACTTGTACGCCACGGTCGGCGTGTCGCTTGAAGGCTTCAGCACCACCGTGTTTCCAGTGACGATGGCGGCGCCGGTCAGCCCGGCCATGATCGCGCAGGGAAAATTCCACGGCGGGACGACGGCCCCCACGCCCAGCGGGATATACAGCAGGTAGCTCTTCTCGCCCTTCAGTTGGGTCAACTCCTGCGGCCCGCCCAGGCGCATCATCTCCCGCGCGTAGAACTCGCAGAAGTCAATGGTCTCCGCGGTGTCCGCGTCCGCTTCCGGCCAGGTCTTGCCGGCCTCGTAGCAAATCCACGCGTTGAATTCGTGCTTGCGCTGGCGCAGCAGGTCCGCAACGCGGAAGAGCACCGCGGCCCGGTCCGTGTAAGGCACGCGGCTCCAGGTGGCAAACGCCCGGTGGGCCGCTTCCACCGCCTGATTGGTTTCCGCCACGCCCGCCGCGGAGAAAATGCCCACCAGTTCCGCCGGGCGCGAGGGGTTGTGCGACTCAATCTTCTGCGCCGTGGTGATGCGCTTGCCGCCGATGATCAGCGGATACTCGCGGCCCAGTTCCCCCTTCACCTTCGCCAGCGCCGCCTGCATCGCCGTGCGGTTCTCCGGCTTCGAATAATCGGTAAACGGCTCGTTGCGGAATTCTCCGCGCTCGACACTCACTTCTGCGGTAGCCATGACGGGTCTCCTGAGCCTCAGTGAGGCGCGATTCAGAATAGGGAGAACAGCATTGTACTGCGATATTCCTCCAACAATAAGCGTGTGCGCCGGCCTGCTCGCGGGCGGTGTGGGGAGTGGCCGGCGGCCAGTTGCCGTAGAGCTGCCATACGATGGTCATTGAAAAGTGGTATGGCCGGAGGTTAACAATATGACCCCTCCCCCCTCCCGGCCTGGTTGTGCAAGTGCGCATTCCAAAGGAGTTACGGAGAATGGAGTGACGCAGTGTGGGAAGTGGAGAAAAGAAAAGAGTTAGCCGCTGAGAGTCTAGAGGCGAGAGGGGAGGAGGGACGGACGGGATTCGCACGGCGGGTAACCCGCCACGGAAGGAGCGCCGGCAGAGCTCCCGCAAAGGCGCAGAGCCGCAGAGATCACCGCAAAGGGAGACAGGGGCGGCGATCACTTGCGCCCGACTCGTTCCGCGGGGAGATCGGTGAGCGGAGGCAAGGACTCTACGACCTGAGCGATTTCCTGCTCGCTATCGGGGAATTTCCGGGCGTGCCAGACCTCTTTCTTGGTCTCGGAAAGGCTTTGAAGCAGGAGTTGAAAGGTGTAGGCCAGGACGGCGGCGTTTCGCGGCGGGATGCGGTTGCGGGCCTGGAGAAGGACGAGGCGTCCGAGGGCGTGGTTGATCGAGGCGGCAGTTTGGAAATCCTCGATGGGGCCGAGCAGCTCCTTGGCGAGATTGGGGAGCAGAGGGTCAGGTCCGGAAGTTGGACGATGACAGAGGGGACAGACGGCGGCAGAGTCCGGGTTGCGCCGGGCGAGGCGTTCGTGGATGGGGCAGTAGATGGAATCGGGGTGGGTGGATCGGGAGCGACAGCGGCGGCCGTCGCGGGTGGTGTGGGAACAGCGAGACACAGCAGTCGGGACGCAGACGGCACGCCCCGCCCCGCGGAGGGGCTCCGATGGCGAACGGCCAGGGGCGAGGCTCCCGGAATCAGCCTCAATCACGGAATCGGGAGGCAAGGGGCGCGCATCCCGGTCAAAGGCTGAGGAAAGCGGGGCAGGCGCGGCAGCAGGACGCGGGAATTCGGCGGCCAGGCGCGGCAGGATTATGGATTCCAGATAGTCCTTTTGGCTTTCTGAGAGATAGGCGGGATGGCTTGAAGAAGGTTTCCGATTCGAGTTTGCGGTCTTCACGGCGAAATCCTTTCAGTGAATTGCAGGAGTCACACAACGAGCAGGCGGGAACTGGAGGGTAAGCGCGATCCCGGTCCGATGCGGAACTCCGGTACTGCCCCTTCTTTGGGAAGGGGGCGATGTCGCGGAGTAAAGATAGCATAGTGATACACAGAAGTCAAAACGTTTTAGGGGAGGGTCCCCACCCTTCCCTTCGGGAAGGATTGGCCCCACACGCCGGCCCCTCACCTCCCCGGGCCGGTGCCCGGCGTTCACGTGCGCAGCGTGGCATCATGGCGCGTGGGAAGCAGCGATGTGCGGGGCACAGAACGAACGGCCCAGCGGGAGAGGGTGTCGGACCCGCCCAAGAGCCACGGGAAATCTGAATATGGCCATGACGTTGCAAGAGAATTCATACTTAGTATGCTGTCACATCGAAGGCTTACGAAATACGGAATTAATGGCTAGAATTATCTGCTGCATTGATAGCGGGCGGCACTTGGAATCGCACCCTGCCCGCGTTCCGCCCAGGGTTCGCCCTAGGCGCTGAATTGGCAGCTATCGGTGGCGACGCACCGGATGCTCAAACATCTCTTTCATTTCACGGATCGCCGCAACCTGGCCTCCATTCAGGCAACGGGAGGATTGTTTTCTTACGCCCGACTGAGGGAAATGGGGATCGAGATTCCTGCACCTGGCGGCAACGAATGGAGTCGCGATGCTGACGCGCGCGGCGGCATGGACCGCTATGTCCATCTCTGCCTCAAGAACGAACACCCGATGGAATACCACGCAAAGCGCGAAGGCCGCATTAAATCGTCCATCTTTCTCAGTATTCATACGGACACGCTGCAATTCGAAGGCGTGAGGTTCACCGCAGGAGTCTCAAATAAGGGTGACGTAGAGCCATGCTCCATGGAGGAAGCGATGAAGATCATCGACTTTGATATGCTTAATGAGGGGTGGAAAAACTATAGAGACCCAGAGATACAATCGAGATTGCAGCGAGTTAAAAAATACGAGATCCTCGTCCCGGATCATGTTCCATTGCGCTTGATTCTGAACTTCCCCCATGGCTGAGAGACCCATATTCGTCGCCTCGCCCGACACACCGGAACTTGTTAAAGAGGTTTTCTGCCAGCTCGAGTGGAGCTCGGGCTTCGCACCGATCCAAAAGAAAAAGAACATCGCAGCGCTGCACGCCTCCGCCGCAAAGATGGGATTCTCACCCGTACTCGAGGTCTCTACGAAGTCGGAAAGCCCACTGGGCCAGTACCTCAGTGCCTTTAATCTCAGGGTACATAGTTGGGAATTCGGTGATATTCCGATGGAGTGCGCCTTCCAAGGGAGCAAGGTATTCCAGAGTGGCGGGCCCTACACTGACCTGTACACGGCCGCAGATGTAAGAGACGCGAGGCACGATCGTCGGCTTCAGGAATCAGGGGACTTGGTCGGGTTCATGTTTGAAGGCATCTCCTTCCCTCTTGAACCCAAAACGGCGTTCTATGATTGGTTGTACATCAATGCCCTCTTCCCAAGTCGGAGCCAATTCTCCGCACTGAAGCAATACGCCGCGTATTCAGACATCGAATACAATCCGTATCGGTCGGTTAACTGTCAGGCGCGATCTTGCGCGCTGTTCGTCGCCCTGGTATCGAAGAACCTCTTGGAGAGGGCCACCGCCGCGCCAGATGCATTCATCGAAGTACTCTCACGCTATGCCTACAGGCCGCATTTGGCTGAACCACTTGAGCGCGAGCCTCATACCGGTCAAAGGCGATAACACCGCCCGTTGCCAAATTCCATCCCGGCCGCGTCGAACGGCGCAACGCGGAACAGGCGGTCACAGACCCGCAAGCCATTCTCATGGAGATTCTCTGCCCCAGTAAGGACGTCCGAACCGCGGCGTCCGTGAACCACGCCCCCTACAAACTGCTCGCCCTTGCGCTTAGCGAAAGGATCCCCGGATGCGACTTCGGAGAAACTAAGGGTATCCAGATGGCATCATCAGGGGGGACGCCGAGAGCCGCGCGTTCCTCTGAAGGAAGTCCGGCGACCCAGGCCGACATGTATGCGTCGAGGGCATCATGAGCCGGTCCATAAGCAGCAAGCTTGAGCGAGCATTCCGAAATAGGCTCCGGCCAGCCGGTTCGTTGCGCGATGGCCTTAAGCTGAGCCAGCACGCCGCCCGGTTTGCTCTTGTGAATGGCGCTGGCCCCCAGCGCGTGGACGGTAGCTTGAGGGAAGACCTCCAAGCACTCCCAATCCTTGCGTAAGCGCTTGAAGAGAGCGAACCCTACCAACATCCACAACTGGTTCGCATGGGGAAGTTGGGACTCCGAACCGCCCGCGGAGAGGTGGGCGGCCGCTTTCCTCCGAATCTCCGCGAACTCCTTTGCGCTTGGAGTTGCGAAGCAACTGATTCCGCGCTCGTCGAGGGCCTGTTCCGCTCTTCGGCGTTTCAGATCCGAAGCTCTTGGGCCGCTTGGGGCGTCAATCGCAATTCCGCTGATTCGGACCCCGAAGTACTGTTCAAGGTTTCGCAGGTAGGTGGCTGTTTCCGCCGCGAAGTTTGAAACCGTCGACGGGATGAGGGAAGCAGCGTTCCCGGCACCTCGAGGGGGACATGGTGTACCGGGCATCCTAACTGCTAACGGCACGAAGTGATCCTTGTGCCAGACGCAGAGTGAAACTGGAAGGCGTTTCCCTTTTCGAAAAGCGAGGTCGATTCCAGCGAAGGCTTCCGTTACCTCGACTCGCGGCACGATTGCGTCCCTTTCTTGACTGGCGGCTCCTTGGCACTCAGGGGAGTGGCGTTACGCCATGCGTGTCAGAAGCAGGAGTGCGCCAATGCAAGTGAGATAAGCAAAGTCAACGTCCGGCCCGGAAAGGCCGAAGGGGGTGGTCATTCCGTGGCCGAAATGCTTGTTTCTGAGCTCATTTATCGCAGACAAAAGGCCGAGAATCTGGGCATTGAGGAGATCGCCTGCGCGGAGACACGCCAACACCTGGCCATATGTCGAATCAGGCATCCGATACTTTTCCTTGGCGACCGACTCCAGGGCGTCGAACATGTTGGTGCATGCGTCCCTATCCCGGCGAGGCCTGGCGTCGTAGGCGTCTCTGGCCGAGTTGAAGAGCGCCAATGCCGGTTCGTACCGCTCCGCCTGGAGTTCATCGAAAGCGGCCGTGACTTGGGCATGGGCCACTGCCGGGAGTACGCGACTCAGACGACCGTCTTCGTCCAATTCCCAGGCCACTTGGTAGGCCGCCAGGATTCGATTCACTCCGTCGCGGTACTGGTGCCCGAATCCTTGTCTATCAAAATCGGGCCAGAGCCGCGATATGAGATCGAAGACTCTGGGCCATTCCACTCTTCTGATGTCCCGGCCCGTTGCGTATCTGTAGCCGGAGTATGGGATGCCTGCGGAGTCGATGCCAAGGCTTTGACAAGATACGCGATAAATGTGTTCGGGCGAAATCTCGTCATGGTTGTGTTCCGCGATGCCGAAAAAGACGTCAACCAACTCCTGGCGCATCGGTGGGGGAGCGTCCTCGACGTCCCTGGTTCCTGCGGTGTTTCCGGATTGTCCGGAGAATCCCCGAATCCAATTCACGATCTTTCTCCAACCTCGCTTACAAGTCGTACGCGGTTGCTAGCTTCTTTCTAGTCTAACATTTGGGCGGACGGTTGATGTGAAGTCGCGACGGCTTTCAGCCACTGCCCTCGTGGTACAAGCGAGTGGCCGTGGTACTTCTCCCTCTTTCTTTTGGTGAGCGCGCATCGATGCGAGGACACAACTCTAGAGGCTGACCAACGAAGACCGAAGTGAGGGCGGTTACTGCACCGAGAAGGTGGGTGGCGCATCCTTTGCGCACGTCCAGCAAAGGGTGCGGGGATTGCTTTCGGCCCACGGCAAATTGAGGCGCTGCAACGCGCGGTACCATCTCCAATTCCCGGCGCTCGGTTGCTGCCACCGAGCGGGCGGGAAAAGCAGCGGGGGAAAGCTAGCAGAAGACGCACTTTTTCCGAGTGCAGAAGAGATGCAGCACCCCGCCCGGGCAACACCGCGGAGGGTGAGCCACTCGCCACTCAGCATGATAAAATCTCTTCAGAGCGAGGATGGGCGAGCTTGGGATTTTGAAGGACAAGAAGCCATGACCGGAATCCAATATCTAACGGATGAGAAGGGCCGCAAGGTGGCCGTTCGAATCGACCTGACGAAACACCGGGGATTGTGGGAAGACATCCAGGATGTGCTGGTGTCGCGCGCCCGGCGCCACGAAAAGCGCATTCCGCTGGCTGAAGTAAAAGCGGGGCTGATCAGGAGCGGAAAACTCCCACGTGGGTAACTAACGCGTCGCGCTGGTCTCCAGCGCGGAAAGAGAACTGCACGCTCTACCCGCCAAAGTGGTTGCCCGCATCGTCCCGCGCCTGGAACATCTGGCGGCGGTTCCAAGGCCCCCCGGTTGCAAAAAACTCAGAGGTGGGGACAAGGAGTGGCGGATTCGTGTGGGCGACTACCGGATCGTTTACACCATTGATGACCGGGCAAGAACGGTAGAGGTGACGCGGATCGCCCACCGTGGTGATGTCTATGATTAATCTGCCGAGGTAGCGGCCGAGGCGGCGGGTGCGGCACCGGGTGACACCTCCTTCGCGTGTTCTCCGCAAAGGGTGAAGGGGTTCGGTACGATCCGCAGCCACATCAGCGGGTGGGGGGGCTTCCAGGCTGCGCGCGGCGAAGTGGAGGACTGCGGCCAACTGCTGGCGGGTGACGTCGAACTGGTCCATGATTTCGTCCAGGTTCATGCCGGCTTGCAGGTTGTCGAAGACGATGGCCACCGGTATGCGTGTTCCACGGAACACCCACGCGCCACTCACTCTTCCCGGAACGCTTTCCACCGCGGGACATTGCGACCAGTCCAGGGCTGCCATGGGGAACCTCCTGGCAATATCGAAGCCCAATGGCACACTGAGAGGGAACAAGCCTTGCGCAGTGCCGCCGCAACAAAATCAGGACGGAACAAGCAGGCCCCGCACCGCGATCTAAACCATCGGGGTAAGGCACTTCGTCGGGTGTTGAGATGACAGACAGGAATGGCTGGCTTGCCGAGGCCAGGGGGAAGAGCGGGAGACAGGCCCTTCCTGCGCCAGGGTCGCGACAGGAATGCCTGTCCCACGGGGCTAGCTGGGAGCCGGCTTCGGAGCCGCGGGGCGCGGGGGGTAATAGCCTTTGCGGGCGCGGACGATCAGCCCTTTGCGCGCCACGTCCACGCGGATTTTGCGGAAGCGCCCGTCTGCGGCGCGATTCGCCGGAAGATACGCGATGGCGTACTGGTTGCGCAGCTCTTCGCCGATGTCCTGAAACGACTGGCCCAGGTCGTCCACACTGTAGGGATAAAACGCGCGCCCGCCGGTTTCGCCGGCGAATTCATCGAGCACCTGGTCCGTCTGGGTCTTCATGAACTTGCGCTCGACTTTCTTGCGCGGGTCGCTGGTTTCGGCGAGCGTGACCCACTCCGTGCTGCTGCTGATGCAATAGATGGCGGTGCCGGTGCGCTCCGCGGCGTCAATGGCGGCGCCGCGGGCGGCGGAAGATAGATTGTCGTCGCCATCGGTGATCACCACGATCACCCGGCGCACCGCCGAGCCGTCCGGAGACGGCGGCGCCTGGCCCAGCTTGTCCGCGGCCTGGATGATGGCGTCGTAGAGCGCCGTGCCTCCCCCGGCGCGCTGCCGCTGCACGGCTTCGGTGAGCACCCCCAGGTCATCCGTATAGTTCTGGATCACCGAAGGCTCGTTGTCGAAAACCATGAGGAAGGCCAGGTCTTTCTTCCGCCGCAGCGTGTTGTGGATGAAATCAATGGCCGCGTCCTTCTCGAATTCCAGCCGTTCGCGGATGCTGTTCGAGGTATCGAGCAGCAGGCCGATGCGCAGGGGCAGATCCGTTTCCCGCGAGAAGAACTCGATCTTCTGCTCCTGGCCGTCTTCGAAGACGCGGAATTCCGGCCTCTCCAGATCGGTCACCAGCTTCTCGCGGCGGGTGACCACGGTGGCGATCACGTTCACCAGGTCCACGGGCACGCGCAGGGTCTGGCCGGAAGGCAGCGGCGTCTGCGGCGGCTCCGCGGGGCGGGGCTGGCCCGCGGGAGGATTCTGCGGGGGCGCCGGGGCGGTCTGGCCAAACATCCAGCCGCACGCTGCGAGCAAGGTCAGAAGCAGGATGGGAGCGCGTCGCACGTCGCAAAAATTATAGGTAGCCGCGCAGTGCCGCGTCAATCTCCGCCACGGGCACTCCGGCGGCGCGGGCCACCGCCTCCAGATACCGGCGCAGCTCCGCGGGCAGCGGGGCGCGCGCCTCCACGCGGCTTCCTGAACGGGGATGCGCGAACGCCAGCCGCGCGGCGTGCAGAAACGGCCGGCCGAGCGGAGGCAGCGCCGCGCCGGAAACCCCCGGATTTTTCGGCGCGCCGTAGAGCGTGTCTCCGGCGACGGGATGGCCGAGCGCCGAAAAGTGCACGCGAATCTGGTGCGTGCGTCCCGTGCGCAGGGCCACTTCCACCAGGGTGAAATTGCCGATTACGGCCAGCGCGCGCCAGTCCGTTTGCGAGGCACGGCCGGCCCCCGGCCGCCGCCGCGTGGTCATGCGCGTGCGCCGGCGCAGGTCGCGCGCCACCGCCAGGCGGATGGATCCCGCCGCGGATTTCAGTTTGCCGTGCACCAGGGCGAGATAGGTCTTCTCCAGGGAGCGGGCCGCAAACTGCGCGGCCAGGCCGCGGTGCGCGGCATCGTTGCGCGCCACCACCAGCACGCCGGAGGTGCCTTTGTCCAGGCGGTGGACGATTCCCGGGCGCTCCCCACCACCCTGCGCGGAAAGCCTTCCATAGCGGTGCACCAGCGCGCCGGCCAGCGTGGCTTCTTCCGCGCGCGTGCCGGCGCCGGGATGCACCACCAATCCCGCCGGTTTATTCACCACCACCACGTCTTCATCTTCGTAGAGAATTTCCAGCGGCAGTTCCACGGGGCGAGCGCCAATCTGAGGACGGGGCGTGACTTCAATCTCCACCCATTCGCCCGGCGCGACGCGGCGTGCCGGTTTTGCCGCTGCCCCGGCAATGCGCACTTGTCCCTGATGAATCAGAGCGGCCAGGCGGGTGCGGCTGAGCGCGGGAAATTGGCGGGCGAGGAAGCGGTCCAGGCGTTCGCCGGCCTCCGCCGGAGGTACTTCCAGGCGTTCGACGCCAGGCATGCTCACGCCGTGGCGGTGCCGGAGCGGCGCTGCGGCTGGGGAGCCGCGGGAGCGTGCGGCCGGAACCACAGCCAGGCGCCGAGCAGCATCAAGCACACGCTCACCACTTGCATCAGCGAGAACGTGCCGCCGGCAATCGGAGTGCGCCCGGGATCGCCGCGGAAGAATTCAATGGTGCCGCGGGAGAGGCCGTAGAGAAACACGTACGCGCCGAACACCTGCCCGGGCGGGCGCTTGCCCAGCCCGAGCCGCACCAGGATGAACACGTTGATGAACTCGGTGGCCGCTTCGTAGAGTTGCGTGGGATGCAGCGGCACGCCCAGCGGCGTGCCCACCAGTTGGTGCGCGTAAGGATTCGTGAAGGTCACCGCCCACGGCACCGTGGCCGGCTTCCCGTAGCAGCATCCCGCGGAGAAGCAACCCAGCCGGCCGATCCCATGCCCCAAAGCCAGCGGAGCCGCGTAAACGTCCGCGAGGGGAGAGAATTTGAGCTTTGCGCGCCAGCAGTAAAGCACCGCCACCACCGCCGCGGTCACCAGCCCGCCGTACCACACCCCGCCGGCCTGCAGCGTGCTCAGGCTGAAAATGTCTCCCGGATTCTGCCGGTAATATTCCCAATCCGCAAAAATCAGCCACACCTTCGCGCCCGCCAGCGCGGCCAGCACCATGTACACGCCCAGGTTCCACACCCGGTCCGGGTCCAGGCCGCCGGCCGGCGCGCGCTGCTGCGCCCACCACAGGGCCAGCAGGATGCCGAACGCCAGCAGCGTGCCGTAGGTGTGGATGGTGATGGGGCCGAGGTGAAAAAGTACCGGATGCATGTCAGGCCTGTTCCGTCTCCGGGTGGGTGGCAAAGAGCAATTCCATCAGCACCAGAGCGGCGCCGATGACGATGGCGGAATCCGCTACGTTGAACGCCGGCCACTCGTGCTCGCGCACGTAAAACAGCAGAAAGTCCACTACGCCGCCGTCCAGCAGGCGGTCGAAAAGATTCCCCGCGGCGCCCCCCAGGATGAGAGCGATCCCCAGGCGGGAGCGTTGCCCGCCGGCGCGTCCCGAAACCAGCAGCCAGGCCATCACTCCCGCGGCCACTACGGAGAGCAGCACCAGGGCAATCCGCGTGCCGGGAAACCGCGAATCGGCGAACAGGCCGAAGGCGATGCCCGGGTTGCGCGTGTGCACCAGATCGAAAAATCCGGGAATCACCGCGTGGCGCCAGCCGGAAGGCGTCAGCCGCTCGACCAGGGATTTCGTGAGCCGGTCGGTGGTGAGCACCGCCAGCGACAGGATGACCCAGGGAATGGGTGTGCGATTCATCGGGATGGAGTGCGCGCGATCTCGTCCAGCGCAGGCACACACCGTTCGCAGACGGTGGGATAGGCGGCGCTTTCTCCCACGTGCGTGGAGTAGTTCCAGCAGCGCTCGCATTTGCGGCCCTGGGCGCGTTCCACCTGCACCGCCAATCCGGCCACCCCCGCGCCATCCCCGGCGACGCCAGCCCCATCCGTGCCCGCCGGCGGCGCCAGCTCCACCTGCGAAACGATGAACAATTCCGGCAGCACCGGCTGGTACTCCCGCAGGAGCCCCGCCAGCGGCCCCCCGGCGCGCAGGATGACGCGCGCCTCGAGCGAAGCGTTAATCACCTTCGCATTGCGCTTTTCTTCCAGCGCCTTCAGCACCGCGTCGCGCACCGCCACCAGTTCCTGCCATTTCGCGGCACGGGCCGCGGCCAGTCCTGTTGTTAGATGCTCCGCGCGCGGGAATTGGGCCATATGGATGCTCTCGGGATCCCCGGGGCGGCGCGGCATGTGCTTCCACACCTCCTCAGCAGTAAAGACGCAGATCGGGGCCAGCAGGGTAGCCAGGGCCCGGCAAATGCTTTCCACCGCGGTCTGCGCGGAGCGGCGCGCCGGGCTGGCCGGCGCCGAGGTGTACAGCCGGTCCTTCAGCACGTCGAAATAGAACGCGCTCAGGTCCACCGCGCAGAAATCGCGCACATCGTGGAACACGCGGTGGAATTGGTAGGAGGCGTACCAATCGGCGCATCTACCTGCGAGTTCCGCGGCCCGCTCCAGCATCCAGCGGTCCATCTCGCGCATTTCGGCACCCCGCACCGCGTCCCGCGCGGGATTGAAATCGTAGAGGTTGCCCAGCGCGAACCGGAAGGTGTTGCGGATTTTGCGGTAGGCGTCGGAAAGCTGGGTCATCACCCGCTCCGACATGCGCACGTCCGCGGTGTAGTCCTGCGACGCCACCCACAGGCGCAGCAGGTCCGCCCCGTATTTCTCGCAGATTTCGCTGGGCAGCACCACGTTGCCCAGGGATTTGGACATGGGGCGGCCCTGCTCGTCGAGCGTCCAACCGTGCGTCAGCACTTCCCGGTAGGGCGCGCCATCGCGCGCGGCCATGCCGATCAGCAGCGAGGAATGGAACCACCCGCGGTACTGATCCGGCCCCTCCAGATACATGTCCGCGGGCCAGCGCTGGTCGCCGCCGGAGAGCACCGCCAGGTGGCTGGAGCCGGAGTCGAACCACACGTCCAGGATGTCCGTCTCCTTCCTCCAACGGAACGCGCCGCAGCGGCATTTTGTTCCCGGCGGCAGCAGTTCTTCGGGCGTGTGCGCGTACCAGGCGTCCGCGCCCTCGCGCTCGAAAAACGGAAGCACGTGGCGCAGCGCCGCGGCATCCTCCAGGCGTTCGCCGCATCCCTCGCAGTAGAAAATCACGATGGGCACGCCCCAATAGCGCTGGCGGGAGATACACCAGTCCGGCCGGTCCGCCACCATGCCGTGCATGCGCTCCAGGCCCCAGGAGGGCATCCACTTCACCTTTTGGATGGCCTCCAGTGTGCGCCGGCGCAGATCATTCTTCTCGATGCCAATGAACCACTGCTCCGTGGCCCGGAAAATCACCGGGCGATGGCACCGCCAGCAGTGCGGGTAGCTGTGCGTCAGTTTTCCTTCGCCGAGCAACGCCCCGCGCTCCCGCAGCAGGGCCACCACCGCGGGATTGGCTTCGAACACGGTTTTGCCTTTGTACTCCGGCAGGCCCTCCGTATAGCGCCCTTCATCGTCCAGCGGCGCATACGTTTCCAGCCCGTAGCGCTGCCCGGTGTAAAAGTCGTCCGCGCCATGCCCCGGTGCGGTGTGCACGATGCCGCTGCCCTGCTCCGTGGTCACGTAGGTGGCCAGCACCGCGGGAACCTGGAACGGCAGGAACGGATGCTGAAATTTGAGCCCTTCCAGCTCCCGCCCCTTCCACCGCCCGCGCTCTGCGCCGATCTTCAGCCCGGTGCCCGCGGCAACCAGCGCGGTCATCTCCCGCGCAAAAAGCAGCGCGCCGGCCGGTGTCTCAAACACCGCGTACTCCAGGTCGGGATGGAAGCACAATGCCCGGTTATGCGGCAGCGTCCACGGAGTCGTCGTCCAGATGACCGCGCTGACACCTTCACCGGGCAGTCCCGCGGCACTTCCCGCCGCCACCGGAAATTTCACCCAGATGGACGGACTGGTGTGATCCTCGTACTCCACCTCCGCTTCGGCCAGCGCGGTGCGGTCGTGCAGGCACCAGTACACGGGTTTGCGCCCGCGATACACGTAGCCGCGCTCCAGCACGGTCAGAAACGTTCCGGCAATCACCGCCTCGTAGTGCGGGTCCATGGTCAGGTACGGCTGGTCCCATTGGGCGAAAATTCCCAGGCGTTTGAATTGCTTGCGATGCGCCTCCACATAGCGCGCCGCATATTCGCGGCACAGTTTGCGGAACTCCACGGGATTGGCCGCGCCCTTCTTTCCGCCCAGTTCCTTCTCCACCTGCGTCTCGATGGGCAGGCCGTGGCAATCCCAGCCGGGGATGAACGCGGCTCGAAATCCCGCCAGGGATTTCGAGCGCACCACCATATCTTTCAGGATTTTGTTTAGCGCCGTGCCCAGATGGATGTGCCCCGTGGGGTAGGGCGGCCCATCGTGGAACACGTAAACAGGGGCGCCCTCGCGCGCCGCCAGCACCTTCCGGTAGGTCCCCGCGGACTCCCACTCCGCGAGTTGCCGCGGCTCGCTCTGCGGCAGGCTGGCCTTCATGGCGAACTCCGTTTTCGGCAGGTTCAGGGTGCTTTTCAGGTTTACCGTTTCGGGCATCGGGGTTCTTCTGGCGCTCTGCTTTCCGCAGCGAGTTACACCGCCGGAAACCGCACATCCTCCGCGAAACTCAGTATGTTACAATGATTCGCGGAGGGTGTCAGCCGGACCCGGCAGGCATCCTTCTCTTGCTCCAGAGAATCGGAGCTATAGAGCGCCCGGCAGTCGGCGGTGGCCACGTGAAGTCGTCCGTGGTGACCGGCCCCGGAGCGCCTTGCGACCACCGGGCAGCGACGGGAATGGCGAGTCCTCTCAACCCCTTCGAATATCATCCGCCGAAGCCGGAACCCGACTCGGCACCCAAACAGCGCGTGCCTCGGCTTCTGGTGGAGGAGGAGCGCTGGGGCGGCTCCTTTTTCTCCAGCGTCATGGAGTTCCTCACCGAGCGGCCGGTGCGCATTCCCGCCCGGCTCGGCCAGGTGCCGTTTTCGATTGAGAGCGCCCGTCCCGGTTTCCTTGAAAATCTGAAAACCGCGATGGGCCCGGAGCCGAGCCTGCCGCGCGGCGGCACTGGCTCGCCGCTGATGGTGCGTTGGACCAGCACCTCGTTTCTCCAAAACCTGCGCGAATTTTTCTCTCCGCCCAAGCTGCCTCCCCTGAAGATTTCCAGCCCGCCGGGGCCGCCGCCCAAGGACATTTGGACAAAAGATGAGCACGCCGCGCGCGCCCGGTTGCTCTCCCTGTTGGTGCATGTGGCCATCGTTGCCGGCCTGGGAATTCCCCTGTTGCATGAGCTTGCCACCACGGTCACCGAGGCCAAGAACGCGGATGTGAAGATGGTGGATCTCACCGATTTGTCGCCCTACGTCTTCAAGGCTCCCAAGGGGAACGACCGGATGGGTGGCGGGGGCGGCGGCGGCGACCACAACCCGATTCCCGCCAGCAAGGGCCGGCTGCCCAAACAATCTTTGCAGACGCCCCTGGCGCCTCCCACGGTCGTGATCATGAATCCCAACCCGGCGCTGGCCGTCATTCCCTCCGTGGTGGTCCCGCCGGAAATTAAATTGCCGCAGCCGAACCTGCCGAACTATGGCGACCCGCTCGCCGCCATGGTCACCCAATCCAACGGCCCCGGCTCCGGCGCCGGCATCGGCACCGGCAGCGGGGGCGGCGTGGGCAGTGGCTCCGGCCCGGGCGTGGGTCCCGGTGAGGGCGGCGGAATCGGCGGCGGCCACTTTCATGTAGGCCGCGACGGCATCGGTGAGCCCACCTGCGTCTATTGCCCGCAGCCGCCGTACACCGAAGAAGCGCGCAAGGCGCGCTACCAGGGCACCGTGCTGGTGGAAGTCACCATCCTCCCCGATGGGCGCACCGCGGATGTCCGCGTGATGCGCGGCCTGGGGATGGGGCTGGATGAGAATACCCTCACCACCGTGCGCCAATGGCGCTTCAAGCCGGTGATTGGCCCCGGTGGCCGGCCGGTTCCCGTGGATCTCACCGTGGAAGTCACCTTCCGTCTGCTCTAATCACCGGACGTCTTCGCAACTGCCTCCCATTTGCATCGTTCCGCGCCGCGGTTCTCTGCTACGATTCCGGTCGATGGGACACTTTTCAAACCGGGTTTGGGCCGCCGGCGCGTGGCTGCTGATCGCCGCCGCCGCTGCCTTTGCGCAAGCCGGCCCGGCCCGCGGGCGCGTCGAGTTCATCGTGTTGCTCACGCCCGTTTCCGGCCGCCCCGAGCCGGCTCGCCAACTCACCATCTACCTGCTTCGCAAATCCTTCCGCGAGATCCAGCACGATGTGGAAGAGAGAATGCCCGCGCCGAATCTGGACGCGTTTGTGGATGCCCTTCCCCTGGGCAAGGAATTAAAAGCCTGGATGAAGCAGCATCACACCGTCACCATCAGCGGACCTCAATTCCGCAAGGTGCTCACCCCGGACGACCTCTTTCACGTCCCGGAATTCCTGGACGCTTACGTGGCCAGCAACCTGAGCGGACTGGGCCAGGGATTTCCCGAGCCCAAGTTCAATCCCGACGACCGCATCCATAATCCCAAGAAGTACGAGGCGGCGATGAAGACCTATGAGCCCCTGCTGCGCAAGTACCTGGCCGCGCACCCGGATTCCCTGGAGGCCATGGACACCATTCTCAACCAGAGTGATCCCACGCCGGAGTGGCAGGTCGTTCAGGGGCACTGGCACGAAGACGCCCGCCGCACGGCGCTGGCCGAGGCCCAGACCCACTACCTGGCTGCGAAAACGGACACCGACCTCGACGGCCGCGGGGCGTTTGAAGCCTCTCCCGGCACCTACACCCTCTCCACACTGGAGGGCGAAGCCTTGAGCGGCGATCTCCATCTCCGCTGGAACGTGCCCATCGAAATTCGCCCCGGGCTCACCACGCGCATCGAGCTTTCCAACCTGAACTCCGACAAGAAACCGTAGGACTTGTGAGCTAGACTGCGGGAGATGGTTCCGCTCTCCGCCTGGGTCGGCTTCCACCTGGCCCTCTTCGTCTTTCTTGCGCTTGACCTGGGTGTCTTCCACCGCCCCGGCGCCCCACTGAGTCTCCGCAATGCCGCGCTCTGGAGCGTCCTGTGGGTGCTCCTGGCCCTGGCGTTTGCCGCCGGCGTGTATCGCATGCTCGGGGCGGAGCGCGGCCTGGAATTCGTCACCGGCTACCTGATCGAACGCGCCCTCTCGCTGGATAACACCTTTGTGTTCGCCGTGGTGTTCTCCTACTTCGCGGTTCCCGCCGGATTGCAACATCGCGTGCTTTTCTGGGGAATTCTGGGGGCGCTGATCTCTCGCGGCGCGCTGATCGCCGCCGGTGCGGCCCTGCTGGCCCGGTTCGAATGGGTCAATCTGCTCTTTGGCGCCTTCGTGCTGATCGCCGGCCTGCGCTTGTTTTTCCATAGCCCGGAGAAAACCCGTGTGGATCGCAATCCGGTCTTGCGCCTGGCCCGCCGGCTGCTCCCCGTCACCCCGGACTATCAGGGATCGCATTTCCTGGTGCGCGGCCCGCGCTCCGGCTGGATGGCCACTCCGCTCCTGCTGGTCTTGCTGGTGGTGGAGTCCGCGGACGTGGCCTTCGCCTTCGATTCCATCCCGGCAATTTTCTCCGTCACCCGTCACCCTTTCATCGTCTATACATCCAATGTCTTCGCCATTCTCGGCCTGCGCGCTTCCTATTTTTTGGTGGCCGCGCTGCTCTCGCGGCTGCGGTTTCTGGGCGCCGGCCTGGCGGCGATTCTGATCTTCATCGGAGCGAAGATGCTGGCGGGTCCCTGGTTCCATCTCTCCATTCAACTTTCGCTTTTGATCGTGGTGCTGCTGCTGGCGGCGACGGTGGCCACCTCCCTTTTGGCTCCTCCGCGGCCGCTCCGGCCGCTCGCACCCGCCGGGGACCTTCGGAAGGACGGATCATGACTGACTACAATCGTCTCGTGGAGGATCTGGCCGGGCCGGATCCGGGACAACGCGCCGCCGCCGCCGCCCAGCTCTATCGCGCCGGCTGCGAGCTGGTAGAAGACGTGTTCGCCCAGTGGAGGAAAGACCCGGAGTTCAACGTCCTGGTGACCGGAAAACCCATCGTTGGCGTGGCCGTGCCTCCCGACCTGTTCGCGCGGATTCGCCAGGAGCTGGACATGCCGCCCCTCGCGGAGGTCCCTGCGGAACAAAGCACCGCGGAATTCGAGCTGCATCGCGGTTCCATCCGCCTCGATATCCTCACCCCGGTGGACGATGAGGGGCCCATCCAGAAGTTTCTGGACCGCTTCGGGCCCGGAGTTCAGCAGGTGGAATTGCCGGTGAATAATGTTGATGAGGCCGGGAAAATTCTCAAACAGCGATTTACGCTTGCTCCGGTCTATGACCAGCCACGTCCGGGCGCCGGCGGCACGCGCGTGAACTTCTTCCTGGTGGCCGCCTCCGGCGGGCGCAAGGTGCTCATTGAGTTGTTTGAGGCGAAGCGCTGACCGCAAGCGCGTGCGCCGGCCCGGCGTGGAAGGGCACGACGCCCGGCGGAGCATTCCAGGCGGTTTGTTCCGCCGCTTCCACCGGGGGCCATAACACCGACCGGTCCAGCCCCAGCCGCGCCAGGATGAACGCTCCCTCCGCCATCTCTGCCCGGCGCGGTTTGGAGTGCCATTCAATCACCAGCGGCACCGCTTCCACCCGCTTCACCTGCGCCCCCGAAAATGTGATCCGCGCCAGGATCGCCGTCTGCACCTCCGGCGGTGTGTACTGCTGGAAAACAAAATTTCCCAGCGAGTAGAAAATCCAGCCGCCGTGATACTGCTCGATGCGCTGCGGCACGTGCGGGTGATGCCCCAGCACCACCGCCGCTCCGGCGTCAATAGCCGCGTGGCAGAACTCTTCCGTCTCCCTGGCAACGCGCGCCGTGTACTCCGTCCCGTCGTGCAGGGAGACGATCACGGCATCCGCCTGGCGGAGCGCCGCGGCCACGTCTTCACGCACGCGCTCCGGATGCCGCCCGGCGATCACCGGATGCGTGGCCTCCGGCGTGTCGTTCAGCTCCGCATAGGTGTAACCCAGGAACGCAAAGCGCACCCCGTGACGCACCACAATCGCCGGGCGGTGCGCCGCCTGGTAAGTTTCTCCGGCCCCTGCCGTGGCGATCCCCGCCTGCCGCAGGTGCTCCAGGCTGTAGCGGATGCACGCATCGCCGCCGTTGTCGAAATGATTGTTGGCCACCGATAGCACGTCGAATCCCGCGTGCACCAGCCCGGCCACCGCCGCGGGACGCACGCGAAATACCATTCCCTCACCGGGATAGGGCGGCTCGCCGCAGAACGGCCCCTCCAGGTTGCCGAAGGCGATATCCGCGGTGGATAGCTCCGCCTCCATATTCTCGAACGCCATCGAGTAGTTGCCGCTGGCCTCCATCATGGTGCCCAGCGAACGCCCCAGCAGGATGTCCCCCACCGCCGCCAGCGTGGTTTCCGCCGGCGGACGCAGCGTCACCTCCGGACCGCGGTCCGGCTCGACCGCGGAGAGAAACGACCCCGCGGCGAGCAATCCCGCAATCAACAGAAACTGGCGCATGTGGAGTGTGCGATGCGAGCCTTACCGCTGAATCTTCCAGCGCCTCGCGTTCATTGTCAATCGTACCTGCGGCCAGGGGAACCCGTCTGGGCACTGCCCCGGAGTTGTGCGGCTCATCCCTTTTGCCGCGCGCCGCCCGGGCGCGGTCCCCGCAGCTTCCGCGGCGCCCAACTCCACCACCCCTGTGCCTTCCGCACCCTCTCCGGTTATCCTTCCCATGCTGCTGCGATGGACTCTCTCGACACCCGCCCACGGCCCGATTCTCCCGCCCGCGGCGAATGGGCACTGGCCCTGGCTATGGCCGCGGCGCTGGCCACCCTCGCTGTGGTTCCCCTGATGGTGTTTGGGAACGTCTCCGGCCACGACGTCGAATTCCATCTGCCCAACTGGATAGACGTGGCCGGCCATTGGCACGAGGGCGTCTTCTATCCCCACTGGTCGGGCGGCGGACATTACGCCTTTGGCGATCCGCGGTTCATCATTTACCCGCCATTTTCCTGGCTGCTCGGCGGACTGCTGGCCACGCTCCTGCCCGGCGTGCTGCTGCCCGGCGTGTACGTGTGGATTTGTGTGCTCGCCAACGCGTTGGCTGCCTGGCGCCTGGCCCGGGAGTGGTTCGCGCCGGCCCCGGCGCGCTGGGCCGCGGCGCTCTATGCGCTCAATCCATACCTCCTGCTCGTCTTCACCCACCGCTGCGCCTACGCGGAGCTGCTGGCCTCCGCGTTTTTCCCGCTGGCATTTCTCCACATGCTTCGCCTGGCGCGCCCGGACCGCGCCGGAATGCGCGCCGCGCTGGCGTTCGCGCCCGCCTTCGCGGGCCTTTGGCTTTCCAATGTTCCGGCGGCGGTCCTGGGCAGCTACGGCCTCGGGTTTGTCCTGTTGTGGCTGGCCATCCGCGGCCGTTCCCTGCGCACACTGCTGCGCGGGGCCGTGGGAATGGCTCTGGGCCTGGGTCTGGCCGCGTTTTACATCGTCCCCATCGCCAACGAAATGGGCTGGATTCAAAGCGAAGGCGCGTTTTCCGGCGGCTTGAGCCTGTGGAACAACTTCCTGTTTCATCGCAGCGACGATGGGCCGCACACCGAATTCAATCTGCTGGTTTCGGCCCTGGCTTGCGCGGAGATGGCCCTGGCCGGTGCCACTTTTCCGCTGGCCATCCGGGGGCTGCATCAGTCCCGCGCGCAGCAGAACGAATCACAGCGCGCCGGCCTGCCCGCTCTCTGCGCCCTCGCTGCCGTTTATGCGCTGATGTTGTTTCCCTGGAGCCAGCCCGTTTGGCGCATCCTGCCGCGCATCTGGATGGCGGAATTTCCCTGGCGCTCGCTCTACATCCTGAATCTGGCGCTGGCCATGGCCATCATCGCCGCGGTGGGCCGCGCAGCGGCCGCGGGCCGCCGCCGCTGGCCCTGGGCGCTGCTGGTGGCCATTCCCTGGATTGCGCTGGGCGGAGGTGTCCTGCGGCTCGCGCCCTGGATGCCCGACGATATCCACCAGCTTGTGGCCGCGGCAAATTCCGTCGAAGGCTATGAAGGGGTGGTGGACGAATTCCTTCCGAAAGGCGTGGACCCGGAAAAACTCCAGGCCGATGCGCCCCGCCTGGTGGCCGTGGACCAGGATGGCGACGAGACAGACACGCCGGGATTGAAAACCGACGTGACGCTCTGGAACACCGAAGAAAAACGCTTCACCGTGGATGCCACGGAACCGGCGCGCATCCGCCTGCACCTGGTGAATTACCGCCCGTGGCGCGCCACGGTCAATGGCGCGGCTCTTACTCCCGAAACGGAAAGCGACACCGGCCAGATGGTCATCCCTGTGCCCGCCGGCCACAGCGACGTCCGCGTCTGGTTCGGCCACACCACCGATCGCACCCTTGGTCCCGCCGTTTCGCTTCTTGCGCTCACCCTGCTCGCCTCCCTCTGGGTGGCACTCTCCCGAACGCGCCAGCCAGACGCCGGATCGAGCTGACACTTTGAAGGTTCGGGAGAATGGTTTGGGCGGCAAACCGGCGGGCGAACGTTCCAGAATCAGAGCTGAAATTTGGCTGGGAGGCCTGGACTCGAACCAGGATAATCAGATCCAGAGTCTGATGTACTGCCGATTGTACGACCTCCCAGCCGGTCGAGGTCACAACGAAACGCCCCGGATCCCGTAGCTGCGGGACGGGGCGTGTCTATCTACTGTATTCGCACAGCGGATTTCCGTCAACCCAGCCGTAGGACAGGCTTTCAGCCTGTCCTCTCCCGCCTGTCCTCTTCTCCCCCGCTTTGCCTTCGCAGACCCTACCGCGCCGCCGTCTCCGCCCGCACCGCATCACTCGCCCCCGCCACCGGCACCAATTTCCCCGCCACCACGCGATATTCGCTGCCCCGCCAGCGGATGCGCGTGAAAAAATAACTGGCCACCCAGGTGAAAAACCAGCAGGCATCGCGCAACGGCAGCAGCCACATCCTGCGCCGCAGCAAATCATCGCGCAGTCCCCACACGCCCACCGTCCAGGCCTCCGCCAGCCGCAACGCCAGGTACGCCCCCAGATACGCGCCCGCCACCGCGGTGGAAGGCGCCAGCACCGCGGCCAGCACCGCCCACGGAAGCCCAAACGTCAGCAGCAGCCCAAAATGTCCGCCGGGCCGCGCAAACCGCGTGGTCAGCGCCCAGCGCAATTGATGCGCGGCAAATTCTCCCAGCGTCAGCGGGGCATAGACCAGACTCACCGGATCACGCAGCAACTCCACGCCGTAGCCCGCGGCCGCGATCCGGCTCCCCAGTTCGTAGTCATCGGAATGGTAATCGGCGATGGCTTCGAATCCCCCGATGGCCGCGAGCGCCTGGCGCGTGCACGCCATGGTCGCGCCCAGAGCGAATTTCACTCCCTCCAGCCGCCACGCCGCCAGGACCCCGGCCTGAAAATCCGAGGTGATGCCGATGGCCTCCAGTTCCGCCCCCAGCGATCCATGGGTCTCCGCGCGGTACATGGCCGTGGCCGCGCCCACCTGCGCCTCGCGGAAGGGCTCCGCCACGCGCCGCAGGTATTCCGGCGTGACGCGTACGTCGCTGTCATTGATCACCAGCAGGTCGTAGCGCGCCTCCGCCGCCAGGCGGATCAGTTTGTTCACCTTCCCGTTGGCGCCGACCGCGGGCGCGCCGCGCAGCAAGCGCATCTCCACCCGCGGGAAATCGCGCATCACCTGTTCGATTACCGCGACCACCGGATCCGCGGGATCGGAAACCGCGAACAGAACTTCATACTGCGGATACTCCAGCCGGCAAAAACTTGCGAAGTTTTCGTAGGCCTCGAAGTCCAGCCCGCGGCAGGGCTTGAGGATGCTGATGGCGGGCGCGAACGCCGGCTCAGCCGGTTCTCCGCTCCCCCGCCGCCGGAAGAAACGGATCGCGCTGGCCATCGCCAGCAGGTAATAACCGAAGGGCGCCAGGGCCAGCGCCAGCAGCAACAACCGCGCGGAATGCCACGCCTGGTGCACGCTTCCCTACCCCGCCCACACCAGCACCACTCCCAGACACACCAGGCATACACCCATCCATCGTCCCGTGCTCACCTGCTCGCGCAGAAAAAAGCGTCCCCCCAGCGCGGCCATCACGTAACTGAGCGCCGTGACCGGCACGACAAAACTCACATTGGCGCGTGAAAGCAGCACCAGCAGCGAGAAAAATGCCAGCGCCATCATCGCCAGGCCCGACCACATCCACGGCGAGCCCAGCGCGCGCAGCACCACCCGCGCGATGGCCGCCGGGCGGAACGAGGTGACCTCGCCAATCTGCTTCATCGCCCGGCTGACCAGCATCTCGCCGGTGGTGCCGGCCAGGACCACCAGCAGCACGAAGAACGCGATCTGCACCTCAGTCTCCCTGTGCCGTTTCCGCGGTTGCCGCCGCCGGCGCGGCCACCGGCGAGGTGCTGGGCGGCGTCTGGCCCACCAGGCCCACCCCCAGCGCGATCAGCGCCACCCCGCACCAACGCAGCGGGCTGACTCCCTCTCCCAAAAAGAAATGGCCCAGCAGCGGCACCACGGCATACGACGCCGCCGAAGCCGGCAGCACGTAGCTGAAATCCGCCCAGGTCAGCACCAGCATGTAGGAAAGAAAGAAGAGCAGCAGGCTGGCAAAGCCGGTCCACACCGCGGCAGAGACCACCGCGCGGCCCAGGAATGACGCCACCTCCGCGGGATTCCACGCGCCCGGCGGGCCCACCACGCGCATGCCTTTGCCCAGCAGGGTGTCGCCCGCGGCGCCGAAGAAGACCATCAGGAACAGCAGGACGGCGGTTTTTCCGCGCAGGTTCGGGCCGGACGGCATGGCCGCGGCTCAGTCCGCCGCGGGCGGAATGCTGGAGTGGGCGGCAGGAAGGCTCACGGCGGTCTTCGCGTCCAATCCCTTGCGCGCCAGGCGCACCCGCTCGAAGCGCAGCTTCAGGAAGTCCGTGGCTTCCCGGGTCAGCCGGCGCCGCTCGTCCG
>Ga0335085_10001429_pt1 | contig 50956 bp, 39 predicted proteins | sample Lox_Sample_45_FD_206712 | JGI IMG/M metagenome (GOLD analysis project Ga0335085, IMG submission 206712) | Soil microbial communities from Loxahatchee National Wildlife Refuge, Florida, United States - Lox_Sample_4.5 | ecosystem: Environmental > Terrestrial > Soil > Wetlands | place: USA... | reverse complement strand
GGGAAGGGCAATGGCTGCCAGGATGCCGATAATGGCCACGACGATCATGAGCTCGATCAAGGTGAATCCATGATGATTCCTCGAGATTGTCCGCATCCACCCACCCCTTTTTAAAGGCCCTCGCAAGAAAGGCCCGACCCAACACAATTGTACCTAAAATTTCAGGAACGGAGTCATTTTAAAGCGAGGGAATGGGGCTTATTGCCGGAGGCGCTTTTGGACGCTCTTAATTTTTTGATCCATTGTCTGTTGGCGGTCGGTCCGCGTGCCGAATTTCAAGGTGGTGGAAATGCGGGGGGCACCCATTTGGTGGACAACTTCGTGGCATCGCTTGATGGCCTTAAAGACCTGGTCCCATTCCCCCTCGATGTTGGTGCCGTAGGCGTGGAGCTGGGTCTTGAGTCCGGCCTTCTTCAAGATTTTCTCGCAGGCCGCGATGTATTCGGAAAGCGATACTCCGACGCCGAGGGGTACGATGCAAAGGTCCGCGATGACTTTCATGGCACCTCTTTGGGAGTTAAAAAGGGAATTTCAGAAAACCCGCCACCAGAACACCCAATCCGCAAAGGAGAAGAGCGAGCTTCAAGTCCCAGGCCACCGCGGAAACCGCCGGTTTTTCTCCTTTGGAAGGTTTCATATAAAGGAACGCCACTACCCGCAGGTAGTAATAGGCTGAAAGGAAGCTGTTCAGCACGCCGATCAAAGCCAGCCCGATCAGGCCGTGGTCCACGGCCAGCTTGAAAAGGTAATACTTCCCGAAAAAACCGGCCATCGGGGTCATTCCGGCCAGGGAGAACATGAAGAAGGCCATCATCAAACCCGTCACGGGATATTGAAGTCCCAAGCCGCGGTAGCTCTCAATATTCGTGGCGGCTTCCCCCTTGCCGGACGCCCAGGCCAGCCACCCGAAGGCGCCGGCTGTCATCAGGGTATAGGCCAAAAGGTAGAAGGCTACGGCCCTTTCCACATCGTCCGCCGGGGCCAAGGACACGGTTGCCAGGCCCACCGTCAGATAGCCCGCATGGGCCACGCTGGAATAGGCCAGCATCCGCTTGATGCTGTCTTGGGCCAGGGCCCCCAGGTTGCCTAGGGTCATGGTCAGGACCGCCAGGACCGCCAGGGCCGGAACCCAGTTCCCCGGCAGGCCGAAGACCTCCGTGAAAAGCCGGGTGAAGGCTCCGAAAGCCGCGGCCTTGACTCCGGTGGATAGGAAAGCGGACACCGGGGCGGGCGCGCCGTCATAAACGTCCGGGGCCCATCCGTGAAAAGGAACCAAGGCGACTTTGAAACCCAGCCCGACCAACAGCATCGCGATGCCAAGGCCCACGAAAAGGGAGGAAAGATGTCCTTGCTCCAAATAGTGCCGCAAGTCGGGAAAATGCAGGGTGCCGGAAGCCCCATAAAGAAGGGCGATGCCGTAAAGAAGGAAGCCGGAAGCGAAGACTCCCAGCATGAAATACTTCAGGGCGGCTTCGGTGGAGGATTCCTTCACCCTCAGGTATCCCGCCAAGACGTAGGCCGACAAGGACATGAGCTCCAGCCCCACGAAAAAGGTGAGGAAATCGGCGGCCAGGACCAGGGTGAACATGCCTGACACCGCCAAAAGCAGGAGGGCGTAATATTCCCCTGTCACGGCCTTTTCCCGCTTCAAATAGGAAGCGGAAAAAACACAGGTCAAGAGGGCTGACAGAAGACAAATCCCCTCGAGGGTGAGGGAATAAAGATCCACCACCACCGAACCGTTGAAAAGGGCGCCGGGCATACCGCTTGAGGAAAGAAGATGAAAGACGCTTCCCAGGGAAAGCACCAGCACGGTTCCAGTTAGGACCGGCGCAACCTTGCGCCCCTCCTCGTGTAGGAGGGCTTCCAGGAAAAGGAGCGCCAAGGCCCCGAGGATGACAATCCAAAGGGGCAGAAGGGCCGTGAACTCGATCGACGGTGGATTCAACTCAGACCTCGAAAAGATTTAGTCGCGAACTCAATGGGCTTTTTTCGGCTTCTTGTTCGACTCGATCTCGTCCTGCAGCCGCCGCTGCTGGGCGGCGAAATCCATCATGACCGGCGGCGGTTTTAATTTCTCGATGACTTTCATTTCCAGTGTCTTTTCCATGGGGGCCAAAAAGAAGTTAGCGTTAAGCCCGATCCAAAGGGCCGCCAAAACCAGTGGAAGCAGGGCCAATCCCTCGTTCCAGGAAAGGTCGGCCATCGGTTTGGCGCCCTCTTCCTTTTTCGATTTCCGGGGCGCCTTTGTTTCCTCGGGCTCCGCTTTGTCCTTGCCGAAAAAGACCTTCCCGTAAAGGTTGAAAAGATACCAGGCTGAAAGGACGAACCCCGCGATGGCCACCAGGGCCGGCAGGGGCCAGGTTTTATAGGCGGAAGTCAGGATCAGGATTTCCCCCGCGAAACCCGCGAAACCCGGCAGGCCCGCCGCCGAAAGCACCATCCACAGGAAGGCCGCCGCCAAAAGCGGCGCCGTCTTGGCGATGCCGCCGTAAGCGTCCATCTCGTGGGATCCCCTTCGCTGGAAAAGCATGCCGATTAAAAGGAAAAGGCCCGCCATATAAATCCCGTGGCCGACCATCTGGACCATGCCGCCTTCCAACCCGGTCAAGGAAAAGGTGAAAATCCCCAGCGTGATCAAGCCCATGTGGGAAAGGGAGGAATAGGCCATCAGGCGCTTGAAGTCCGTCTGGAGGGTGGCCATCAGGGCGCCATGCACCACTCCCGCCACGGCTAAAAGCATGATCCAAGGGGCAAAATCCTTGGCGGCCTCGGGGAAAAGGGGGATGCAGAACCTCAAAAGGCCGTAAGCGCCAAGCTTCACCAGGAGGGCTGAAAGCATCACCGTGCCGCCCGCGGGCGCTTCCGTATAGGCGTCGGGCAGCCAGCCGTGGAAGGGGAAAAGCGGGACTTTGATCAGGAAAGCCAGGGCGAAGGCCAGGAAGCACCAGAATTGGACGTCTTCCGGGAAGTTGTGGTCAAGGATCTTCGAGTAATCGAAGCTTTTCACCTCGTGGGTGACGTAAATCAGGGCCACCAGCATGAGCAGCGATCCGGCCATGGTGAAAAGGACGAATTTTACCGTTCCCTTCACCCGGTTGGGCCCGCCCCAGACGCCGATCAGGAAGAAAGCGGGGATGAGCATCAATTCCCAGAAGATATAAAAGAGGAAAAGATCCGTGGAGGCTAAGGTGCCGATGACCGAAGATTCAAGGAGCAGGAGACAGGCGTAAAAACCCCGGACGTTCTTGTCGATCATGCCGAAACTTCCCAGGATGACCAACGGCGTAATAAAGGTGGTCAGAAGGATGAGCCAAAGGGAGAGGCCGTCCAGCCCCAAGCTGTAATTGATGGAGAACCGGGGGACCAGGGGGATGAGCTCCTGGAACTGGAAACCTCCATTCGCCGGGTCGAAACCCGTGTAAAGCGATAAGGAGAAGGCGAAGGTCGTGAGGGAAGCCAGCAAAGCGAGGGCCTTGGCCAGTTTTTCCTGGGGAAAAAGGGCCGCCAAAACCGCGCCGAAAACCGGCAATCCGATAAGCAGGGACAGGATCAAGAAAAAGCCTCTTTCAATGAAGGATGAGGTAAATCAAAAGCGCGGCCCCAGCCACCACATAAGCCAGGTAAACCCGCACCAGCCCCGCTTGGGACTTTTTCAACAGCTTCGCCGCGGCGGCGATTCCTTGGGTCACCAGTTCCAAAAACCGGTTGATGAGGATCTGCTCCACCAACCGGTCCGAAACCCAATGGGCGAAACCCCTGACGGCCCGCACCACCATCACGTCGTATATCTCATCCACGTAGTACTTCTGTTCCATCGCCTTCTTACCACCGGGAATAAGTTTCAAAAGCAGGGGGCTGATCGTGTGTTTGAGGCCATAAACATACCAGGCGATCCCCACGCCCAGGCCCGCCACTAGGAAGGACATGAGCATGAGAAGCGGTTCAAGCTTGGAAGAGACGTTGTTGGCCTCCAGGGTGGACAAGTGGAAGATCGGATCTACGAATTTGCCCAGCGAATTCCCGCCCCCGATGGCCTCAGGCACGCTCAGCCAGCCCGAAATGAGGGAACCGACCCCCAAGAGCAGCATCGGCACGGTCATTACCAGGGGCGAATCGTGCAGATGCTCGAATATTTCCCTGTCGCCCCGGTATTCCCCGAAAAAGACCATCACGAAGAGGCGGGTCATATAGAAGGCCGTCAGGAAAGCGGTAAAAAGGGCGGTAAAGTAAAGAATCTCGGGTAGGAAAGGAACGGCCGAGTTGGGCGTGGCCAGGGCCCGCCAGAGGATCTCATCCTTGCTGAAGAACCCGCCACAGAAGGGTAAAACGCCCGTGATGGCCGCCCAACCCAGGAAAAAAGAAATGCTGGTCAGGGGGATATGCTTCAAGAGGCCGCCCATTTTTCGGATATCCTGTTCCCCCTTCAGGACGTGGATCACCGACCCGGCCGAAAGGAAGAGGCAGGCCTTGAAGAAGCCGTGGGTAATGAGGTGGAAAAGCCCCGCCCCGTAGGCGCTCACTCCCGCGCCCAGGAACATGAAGCCCAGTTGGGAAATGGTGGAATAGGCCAGGACCTTTTTAATGTCGTTTTGGGCCAGAGCCAGGGCGGCCGCGAAAAGGGCGGTCAAAACGCCCACGACCGCCACCGTCATCGAGGCCCAGGGCGCCAGCACGAAGAGGAAGTTGAGGCGCGCCACCAGGTAAACGCCGGCCGTCACCATGGTGGCGGCGTGGATGAGGGCCGAGACCGGCGTAGGACCCGCCATGGCGTCCGGAAGCCAGACGTAAAGGGGGATCTGGGCCGACTTACCCGCCGCCCCGAAAAAGAAGCACAGGCAGATGACCGTGGCCGAAAGCTCGGTGAAGGCGTGCTTGCCCATCTGTAGTTCGTTGAAATTGAAGGTCCCCGCCAGCGCGAAGAGGATTAAAAGCCCGGCCAGGAATCCTGCGTCTCCGATGCGGTTGACGATGATGGCCTTCTTGCCCGCGTTGGCCTTGGCCATATCCTCGAACCAGAAGCCGATCAGAAGGTAGGAGCAGAAACCCACCCCTTCCCAGCCCAGGAAAAGCACCAGCAGGTTCTGGGCCATGATCAAGACCAGCATGGAAAAGAGGAAGAGGTTCAGGTAGGTGAAATACCGGCCGAAACCGCGGTCATCCTTCATGTAGCCGACGGAATAAAGATGGATCAGGCTGGAAACGAAGGTAATGAAGACCACCATGCTCATGGAAAGGGCATCCAGCTCGAAATTCATGTTCACGTGGAAGGGGCCGGATTCGATCCAATTGAACAGTTCCTGGGTCAGCACGCTCCCATCCGGCAGCGTCCGGAAATGCTGGAAGGTGAACCATGCCGCGATGAAGGAAAGAAAGGCCGCCCCACAGGCCACCGTGGCGTAAAGGCCCTCAGGGAAAGTCCTCTTCAAGCGGGCACCGAAGAGGGTTAGTAACCCATTGACGAGCGCTCCCAAAAGCGGCGCCGCCAGGATGACCCAGATCCAGTCGAACTGGATCAAGGATTTATATTGGAAGGAGTCGAGTCCCATTTCAGCCTTTCAAGCTCTTGAAGAAATCCAAATTCACCGTTTCCTTCAGGCGATAAAGCGCGATCACGATGGCCAACCCCACACAAGCCTCCGCCGCCGCGATGGCCACGACGAATAAGACCACCACATGGCCCGCCAGATCCCCGTTCACCCGGGAAAAGGTTACGAAGGAAAGGTTGACCGCGTTAAGCATCAGTTCCAGCGACATTAAAACGACGAACAGGTTCTTGCGCGACAAGACTCCCGCCACCCCGACGCCGAACACCAGGGCCGACAGCACCAGGTAATGGGTGGGCGTGATGGGAGTGAGCAGTTCCATTACAGTTTCCTTTTGGACAGCACGAGGGCCCCCACGATGGCGGCCAACAGCACTAGGGAAAGCATTTCGAAAGGAAACAAGTAATCCGAAAAGATCTTGGTCCCGACTGAAAAGATGCCCCCGAACCCTTCCGGCAAAGCCGCTGGAGTCCAGGTCCCGCTGGGGAAAACCACCAATAGTACCGGGCCCAGGACGCCGGCCAAAACCCCAAGCAAGGCCAACACGACCGTCGCCCCCCGGGCCGCCATGGGCTTTAGATCATCCGGGTGGAGGTTCAAAAGCATGATGACGAAGATCATGAGCACCATGATTCCCCCGGCGTAAACGAGGATCTGGATGATGGCCACCAGCGAGGCGCTCAAACAGGCGTAAAGCCCCGCCAACGCCGCGAAGGCCACCACCAACCCCAAGGCGGAGGCAATGGGGTTGGTCCGGGTGATGACGAGAAGGGCCATCCCGAGCAAAACCGCCGCAAGAATGTAAAAAAGTATGGTTTCGATCAATTCTTTCTCTTTTGCTTTAATTCTTGCCTGATACCTGACAACTAAAAATCGATAACTTTTTCTTCATGGCTTGGCGTGCGGGCCGTGCGTCCAAAGCACGGGCCTGGGCGGATTATAATCCGGCACCACGTCCTTGTTATCGTGATCCATCAGGAATTCCTTGTGGTACACCAGGGAATCCCGCGTATAACCGGCCACGGTCACCTCCGGGATATCCATCCGAATGGCGTCCAGCGGGCAGGCGTCCACGCAAAAACCGCAATACACGCAGCGCAACATGTCGATGTCGAACTTGGCAGGGAGCTTCTCGATGTCCGGATTGGGGGATTCCGCCGCCAGGATGTGGATGCACTCCGCGGGGCAGGCCGTGGCGCAGAGCATGCAGGCCGTGCAACGGGGCGAGCCGTCCTCCCGCTTCATCAAACGGTGCCGCCCGCGGGTAGCCGGGGGCAGGGCCTTTTTTTCCTCGGGAAAGAAGACCGTCGGCAGCTTTTCCGGATGGAAAAGGTTGCTCACGACATGGCCTAGGGTTAGCCAAAGGCCCTTGACCACAGCCACCACGTAGTTTTTTAAGGGGCCCTTATTTCCAGGCCTTTGAACGACTTTCATCGGTCATCCTTACTTTTGCGTCAAAATAATCACACCGGTCACCAGCAGGTTCAGCAGCGCCAGCGGAAGCATGAGCTTCCACCCCATTTTCATCAGTTGGTCATAACGGAACCGCGGCAGGGTCCAGCGCACCCACACGAAGAGCCAGCAGAAAAACAGCACTTTCAACAACAGGCAAAGCAGTTGCAAAACGGGGGTCAAAACCGCGTTGAGCCATGCGGGCAATCCGGCCGTCAATCCGTAACCCAGGAAACCCAAAGCGGCCATTGTCACGGCAAAACACAGCCCCGCGAAAAGGAAGGGTTCGGCTCTCTTTACGCCGCCGGCGAAAAGGTGTTTCTGTTGTTGCGCCCTCTTATAGAAGAATAGCCCCGCCAGCCCCTTGAGTAGGGCCACTGTTCCGCATAACAGGGCCAAGGTTAGTTTGGGATTCTGTTGAAGGTCTTGGGTCGAGGCGAAAGGTACCTGATAGCCGCCCAGGAAAAGAGTGGCGATCACGAAGGCCGCCACCACCATGTTGCAATACTCGGCCATGAAGAAGAGGGAGAATTTGACGCTGGAATATTCCACATGGAAGCCCGCCACCAGCTCCGATTCCCCCTCGGCTAAGTCGAAGGGGTTGCGGTTGGTCTCGGCGAAGGAAGCCACCAGGAACAGGAGGAATCCGACCGGCTGCAGGAAGATGCCCCAATTGGGCAGAGGCAGGGTGTGGCCCCAGGCGGTCAAAAGTCTTCCCTGGGCGTCCACGATGGAGCTCATCCTCACATCCTGGTAGGCCATCAAGAGCCCCACCATGGCCAACCCCATGGAAAGTTCGTAAGAGATCATCTGGGCTGAGGAGCGCAGGCCGCCCATGAGGGAAAACTTGTTATTGGAAGACCACCCAGCCAGGATGATGGCGAAGACGCCCATGCTGGTGATGGAAAGGATGAAGAGGAGCCCCACCGCCAAGTCGGCGGCCTGGAAGCGGATCGTATGCCCGAAAAGGTCCAGGGGCGCGGCCAAAGGCACCACCAGGAGGGGCAGGAGGCTGATGGTCATGGCCCAAAAGGGCGCCAGCATGAAGTAGAAGCGGTTGACGTTGGCCGGAACGATGTTTTCCTTCATGACCAGCTTCACCACATCGGCGAAGTTCTGCACCATGCCGAAAAGGCGAAAACCCAGGATGCCCGTACGGTTGGGCCCGATGCGGTCCTGGATGATGGCGCTTCCCTTGCGTTCCAGCCAGATGAAAACCGGCACGAACTGGAGGGGAATTAGCCAGACCACTAGGGTCATCACCGTTATATTGATGAGAGTGAATGTTTGCGAATCCACTTAAATTTCCCCTAACTTTTTCACTTTTTTACCTTTACACTTTTTCACTTTTTGCTTTTCCACACACATTGGGTTGGGCCTTCACACCCTGAAAGGGCTCGGGAGCCAGGGGCTTCAAATCCAAAACCTTGCCCGTGGAGGGAATGGTGCTGAAGGTCAGGCCCTTCAAGGCTTCCACTTCCTTGGCCATGGCGTTGAAAATTCCGGGGGTGTCCTCATAGTCGAAACCCGCGACGTCCAGGGCCTTGGCCAGGCGGCACATCCACAAAGAGGCTTCCAAAACGTCGGGGTTGCCGGGCTCGATGGCCTGTTTGAACTTCTGAAGGCGGCTGGTGGCGTTGACGAAGGTCCCGCTTTTTTCCGAGAAAGGCCGCACGGGAAAAGCCATGGAACCCGCTTCAGCCGTTTTGGTTTTGTGCACTGAAAGCACCACCAGGGCCTTGACCTTGGCGTAAAGCTTTTTGGCCCTTTCCTCGTCCTGGCCGAAATGGTTGTTGTGCATGGTGATCACGACTTTGAATTCCCCTTTTTCGATGCGCGCCAAAAGGTCCTTACCCTCAGTGTCGATGCCCAAAAGATTCAGGCCTTGGGCATTGGGGGTTTTGTCCGAGAGCTTGAGGATCTTGTCCTCATCGCCTTTCTTTCCCCAGAAGGGTGCTGCCAGGTTCTTCACCCGGAACTTCTTCTCGAAGAGCTTTTTCATGGCGTAAAGGTCTTCCAGGGCGGCGGCCGGGGAGGCGACGCCGGCCACGTCGTCGGGCGAGAGGTCTTTCAAGAGGTTGGCCAGTTGGACGATGCCGTCGGCCAGGTTCGAGGCGGCATTCCCTAACCGCACCTCTTTCAGGCGGTTGTCTTGGTAGTAATTAAAGGAGAACCGGCCCTCGTCGCAGATCCAGGTCTTGTTGAGTTCTGCGTTCTCACGCGGCATAAAGCGGTAGATTTTGCCCCGGTTGTGTTCCACGGTGATGTTGCAGCCCCGGGCGCATCCCGGGCAGACGGAGTCGGCTTTCTTGAGGAACCACACCCTCTGCTTGAAGCGGAATTCCTTGAGAGTCAGCGCCCCAACCGGGCAGACATCCGTGACGTTGCCCGAATAGGGGTTGTCGAGCCGCACGTCCGGGAAGATGGTCAGGACCGACTCATGCCCGCGGTTCATGATGCCCAGTTCGGAGGTCTTGGGAATCTCGTCCACGAACCGGATGCAGCGGGTGCAAAGAACGCAGCGTTCCTGGTCGAGCATGATGTGCTCGCCGATATCCTCGGCCTTGCCGCCCTTGAAATAGCGCGGTACGCCCCGGCGGAAGTCGTAAAGGCCGTATTCCATGTACTGGTTCTGCAGCTTGCACTCCCCCGCCTTGTCGCAGACCGGGCAGTCCAGGGGATGGTCCAGCAGAAGCATCTCGAGCGCGCTTTTTTGGGCCGTCTTGGCCTTGGGGCTGTCGGTATGGATTACCATGCCCTCGGCCACCTTGGTGTTGCAGCCGATGGTCAGCATGGGGCCCTTGGGGCCCTCGATTTCCACCATGCAGGTGCGACAGTTGCCGGCCACCGGCAGGTAGCTGTGGTAGCAGAAATGCTCCAGGGGCACGCCGTTGGAGATACAGGCTTCCAGCACGTTCGTGCCGTCGGCCACTTCCATTTGTTTTCCGTCGACGGTGATCTTAGCCATTCAACAACCTTTGCTTATCTCAAGTAAATTAGTTATCTGATCCCGATTTAAATCTATGACCAAAAAGATAGCCAAAAGCTCCCCCAACAAAAGGAGAGATTATTTGCCAAAAGGTTTTGACCAATTCCAAATTGGCTGAATTGTAAAATGAAAAAATAACACCAACCATTAACAACCCAACAGCTGTTGCACCAGCGATGTTAAAAGCCGCATTCGCGCCCGATCCCCAACAAAAACTCAGCCAACCATATTTAGAAGTTATTTCTTTATTTTTTATTTGATTATCCAAAACCATCTTTTTATGTTGGAGGGCGGGGTCAAAATTACCCATTTACTACCTCCCCCAAATAAAACGTATAGTGAATTGTTTTCATATCTGAATTATTCAATGAATAAACTCTATAGTTAAAAAACAATCGGCGTCCTGCCAAAGTGCCAAGACTTATCGGTTCCGCATTACCAATGCCTGTAATGACGTTAAAGTTAATTAACCTAAACTCTAAAGTTGTTTGATTTATTAATTCTGTTTGCACCTCAAATATTGTTTTGGACTGATCATCCACAAAAACCAACCGGAGAACCATATCTCCAGATAGAGGATCGTTTAAGGTAAATTCGACTGGTTCTTTGCCAAAACTAATTACACTACCTGTTTCTAATACGTCTTTATCACCCGTCTTGATTTTCATTTAATTTACTCCACTACAAAACAGTTTGTGGCACGGCCACCGATGCCGGTTTGCAGTATTTCTCGAAATCACCCCGGAACTTCTGGATGAAGCTGCGCACCGGCATGGCCAGGGCCGCCGAAAGCACGCAGATGGTCTTGCCTTCCATGTTGTCGGCGATCTCCAGCATCATTCCCAGTTCGGTGGTCGTGGCTTCCCCGGCCAGGATCTTTTTCATCAAGCGGTCTTCCCAGGCCGTGCCTTCCCGGCAGGGTGTGCACTGGCCACAGGACTCGTGGGAATAGAAATGAGTCAGGTTCTTCAAGACCTTCACCATGTCGGTGTGTTCGTTCATCACGATGGCGCAACCCGTGCCGAACATGGTCTTGTGGTCCCGCATGCTTTCGTAGGAGAGCATCAAGTCTTCACATTCCTTGGCGGTCAAAACCGGGCAGGAGGAACCGCCGGGGATGACGGCCTTGAGCGCGCCGCCTTTGACCCCCTTGCCGTAAGTTTGGATGAATTCCATCATGGGCAGGCCGAAAGGCATCTCCCAATAACCCGTCTGGTTCACGTGGCCCGACAGGCCGAAGACATGGGTACCGGCCGATTCCTTGGTGCCGATGGCCGCATAGGCCACCGCGCCGTTGGCGATGATCCAGGGGACGGATGCCAGGGTCTTCACGTTGTTGATGATGGTAGGACAGCCGAAAAGGCCAACTACCGCCGGGAAAGGCGGTTTGATACGGGGTTTGCCGGGCTTCCCCTCAAGGGATTCCAAAAGTCCCGTTTCCTCGCCACAAATATAGGCCCCGGCGCCACGGTGCACGTAGACTTCCAGGTCGAACCCGGACCCTTGGATGTTCTTGCCCAGGTAACCGGCCTTCTTGGCTTCCTCAATGGCCGCGTTCAGCCGCTCGATCTGGCCGTAAAACTCGCCCCTCACGTAGATATAAGCCGTGTGGCTGTTGATGGCATAGCAGGCACAGATGATTCCCTCTAATAAGAGGTGGGGATCGTTCATGAGCATGTAATTGTCGGTAAAGGTTCCGGGCTCCCCCTCATCGGCGTTGACCGCCAGGTAGATGGGCTTGCCGGTGTTCTGGGGCACGAAGGACCACTTCATACCGCAGGGAAACCCGGCTCCGCCGCGCCCCTTGAGGCCTGAAGCCTTCACTTCTTCGATAACCTCGACGGGCTTCTTGGCGAAAAGATTCTTCAAGGACGAATAGCCGCCCGTCTCAAGGAACACCTTGAGCGTATGGCCGTCCTTGACGCCGAAACGCTTGGTCAGTTGGGGTTGAAAATCAGCCAATTTTAAATCCACTTTCAGTTCAATATTTTCAATTCGTCTACGGTCACCAGTACATCCGTATGATGATGTCCGGTTTCCGCCTGAAACAATGTCCCAGTCACTTTTACTTTTTTGCCCATTATCCTTTTGAACAGTTTGTGGTCGATATTCATAAAAACCATTTGCATCTCTCTTACGTTTTTGAAGCTTTCCGTGTTCGTGTCGCTCGATAAATCTGGATCAGGCTGGACATCCACCGGCTTGTCTAACACCAACAAAAATATGTTTTCCTTTGCGTCATTTTTGGGATCTTCGCCGAAGCCGGGTGCGCCATATTCCAGCCTCGTTGTCACCTTACCTTTCAGAACAACTTGGGACGGCTCATAATTGAGAACCGCCGGATCTTTTTTTAATTCTTCCGAAAAAGACAATCCGAAACCCAAAAAACAAAGAACCGACCCCCAAAATAACCATGGTAGGTTCGGCAATCCCCTCTTCAAGAGAACTCCTTCCACACCCTACTTTCGATTTAATTCATCGATCAGTATTCCGACACCTTCCGGCGTCAAGTTTTCGTGGTAGTCGTCGTTCACCCGCATGCAGGGCCCGTTGTGGCAGGCCGCCAGGCATTCCACCGGCTGGTAGCTGAACTGCCCGTCGGGCGTCACCCCTCCCGGCTTCAGGTTGAGCTTCGCTTCAATCGCCTTCTTGATCTCCTCGGAGCCGCTTAGGAGGCAGGAGATGGTTTGGCATACCTGCAAGTGGTACTTGCCCGGCTTTTCCTTGTGGTACATGGTGTAGAAGCTAGCCGTCTCCAACACCTGGGCCGGGGAACATCCCACCATCTCCGCCACCGCCTTCATGGCGTCCACGGAGATGAAGCCGAATTCACGCTGGGCCAGCCACAAAGCCGGCAACAAGGCCGCCCGCCGCACCGGATAACGGGCGGCGATCGTTTCGAATTCGTCCTTCGTTTCTTTTTTAAATTGAACGGCCACTTTCTTTCCTTTGCTTTATTCGATCTTGTCATCCTGAGCGAAGCGAAGGATCTATGTTTAAACAAAGATTCTTCGGCGAAAACCGCCTCAGAATGACACAAAATTTTACCGGTCTAATTCTCCGGCAATAATGTTGATCGACCCCAGATTCGCGATGGCATCCGCCACCAGGCTGCCCTCGATCATTTCGTTGAAAGCCGCGAAGTTCATGAAGCAGGGTGGCCGGCACTTGATGCGGTAGGGGTTCTTGCCCCCGTCGGCCACGATGTAGAAACCCAGTTCGCCGTTGGCGGCCTCGGTGAAGTCGTAGATCTCGCCCGGTTCCGGGCAGATGCCGTGCATGATGATCTTGAAATGGTTCATGAGCCCTTCGATGTTGCCATAGGTCTGCTGTTTGGGGGGCAGGGCCACCCGCTTGTCGTCGGTCATGACCGGCCCTTTGGGCAGTTTCCTCAGGGCCTGCTCGATAATAGAGGTCGATTCCTCGATTTCGTAAAGCCGCACGAACATGCGGTCGTAGGTGTCGCCCTTGGTGCCCACCGGCACCTCGAACTTGAAATCGTCGTAATGGTAATAGGGTTCGGCCTTGCGCAGGTCGTAATCCACCCCGCAGGCCCGGAGGGTCGGCCCGGTCCAGCCGTAGGAAATGGCCCTTTCCTTGGAAATCACACAGACTCCCTGGGTGCGGTCCAGGAAGATCCGGTTCTTGGAAATAAGCCCGTTGATTTCGCCAACGCTCTTTTTGATGTCCTTCAAAACGGCTTTTACTTCGTCCGCGAAACTGGGATGAGCGTCGCGGGAAAGCCCCCCGATACGGGTGTAGCTGGAAGTCAGCCGCGCCCCGCAGAGCTTTTCCAGGATGTCATAGACCTTTTCGCGGGCGTTGAAGGAATACCAGAAGTTGGTCAGGGCCCCCAGGTCCACCAGGTTGGCCCCCACGCAGACCAAGTGGTCGATGATGCGGTTGAGCTCGCAGGTGATAACCCGCAAATACATGGCCCGGTCGGGGATGGTGATCCCCAGCATCCGCTCCACCGCCTTGCAATAGCCCACGTTGTTCATGATGGCGGAGACGTAATTGAGCCGGTCGGTATAGGGAATGACCTGCTGAAATGTGTGGACCTCGGTGTCCTTCTCGAAACCCCGGTGCAAGTAGCCCATCTCGGTCACCGCCGCCACGATGGTTTCCCCATCCAGGGCGCAAAGGGCCCGCAGGCAGCCGTGGGTCGCGGGGTGGCTAGGCCCTAGGTTCACGAAAACCAGGTCCTTCCGGTCCTTATGCCGGGACGCGTCCAAGCCGGACGCCGAAGTGTCGGCGCCGGTCGTCGGGAGAAGGGTTTTAGGATCGGTTGAATTAAACATTTTGCCTCGTTTTAATCTGCCGACTGCGAACCGCGAACTGTCAACTGCATTTACTCGTAACCCTTCGCCTTGAGCCGTACTTCCATCTCGTCCATCAGGGACTCATTGGCCGAAAGCCACTGCCGCTTGGTGATGGGGTAGTCCTTACGCAGGGGGTGCCCCACGAACTCATGGTGGTTCAGGATGCGCTTCAAATTGGGGTGGTGGGCGAAACGGATGCCCATCTGGTCGTAGGCTTCCCTTTCCAGCCAGTTGGCGTTGGCGTAAAGGTCCGAGATGGTCGGCACGATCGGTTCGTCTTCAAGCACGGAGACCTTCAACTGCAGGCGGTGGCCCAGGGTCAGGGATTTGAGGAGATAAACCAGGGCGAACCTTTCGCCGGCCCAGCCTTGGTAGGCCGAATAGTCGATGGACACCAGGTCGATAAGCATATTGAAGGCTAGCTCTGAATCGTCCCTTAGGGTTTTCACGACATCGGCAATGGAAGCATCGGCGATTTGGATTTCCAAAACACCAAAACGTTCCGCCGAACCCAAAACGGCCTTGGGATGTTTTTGTTTTAGTTTTTCAAAAATATATTCTTTTTCCATCTTTGGCTTTCTTGGTGCCCTTTGTGTTTTGGTGGTTCAAATGGCCTTAATAATCAAAATAGGGTTCCTTCACCTTGAACTGCGCCGGGGGAACGGCTTGGGGATTCGTGATCTTTTCCTGGAGTTTCAAGACCGCCTGAAGGATGGCTTCCGGGCGGGGCGGGCAGCCGGAGATATAAACGTCTACGGGCACCACTTGGTCGATGCCCTGCACCGTGCAATAGTTGTTGTAAAAGCCCCCCGCGGAGGCGCAAACGCCCATGGAGATGACCCACTTGGGCTCGCACATCTGCTCGTAGATCTGGCGGAGGATGGGGGCCTGCTTGAAAGTGACTGTGCCCGCCACCAAAAGAAGGTCCGCCTGGCGCGGCGAGAAGCGCACCAGTTCAGCGCCGAACCGGGAAATATCGAACACCGATGCGGCCACGCCCATGAACTCGATGGCGCAGCAGGCCGTACCGAAAGGCATGGGCCAGAGGGAGTTTTTCTGTCCCCAGGCGATCACCGCGTCCCTACGGGTGGTGACGGCCGGGAACCCTTCGCCGGTCATTCCCATTCCAGTGCCCCCCTTTTCAAGAGGTAGAACCAGCCGAAAGCCAGCACGGCCAGGAAGGCCAGCATGGAAAGGAATCCCCCCCAGGCCATCTTCTGGAACAATACGGCCCAGGGCAAAAGGAAAACAACCTCCACGTCGAAGACCAGGAAGCACATGGCGATCAGGTAGAACTTCACATTGAAATGGTTTCGGGCGTCGCCCGAGACCGCGCTGGATTGGATGCCGCATTCGTACGAGGAGAGTTTCTTTTCGTTGTCGCGGCGGGGACCCAAGAAGGCCGAGAGGATGAACATGGCCGCCGGGACGGCCATGGCCAGGACCAGGGCCAGGACGATGGGTAACAGGTTTTGGAGGGTCTCAAACGTCATATCGGTCATCCTTTAAAAACCTTGGCGGAATCAGTCGAATTCGCCGCTACAGCGGATCATTCCCCCGGTGGAGATTGAAGGCCGCCCGATGAGGGGCTTGGGTCAAAAAGCGGAAGACGATGGGTGGAATTTGGTGGATTATAAGGACTTTAGGGGTCAGGAGCAATGTGAAACATTTCACAAACTATGCTTTTACAAGGATCAAATTTGTCGTTTGGGGCGCCTAACTCCACGTTAGACAAATTCAGGTGTGAAAGATTTCACAAGCCCTGGGACCCAAGCCGGGCCCCAACACAAGGAATAGTCTCCAACAAAAAAGGCCCGGGTTAAACCCGGGCCTTTTCGAATTCAACGGTTTTACCAAACCCATCACTACATGAAGTCGTAGCCGATCAGGAAGGTGAGGGTTCCGTTTTGGACATTGGAACCGTTTCGCACATTGTCCAACCCCAATTCATACCGGCCGGAAACGAGGAACTTGCTGATGTCGATTTCCACCCCGCCGACCAACCCCGTATCCGAACTGTTGATGTTGCTGACCCCGTTGCCCGAGGCCAGGGTGTTCCAGCTGAAAGACGGGCCCAGCAGGATGCTGGGATTGAAAACCGGGGTTCCCAATCCTAGTTTCAAAAGCACGGGAACCTCGATGTAATCCAGTTCCGCGGTGCTGGTGGTTCCGCTGAAGGCCGTCCCCTTTTGCTCATAAAGAATTTCAGGCCGGATACCGAAGGAATTCCCGAAATTCAGGCAGAGAAACCCGCCTCCCACGAACCCCAATTTTGAATTCAAGGCATTGCTGGGGTTCAAGTTGCTGGCGTCGCTTCCCACCAAGCTTGAAAAATTGGCACCCGCTTCGATGCCCAGGTCAAAGTTCTGGGCCGCAGCTTGGCCGACGACTAGGGCCGCCAAAATCAAACTCAACGTTAAGGCTTTTAGTTTCATTCTCTCCTCCTTGGGGATTACCCACCCTTTAGACGCGGGGGTGGAGAACCAGGTTTCGTTGTATTTACTTGGTTTTTGACAGCCAATCGGTGTGCAAAAAGCCCCTTTCCGGATGGTCCGTCCGCTGGTAGGTATGGGCCCCGAAGAAGTCCCGCTGGGCCTGGGTCAGGTTTTGCGGCAGGTCCGCCGTGCGGTAGCTGTCGAAATAGGCCAGGCTGGCGCTCATGGCCGGGGTCGGGATGCCGTTGGCCACCGCCACCGAAACCACCTTTCGCCAGTTGGCCTGGGTGGATTCGATCTGCTTCTTGAAGGACTCGTCCAGCAGGAGCGACTGCAGGTTGGGGTTTCGGTCGTAGGCCTTCATGATCTCGTCCAGGAGCTTGGCGCGGATGATGCACCCGCCCTTCCAGATGCGGGCCATTTCCCGCAGGTTGACGTTCCATTTGTATTCGTCGGAGGCGGCCTTGATAAGCCGCATGCCCTGGGTGTAGGAGCAGACCTTAGAATCGTAGAGGGCGTCGCCCACGGCCTGGATCAATTCCTTCTTATCGCCTGAATAGGAGATCGCGGGGCCCTTGATCTGCTTGCTCACTTCCACCCGCTCTTCCTTGATGCTCGACATGCCGCGGCCGTCCAGCGCCGCCACGATGGTGGGGATCTGGATGCCCAAGTCCAGGGCGATCTGGGCCGTCCACTTGCCCGTGCCCTTCTGCCCCGCCTTGTCCAGGATCATGTCCACCAGGGGCTTGCCGGTCTCGTCGTCCTTCACCGTGAAGACCTTGGCGGTGAGTTCAATGAGGAAGGAATCCAGGATGCCCTTGTTCCACTGGGCGAAGATGTCGGCCAGCTCGGCGGCCTTCAGGCCCAACACCTTGCGCAGGATGTCGTAGGCTTCGGCGATGAGCTGCATGTCGCCGTACTCGATGCCGTTGTGCACCATCTTGACGAAATGGCCCGCGCCGTCCGGCCCGCAATGAGTGACGCAGGGGCCCGAATTGGTTTTGGCCGAGATGGCCTCGAAGATGGGCTTCACGAACTCATAGGCCTTGGGGGAACCGCCCGGCATGATGGAAGGGCCGAAACGGGCGCCTTCCTCGCCGCCTGAAACACCGGCGCCGAAAAAGTAGAAGCCTTCCTTGGTCAGTTCGGCTTCCCGGCGCTGGGTGTCCTTGAACCAGGAATTGCCGCCGTCGATGATGATGTCGCCCTTGGAGAGCAGGGGCTTGAGGAGCTTGATGGCGTCGTCCACCGGGTCACCGGCTTTGACCATGAGCATGATGCGGCGGGGGGGCTTCAAGGCCTTCACGAAATCCTCCAGCGTATGGGCGCCGATGAACTTTTTTCCTTCGTTTCGCTTCATGAAGGGGGTCACCCGGTCGCTGCGCAAGTTGACCACTGCCACCGAAAACCCGTGGTCCTCGATGTTCATGGCCAGGTTCTCGCCCATCACCGCGATGCCCAGCACCCCGAAATCCGCCTGTTTCAATTGTTCCGCCGTCGCCGCCATGACCGCCTCCTTGTGAAGGTTTGCCCGATTGGGGGCGTATTCTAGCACGGACCCCCGGCCAAGAAAGCCAGGCACGGCTATAATTGAAGCAGAAACACAAGCCGCCAAAACATTAAAGAGAAATAGGCCCGGAAAACCGACCTTGTCCCTTCTTCCCAAACTCGTCGTTTGGCTTTACCTCGCCCTTCTGGGAATATGGCTTGTTCTTTGGTTTGGCCGCCTACCTCACCATATTGACGCTTCCCTCTATGCTTATCCTGACCATTGGGTTAATTACGAGGCTTTCCACCAGAGCCTGCTCCCACTCTGGAATCCCTATATCGCCTGCGGCACCCCCCATGCCGCCAATTGGCAGTCCGCCTGTTTTTACCCCCCCTTCTGGCTCTTCAACTGGACGGGCCTGGCCAATGGGTTCATGCCCATGGCGGTAGCCCATGCGGGCTGGGCTTTCGCGGGCTGTGCCCTTTGGCTGCGGCGTCAAAAAGCCGGGCCCCTGGGTTGTTTCCTCGGCGCCCTTTCTTTCGCAGGCTCGGCGCATTTGACCCTTTGTTGGAACAACCTCCCCTTTATCGCCACGGCCGCCTGGATTCCCTGGGTCTTCTGGGCTTTTGACCGCTCCTTTGAGAAACCCGGCCTGAAAAATGGGCTGCTCGCGGCGGGCATCCTGTCTCTCCAGGTTTTGGCCGGATATCCGTTTTTTACTTTTTACACGGTCCTCCTGTTGTTGGTTTGGTTTTACTTCCGCAAGCCTTCCATCCAGGCCCAAAAAGAATTTTGGATAACCCTGGCGGCCGCGGCTTCCTTGACCTGCCTTCAATGGCTTCCTTTCCTGGATATGCTCACCTGGGCCAAGCCAGGCGCCTGGACGGACTATCCCTATTTCGACCGGCCCCTGGATTACCTGACCCTTCTCAAACCCGATGCCCTGGGCCTCTTGGGCTCCGCCACCTACCGGGGCCCCTTCGCCAACGGAATCTTTAATTTATATTTCGGGCTGGTCCCCTTGGGCATCCTGGCCTGGAACGTCCTGGCGGCCCGGCGCCTTCCAAAACCTTTTTGGACCTTCTCAACTCTTTTTTGGTTTTTTTGGATGGCCGGTCCCCACTTTCCTCTTTGGAATCTTCTCCCCCTCGGGCTTCTTCAATGGTTGGAGCCTTCGAAAGCCGTCGGACTTTTTCTTTTTTGTGCCGTGACCTCGGTGGCCCTTTCGCTCCAATCCTTTTTGGAAAAGAAACCGGCCTTACGTTGGAGGACCGGCCTGATGGTTTTACTTTCCGTGGTTTGGTTGTTGGATTTGCTCCGTCTTCCTTCCCTGCTCCTCCACCCCATTGAGGATCCCTACCAACAGCCCGGGCTTGGGGTGGCTGCGGACAAAATAAAGACGATGCTGAACCCCGACCAAGTAGCGACCGGGGACAATAGGAAGGGAATGCTAACGGGAGTTCGGATATTGAGCCTGGATTCCATGGGGAGAAGCGGCTTTACGGGCAGCCTTCAACAAGCCCTGGCGCACGACGCCGAATCCTCGGTGCAAACCTTCAAGGCCAATTCCAACGCCGTGTGGGGCCTGCGGTCGGCGGACCGGTATTTGTTCTTGCAGGTGGACGGCTCCGAAAATCTGGTCCGGTATTACAACAAGGGATTTCCTTACAAAGGGGACCTCTTGGATGCGGCGGGGGTAAATTTTTTCCTCATGCCCCAGCCCCTCCAAGACACCAAGTACCTCGTCGTAAGCCGTCTCAACGGGGAGGATTTGATCCGCAATTTCAAAGCCGCCTCCGACCTGCGTTGGGTGGGAGAACAGGAAACCCTGCCCGATCGGGCTTCCGTGTTGGAAACCCTGGCCCGGGCGGATAGCCGTTGGGAACATAAGGTTTATTTGGACCAAAAGCCCGATGGAACCCCGGCGCAACTGGCTCCAGTTGGGCGGCGGAGCCCGACGAGGGGGGGACTCCCGGAATCCGGCTCGGCCTTTGAGCGGCCGAACGCGGGCCATGCGACATGGGAACAGAACGGCTTTTCCAACCCGGGCTTTATCGCTTTTAATGAGACCTACGCGCCGGGCTGGCACGCCTGGGTCGATGGGAGCCCCCAACCCATTCTCCGTGCCTACGGCCTTTTCATGGCGGTAGCGGTCGAAGCGGGCAGTCATCAGGTGGAATTTCGTTACGAGCCCTCCTCCTTCCGGCTGGGGCTTTTTATAAGCCTGCTTTCTCTTGCCGTATTGGTGGCAAGTTTTGGGAGAAAGGACAATAGGCCATGAAAAACTGGGGGGTCGGGCTCTTTTTTTTCTTAGCCGCCGGATTTGCCCTGGCGGAAGGGCCTTATCTCACCGAATATGTCGAGGGCCATCGTTGCCTGGTCGTCGCCCCCAGGAACCTTCCTCCCGACGCGCCCGTGGTCCTCTTGCTTCACGGCTACGGGACCAACGCCGACGAGATGTTGGGGATCAGCGGGGAATTCCAGCTTCCGCCTTGCCTGATCGTGCTGCCCGATGGGCCCCTTCCGGCCGGGCGTTCCCCTTTCACCCACGCCTGGTACGACCGCCTCACCCACAGCCGCAAGGACATCGAGCACAGCCGGGATTACCTCTGCGCCGTCATGGATTATTTTTCCAAGCAATTCTCGGCCGCTTCCGATTCGGACACCCCCCTGGAAAGCCCTGTCCCAGCCAAACCGGAAGGGACCGGCAGGCCCGTCGTCATCATGGGCTTTTCGCAAGGGGCCGTCATGTCCTTGGAGGCGGGGGTGAACTATAAGGGGAACATCGCGGCGGTCGTTTCAATGAACGGCTACATGGGGGAACCGGAAAAAACCCTGGCCCATCCCGCGGCTTCCCGTAAGACACCCATTCTTTTAGTGCATGGGACGTTGGACCCTATCGTCCAGGAGGAGATGACGCAAGCGACGCTGCAGGCGCTCCGGAAGGCGGGCTATCATCCTATTTCAAAGGGATTTTACATCGGCCACAAAATGACCGCGGGCACGATCCAGGCGGTTTCGGAATTTCTTCAGTCGGTGCTGAACCATCCCGACGGATCAGGGACTTAACAATCCTTCCTGACTCAAAATCTCTTTTAGGTCTTCCGCCAGTTGTTTCTTGTCCCCCACCGCCCAAAAATCAACCAAACTCCGGTTGGGTTCGCTGGAGTTTTCATTGAACACGGAGGTCACGGTGACATGCCGCTGCAAAAAATCCTCCACCAGCGCCTTCGATTCACCCTCGGGCAGTTTAAGTTCCCCCAAAGCCGTCGTGTCTTTCCCGTGGTTTTGAAAGGAGAGGGAGGCCGTTTTGCCCTTCGCCTCCCATACATAAAGAAGGGTCAGGCCTTTCTCTTCACCTGGTCCCAGGAGGTCTTGGACATCCCCCCAGATATTCGGATGGGCTGGTGGGGTGGTGGTAGCGGGTAACGCCGTAGGTTGGGGGTCCTGCGCGGGAGGATCCATGGGGGTCCCGGTCGCGGCAAGCACCTCCTTGGCCGCCCAAGCCAGGTTGGATCGGGAACCCTGGCCCCTCAAGAGCAGGCACTTAATAGAAGGAGACTCGTCCAGGAAGGGGCTGTAAAGGGCGGCCACTTCCAGGCCCCCCTTGGCCGCCTGGGCCATGGCCTTGGGGACTTCCGTATCGAGCAAATAGACCCGGCCTTCCAAACCGTCTTTTTTGGAGGCCCCCGCCGGACCGCCCTTGAAAATGAACCGGCTCACCAGCGCATTGGCCGAATCCAGGGGGTATCCTTGCACGACCACGTTCAAATCCGTCCGGGGAAGGGAAATTTGAAAACCGTCTCCCTGTTCCACCCCGGGCCGTCCCAAGGCTTTCTCAACCGAAGCCCAGGGATTGTCCGCTCCAGCCCAGCCATTCGAGAAGACCAGGAGCAAAATCAACAGCCGTTTCATGGCATCCCCTTTTGTTAACCAGCGGTAAAATGAAGACCGCCTACACTATTCCTTTTCTTCATTCTTCCGCCACTTTTTTCTTTCCTCCCCCAAAGGGCCGGGCTTATGATTTCCCGGCGGTTCCAAGGGACCCCTCGGAAAGGGAAACGGGCTTCTTTTCGGCCTATTCTTTTCCAAGTCCAAAACGAAAGATTTCCTGCCATGGAAATTAAAAATATTTGGGGCGGAAACGCTCCCAAGCAAATTCGGAAAATTTGGGGTGAGGCCACTTCCTTCCTGTCCTTTTACCAGAAAATTTGGTGGGTGGACCTGGGACTTTTATTCGGCCTGATCGGCCTGATCTTCGGGATCATGAATGTGGCCGGGGAATGGACGGGACAGCACCGTTCCACGGTCGAGATCGACCTTTCCCCCTGGGCCCTCCCTAAATATACCCTTTTCACCCTTTGCCGCGGTTTGATGGCCTACGTCCTTTCCTTCTTCTTCACGCTGGCCTACGGCTACTGGGCCGCCAAGGACCACATGGCCGAGAAGGTCCTCATCCCCCTGCTCGACATCCTTCAAAGCATCCCCGTGCTGGGTTTCATGCCGGGCCTGGTCCTGGCCCTGGTGGCGCTTTTTCCCAACAGCAATGTCGGCTTGGAACTAGCGGCGGTCATCATGATCTTCACGGGTCAGGTGTGGAACATGACTTTCAGCTTTTACCAGTCCCTGCGGGCCATCCCCCTTTACCTCCAGGAAGCCGCCGCGGTTTACCAGTTCAACTGGCTCCAGAGGGCCCTCAAGCTGGAAATCCCCTTTTCCGCCATGGGCCTCATCTGGAACAGCATGATGAGCATGGCGGGGGGCTGGTTTTTCATCACCGTCATGGAAACTTTCCAATTGGGCGACAAGGACTTCCGTCTTCCCGGCCTGGGTTCCTACATGAGCGTAGCCAGCGACAAAGGCGACGAAGCAGCGAAGTTTTGGGGTGTCATCGCCATGATCCTCATGATCGTGGCCTTGGACCAGATGCTTTGGCGGCCCCTGGTGGTTTGGGGCCAGAAATTCCGCGTGGAGGAAGGCGGCGCGGAGGAAGCGATGCATTCCTGGTTCCTGGATTTCCTCAACCGCTCCCAGGTCCTCCATTTCGTGGAAAACCTCTTTAAGCGCAAACCCAAGGAAAACCTGGGGGACACCGCCGTCCCCACCCTGCCCCCCCAGGCGAAACCAACGCCCGCCGCCGTCCCGAATTCCTTGAATCGCGCCTTTTCACTTCTGGCCTTCCTCCTTCTTTTGGGAGCCATGGTTTTCGGCGCCTGGAAAATCATCGTGCTCTTCTCGCAGGTCCACCTGGACCAATGGCTGTTGATCGTGGAGGAAGCCCTCACCACCCTTTCCCGCGTGGTGGCCGCGGTCGTCCTTTCCTCCCTCTGGACCATTCCGGTCGGGCTTTGGATCGGCCTCTCCCCCCGCCTGTCCCGGGTCAGCCAGCCTTTCGTGCAGGTGGCGGCTTCCTTCCCGGCGCCCATGTTGTTTTCCTACGTCATCGTGCTGATGAAATTCCTGGGCGTTTCCCTCAATTGGGGCGCCGTGGCCCTGATGCTCTTGGGCGCCCAATGGTACATCCTGTTCAACGTCATCGCGGGGGCCATGAACATCCCTTCCGACCTGCTGGAGGCGGCCCGGATGTACCGCTTCTCCGGTTGGCGGAGATTCACGAAGGTGCTCCTCCCGGGCATTTTCCCCTACCTGGTCACGGGGATGGTCACTTCCGCCGGGGGCACCTGGAACGCCAGCATCGTGGCCGAATACGTGACGGACAAGGGCCAATCCCTCACCGCCTTCGGGCTGGGTTCCCAAATCAGTATCGCCGCCGCCAAGGCCGACTTTCCCATGCTGGCGGCCAGTGTGGTGGTGATGTCCCTCATGGTGGTGACGTTCAACCGGCTGGTTTGGAAGAAGCTGTACCGCCTGGCCGAGGAGAAGTATTCTTTAAGCAAGTAGGAGGGGAACATGTCGGTTGACATCAAGGAAACAGCGTCGGCCCTGGCGGCCGACCAGAAACTCATCGAAGTGAAGAACGTCAGCCAGGAATTCAAGCTTCCCAACGGCAAAGACCTGAAGGTTTTGGAGGGCATCAACCTTTGCATCAACAAGCGGGAAGTGGTGGCCCTCTTGGGGCCTTCCGGCTGCGGCAAATCGACCATCCTGCGCATCCTGGCCGGGCTCATCCCGCCTTCCAAAGGCGACGTTCTTTACCATGACCAGCCCCTGCTGGGCCTGAACACGGGCGTTTCCATCGTGTTCCAGAGTTTCGCGCTTTTTCCCTGGATGACGGTGGCGGAAAACATCCAAACCGCCCTCCAGTCCCGGGGCTTTCCCGAGAACGAAATCGAGGAACGGGCCCAGAAGGCCATCCAAATGGTGGGTCTGGCCGGCTTCGAGGAGACCTACCCCCGGGAACTCTCCGGCGGGATGAAACAGCGCGTGGGAATGGCCCGCGCCCTTTCCGTGGATCCGGAGATTCTCTTCATGGATGAGCCCTTCAGCCACGTGGATGCCCTCACCGCCGAATCCCTGCGCGCGGAAGTCATCGACATCTGGGCCGCCCACGACAAGAATCCCTCTTCCATCCTCCTGGTGAGCCACGATATCCCCGAGGTGGCCTACATGGCGGACCGCATCGTGGTCCTGGGCGCCCACCCCGGCCGGGTCTTGAAGATAGTGGAAAACAAACTGCCGCGGCCCCGCGACTACCGTTCCCCGGATTTCATGAAGATGGTGGACCAGCTCCATGAGGTCATCACGGGCCATGAGATTCCCGACGCGCCCGAGCCCGTCCTTTCCCCCAACGAAGTGCCCCCCGCCGAATCCCTGCCCGAAGCATTGCCGGGCGAGATCGTGGGTATCCTCGAATACCTGGACGCCCGCGAGGGAAAAGAGGACGTGTTCCGCATCGCCACGGAAACCGAGAAGGAATTCGGCAGCGTCCTGAAGGTGGCCAAGGCCGCCGAAATCCTGGATTTCGTCGATACCCCCAAGCGCCTGGTGGTGCTGACGCCCGACGGCCAGCGCTTCGTGAAGGCCACCTCCCAGGAGCGGCAGAACATCTGGAAGGAACAGCTGTTGAAGCTTCGCCTCTTCAAGCAGGTCAACGACATGCTGGCCAAGCATCCCCGGGCCAAGCTGGATGCCGACCTGGTGCAGGAAATCATCATCTTCAACCTGCCCAATGAGAACTTCGAGAAGACCTTCGAGACTTTCATCGGTTGGGCGCGCTACGGCAACCTTTTCGCCTATGACGAGGACACCCAAAAACTCTTTTACCCCCGCAAGCGGCAGTACAAACCCAGGCCGAAGACGAACGGAAAGGGCGACGGCAGCGGGAGCGCCCCTGCCGACGGCTCCGCTTCCACTGAACCCGCTCCGGCGGCGGCCGTGGAGTCCTCTCCGATACCGGTCGAACCAATAGCGGCCGCCTCCAAACCGGAAGAACCGCCCAAAACCAATTCGTAACACCTAAAGCCAACACGAAGCCTCAAAGCCACAAAGAATCACAAAGAAATATAGGTTTACTTTGAGGCTTAGTGGCTTCGTGTTGGATATTGGTTTTAAGGGCTCCGCCTACTGTTTATGGTAAACTTACGGCGCTTCCAAAGCCTTAATCATGAATGAATGGGCATTCCCGGGAACCGGAAATTTCCGAAATTCAAAATTCATAATTAAGAATTCAAAATTTCGAGCAAAGCGAGGCTTCATGGATTCCCTGCACGGCTTGATCGACCACATCCTCCATCTGAACAAGTACCTGCCCGATTTGGTCCAGGCCTATGGTCCCGCCATTTACGGCATCCTCTTCGCGGTCATTTTCTGCGAGACAGGGTTGGTGGTGACGCCCATCCTGCCGGGCGATTCCCTGCTTTTCACCGTGGGCGCCCTCTGCGCCACCGCCCAATTGAACGTGGTGTTTTCCTGGGGCCTGCTGACCGCGGCGGCCCTGATGGGGGACCATAGCAACTACTGGATCGGCCGCCTTTTCGGGGAGAACGTCTTCGGGAGGTTCATGAACCGCAAATACCTGGATAAGACCCACGAGATCTACGAGAAACACGGCGTGCAGACGTTGGTGCTCTTCCAGTTCGCCCCCATTTTCCGCACCTTCGCCCCCTTCGTGGCGGGGGTGGGGAAGATGACCTACGGCAAATTCGCCCGCTATAACCTGATCGGGGTGCTTTCCTGGACTATCCTTTGCATCAGCTCCGGCTACCTGTTCGGCAACCTGCCCTGGGTGAACCAGCATTTTGAGGCGGTGATCCTGGGGATCGTCTTCGTTTCGCTTATCCCCACCTTCATCCAGATCGCCAAGGCCCTGATGGGCGGGTCCTCCAACAAGAAACCGGCCCGCAAGCGGTAGTTACTTCACTTCGACCCGGTAAACGGGGACTGTGCGCTTCGCCCATTTCATCTCGAAGTCCAGCTTTTCGGGCGTGAGCCCTTTTTCCTTTAAGAGACCCTTCACCTCCGGGTCGTTCAGGACCGCCTCGGTAAACCCTATTTGCCCCGCGTTGGCGATGGCCTGGATCTTGGCCGCCAGGTTCACGGTGTTGCCGAAATAATCGATGCTGCTGTTGAGGTTCACCGCCAGGCAGGATCCGGTGTTCAGCGTCACCCTCAGGCGCAGGCGGGTTTCGGGATTGTGTCCGTTGAAGTAGTTTTGCAATTCCACCGCCGCCCTCACCGCGTCCACCGGATGGGCGAAGGCCGCCATGACCGCGTCTCCGATGGTCTTCACCACCGCTCCCCCGTTCTTCTTGACCTCCTCATAGGCCTTCGTGAAATGTTCCTTCACCTCGGTGAAAGCCACCGTATCCCCTTCCACCTCGTAAAAGCGCGTGGAACCCACCAGGTCGGTGAAAAGGATGGTTTGTACGCCGATTTCCAGCTTCAGGTCGGCGGCCAAGGCCTCCTCCGAGAAAAGATCGCGGAACCCCTGGAAGGAAAAGAGGTCCACTGGGCGCAGGGTGTCCTGGTCCGCCTTGTTCTCCTCCAGGATGAAGGTTCTCGCCTCGGGGGAGGTGTTCTGAAGGACCACCGTGGGGAAATACGCGCTCTTTAGGTTTTGCTGGGCCAAAGTATCGGGCCACTCGATCCGGTTTTCCGGAGACTCGCCTGTCCCCCGAAGCCCAGCGGGCGTAGGGGGATCACTAATATCCAACAGGTTGTAAACTTCCGTGCCTTGGACCCGCAGGCGATACCGGCCCAGGCTCAAAAGGGTCTTCAAGGCCAGCTCTTCCTTGGGTTGGACGGTCTTTTGCAGCTTGATATGGGGCTTGGTGCCCGGCTCGGCGGCGCAATAAACCCTTTTTTCCACGGGCCGGATGGAAGGATGGGCGTGGAAAGTCACTTCCAGCGTGTTGAAGGACGTCGCGTCGAAGTCGATTTTGCAGACTTCGCAGTTTCCCCGCTTGGGCAGGGCCCCCAGGCTTTTCACCTCGTTACGCACGCCCCGGCAATGGGGGCAAAGGACGTCCCAGGTCAGGTTGAAAAGCCCCTGGCGGGTGGCGGTGAGGAAGGCTAAAAGCAGGTCCTTTTCGTTCACCTGCCATTCTCGGGCCAGGCTTTTCACGCGGATACGGTAGAGGGTTTCATCCGGCTCCGTCTCGATGTAGCGGATGAGGCGGTCGGCCAGCCCGGCGGCGATTCCCTCCTCCAGCAGTTTCTGGCGGATTTTCTGGAGACGGTCTTTCGCCTGCGGGGGGAGTTTGACGGCCAGCGGCAGGGGCACGGGCTTTTGCTGTTTTTGGATGGCTTCGGTAATTTCCCGCAGGGCTTTCTCGTATCCCTTCTTGATTTGCTTGAGGCCGATGTTGATCAGAAGCCGGCTCACCGGGCCCCGGGGGATCCAGGAGAGGTAAACATAGAGCCGGCATTTGCCGGGCTGGGGCTCCTCGAAAAGGTACCGGGCCCGCATGTAATAGGGCAGGCCCTTGCTGTAAACGCGGGCATGGCTGAATTGCTTGCCGTATTCCCATTCCCAGGGCACTTCTTCCCAGTACATCTTGGTGCCAACGTTCACCGCGAAACCCTGCAGCCTCCCGTTTTTCTCGGTGAATTTCATTTCCCCCAAGCCCACCCGCTTGTTGAAGGAGGACAGGTCGGCGATATAAGGCCAAAGCTTTTCCACCGGAACCGGCAGGTCGAAGGTCCAAAAGAAATGCATGGGCTTTCCCTTTTTAAGCCATTCGGCGGGCCAGGGATAACGATCTAAAAACTCTTGCAAACTAAGTCCTTGAGAGCCTGTTTCGGCGTTTGGCATGCCTTTGATCCTTCAAATTATGAATTTTGAATTCTTAATTATGAATTTCAGAAATTTTCTTTTGGCAAAGCCAAAAGAAAATCACAACAATTTAAAATTCAACATTCAAAATTAAAAATTAGCCTTTTAGAAGTTGTTCAATCTTCGCGGCGCAGATGAAGTCATTCTCGGAAAGTCCCTTGATGGCGTGGGTGGTGTACTTCACCTTGCAAACCTTATAACCCACTTCCAGGTCCGGGTGGTGGTCCTCCCGGTGGGCGATGAAGGCCACCGCGTTCACGAAGGCCATGGTCTCGTGGAAGTTTTGGAAGCCGAAAGTCTTTTCGATCCGGTTTTCAACCAGCGACCAGCCCGGCAGGTCGGCCAGGTAGCCCTCGATCATCACCCGGTTGAGGGGTTTGGTGCCCCCCTCGCAGGGTTTGCATTTTTTGTCCGCCAGATCCCCTTGGTCTTTGTCCGCCATCGGTCATGCCTCCCAATCTTACTAGCCTGTTTCAAGGAATTAGGTTACCCGGTTCTTCAGGGCCTTTTCCCGGAAATTCCGTTAAATCCCGGTTACCGGGGCGGGGCTCCCCGCTTCGATCCGTAATTGGCCGGTCCCTGGACCACGGGCCCCACACCCTTCAAGGCACTTTCCAGGTCCACCCAGATTTCCCCACCCATTTGCGTCCAACGCCGGCAGAAACTTTCGTCCGCGCCCAATAATTTTCCTCCCCCCTCCCCGACCATGCAATTGAAGAGGGCCCAGCTGTGGTAACGGCTGTCCTGGGGGTCCCCCACCAGGTCACTGCGGTACTGGAGGTCGGCGTATTTTGCCGTCATTGCCTTTAAAGCCGGGCGTTTGAGCAGCATAAGACCCGTGCCGGCCCACCGGGCCCTCACGAACCCATCCCGGGCCGGGGCCGAAGGGTCCTCCGGCTCAAATTCCCAAATCCTTTTGGGATCGGTAGGCTCGGGCAGGGAGAGCACCGCGGCGGCGACCTCCGCGTCGAATTTCAAGAGACGGAACACCTGGTCGGGCCAAAACCCGACCTGGGGCCGGGCCAGGAGCAGATGGGTGGCGCTGGGGTGGCCCAGGAATTGGGTCACCAAACCCTGCTGGGCCCGGGTCGTGAGCGAATCCGTCCACTGGGCCAGGGAGTCGAATTGGATGTCGTTGCGGCCCCAGCAAGCCCTTTGGAAGTTCAATACCGAGCGGGCGAAAAGGCTGGAGACCTGCCCTCCCGGGCAGGGGACGGCGATTAAAAGGTTGGGGGTCATAACGGGGCTTTTCCTTCCCGGAAGGCGGTGTCCAGGTCGCCGGCGAAGGTCGAAGCGCCCGTATGGTCCACCCGGCTCTTCAAGTCCACCCAAATTTCGCCCCCCATCCCTGTCCAGCGGCGGCAAAAACTATAATCCTCGCTCAGGTAAGGGCCCTCTTTCCCGTCGATCAGGCAGTTGAAGAGGGCGTAATGGTAAGGGCCGGCTCCTTCCTTGGAATAGCGAAGCTCCGGGTGCCGGTCCATCAGGGCCTGGAATACCCGCCGTTGGGCCATGAAAAACCCGGTCCCCGCCAGTTCGGCCCGACCGAAGCCTTTCCGGGTTTCCAAAGGCTTCTTCCACTCAACCGCGTAATCCAGCCCCGCCGAATCCAGTTTCCTGCTCCCCGTTTGGGCCCCGGCTCGGACCTTTTCCCAATTAATGCGTTTCAAAGGATAGGCCGCGGCGGCCACATCGGCCCCGAACCGCAGCAGGCGGAACACCTGACCGGGCTCGAAACTGATATCCGCGTCGATGAAAAGCAGGTGGGTGGAACTCCCGATAGCCATGAAATCGGCCACGATCTCCTGCCGCGACCTTTGGACCAAATCATCGCCGTCGGGCATCAGAAGGGTGAGGGGGACTTGTTCCCTCCGGCAGGCTTCCTGGAGCTTCAGGACCGAGGAAAGATAGGCGCTGGTGACTTGCCGGCCGTAACAGGGGGTGCCGACGACCAGGTGGATGGAAGTTGGGGTCAAAGCGGTCTCGTTTCCAAGGGAAGATGCGTATTTGCGGCTAAGGTTATTGGGCGGATAAGGTCTGGACGGCCTTTTGGCTTTCCTTGCCGTCGGCCGAAAGGGCGCTGACGCCAAAGGTATAGGACGCTCCGGGTTTGCGGCCACCCATGACGACCTCGGTCTTTTCAAAACCATAGCGCAAGAGGTTGAAGGTGGTTCCCCCGTCATGGGAGACGTAGAGGTTGTACTTCACCGCGCCCGGGGCCGCGTCCCAGGACATATGAATTTTCCCTTCCACCACTTGAAGGGTCAAATGGGAGGGTGGCAGGAACTGGGACACGACGGTGTTCTTGAGATCCGCCAGGCTCACCTTGAGGACCGGGGTGGCCGGGCTTTCACCCCCGGCGGCGTTGACGGCGGTCAGGACGAAGGAATAAACGCGGGTGGGGTTCACGTGGGTCAGGGTTATGGAGTTTTTCACGATGGTTTGGGAGTTGAGCTTTTGGGACGGCTTGCCCGCGTCATCGGCGATATACAGGTTGTAGCCTACCGCCGCCGGTGAGGCCGAGGGGTCCCAAATCAGGGCGAAGCCCTCGCCCGCCAGGGCGGGTTTGAAGCCCGTCGGGGGCAGCAGGCTGGGGCCCACGGGGGAGGCCCCCGGCACGAAGGACAGCTGGACCGGCACGCTTTCCCTGCCGGCCGCGGAAGCCGAGGTGAGGGCGAAGGCGTAATTTTGCCCGACCACCAGGTTTTTCAAGCTGACGGAGGTTTTATTAAGGGAGATTCTTTTGACCAGGGCCAGTTTGTCCGAGCCGGGTTTCTTCACGTAAAGGTTGTAACCTGCCACCGAGGGGGATTCGGCCGGCTTCCAACTCAAGGACAAGCCGGTTCCCACCGGCGTGGCGGTGAAACCCGTGGGGGCCGCCAACCCGTTCTCGCCCGTGTCCAGCCGGAAGGTCAGGGAAAACCGGTGGGTATCCCCCAGGGTTCCGATGGGGGCATAGGCGTAGTCGAACTCCACCACGTCCACGTTGACGCCCAACCCCGCGGTCAGGTGCTGTTGGTAGGCGTCGCCCGTGTAGCCGCCCCGCAGGGCCAGGGTCTTGTCGAACCAGTATTCCAACCCTCCCCCGCCCAAGTAGGACTGGCTTCCCAACTGGTAGCCGCCGTCGGCGGACAAGAGGATGGAGTGGTGGGGAATGTCCAAAACCTTGTAGGAAACACCCAGCCGGACCGTGGTGGGCAGGGGGTCGCCCGCTGAGATGAACTGCACTTCCTGCCCCACGTTGAGCAGGGCCAGGCCGATGCGAAGACGGTCCACGGGGGTGACCAGTACGCCCGCGTCGCCGCCGAAAGCCTGGGCGTTGTAGCCCGCGATGGTGCGCATAATGTATTTCCCCGTCACGCCGAAGGAGATGATGTCCTTGATGCGGTAGGCCACCGAGGCCAGGATGGCGTTGTCGGCCGCCGAAACCGCGGGGGCCAGCCCCAGGGTGCTGTCGAAGGTGGGGGTGCCCAGGTTGATGATGCCGGCGCCGAAGCCCCAGGTGTTTTCCCCGTCGGGCACGGGCAGGGCCACCCCGCCGAAGTTATAGGCGATGTCCGAAAGGTACAGCATGCGCAGGTACCCGGCCTGGGGCTTGTCCAAAAGGGCTATGCCCGCCGGGTTGAAGGTGAGGGCGTCCACGTCGTCGGCTACGCCGGTGAAGGCCTCGCCCATGGCCTCGCTGCGGGCCCCGCTGTCGATCTTCAAAAAGTCCGCGCCACTCGTTAATGCTTGGGCCCGCACTTCATAAGGTTTCAGGACAAAAACTAGGAAGGTAGACATTATGAGCGCGCGGACTTTTAGTTTGGCGTTAGTAGTTAGGAGTGAGGAGCTTATGAAATTTTCAAATTGAATTCCTAATTTGAAAATATTCCATAACTTCGAACTTCTAACTCCTAACTCCTCACTTGTTTTCAATTTGGTCATTTTACGACCAGCACTTTCCTCACCAGATGGATGCCCGGTCCCTTGATTTCCACCAGGTAGATGCCCGAGGCCACGGTATTGCCGTTGCGGTCCTTGCCGTCCCAGGCCAGGCTTTCCTGCTTGCCCGCCACCGAGGTGGCGTAAAGGGCCCGGATGGGATTGCCGGAGACATTATAAATGTCGAACTCCGCCGGCCCGCTGTTGGGGGCGATGAAATAGATGTTCAACACTTGCCCTGTCAGGGGTTTCAAGAGGTTGGCGTCGAAGGCCATCTGGCCCGGCGTCACCGGGGGCACGCCCGCCTGCGGCGCGGGGGTCGTATCCCAGGCGTGGTTGGAGGGCGGGCTGGCCACGACCCCCACCCCCTGCTGGTAATTGGCCGTAATGACGTAGAAATAGGTGGTGTTGGGGCTCAAACCGCTATCGTTGAAGACCGTGACCGGGTTCAAGGCGGGGTTGGCGATAGTGGCGATGGGGGAACCCAACACCGTCGTGAAACTGGTGGAGCGGTAGATGTTATAACCCGTCACGATATAGCCCTCGTCGTTGGGCCTGACCCAGGTTAAGAGGTTGGTGGAGGGGCTGGTGGCGGTGACGGCGGCCCCCGTGGGCGGGTTCAGCAAGGCGCCGCTGGTGGTCGCCGGCCCGCCGGTGACGGCGGCGCTTAAATGGTTGCCGACGGGGTTTCCGGTCGCGTCGATGGCCTGCACGACCGCGGTTACCGCGCTTCCGTTCAGGAGGCCCGAGTCCAGGTATGAGGTTTGGGTCGCGGGCAGGGTAACCGGAGCCCCGCCGTTCAGGGACACAAGGTAGAAAGAAACGGGAAGGCTGTCCGAGACGGGGGCGGAAGGCGCCCAGTCGAATAGGATTTGCTGGTTGCCCGCGGTGGCGACCACCGTGGCGGGCGCGGCGGGCGGGTTCAAGGGGCCGTCGGTCACTGGGCCCCCGCCCACGCTGGCGTGGTTCTTGGCGTCCACGGCGGTGACGGTATAAAGGTAAACCTGTCCCAGGGTGCCCGAGGAATCCGTGTAGGAAGGCGCGACGGAAATAAAGGTGGCGGGGGAACCCCCGGTCAGGGTGGTCCGCAGGATGTCGTATTGGACCGGCGCCCAGGTCACCGTGCCCGGCCCAACCCAGTTGAGCGTCACGGCGGATGTGGAATCGGTGCTGGTCAGTCCGGTGATCGTCATGGGCGTATAGAGGTACCCGGTCACCGCGGCGGAAAGGGCGCCCGTCGTTCCGTTGGAATTGACGGCCCCCACCTGGTAAACCACCGTCTGTCCGATGCTCGGGGTGCCGTCGGTATAAGTAGTCACCGGGCCGGTGGTGGAGGCGAGGGTGGCGGCCGCCCCGCCGTTGACCGAGCTGACGATGTAATAATCCGAAATCGTCACCGCCCCCTGGCCGGGCGAGGGGGTCCAACTGAGGTCTTCCTGGCCGCCGTCCAAAAGCGAAACGGTCGCGGGCGCCGAGGGCGGCGCGGCGGCGGTGGCGAAGATGGTGGCCGAATTGGCGCTGGCAACCCCCGAGGAATAGGCCACGAAATAATAGCCGTAGGTGTTCCCGTTCGCCGCGGTGGCGTCGGTCAGGGGAGAGGTGCCGGTGGCGGTGGAAGTGAGCAGGCTGTAGCCCGTCGCCGAGGGCGCGGTCTCGGCGCGGAAAACCTGGTACCCGGTGACCGGGCTTCCGCCCGCCGAATCCGTCCAGGATAGCTTCACGAGGTTGACCCCCCCGATGGCCGTCAATTGGCTGGGCGGGTTCACGGTGATCAATCCGGCGGTCACGGTGACCGCCGAGGAATAACCGCTCACATGGCTGCCGGTGGTGACACCCGTGCCATCCACCGCTTCCACCAGGTAGGTATAGGCGTTTCCGTTGACGGCGGAGTTGTCCACGTAGCCCGTCTGGTTGCCGGGCACGGGGATAGTGGTGGTGACGCCGGCGGCGATCTTTTCAACCAGGTAGGAACCGATAGGCAGGGTGCCCGCCGTACTGGGGTTCCAGGTGACCTGGGTTTCATTGTTGCCGCTGGACGCGGACACCCCGCCCGGGACGCCGGGCGGCGCGTCGGGCAGGCCTAATACGGGCGGGCTTAAGGGACTCAGGTTTCCATGGCTGTCCACGGCCTGGACCCAAAGGTTGTAGGAAACGCCGTTGGTCAGGCCTGAGACCACCGAAGGCGGCGCGGCCACAGGGGTGGCATTGGCCTTGACCGTGGCGCCACCGTTGGGCGAATCGTAAAGGTTGTAGCCCACGATGGGGAAGGTGGTGGAAACCGCCGAGGTCCAGGTCAGGCCGGCCGAGGCGTTGCCGTCGGTTTCTAAAACTCCCGTGGGGGCGTTGGGTTGGGCCGCCGCCGCGATGGTCACCGAGCTGGTGAGGCTGGTGGGAAGGCTGTAGACCCCGTCCCCGTCCTGGGCTTCGACCCAGTAGTAATAGGTGGTACCTCCGGAAAGGCCGGAGTTATCCAGGTAGGTCGTCACGGCTCCGCTCGAGATGGATGTAGCGGCGGACCAATTGGGGGTGGTACCCCGGTAGACCGAATAGCCGGTCACGCTTTCGCCAAGAGGATTGGCGGGCCAGGTAAGGCTGACTTCCGGGGTCGTGGCCAGGCCCGAAACGGCCGTCACCGGTGAGGGGTCGGAGGGCGGGACGCCTACCGTCACCGCGTTGTAGCTGGTTCCCTCGCCCGTGGCGTTGACGGCGGTGATTTCATAGGCATATAGCTTCCCGGGAAGGACCGGGCTGGTGCGTTTGACCGGAAAGGCCAGCCCGGTGGCCGAAACCGAACCCACGGAAACGAAACCCGACCCCCCGATCTGCTCGCGGTAGATGTTGTAGGAGGCTACGTCCCCGGCCCCCACCGTGTCCCAGGTGAGGTCGCGGGAAACCCCGTCGGCGTCGAGGACCGCCGAAACCGTCGTGACCGCGGCCGGGTAGGTGAGTTGGGAAGCGGGTAGGGAAGCCGAACTGGGCCCGAAGGTGTTGAGGGTTTCCAGCCAGTAATAGTAGGTGGTGTCGGGCTGTTCCCCGGTGACGCTCGCTGAAAAGACGCCGTTATCGTAGAAGGTGACCGCCGTGGCCGCCAATTGGGTGGCGGAGGCGGTGGCGGGATTGTTGGTGTTGTTGATGAGGAGCGACACGGCGGTGGCGTTGGGAACGGTTAAGGTGACGTTCGTCCAGGTCACTCCGATATTGTTGGAGGTATCGAGGGAGGCGATCCCCGGCCCGCTGGGCACCGGGGCCCCGAGGCCGGAATTGATGGTTGACGAGGCCGAACTCGTCCCGCCGGGCACCCCGACCCCCCCGCCGGGATTGGTGGCCGTGATGAAATAAGCATAGGTGACGCCTTGGGACAGGGGGCCCAGGTCCGGATAAGAGTTGGCGGTGCCGGGTGTGACAGTCGCGATCGCCGCCGGGACTCCCGCGGGAAGGGCGCTTCGGTAAATGGTGTATTGGGAAACGTTCTCGGCCGCGGGGTTTGCGGTCCAATTAACCGTGACGGCAACGGAAGAGGGCGAAGCGGGCAATAGGACGGGCGGGTTGGGCGGCACCTGCAGGCCTATCGGGCCTTCGGAAGCGCCGGTCACCCCGGCGTTGTTGATGGCGGCCAGGTAATAAAGGATGGTGGCCCCGGCATTGGCTGAAGTGATGCCCGTATCCGAGAAACTGGTGGTGGAAGCGGGGGCGGTCTGGAGGACGGTGGGCGCCCCCCCATTGATGGTGCGGCTGAGGACATAGCTTTGGAGGATGGGGTCGCTCCCCGTTTGGGAGGTCCAGCTCAAGTTTACGTTGTCGGAGGCCGGAACAAGGGTGGCGGTGAGGCCCACGGGCACGGCCGGCGCCAAAGCGGCGGTCACGGAAGCGGAAAACAGGCTTTCCCCGCCGGGGATGGTCACCCCCCCGCCGCCGGGGTTGGTGGCGGTGACCTCATAATAATAATCGGTGTTGGCGGCCGCCCCTCCGTCGGCATAACTGGCCGTCGCGGACGCGCCGATACTGGCAAAGCCGCTGGTGGGGCTGGTGCTGCGGTAAATGGTGTAAAGGGAAACATTCTCCGACGCCGGCCTCGCGGTCCAATTGAGCGTAATGGTGGCCGGGGTGGAAGCGAAGGCTAAGCCCGTGGGCGGGTTGGGCGGCGCCTGGAGCCCGACTTCGGTGGTAGGACCCACCCCGCCGGGGTCAACGGCGCGGATCCAGAAGAAAAAGGTCGTGCCGGCGGACGCAAGGGGTTGATTGAAAACATAGGGTTGGGGGACGAAAGGGAGTGAGCCGATGAAGGTGGAAGTGCCAAAGTTGTTCGTGGTGTTGTACCGGACGTTATAGGCCGTGACATTGCCGCTGGAAAGTGGGGCCGTCCAGTTTAAATCCATATTGAAGGAAACCCCCGTCTGCTGGACCGTGACCGCGAAGGATTGGGGAACAAGCGGCAGCAGGGCGGAAGTCACTGCCGCGCAATAAGTTCCGGTGACGCCCGTATTGTTGATGCCCGCCACCTGGTAGCCGTAGTTGGTGCCCTGCACAGGGGTTGTGTCGAAACCCGTCACCAGACCGCTGCCCGGGGCGGGCACCACGGTCAACGGGCTTCCGTTGCTTTTGATGCAGTAGCCGGTCACGCTTTCGGCGGACGGGTTGGAGTTCCACGTCAGCGTCACGCTGCTGGCATAACCTACGGCCAAGAGGCTAACCGGCGCTGAGGGGCCCACCTGGCCTAGCACAGTCGCTGAGTTGTTCGAGACGTTACTCAGGCTGTCGACCGCCTGCACAAAATAACTGTAGGTGTGCCCGGTCGTCACGTTCCCGTCCCAAACCGATACGGCCGCCGATCCCACGGTGGCGAAAGCGGATGCCCCAAAACCGCCGCTGTCCGTTTCTTTCCAAATGTAGTAATTCGCGATGGCGTTCAAATCGCTCACCGGGGCGCTCCAAGTGACGGCCAGGGTGGCGGGAGGCCCGATGACGGCCAGGGTGACCCCCACGTTGTTGGGGGGATTACCCGGCGGGAAGCCGGTGACTTCGGCCGAGGGCCCGCTGTCGTGGGCGCCGAAGGTGGGCCCGCCGCTGTACTGGTTGTCCATGCTGGAAAGGTAGTAGTAGTAATTCGTCCCGGCGGCCAGGCCCGGGTCGTTATAAGTCAGGCCCGCCACGGAAGCGATGGGACTCGCGTTTTCGCCCCCCGGGGAGGTTCCCCGGTAGATTTGGTAGCCTGTCACCGCGTAGGAACCCGCCACTGAAGCGGGCGCGGCCCAATTGAGCTGGATGTTGGACCCGCCGGTCAGAGCCGTCACGGAGGTGGGCGGCGCCGGGTTGGCGAAAGGCGTCACCGGGCCCACGCTGGCGATCGCCGATTGGGTCACATTATTGAACGATTGAATGGAATAGGTGTAGCCGGTCAAATTGGCGACGCCCGTATCCAGGTAGCCGACCGTTCCCGAGGGGACCAAGGTAATAGCGTTGTTGACCACCAACCCGCTGGGGAGCGTCACGGGGTCGCCGAAGGGGTTCCCAGACGCGGCGCCCGGGCTGCGGGAAATGACGTAGCCGAGGGGGCTTTGGCTGACCGATTGGCTCCAGGAAAGCGAAATTTGGCCCCCGGGGCCGGCATAATTGGCGGGCTGGGCCGAGAAAGAACCGGGCTTATCGGGAGCCTCTAGGGTGTTGACGGCGACGGAGGTGGAATCAATGGGCACATTGGACCCCGTATTACTGGTGGCGCTCAAGATGCTCAAGGGCCAGGAATAATTCGTGGCCGGGGCCTGGCCATTGATGGTGACCGGGAGAATTTCGTTGGTGGCGAAGGGGTTGGAGGGGTTGAAGTTCACGGTCACGGCGCCCGCGGTGGTGCCGGAGGGCTGCAGGATCCCCGTGGAAGACCCGGGGTTGGGGCCGGTGGGCGCGGGGACGGAGCTGATCACCCAATTGGTGGCCCCCAGGGGGTCGGCCGGGATTTGGAAAATAACCTGCGTCAAGCCGCTGCTGTACTGGTTCGTGAAGGTGTCGATGAGGGTTGTGTTGGAGCCGGCCAGGACATAGGGCGGCGTGGGCGGGGTTCCGGTGTAACTGGGCGCGGTCACCGTGGAGCGCAGGGGCTGGATGTTCAGGGAGGAATAAGGAATCTTGATGAAGGAAATGCTGTTGTCGTCCGTGGGGAATACGTTGGCGTTCGCGTATTTCATGGTGACGCTTTTTCCCGGCACGGTCCAGACCCGGAAGATCACCTGGCCGTTGCCCAGCATGAAGGGCTGGTAGGGCTGGTAACCGGCCAGGGTCGTAGGCGCGGTGGTGAAAAAGCCGTACCCCACCCCGCAGGTGACCGCGCCCTTGAGAACGGTGTCCTTGGAAGGGTCGGGGTTGTTGTAGTCCGTCAGGCTTCCGTCGTAATCCAGGATCACCTGGTAGCTGACGGGGGCGGTGCCGATCGAATCGGAAAACCACAGCCTTACGGATACTCCCGCCCCGCCCGCGGCGTAACCCCCGTTGAAATTCTGGATCAGGTAACAGGCCGCGTTGGTGTCGATGCCCGAACCGCCCGTCACGCCCCCGGCATGGGGCACGAGGTCGCCGTAATCCCCGGGGCCGAAAAAGGTGACCGTGCTGTCGTTCGTGGCCAGGTTGTCGGTGGACCCGCCCACCGTATAGGTGAAAGGCGTGTCGTCGGTCGGGGGGTTCTCGCTGACCCCGTTGAAATGGAAGTTCCGGGGGAAAAGGGGCTGGCTTTGGAAGCCCCGGACCGTCATGGCGGCGCCCGTCGTCACCCCCAGGCTTCCCGGATAGGTGGTGCCGACGGTGACGGGGCCGGCGCTGAGGTCCTGCAGGACGATCTGCTCCGAATCCGAACCCGCCTCGAAGGTCACGCTGAAGCCGGCGGTGCCGTTGACCCACGAAAGAGGCATGGAACCGATAAAGGTAGTGCCCGCGTTCTGGTAGACGGCCTGGGGATCGGAGACCAGGCCGGTGGCGGTGCTGTAAAGTCCGGCCACCACGTTGTGGTTGAAACCCGGGAAGACGACGCCGCCCGCGGTTTGCGCCTGGACCTCGATGGTGATGGCGTTGCTTCCCGGCGACGTGGTGTAAAGGGCGGCGGGAGAGGAAGGGGGAACCAGGAATTTAAATTTGGTGGCTTGGGCGGCCGCGGGACGGGGGCCTAAGCCGGCGGCCAATAGCACCAGGGTCGGGAGAAGGGAGCGGTGGAAAAACCGCGATTCCGCCCGCCGTTGGAGGGGGGCCGATGCGATGGGGTTCATCACATGGGTCCCTGGATTGGTTTGAATGCCGGCATTGAAAATTCCACCTCTTACCCTGTTTTATCCATTGAAACCCATACCCACCCCCGTTCCGTTAGGGGTGATTTGCGGAATATCCCCCCCGGGCCCATCCCTTGTTTTTCATGTGGATTGGAGGGACACAAGCGCCTTTATCGGGTCTTCGGCTGGTCCGGGCTAAGTTTACCTTAAAAAAGGCATTTACCGTGAATTTCGCCGGTGGGCAGTCCGGCTCTTGGGCCTAATAGTTATCCGAGATTTCATCCACCATGTTGATATCGTTGTAAACCGCCCGGACACCGGGAGAGCTGGCCCCCTCGGCCACCCAAACACTTCGGATCATGACTTGGCGCCCCGAGGGGTTGGAGGTGGCGGCCACCTCGAAGCCGTTGGGAAAAGCCACGCCCGCCGTGGTCACGGCCGCGAAAAGGGGAATCTGGACCGGGCAGGAATTCCAGTTGTTCGTGTTGGGGCTGATACCGTACCGGAAACCCGTGGTCAGTATTCCCGACCGGGTCTTGGTCAGGTTCGTGGCCACGTCCATGACGATCTTATAGCTGGAGCTTTCCAAGGCCGTCACCCCCGTGGAGGCCGTGTTGAAAGCGGCCGTTTGGAAGCCCACGAAAGCCTGGGAAGGGTCGGTTTGGGTAGGGTCCCAGGCCACCGTCATGGCGCTGTTGTTGGCCTTGATGCCGGCCAGGATATTTCCTTCCAGCACCGGATCCTGATTATAGTTGGAGATTTCGGTGTAATCGGGGTACTGGACGCTTTGCCACTCGATGAGGCTGTAATCCGTCGCGTCGTAAAGCTGCTTGGTGTATTGGGTGGTGAGGTAATAAAAGTAGAAGCGGTAAATGTCGATGACGGCGGTTTGCCGGGTTCCGCTCGAGTCGACCACGTTGGGGCCCGTGACCGTCATGGGCGCGGTCGAAATCTCCGGGGGACCGGAGGTCTTAAAAATCGTTTGGGGGAAGTCAAAGGCCCCAAAAAAAAGGGCGTTGCCAACGGCGGTGTTCACGAAACCCGCCGCGTTGGGGCTCAAGGAGCCCGTTAGGATGGTCGTGGGCTGGGGTTGGGGTTGGCAAAGGGTCCAACCGGCCACGGTGGTGGGCGCCGTGGAAAGGTTGAGGCGGGCCAAAAAAGAAACACCGCCCGAGGTGTTGTCGTTGAAGAAAAAATGCCGGTTGGCGGCCAGGCGGATCTGGATGTGGTTGAGGAGGGCTTGGTTCGCTTGTTGGAGTTCGGTGTGCATTTCATCCGCGGCCATGCCCTGGCTGACCTTCGAGAAGAGATAAGTCATGGCCGGGGTAATAATGGCCATCATCGCCATCACCAGCATCAGTTCGATGAGGGTCCAGCCCCCTTCCGAGAGGCGTTTCGGCGTTCGCGCGTGTGCGCCGAGTCTTGGATTTTGAACTTTGAATTTTGGACGATTGGGGTTTTTCATGTTTTCACCGTGTGAAGGAAATGTCATCCACCTCGTGGTAGCTGTAGTGGAGCGGGTAACCCTGGCGGAACCCGTCCACCCGGACCTGGTAAGTCGCCTGGGGGAAGCTGGCGGCGGGAGTGCTCCAGGTAACCGCCATCTGGGTGGTGGAACAGGAAGCCGGGGCGTAATAATTGCCGGGCGTCAGGGTGGTGGCGTTGTCCATGGCCGATATCCACACCCCTCCCCCGTTGGAGGACCACATGGGCACGTAGAAAAGGGTGACCGGCTCCACGTAGGTGCTGTTGGTCACGGGGCCGCCTGCCACTGAAGCGGGGTTATAGTTCGGGTATTCCTCGGTGTACCAGTTGGCGGCGCCGTTGGAGCCCGCCCACCGGGTCCAGAGGGTTTGGGTGACGGGAATGGAGGGAAGCCAAGACACCGGGGAGGCCCAGGTCAACGTGACCGCCGCGGGGTTGGTAAATTGGTTGGCCGGATTGCCCGTCGTCACCTGGAAAAGGGGCAGTTGGGGGATATGACCGGCTTTCCCGGCGGGGTGAAGGAGTCCCGCGTCCAAGGTGGTCCGGAGCATGGTATTGATGCCCGTTTGGGCCAGCACCAAGGCGCCTGAGGAGCCCTGGGGCGCCAAACCCGAAAGGTTGAAATAACCCGTTTGGGTGACACCGGCGGAGGGCACGTAATCCATCTCGACCACCCCCAGGGTGTTCCAAGTCACGGGCGAGGAATGGAGGTCGCCGGTTTCGGTGGTGTCCTCCGAGGTGTAAATAATCCGAGACGGGTTCGAGGTGAGGGAAGAGGGGACGCTGGGGACCGACAGGATGGTCCTTAAGCCCTTGTAATAGGAATCAGTCCAGTTGGGCGGCATTTTGGAGCCGTCCTGGCTTAAGTCGAAATAGCAATTCCAGGGGCGCGTGTTGGCGGCGCTCACCGGGCTTCCCATGACGAAATTGGTGGTGTTGTAGAGGTTGACGCCCAGGTTCGTGATATCCGACTGGTTGCCTACCCCGCCGCCGCCGTCGCTGGCCAGGCTGTAATTGGTGGCCGCGCCGGAGGTGCCCACCGCGCCGTTCATGAAAGCCGCCGGGCCTACCGATCCGACCCCCCATTGCAGGTGCCGTCCCAAATCCAGGCCGTTGGTGTCGCCCGTTGCCGTAATCGCCTCGAATGGCACCCGCCAGAAATAGGTGGTGGGCAGGTTGCCGACCGTCACCCACATGGCCGCGTAATTAGTGACCCCCCCGCCCAAATCGGGGTACATTTCCCCCAACCACCACTTGGCGTACCAGTTGGTGGCGGCGTTGAGGGATTTGCCATTGTTGTACATCACATCCCGCGCCGTGGTATGGACCGTCACACCCCCGATCGCCGTCGGGTTCCAATTATTGGAATCCTGCACTTCGTCGATATTGCGGGTGGAAGGCGCGGCCGTATCCGCCGGATCCCAGGGCGTGTCGAGGTATTTCAAGGAACTGGCGAAGGGGTCGTAGGTCCCACCAATCTCCCCGCCCTCGCTGGCGTGCCAGCAGGTCCACCCGTTGAGGTTGGTGAAGACCCCGGTCGTCTGCAAGAGGCCCCGCCGGTAGGTGTAATAATAACGGGGCAGGTCCCGCATGTCGCCGTAGGTGCCGGTTCCGGTGGGTTGGCCGTTGAAACCCGCGGTGCTCTTGAGAAAACCGCCGTATCCGTCCCCCTGGTTGCCGCTGGGGTTGTCGTTTCCAATGGCCTCCCAATACCAGTTGTAGCTGTCCGAATCGATGGTGGTGCCCGAGTCCTGGGTTGCCAGGGCCACGCTTCCGAATTTGCAGTCAAGATAAGGGCAATGCCGGGGATCACCGTTGTACTGGTAGCGCTCGGTGAAGGGCGTCACGCCCGAGCCGCCCCAGGTGACGCCGGAGTTGTTTCCCGTGCCGATCCAAAGGTAGGTCCGGGATATGTCGGCCATCAACTCGCTGGCCGCCGCCGAACCGGAAGGGATCGGGCCGATGGGGGTGGTGCTATAGTTGTAATCTCCCCAAAGCGTGCAGGAAGCCGACGTGCCTATGCGGGTTTCGACGGGGTATTGCCCGTCCGGGATGTTGATGAGCGATGCCTGCTTGAAAGAGATGATCCACCGGGCCGTGTTCACGGGCTTGGCGTTGGCGGACGAGGCCGAGGTCGTCAGGTCGGTGGAATAGTTTTTATTGGTGTCCACCGAGCAGGGGATATATTCGGCGTTGTAGAGCCTCTGGGTGGGGTAAAGCCCCGTCGTGACGCCCCCGGCGATGACCGTCGCGCACCTGGAGGGCGTGTTGTAAAGGGTGATGAGGGTGTCGGTTCCATTGGGGTTGGTTAGGGTCCAGTACATGTTCATGACCGCATTGACGGCTCCCGATGAGAGGTTGTTGTTGGCCGTGTACCGGTAGTTGGTCCCCCCGGTGACCCCGCCGGAAATCGCGGTCACGTTGAGGTCGCCGGTGGAAAACTTAAGGGATGGGAAATAGATGGTAATGTTGGGGACGACGGGGATATTGGTGCCAGTAGCCATGGAATAGGTTGTATCCAGGTTGGAGGGGTTCAACAACCCGTCGTAATAGGCGTAAACCCTCAATGAAACGGGCCGGGTGGAGCCGGCCGTGATGGAGGGGTAGTGGACGAGGTCCGGGTGGGTGACCACCCGCAGATTGGGGCCGCCGGAGCCGCTGGCGTTCAAGGGGTCCTTGGCGGCGTCCGAGTAATTGCGAATGTTGACCAGGGGCAGCACCTCCCCGTGCATGGAAACGATGAGGGGGTTCGTCAGGGACGCGGGCTGGCTGTTCATCTGTTCCAACAGCATGCGCAGGGTGATCTGATAGGGCTGGCTGCCGGGGATGGAGGCGATGCTCTGCGAAACCGCGTTATAGGCCGCCACTTCGTCCGGGTAGCGCATGCCGGTGTTGTACATGTCGCACATGGAAAAGCCGTTGTCCGACTTGATGGTGCCGTCCACGTTGATGCCGCCCACCGCCTCCAATTGGGCGGGGTTGAAGAACATGGTGTCCGTGCCCGAGGTGCTGCCCGAGGTGGCGGGGGTGTTGCCCGCGTAAAAATAGATCCAGGGCATGACGGCGGTGATGGTGTCCTGGGCCTGGTTGATGTAGGGGTTGTAAAAAAAGTCCCGCCCGAAGGCCGTCTGGCTGATTTCGTGCTGCCGGATGATAAGCCCTGGGTTGATGACGGTCACCGCGTTGACCGCCGACTCAAAGGCGGTCAACATGTTGGGGACCTGGGTGAACCACCCCAGTTCGTTGGAAAGGGCCAGCGCGTAAACATCGTAGACTTGGGTGGGGGGAACGGGGCTGTAGGTGATCCGCAAGATGCCGCCCACCTCCGCCAGCAGGGTTCCCGTGTCCGCCTTGTTGCCGGAGAGCCCGCCGTAAACCCGGACGTTCACGATGCGGGCGAAAGGGTCCTGGGTGACGTGGACGATGGAGACTTGGCGCCAGAACTTCCAATAGCCGATGTTCTTGTTGGCGCTCAAGGGGTCCCCGGGCGCGGTCACGCTCTTGTCCGTGGTCAGGATGTCCTGGTAGTTGCTCCCGTCGTTGTAGTTGTCCAAAGTGGCGAAACCCGCCGTTCCGCCCTGGGCGGCGAGGGCCCTCAGTTCCTCGAACATCTGGATGGCTTTTTGGGTGGCGAAGATCTTGTCGGAGGTCTTCTGGGTCTGTTTGGCCATGAATTGGCGGGCCAGGATCACCGACGAGGCCAGGGCGGCCATGATGCCTACCGCGATCAAAAGTTCGATGATCGTCATGCCCTGGGCGTTCAGCTTTTTGATGGCCATGGTAACCGTCCTTTTCGCTTGTCCCCGACCCTTAGTTCCCCACTGCGAGGAAAATCTTCCGGGCGGTGACGTCTTCCAGGTATCCCGAAACCACCGTTTGCATTCTTTGGAGCATGGTGGCGTTGTAATAGATGGCGGCCGGGTTTCCGTTGCTGGAGGTCAGGGTGACACCCGTCCCCGCGTTACCCACGATAAGGGCTCCTTCGATGATGCTTCCCGTCAGGTTCACCGACCCTGTTACGTAAACCAGCCCGTAAAAACCGTTTTGCTGGGAGGCGGTGGAATTCATGGTGAAATTGCCGTTGACGACCAGGAGGCCCGTTTGGCTTCCACCCGGGCCGATGACGTAAAAATTGGGGTTGGCCCCGGCCGGATCAATGGTGAGGTTCCCGTTGTAATAAATAATGCTTTGCGAGGGGATGCTGGCGAAGTTCGTGCTGGTCGTGGGTTTGACCACCGAGTCCAAATTGGGAAACTCGGTAATCAACATTCCGAATACGTCGGCCGGACTAAGGTTCACGGTGCCCGATTCGGTGACGCCGCTTCCCACCACCTCCTTGGGCCCGGCCGTCACCGGCTTGTTGTTGGTGGTGCCGGCGTAGGAATAAACCCCGTTTTGGCTCGCGTTCGAGACGTAGGTTGAGGTGCTCGTTTTCAATAGACCGGGATCGGGCATATAGAGGGCGGCGTTGACCCCCCAGGGCATGGTGGTGGAGATTTTCCGGATCTCAGTGGCCATTTTGCAGGACGCCAGGAGCTTGTTGGGGTAGGTTTTGTAATCCTTGATCCAATAATAGGGGGCTGTGGCGCTTTTGGTGAAATCCTTCCGGATGTAGTAGTAGCCGGTCGATTGGATCGACCAGACATAGCCCAGTCCGTCCATTTTTTGGAACATCCTTTCCCCTGTCACGTCATGGACCGCGTTGGAGACGGGGGCGCCGGCAGGCTGCTGTAGGACCTCGTATCGTTCCCACCGGGGCTGGCTGCCGTCGGTGGTGGCCTGTGAAACGCTGCCCGCCCCATCAGGGGAAAATTCGTTGACGATCCCTTGGATGGTCGGATCAATCGTGTCGGTGGAGACGGGGTTGGCGGTATTGTAGACCGGATAGAAGGCTTGGTCGGAATAGGTCACGGTCAGGGGACCGTTGTTGGTGGTTATCGTCACGGGGTAGGTTGGTGTGGGATTGGGGGCCGCTCCATAATTATTGGGATTTGTCTCGGCGGCGACGGGCTGGTTGGTTTGCCGTTTAAACCATCCGATGGCGTCCTGCAGGCCCGCTTGGGCCGCGTTTTGCGCGACGGCTACCGAATTGGTTTGCTGGTTGGCTTGTTGTCGGGCGGTTTTGACCAGTTGAGTTCCAACTACTATCAAAACGGCCGCAATAATCATGAACATGGTGGCCATGACGAGAGCCGATCCTTTATTGTTTTGGATGGCCGTGAGGGGAGGGACGTTTCGCCGATTCGAGTATGGCATTACAAAAAAACGCCAAAAAGCTTCACGATACATGAAAAGAGGGGATTTTTTGCGAGGTAAACCCATTGAGGCCGCTCCGAAGTTAATCATTTTAGTGGATGATGGTATTTAAGGGATCGAAAATTCGGGAGCGGCAACTCCAGTTCAATCACAAAAGCTTATCGCTAAAATCATTATCCCCCGAAGATTTTCATTAGTCAATAAAGGCAAGCCACCCTAAAACAGGCCCAAGGGGTAAACGAGAGTTGGTTCCAATACCGGCGGGATAGGGGTGGATAAGATATACTTGCCCTAGGGTTAAGGAGGCTGAAATGGACTGGAACACACAATTGGCGATCCTGGATCACGAGAAATACATCCGGCTATATTGGTTCCTTGGGACATTCGCCTTAATGACTTTTTGGGAATACCGGGCTGCCCGCCGGAAGGAGAAAATCACCCGCTCGGAGCGTTGGCCCCACAACTTGATCCTCGCCTTTTTGAATGCCTTGGTCATCCGTTTCCTTTTCCCCGGCGCGGCTATCGGCGCTGCTTACCTGGCCCAAAGCCAGCGGTTTGGATTGTTCAATTGGGTGGAAGTCCCAATGATGTTTTCAATCGTGTTCACCGTGGTGGCGATGGATTGGGTGATCTATTACCAGCACCGGGCTTTCCACGCCATTCCCTTGCTTTGGAAATTCCACCGCATGCACCACACCGACCTGGAAGTGGACGTCACCACAGGTGTGCGCTTCCACCCGGTTGAGATGATTGTTTCCATGCTGGTCAAATCTTTTTTCATCCTGCTCCTGGGAGCGCCCGCATTCGGCGTTTTTGTTTTTGAGCTGGTCCTGAATGTCTCTTCCCTCTTCAGCCATTCCAACGTGCGCATGCCGGCCTGGCTGGACAAAATCCTGCGGGTTTTGATCGTGACGCCGGACATGCACCGCGTGCACCATTCGGTCGTTCCCACCGAGACCAACAGCAATTTCGGTTTTAACTTTTCGATTTGGGACCGCTTGCTGGGAACTTACCGCGCCCAGCCGAAGGAAAGCCACGAGAAGATGAAGCTGGGACTGGACGTCTTCCACGATGAGAAATACCTGCCCGTGCAAATGCTCTTGGAGCAGCCTTTCCTGGACAAGGGCGGGAAGTTCGGCTGGGACAACGTCCTCCGAGAAAAATAGGCTGGGATTATTTCTTTTCAAAGGCAAAAGATCCAAACTCATTAGCCACAGATGTTCCACATCTCATGAAGGGAGTTAATGATTTGTGGGACTATACCGATCTTCTTGAAACTTTATTAAAAATAAGGATCGGCATGCATGGGATGGATGAATAAAAAGATTTGGAATTAATCAGCGGTAGAACATCAAGTTTTTAGGAAATCTTGGCCCGGACAATCATGACGGTTTTGATTTCATCCCATATATCCCATTCATCTGTGGCGAAATGCCTTGGTCTTGACTCTTCAATCCTTTAAAAATTGGACATCCCGGTTATCTCTTAAACTCCGCGATTAAAAAGGTGTGGTCCGAGGGTTTCTCCAGGCCGCGGGGTTTGGTATCGATCCAAATTTTTTGCAGTCTCTCCACCATGGGGGGAGTGCCCAGTATCAGGTCGATCCTCCAGCCGGCGTTGCGCTCGAAAGCCCCGGGAAAGCGCATGTCCCAGAAGGTATAGTGCCCCCCCTCTTTCACCTTTTCGCGGAACAGGTCCGTCCACTTGCCTTTCAGGCTTTCCTCAAAGGCGTTACGCGCGTCGATGTGGAAACAGGGATGTTCCTTGTTGCCCTTGGGATTGTTCAGGTCGATCTCGGTGCGCGCCACGTTCATGTCCCCCATCCAAAGGGCGGGGGTGGAATTGGGGACGTTCTTCTCGAAGTACTTCTTCAAGTCGGCCAGGTACTTGAGCTTGTACTGGTATTTGTCCGAATCGATGGCGTATCCCTGCGGGATGTAGGTATTGAACAGGCGCACGCCCGCGTACTCCCCCGTGATAAACCGTGCCTGCTCGTCCGCCTGCTTGTAAAAACCCATGTCCACCTTTTCCAGGGGTTCCCGGGAGATGAAGGCGACGCCGTTGTAGCCCTTCTGCCCGTGGAAGACCACGTTCCAACCCGCCTGTTCGATGGGTTCCCTGGGGAATTCCACATCCTGTACCTTGGTTTCCTGCACGGCCAGGACGTCCGGTTTTTCCTTCTTGAGCCAGTCTAGGACGATGGGCATGCGCACCCGGATGGAATTGGCGTTGAAGGTGGCGATCTTCAGCGTTTTGGGGGAACTTTTCGCGGCGGCTTTAGCGGGCTTGACCTGTGCTTCGCCGGCGGTTTTTTTGGACTTGGAGGTGGCTTTCGGTTTGGATTTGCTGGTTTTAGGCATAACGGGTTCCTCCGGAAATTTTAAACTTCATAATCCGATACGCGTCGTTCGGCCGTCAGCTTCTTCACGATCTCCACGACTTTCAAATGTTCGGGGTGCTTCTGGTATTTGTCCAAATCTTCCAGGTTATTGAATTCGGTATAAAGCGAGACGTCGCTGGCCGTATCCGCCGGGTTGAAGTTGATACCCACTTCCAAGGACCGGATTTCCGGAATTTTTCCCTTGAGGTTTTCCAGCGCCACTTTCAGTTCCCCGGCGTTTTCCGGTTTCGACTTGCCTTCGACGCCTTCCTTTAATTTCCAGAGCACGATGTGCTTAATCATGAGCTTCCCTTGGGGAACGGTGGTTGCGGCGGAGTTATTATTCTTCAACAAATCGCCAAAAAGCACCCTCTTTTTGGCTTTAAACCGGGGGTAAAAACCGTTAAGTTACCCTCGTTTACAATCCAAATCGGGCGAAACCCGGTAAAGAGGTCAAGGACATGGGATTACTGTCGGGCAAAAAGGCTTTCATCTTTGGAGTGGCTAATGATCGCTCCATTGCTTGGGGTATCGCCAAGGCTTTCCACGCCGAGGGAGCCGAACTTGGGTTTAACTACCTGGGGGAAGCCCTGGAAAAGCGTGTCCGTCCCCTGGCCGAGTCGGTCAATGCCAAGCTGATACTGCCCTGCGATGTTTCCAAAGATGAGGAAATCAATGCCTTATATAAGAAAGTGGCCGAGGCCTGGGGAAAGTTTGACATCCTGATCCACTGCATCGCCTTCGCCAACAAGGACGAACTGTCAGGCCCCTTTTACAACACCAGTAGGGCCGGTTTTCACCTTGCCATGGACATTTCCGCTTATAGCTTGACCGCCATTACTCGTCCCGCCGTTCCGCTCTTAAACGAGGGGGGGAGCGTCATCGCCTTGACCTATTACGGTTCTGAAAAGGTAATCCCCAATTACAACGTCATGGGGGTAGCTAAGGCCGCCTTGGAATGCTCCGTGCGTTACTTGGCTTATGACTTGGGTCCCAAGGGTATCCGCGTGAACGCCATCTCCGCCGGACCCCTTAAGACCCTGGCTGCCTCCGCTGTCGGGGGGATCAAAACTATGATGAAAGCCGCCGAGGACATGAATCCCTTGAAGCGCAACATTACCCAAGATGAAGTGGGGACTACCGCCACTTATTTGGCTTCGTCCTGGGCTTCGGGCGTAACCGGCGAGGTGCTCTACGTGGACGCCGGCGCGAACATCGTGGGCATGCACTTCGACGAGAAAAAAGAGACGGGGGCTTCCGTTTCCTAAATTTAAGCGGATAGCTTTTGAGGCATCCCGGCCTCTTCCAAGAGGCAATAAGACCTGGTCTCCACCTTCTGGGGAGCCAGGTTTTTTATTTCCACCTGCAGGGGCAGGGTGTCTTCCCTTTCCAGTTCGGGAATCCTCACTTCCATGGCCCCCCGGGGCGCCCAGCCGTCCCCCGAGGGGGAAAGGCAGAAGTCCAACACCATTTCCTGGTTGGACTTGATGACGAACCGGCAGCGGTGGAACTTGGAGAAGTCCAGCGACTTGCCCAACTCCAGCGCGAAGGACTGCAGTTCCGCCGCGTGCAACGGCCACTTGCGTTTTTCCAGCCGGAAGATGCTCGTCACCTTCAAAATTTTCTCAAGCGACGATTTAATTTCTTTCATAAAAAAATCCTCCTCTATTAGCTTGGTGATCGGCGGTATAACCAATCCTCCTTTTAGGAGTGACCTCCGGCATTACTAATTGGCGGATCGCATCGAACACAATTGTGAATTGACCGTCACATTCCCTTTCTAATTCATCTATCTTGTGCGCCAACTCAGCGTTGGACGCCATAAGCTGCCGCAGTTTGACAAAAGTCCGCATGATCTGGATATTCACTTGGATGGCTTTGGGGCTATTGAGGACGCTGGATAACATGGCAACACCCTGCTCAGTGAAAACATAAGGCAAATATTTACGATGGCGACCCCGACCCATTTTTAAGGTTGCAAATTGCAACCTTAGAGACTCGCTCTCTTTTCGGCTTAACTGAAACATAAAATCTGGTGGGAACCGATCAATATTTCTGCGGACTTGTTGATTTAAATATTTTGTGGAAACGCCATAAAGTTCCGAAAGGTGACTATCTATCATTACTTTATGATGACGGATTAAAAAGATTAAATTTTCGATCTTCTCGAGAGAACTCATTGTTTCCCTTTCTGGGT
>Ga0335085_10001428_pt1 | contig 50983 bp, 55 predicted proteins | sample Lox_Sample_45_FD_206712 | JGI IMG/M metagenome (GOLD analysis project Ga0335085, IMG submission 206712) | Soil microbial communities from Loxahatchee National Wildlife Refuge, Florida, United States - Lox_Sample_4.5 | ecosystem: Environmental > Terrestrial > Soil > Wetlands | place: USA... | reverse complement strand
ACCGGCTATGAGCTATTTTGCACACTGGGCGAGTTGCATACGGGGAAAGATTCCGCTAAACTGCGATGCGCGGTGAGGGGAAGGACGCGTTGTCCTTGTGCATTCTTGAATAGTGCTCTGAAATAATCTGAGGGGAAATAATATGCCAATTGAACTGCTAGTACCGATTATCATTTTTTCGCTGGGTGTCGTGGTTTCCATAAGTCTATCCAGCGCCGGGATTGAGCGCATTGTTGAAAGTAACAAGAAGTAACCAGATCACTCGTTGCATTTAAATTCGTATCCGAAAGTGTCCGGCAATTGCCGGGCATTTTCTTTTGTAGTTCCGCATGTGCGGGACAATTTCTTCTCCGGCCCTTCCAGATTGTTGATTTTTGCGCCCGGCGATCCCCTAATGTTCTATCCTGACGCTATATGAGAACAGATTCTCTGCATCGGCATCTTTTGAGATTCCTGCTGCTTTCGGCATTTTCATTTTTTGTTGGCACCATCCACGGCATGCTCCAGGTGATGCCTCCGATTCGTGCGTGGCTGGATTCGATCGGGAGTCCTTACGGCGGCCCAGGCCATATGATAGACCCGTTGGCTCACGCGCATATGAATCTGGTCGGCGGGGTGGTATTGCTGGCCATGTGTGTGACTTTTTACCTGCTGCCGATTTTCACCGGGAAAAATATCTATTCCATCAGACTGGTTAAACACACCTTTTGGTGGGTCAGCACCGGAGTTTACAGTTTTTATATCATACAAATGACTTTCGGCATCTGGGAAGGATTGCTATTACACTCCAACCCTCAAGATATGCCGTCTGTACATCGCTTTTATGGGCCGGCCATGGCAATTTCCGGCACCACAATGGCAATCGGGTTTTGTACATTTCTGGCGAACGTCTTCCTGACCATGAAGAGCCCGGCCACTCATGACGTCAACCCTGAGCAGGATCAACCTGCCGCAAGCTCGAACGGGAAGAGCAACACCTTCTGATTTGTCCCCTGCTGCAGCCGCACTTGCACCACTGCTGTCTTGCCGTCGCCGATATCCACCGCGCGGCGGTATACGCCAATGAATCCATCCTGAATAGCCTGCACCCACGGCATCGAATCATTTCCGCGAATGGACACGGTCAAGTCCCCCGCGGGCTTGCCATGCGGGCCGGTCACGATAACGACGATCTCTGACATGCCGGGAAGCGGTGGATTGGGATGGGGCTCGATACGCACTGCCATCCCGTTCCACTGTTGCGCGGGGATCGCAAAACGATCATCCCTGCCGCTACAAGCGGCAAGCCCAGCTATCAGCAAAGCGAACAATATCGCTTGATACTTCTTCACCATCCCGATAACGAATGATATGACCTGTTATTGATAGCGAACCGGACCCTATTCCTGCTTTCCATTTCTGCTTTCATTCTTCTCATCCTGCTTTTCCTTGTCCGAATCCAATCTGCCTCCGGCTGAGGACCCGTACAGATACACCATGTAATACACAAATGCAGCAGCAACCGCTATGTATACCAGCGAACCAATAAATCCGGGGTCTTTGACCCAGTCGGTCCATTTCACCACGACGCCGGGACGCAACCCCCAGAATGGAAAACTTAAACCCACGCCGACCAACAGCACGATCACCACCACCGCCATGAACCAGTAGGGAACATTGCGCTGTGATTCCGGTATCTTTTCCACCAGTTCCCAATCCTCCATTCCGCGCTTTTCCAAACGTTCTTTGTCGGAGGCATAGCCAAAATTATCCTTGCGATACTCGCCCCACTTTGACGCGTCGCCGACAGGATCGACTTGTTTGTCCTGTTCTTCCATCACACATGCTCCCTATTCGACAAAATGCTGGACATTAAATTGTCCGATCCATCCGTCGCTGGAGTGGACCACGACTACAAAGGGGTGGAGCCCGCGCGGCAGTTTTGGCTTTACCGACAAGAATACCGAAGCCCGCCCGACGGATGCCAGGTCGACCTTGTTACTGCTGAGTGTGAAACTATCGAGAGGCAATCCTTCCACCGACATGGTCAATTCGGATGGGCGATATCGTTTGCTGGCAACCTCGATGCGGTAATCGCGTGCAGATTGATTTTGTGCAGTTCTCAGGTACCCCACTGACAAGTGATACGGCTGGTATGACCAGATTCCCCATACGAACATGATCATACCGAGTGCAGAAAATGGAGCGGTCCAATGGAACCGCGACAGCAATGACATCGAATTGTCGCGGAATTTACGGATCCTGCCCGATTCGCGCTGCCAGAACTCAAAGCGCAATAGACCTGCAACCCCCTTTTTGGCATGCAAGTTGTTGCATGCATCGATACAATCCCCGCAGTTGATGCAGCTGTCATAGATTTCCGTTTTGCGTGGATCCAGCTTGATAAAACAGGTTGTTACACAGTAATTGCATTTTGCGCATTCATCCGCCCGGCTGGAGTCGTAAACCACGTGCAGCGTTTCCTTGGTCTTGAACGAATGCTGCCAGACCCTGTAGACACAGGCAAAGCGGCACCAGAAGTGCCGGAGCACGGCAATATCCACCAGAATGATCATCACCCATACCGAGTATATCCAGTAGAGTGAACCGGCAAGTCTTGTATCGTCCCTGAATGTCACGAAGGACCAGACCACGTCCGGGGGATAAAAATACAGCAGCGGAAGCAGCGCAAACAGCATTGCTGCGCATATGAATGAAAGCGCCAGCAAAGTCCAGTTCAATGCCTTATTCTTTGCGGCCGCCACATTAGGCGCTTCACCGGTCAGGCTGACTTCGGCACGCTTGCCAAGTAACTTGTGGGTCATGTGATTAGCCCACTCGGCCAGTGTGTTCTGCGGGCATGCCCACCCGCAAAAGACCGTTCCGGCGATCGAATACAATGCGACCAGCGCGGTGGCCAGCATGATCCACAAGCCGGATATCAAAAAGAAATCGGCAAACCATATCTGCCAATCCAGAACTACCAGCGCTCCATTTTCCGGGTCTATACGAAACAACCCGGATACCGGAATGATCACCAAAAACAATAATATGGATATCTGAACGGCACGCCGCTTCCAGCGATAATTGGCCAGTCCTGTTTTCGCGCCAGACCCAACGACCCTGACTGGGATACTTGAGAGTGTTTTGTTAATACCGGAGGACATGGGTACCTTTATGTGCGGTGCAAGTCGATTCTAACTCAAAGGGTTGCATTCGCTTCAGCATCCAGTGGGGACACAGCGAGCAGACGCAAGCGATACTGGTCGGCTTCCGGCAAATTGCCGGCAGATCGTTCCAGATGCCAGAGCGCGCGCAATGCGCCAACAAAATTCGGATTCACTTCCAGGATCCGCTGTAATGCCTCGCGCTCGCTCAATCCGTGCTGGCCGGCCTGCGAAAGCGACTGCAGCATATTATCAGCTAGCGCGTTTGCAATCCAGTGATCCTGCGGGTTCGCCTGATAGGCCAGCCAGATCAAGCTGCCTGCCTTTGCCGCGTCTCCCTGAATGGACGCAACCCAACCCCGGACTGCCAAGTCGGTTGCCACATAGGCTCGTCCGAATCTGCTCCTGTCTTTCTCACCGATTCCCAAGATTTTCATGGCTGCTATGGCGTCTGGATGCCGTTGCAGCAACCAGGACATCAATTTCGCCAAATTGACATTCCCGTCGTAGCGCGCCCGTGGCAGGTTGTATTCGACAAAAGGCACCCACTCATCCTGCACCGTTCCATCACTCGCCGCGACAGGGCCCCAATAACGGCCCAGCCACGTCCACACCCCTTCGCCACCTGTTGCCAGTCCCTGCTCTTGCTTGGTCAACCTGCTAAGATTCTCACGCATAACGCTGGTTGCTTGCAGCTTTGCCTTGGGACCGATCAAAGCCAGATGCATGCCGTCCATGAACATCTGGGCATCCGGAAACACACGTTGGAAGCTGCGCAGGACAACCTCGAGAGAATGTATATCGAACTGGTTCAGTGCCAGCCACTGCACGAATACCCCATCATCATTCAAATGGTTCCGCGCCCTTTGGAATTGCTGCACTGACAGCAAGGAACCCATTCCCGCCAAATCCGGATGAAACAAATCTCCGACAATCACATCGTAATTACCCTGTGTAGCAATCAGAAAATGCCTCGCATCATCCCGCTGGATCTTCGCTTTATCCATGATGCCGCCATTAACCGGTGCAAACCAGCTTCTCGCTGCAAATATAGCCCCTTGGGACAATTCCACCGCATCGCGCCTTATACCGGGGAAAGGCAGCGATCCGGCCATTGAAATTCCTGTCCCCAGTCCGAGGAATAATACGCTGCGCGGCGCAGGATGAAGCAACAACGCAAGTCGCGCCTGATCCATCTGAATTTCGACTGCGCTAGGTTCAGACGAGGCATCCATACGCTGCAAATCGCTCAGCAGCACGCGTTGGCCATCTTGTTGCTGTACAACGTGCGTCAGCGAAATTGCATCTTCATATAGATAAAGATCACGGCTATTCGCCTCGATTTTCGGCAACAATTCATGGGCCGGCGGCATGTTGCGCAAAGGCCATGCAACAATCAGCATGGCTGCATATGCAATCCAGACCCAGCGGGATGTTGCCCATATTGACCCGAAGGCAGCGATTGCAAGCCCTGCAATTGCAACCATTGCCGCGCTGCCTAGCCATGGAATAAGCGCCAAACAGGCAATAATCGCACCGGCCGCTCCGCCCAAACAGTTTGCGCCGTAAAACCAGACGCCGCTCACGCCCGCACTGCCATAACGAGTCGCCAACATAGGCAGCCACGCTCCCAAGGCCAACGTGACCGGCACAGTCAATATCCCCAGCATCAACGCTTGAGATCCGATTGCGCCGAAAAAGGTTTGAAACTGGCTGTGTTCAACCCAGGCCGAGGCGCTTGAAAGCAACCACAGATTGATCAGCACCCCACCGCCGGCTACAAGCGGCATCAGTATGTTCAGCCAGTATTTATGGACGCGCGGCAATGCCAGGCTACCGAGCGCAATTCCCAGCAGAAATACGGCCAGTATGACACCGAGTACGTACTCGGTGCGCAACATGATCATTCCGTACAGCCGGATCCAGCCGATTTCCAGCATGATGCTGCCTGCTCCTATGCCTGCATAGATGAGCAGAGCGGAAATCGGTGGACGGGTTTGTCTGACGTTCTGTTCCGGACGTGAGGGGCCGGCATCGCTTCGAATAAGATATGACAATAGCAAAGCCGCGCCGCCAACCGCCAAACCGAGCAGGGCGACTGTCCTCACCGAAGCGATCCAACCCAGTGCCGGCAAACTCCACAGCGGGAACAGCGCCCCGACGGCACCGCCTATGGTGTTCAAACCATATAGTTTTCCCAGCGTCAGCGGCGTGTGGACTGCGGCTTTCAGCATCAGGGCAAAACTCATGCCCATTGCAAAGGCCGGGATAACCAGCAGGCATAAAGCCTCTGTCCCCTGCAACAGATACCATTGTGCCAGGGTCAACTGAATCGCGACGCCTTCCGTCCATCCGCCTATAGCATGCAACAGACCCGGCAACAGCAAGGCATAAAGCGCGATAGCGATCTCGAGAATTGCAAATAAACGCAATGGCTCACTACACTTCCTGGTCCACCTCACCCCGGCAAGGCTGCCCAAACCCAAGCCGATCATGAAAGCCGCGACCGTGAGCACCACACCGAATATGCTGACTCCAAATTGCATGGAGAGCATTCGCGCCCACAATACCTCGTACGCAAGACTGGTAAAACCGGAAACGCCATAGAGAGTTGCCGCCACCCACCACCATGATATCCCGCTTGAAGTTTCAGAGATCAGGCGGGAATGCGTGGGATAGGGCATAACATATGTGCGGGTAACGTAGAACCTGGTGCTTAACCCAGTTTCAAACCCTGAAGTGCGGATTATTGAATTGAACCATATTTGACGCGGCCAGCAGGCAGAATATCCGGACGATCAGGAATCTAGAATGGGTAAAACCAAACGACTCCGACGATCGCATGGACGATCGCCAGCGTAATACTCAGGCCGGCGAATACCATATGCGCCACGAACACCGGCTTCCCATACAGTCCCATCGCAATGCCCAATCCGCCGGTAATCAGCACCAGCGTTATCAGCGCCACGCCCAACAAAAACATGATGCGTTGCTTGTCCTTTTCCGTGATCGCTTTTGCATGTTCCGCTTCCCGGTGCTGCCGGTCGAAAGCCTGCAGGATCTGCGCACTGTCTTCCGGCGGGTTCGTATCCTCCGCAACAGCCGGATTTAAACTCAAAATCAGAAACGATGCCGTCAGAATAATCCCGACATACCGGAGGAAAGCAGATTTGAAAAAGAGTTGCAAAATTCGCAGCATGATGTCCTACTTGGAAGAAGATTCGTGGCCCGCATCGGCGGCTTCTTGCCCGGTTTTGCGTGCAGCATTGCGCCATGCCAGCACGGCCATCAATACAAACGGGACAAATACACCCATCAGCAGGAATATGAAAATATACCAGGGCGTGGCGATGGTAACGTGAACAAACCGGTAGCTATCCACTGCCGCATGTGCTGCAGATGTTCCGGCCAAACCCGGCCATATCAGGATGGCGCTCAACCAAATGCGGTTCATCATCTACCTCCGTTATTTTGTTTGCTTCCCCGGGTCGGATGCGCAGCGGAACCCGTAAAAATCCGAGGCGTAATTCGGCCATGAATAATCCCTGTGATACGAGGCGGTCGAAAAGGGATCCCCCTTCCACGAACCGCCGCGGAGGACTTTGTATAGGCGGTTGACCGGCACCATATCGGATAGTTTCATGGCTTGATCCTGGGCGTTCAAAACACGGGCAACCTTGCCCTGAAATACGTCTGCCGGGGCATCCGTACCCTTGTAAGGCAGGAAATCATCCTCTACCCATTCGTCGACATTGCCTGCCATGTCGAACGCGCCGTAGGGACTTACCCCGTTGGAATAGGTGGTGACACTGGTTGCCGCACCGACATTGTAGTAAGTATTCAAACGGGCCGGATCCATTTCATTGCCCCATGGCCAGCGCCTGCCATCGGTTCCGCGCGCCGCCTTTTCCCATTCTGCTTCCGTGGGCAACCGTTTACCGGCCCATTTCGCGTATGCCACTGCGTCATACCAGTTTACCATCGTGACAGGCTGTAACAATGTTCCCTTCAGGATCTTCCCGTCTTTCCAGCTCGAAGGCGGGCGGTGCCCTGTCGCAGCGATAAATCGGGCATATTGCGCATTGGTAACCGGGTATTTGTCTATCAGAAAGGCCTTCAAATAGACCGTATGTTGCGGGTGGGATGGTGCATCGGCTTTTTTCGAATCGGTACCCATCAGGAATTTCCCTGCGGGTATCAGCACCATGCTATCCAGTTCCTGCCATTGTTCCTTGGTCAGCAAAGCTTCCGCTTCTGCCACGGTATACCCGCTGGACCGGTTCTTGCGTTCTTCATTCTGCTCGTGGATCGCAATATCTTCGCCGGCCGCCCTGATATGGGCCGATTCCTCTTTGAGGTTGTAGGTTGCCAATTCACGCATTTCACCCATGCGTATCGAACCCAATCTGACCACATGCAGACTTCCTCCAATCACCACCAAAGCGATACAAGTGATGACCGTAGCGGACAGGAACCGCTTTCTGCGCAAACGCTCCGCCGCAGTCGGAACAACATGCTTGTGCGATACCGGCATTACGGCTTCCTCGCTCCTACGGACTGTTCGGTCTCTGGCAAGATCTTGGGCGAGCGCCCGTATACTTTTTTGATCATGACTTCACCCAGTATTCCGCCGATACCCGCAGATTCCATTGCCAGAATGACATAGAGGCCCCACCATCCGATCGGGTTCAGGGTGCTTCCGTGCGGAGTCCCGGAAACATACAGTATCTCGGCATAACTCAGACTGCGCACGATCAGCGGCGGGAAATAGCACAACCATTTCCCGCCCATGCCGAATATCCATGCCACCACCACGCCAACCAGGAAAGGCACGAAGAATACGTCCAGTATCCATGCGAAACTGAAAGTGGACAGGCCTGAAAACAGCTCGATCTTGACCCCCAGCAGCCGGTCGCCGAAATGATTCAAGGACATGCCGATCAACATCGCAACCAGTCCACGGAGAGTTCGCTGATTCATTCTTTGTGCACCATTCCAGTCAGTTTTTCATATTCGGCCTGCTTGGTTTGATCAAGGTACCAATCCTTGACTTTCAGGCTGGCCAGATATTGCGCCAACAGACGCCGGTCATCGTCCGGCAATCCTGCATAAGACGGCATCCGGTATTCTTTCTTGAGACGGGAGGGCAATATGGCCTGCGGATCGGGTGAAGAAAGATATTGGTACAGCCAGGTCTCGGTTCGCAAAGATCCTATGCCATCCAGCATCGGAGCGGGAACAGACTGCAGCATGTCGCGCACAGTCCAAAGCGTGTGACAGCTCTTGCAGCCATTGCTGTGGTAGATATCCATCGCCTTCCTGGCTACGTCGGGCGCAGCGGTGCTGTAGAAGGGGATTTCCCTGTCATGCTTACCTTCCACATGCAGCTCTGAATGCACCACACCCGCGACAACCACAGCTCCGATCAAAGCCAGGACAGCTTTTTCGCCGCGCTTCATACACCCAATTTGTGCTTGGCGGCATCCTCCGCCAGGTGGCGCTTGCGGCTTTCCACTTGTGATTTCATCACAGTCCGGCTCTTGGCGTATTCTTCCGGCGTCATCTTTTCCTTGTCGTTTTCATCGAAAATCACGTACTTGATATCTTCATCGAACTGATCGTTCAGGGCGGCCCATCGTATCCAGTAAATGACGGCGATAATGATCATCGCCCCGATGATCAACCAGAGGTAGATGGTCCATCCATCGGGAAGTGTTTCAAAGAAATTTGCCATAGTAATGTTCCTGTCAAATAATCAAAAAAGGTAGCCGCCCAACATCTGCACCGCGCCAAACATGATCGCAACCACCACACCCAGAATAATCGCGGCAAACATCAAACGCTCCCCGACCCTTATCTCCTTGGGACGGTTTTTGGTGAACATGAACGTGATGACGATCCCGGTGAACACCACGATCCCGACCAGCAAAAAGGCAAAAATGCCTTCGCTCCACTGTTGGCTGCGCATCCCTTCGATGCTGAGATCAAGCTTGGGCGAAAGGTCCGGGTACAACTGCGCAACCGCAACCCGGGTAAATTCAGTGCCAAAAATGTGAATCTTAAACTCCTGTGTATCGGGTCACTACTTAAATAAAAATGCCGCGCCTAATGTACGGCGAGGCATTTTTATTGTGTCATTTGCCTACCAGGTCACACGGTTAAGACAAACCGGGACCGATATAGTTTACACTTCTTCGTCGCTGTTATTTCTTGAAATGGTCAATGAAGAAACTGTAGAAACTGGGCGCAAGTAATGCCAAGAGGATGATACCTCCAAGAACAAGTGGTCCGTTATCAACTTCTATCATTCTAGATTCTCCCGAAAATAAGGTTTGGTACGGCGGATTGAAGCTTGAACTCCAATCCGGCTCGAACAAATCAATGCCTTGGTTGCCAAGTCGACGGCGGCAGCCTCTTGATCAGTATCGTCACTCCGATAAAGAAATAACTCAGGTAGAAGATGTCGATCAGATAGCCTTTGTCCCACCAAGGCTGCTTTCTTTCCGGGGTACCATCCGGCTTCTTGTTGCCCTCGAAGTTCGCCATCACGACACGGTCGCCCACTATATTATATTCCCCGAGGTCCACGCCTTTGGCCATCAATGCTTCCATCTGAGGCTTGATGATGCGCAAGTCATCCATGGACACGGGGTGGCGCTCCAGCATTGCGTCATTCGGACCACCCTTGTTCAACTGCACGATCAATTTCATCGCGGCAGCGTCATCAGGGGCCGCTTTCACTTCCGGCTTATCCATGGCTTTCACATAGCCCTCGTAGATGGAAGCATTCGGGCGCTGTCCCCACAGCGGGAAAGTCACAGCGAACGCCGTCAGGACAGTCAGGACGACCAGCAGCACCACCGGCATCGGCATGCGGTTATTATCCTCGGTGATGCCACCCAGGCTCTCCCCTTCCCATAATCTCTTGTCCGCTTCGTTGGTGGCCGCGTCGCACATGGTGCGCAACGGATTGTCTAAATTCCAAGCCATTTTCTATCTCCCTGTTATTTGAGGCTCAACATAAAATCAATCAGGCTGCGAATCTCGGAATCGGGGGCATAACTGGGTACCTCCGGAGGCGTGACGCGCCTGCCCTCGCGATAATCGATATACTCGGCCCTCCACTTGGTGTAATCGATCTTGTTGCCCGACGCGTCCTTGTCGCCCCACAGATAGTCGAAGCGCGGCATGATGGAGTGCGGCTGAACCAGACGCGGATTGAAGAAGTGCATCATCATCCACTCCCTGGAGGAATTGCGCGACCCGACGTGCAGCAGGTCCGGCGCTTTCCGGTCGGAGCCAAACGCGGTAGGGGATTCGCCATTGAAATCGCCCAGCATCGGCGGAGCGCCGAACACCTGCCAGTCCTGGGTTTCCTCGGGCAACAGCGTATGGCACCACCAGCATCCCTCGCGCACGAACATGGTTTTACCCTTGCCCGCATCCGAAATATCCGAGTCCTTGGCCACACGCATCACATCGGCGGGAGTCCAGCCCTTGGTTGCAGTAAGATTGTTGACGAAGGTCGTTGCCTTGCCCTGATAAGTCCCTTTGTCCAGAGTAAAGACGGCTCCGGCGTCTTTCTTTGCGTCACCGATATGACCTTGCTGCACGCTCAACTGCTCTATGCCTTCGCCCAGGATGCGCGGATGCAATATCCCGGCGGGGAAAGACGTCCCCGCCTGATAGACAAACACCGACATCGCGCTGGCTAAAGGCTGGCCTGTCTTGGGATCGACCTTGAGCGAAACCCCGATGGGCTTGTTCCTGCCCAACATGAGCGGGTCATCCAGATTGAAGCCCGTTTCATGGCCTATCGCCAGCTGCTTCGTCAGAGCGACATCGGTAGACGATACCGATCCGATATTGATGCTCGGAAAGAACAGCGTTATGGTCATCGAGCCGCTCAACGCAAGCGCGAACAGTCTCGCTCCGATCTTGTACTCTCTAAATCCAGCCATACTTATTTCTCCCTAAATTTATCGGCTATATTTTTTTAGCGTTCGTAAGCCAGCTCATGCGGCATACGGCCCTGTGGTACCACCGTTCCTTTGCGAGCGGTCATCCACATGTTGTACAGCCACATCACGTTGCCGGTAAACACCATGCTGCCGCCCAGCCAACGCGCGATCATGTACGGATGCTCCGCGATCACCACATCGATATAGGGAACCTCGTATATCTTGCCCGCCCCCTGGATCAAACCGGCGATCGTCATAGAGACCCAGTATACGGTAAAGCCGATCAGCAACAGCCAGAAATGCAGATTGGCCAGCGTGATCGAATACAGTTTGCGGTTCAGGATCTGCTGCAGGCCAAAATACACCGCGGCGGCTTCCAGGAAGGTGGAAAAGCCCAGCAGCGCCAGATGGGCGTGGGCGACGATCCAGCCCGTGCCGTGTATGTACCAGTTGATCGCGCGGGTCTGCTGGAAACCGCCCTGCATGTTCAGCGGGATCGCCATCAGGCAGCCGGTCACGGTAAAACGCACCTCGATATTCTCCACGAACATATACCACTTGCCCTGCATCGTCAGCATGATGTTCGAGACGAAGGCGATCGCCGGCACCAGAATCAGCACGCCTTCAACAGACGCGAACGACTTCAGCCACTCGGGCAGCGGTGCGGACATCAGGTGGTGGGCTGCAGGTGTGGAGTAGAACACCACCACGGACCAGAAGTGCAAGTGGCCGATGCGGTGTGAATACAGCGGATTGCCGGTTACCTTTGGTATGGTGTAATACGCGATCGCGGCGGCCACCGGGGTGATCCATAGTCCCAGCACGTTATGCGCGAACCACCATGTCAGATATGCCTCGGTCAGGCCGGTCAAATGGAAGAATTCCGGCGAATTGCCCACCAGGAACACGATGATCACCATGAAGATGGCGGCAGCGAAGAACCAGTTGGTGGTGTAGATACCCTGGGTGCGGCGGTTCAGGATCGTCATCCACACGTTGATGCCGAGAGGGATGAAGACGAAGGTGGCCAGATACAAATCGATGGGCCATGGGAAATCGGAATATTCGCGGCCCGATGTAACGCCCGCCCACAAAACCGTCAGACCAAGCACCAACCCCAGGTTCCACAGCAAACAGTTCCACAAGCCCAGTTTTTCAGACCACAATTTGGTGTTCCCGAGCGCGGGCGTGATATACATGAAGGCCATCGCGAAAGCCATCGAGATCCAGCCGAAGATCACGGCCATCACATGCACCTGGCGCATGTGACCAAACGCAAACCATTCGTTCCCGGTCACAAAATCCGGAAATGCGAGCTTCGCCGCATTGAACGAACCCAACCCCGTGCCTATCACGAACCAGACGATAGAAGAAAAGCCGAAGAAGACCGCCGCGGAACCAGACGGAATGTCTTCGTTCTTGGCTAACAGATATTTAAGCATGTGCTACCCCTCCCTCAATTCAAATGAATACTTTAGTGATGGCCTGGCTGATTGGTTTTTTCATGTGGAATTAGAACATACCACGATAGCAACATGCTCGAAAATGCCAGCAACACCCCAAGTGACCCCGCAATTAAAGCCATAGCTGCTTCCCCTTAAAGAATAAAAAATTATAATCGAACAAGTTGCACAACAACGGCATGCCGGTCAGCCAGCCGCCTTTTCCAATGCATCATGGCGAGTCAAACCAACGACCATAATCCCGCAGAATGCGATTCCGAAGACGATCATCGCCCAATCGATGAATCCGGTGAAGGTTGCCGGATTATAGGCGGACAGTCCCGCGCCGCCCCAGTTTCCAAATCCCCCGCGTCCCAACAAGCACATCAAAGTCGCACCGAACACGCTGCCATTTCCCATACCAGTCAACATCCCGCCTATGATGATAGTCCAAAAGGATCGAGATGTAATCGACTTTGTACTCATGTAAAACCCCCCTACAGTTATTGAAATTCAAGACGTCATCCGAAGCAGACTCGGGATTACCAGAACGAATCGACCCCACCCAAATTTTTATGATTTCCAGCTTTGCTTTTTTGTTATCGGGCTGGATTCGCGCGCATGTTAATGAGCATTCCCCCACCTTGTCAAGGGAATTGGCCGAACAAATTCCTATTAAATGTAACCAAACGCAAATATTCTAATGTTCGCCAATCAAGGCCGCGCTCCATCTCGTCTATTGCCATTCGATATTCCGGCCGCGCAATCTCGGTTCCGCTCGCATGCATACCGCCCCGCACGGCCGATTGAGCCTGTGCCGCGCTGATATCCGGAATACCGGAGTAGAATGAACGCTTATCGGGGAACAGTATATATTGATACTTCATGCCGGCGGCAATTTATGAGTCCGACCAGATTCTTCGATCAATATATGTTGACCATTTTTGTTGGGCAAATCATCGGTTTGATTTGATCAGCGTCCATCCAATCTGTGTTGATGAATGGAATGAGGGAACATCGAAAGGACGATAGGCCATGAAACCGCCGAACCGTACCGTCACCGCAAAGCAGATCCGTGAGTTCATCGCGGACTCTTGCTCCCAAAACGTTCATTTGCTGCACGTATTGCATGCGTTGCAGTTGAGATTTCTGCATCTACCGCATGAAGCCATAATTGAAGTTGCCAAGTTCCTTGGTTTGCCGATCAGCCAAGTGCAATCCGTGGCTGAATTCTATTCCTTTTTTTCCTTAACCCCGCGCGGGAGGTATGACATCCTGCTCAGCAATTGCACCAGTTGCGGGTACAGGACCCGCGGCACAGATTTGATGCAGGCGCTCTGCAATCGACTGAACCTGGTTGCCGGCAAGACGCGCGGCGACGGCCTGGTCAGCGTGAACCAGACGTCCTGTACCGGCATGTGCGATCACGGCGCAGCCATGCTGATAAACGGAATTCCGATCGCTGGTCTTGATACCGCAAAATTAATGCGCATCGCCGACTTGGTCGAAGCGGGAACCCCGCTCGAGAACTGGCCCGGGGAATGGTTCAGCATCGACGACAATCTCCGCAAGGCAGGAATATTGTTCAACGATGATTTCAATTCAGGCGATGGATTGTATGCGGCGCTGGCGCGCGGAGACGATCGCACGCTGGCAGAAATCTCCGAATCAGGGCTGCGCGGAAGGGGCGGCGCAGGATTCAACGCGGGCATGAAATGGAAATTCTGCCGCGAGGCGCGCGGGGATGCTCGCTATGTGGTGTGCAATGCCGATGAAGGCGAGCCCGGTACATTCAAGGACCGCGTCCTGCTGAGCAGTCATGCCGATGCGATGTTCGAAGGGATGACGGTGTGCGCTCGCGTGATCGGCGCAAAACTGGGTTTCCTGTATTTGCGCGGCGAGTACCGCTACCTGCTGCCGCACTTGCTGGCGGTGCTGGCGAAGCGGCGCCAACTGGGCTTGCTTGGCAACAACATTCTCAGCCAGCATGGATTCGATCTCGACCCGGAATTCAATTTTGACATCGAGATCGTCGTTGGTGCGGGCGCATATATCTGCGGCGAGGAATCAGCGCTGATCGAATCACTGGAAGGCAAGCGCGGCATCCCGCGCAACCGGCCGCCGTTTCCGGTGACACACGGCTATCTCGGTCAGCCTACCGTGGTCAACAATGTGGAAACGTTTGCTGTCGCCGCGCATATCGCTTTGCATGGCAGCGCATGGTTCAGGACTACCGGCACCGAAAAATCGGCGGGCAGCAAGATCCTGAGCGTCAGCGGCGACTGCGCCTCGCCTGGCATCTATGAATACCCCTTCGGTGTCAGTGTCCGGCAGGTGCTGGACGACTGCGGCGCACAAGATGTCCAGGCAGTACAGATCGGCGGTCCTTCCGGCACGTTGATCGGCAGCGCGGAATTCCATCGCAAACTCTGTTTCGAGGATCTGCCCACCGGCGGATCGTTCATGGTATTCGGCGCGGGACGTGACCTGTTGGCGGTCATCCGGAATTTTGCGCACTTCTTCGCCCATGAGAGCTGCGGCTTCTGCACGCCCTGCCGGGTCGGCACGACGCTGCTGAAGAAAAGCCTGAACAAGATCGCCGCTGGTCGTGGTACGCGATATGATCTCGACGAAATGAAACGCATGGCAGCACTGGTCAGGCGCCGTTCGCATTGCGGTCTCGGGCAGACTGCAGCGAATCCTGTTCTGGATGTTCTGCATCGTTTTCCGCACATCCTGGAACAACGACTGGCCCGCAGCGATTTTGAGCCGTATTTCGATCTGGATGCGGCACTCGAAGAAGCGCGCCAAGTCACCGGTCGCGACGATGCGGCAGCGCATCTGGAATAGCGGAGATGATATGAGCAAAAGCGCCGATCCGGCCACTCTCAATACCATTAATATAGACGGCCAGGAAATCCCGTTCTCCGAGGGGCAGACCATCATGGATGCGGCATTCGCGGCCGGCGTTTATATCCCGCATTTGTGCCATCGTCCCGGACTGACGCCGCATGGCAGTTGCAAGCTGTGCACGGTCGACATCCACAACCGGATCGCGGCGTCGAGCGCATCGGATCGCCGGACGCAGACAAAATTCTCGGTCGATACCGACAGCCGTAGTGTGTCCGCCTGCACCACTCCGGCCGCCGCAGGGCAGCAGATCAGCAGCGACACGCCGGCGCTGAACGAAGTACGCAAGACCATCACGCAGATGCTGTTCATCGAGGGCAACCACCTGTGCCCGTCCTGCGAAAAATCCGGTAACTGTACGCTGCAGGCCGTGGCGTATCATCTCGGCATGCTGGACGGGCATTTCCCGCAGTTCTTTCCGCGCCGCGAAGTGGATGCGTCGCATCCGACCGTGATGCTGGACCGCGACCGCTGCATACTCTGCGAACTGTGCGTGCGCGCCAGCCGTGAAGTGGATGGCAAGGACGTGTTCGCGATCGCCGGACGCGGCACGAACTCGCACCTGATCGTAAATTCGCCCAGCGGCAATCTTGCGGATAGTGATCTCGACACCGGCGACATGGCGGTACACATTTGCCCGGTCGGCGCGATCCTGATCAAGGAACACGGTTATGAAGTGCCGATCGGCCGGCGCACCTTCGACCTGCATCATGTCGGCGAGATCGGCCTGGAAAAGGTCGTGCTGGCCAAAACGAGCACTGTATCCTTTGATGATGAAACCCGCCATGCTCGTTTCCCTCTCCCCAACCCTCTTCCGTTAACTCCCTCTCCTCAATCCTCTCCCGCAAGCGGGCGAGGAGACGAACGTGAAAAGCCCTCTACAATCCCTGCGGGCGAGGGAGCAGACGAATCGCTTGGCGAGCTTAATGGTACTGCGAGGCATACCGATGAGTAAGATAAGAATCGCGACGACTTCGCTGGCCGGTTGCTTCGGCTGCCACATGTCCTTCCTCGACATGGACGAACGGCTGGTGGAATTGCTGGAGCATGTCGAGTTCGACCGCTCGCCGCTGACCGACATCAAGCATTGCGGACCGTGCGATATCGGCCTGATCGAGGGAGGTCTGTGCAACGCGGACAACGTGCATGTGCTGCACGAGTTCCGCGCCAACTGCAAGATCCTGATCGCGGTCGGCGCCTGTGCGATCAACGGCGGCGTGCCCGCGATGCGCAACCATTTCGATCTCCGTTCCTGCCTGGAGGAATCCTTTCTGAACGGCGTCGGCATCGAGAACCCGCAGATCCCGAATGATGTCGAATTGCCTTTGCTGCTCGACAAGGTGCGCCCCGTCCATGAAGCGGTGCATATCGATTATTACCTGCCAGGCTGCCCGCCGTCTGCTGACGAATTCCTCAGCGTGCTCGGGGACCTGCTGGCAGGTCGCGAACCGGTGCTGCCGAAGAAACTCATCCACTTCGATTAGCGTATTGTCATGGAACAAGGCAAAGATTCAGCTTCCAATAAGGATGAACGGCCCAATCTCAGGCGCATCGCGATCGATCCGGTCTCGCGCGTCGAGGGGCACGGCAAGATCACGCTGATGCTCGATGCGGATAATCATATCCACGAGGCGCGTTTTCACATCGTCGAATTCCGCGGCTTCGAGAAATTCATCCAGGGTCGTCCCTACTGGGAAGTGCCGTTCTTCGTGCAGCGCCTGTGCGGCATCTGCCCGGTCAGTCACCAGCTTGCGGCGGCCAAGGCGGTGGACCAGCTGGTCGGCGTGGAGAATCTTACGCCGACGGCAACCAGGCTGCGCCGCCTGCTGCATTTCGGCCAGGTCCTGCAATCGCATGCATTGCACTTCTTTCATCTGTCGTCGCCCGACCTGCTGTTCGGCTTCGGCAGCGATCCGAAACAGCGTAACATCATCGGCGTGCTGGACAAATATCCCGAACTCGCGCTGAAGGGCGTGAAGTTGCGCAAGTACGGACAGCAGGTCATCGCGGCCATCGCCGGCAAGCGCATCCATGGCACGGCGACGGTGCCGGGCGGCATGAACAAAACGCTGAGCATCGCCGAGCGCGAGATCCTGCTGGCAGACATCGAGGATATCCTGGCATGGTGCCAGGACGCGGTCGCGCTCAACGAGCAGATCCATACCGCGAATGCCGAGCACCGCGGCTTCGCTGCGATCAACAGCAACTTCCTCAGCCTGACCGGCAGCGGCGGGGAACTGGAGCTGTATCACGGCGGCTTGCGCGCGCGTTCGGCGGACGGCGCAAAGATTTTCGATCAGTTCGATTACCGCAATTACCAGCAGATCATCCGCGAAGAAGTACGCCCGTGGAGCTACATGAAATTCCCCTATCTGATCGAGTTGGGCAGGCAGCAGGGCTGGTATCGTGTCGGTCCGCTGGCGCGCGTGAACAACTGCGATCTCATTGCAACACCACTGGCGGAAGCGGCGCGCAAACGTTTCAGGGAATTCGGCGACGGCGGCTTCGTGCAGGATACCCTCGCCTATCACTGGGCACGCATGATAGAAGCATTGCATTGCGCAGAGTCCATCAATGAATTGCTGCACGATGCAGACATCACCGGCAGCGATCTGGTCGCGGACCCGGGCGACAAGCGGAGCGAGGGCATCGGCGTGATCGAGGCACCGCGCGGCACCTTGTTCCACCATTACCGGATCGACGGGGAAGGACTGATCACGAAAGCCAACCTGATCGTCTCCACCACCAGCAACAACCAGGCCATGAACGAATCAGTGCGCTCGGTTGCCAACGAGTATCTCGACGGCCATGAGATCACCGAGAGCTTGCTCAACCATCTGGAAGTCGCGGTGCGCGCCTACGACCCCTGCCTGTCTTGTGCCACTCACGCGCTGGGCAAGATGCCGTTGCAGGTTGAGTTGCTCGATGCGGACGGCGTGCTGCTCGACCGGTTGAGCAAAAGTGCCAACGGCGAATTCAAACATTCTGTTTGATGAAAACTCAAATGATCCCTCATTCCCGCCAACCTTCATCCCAACCTTTTATTACAGAGAGTTGGGGCGATCGCTTCCTCTCCCGCTTGCGGGAGAGGATTGAGGAGAGGGCTCGGGAATGATGCTGATGAATTTTTAAAAGAGTACTTAAGGGATCGTGAAAATATTATTGTTTGGATACGGCAATCCCGGGCGCGGCGACGATGCGCTCGGTCCCGAACTGGTCGCACGCATTGCGCAATTGCATCTTGAAGATGTCGAATGCCAGAACGACATGCAATTGCAGGTCGAACACGTCACCGATCTGAACGGTTGCGATCGGGTGCTATTCGTCGATGCCGACATGTCCTGCACCGAGCCGTTCGAGTTTTCCGAGATCAGTGCCGAAAAGGACGGCAGCTACACCAGCCACGCGATGAGCCCGTCAGCATTGTTGCATGCCTATCGCCGGGTGTACGGCAGAGATGCCCCGCCCGCATTTTTGCTGCGCATACGCGGTTACGGATTTCAGTTGGGTGATGCGTTGAGCCATAAAGCAACGGTCAATCTGGAAGCAGCAACGAAGCTGATTGTTGAATTTTGTTCCACAGCAAGTCCGTCGTTCCGGTTGCGGGAAAAATTAAAGGTAAGCGGGATCTAGCCGCTTACCTGAAGTGTTGGGATAGATATTGATAAATCGCCATCCCGTTTACGATATTCCTTCATCTTGATGTGCTGCCTGTAACCAAAACTTGGTGACAGTCTGTTTTCGACGCATTGCCGCCATAGACGAATGCCCGTAATCCGGGGCAATCAATTCGTGGAATCAACTTCTCCAAACGACCCAAAACAGTCTTAGAGCTACACTAACTCATTACCCGATATGAGTCATTCGGAATTAGCAGCCCACGACACATAGCCTTAGAGCATTTAGCTTGTCAAATGTATGGCCTAACCATAGTTGATTTTGACTCTGCAACAAGATGTCTAATCATGTAGACGAGATAGAGCGAGAGCATGGCAGCAAAGAAGCACCAGACAGAGACGTAGGCATAACTATAGGCCGTTGATGCCAGCACCATGGACAATACAACCAGTCCCCCAAAGATCCAGATCAGCCTGTGGCTGGAGAAGAACAGCGGCACAAGAATAGTCAGGGCATAGAGCGCGGCTGGCGTGATCGGCAAGTAAGTAGAGCTGTGCCAGGGAAAGGAGAAATCGTAGGTGACGGACTGTTCACTCACCGCAACCGACATCCATTTTGGATGGATGAGCATCACCGAATAGACCAGTGTGCCTGCGAAAGCACCAAAAATGGCACAGCCACCAATGACCCTCTTGCGTATCTTCCCAGTCTTGCTGGTCTGGACGGGTTCGACAAGGTAACTGCAGAGCGGGAACCACCACAGCCATAGAAAATGCGAGAAGAAGTGAAACCCCAGCGCAAATGGCACCGCTGCACTGCCATTCCCTGCGTCGAGCTCCTGCCATACCCGTCCCTCAAAAGCTTGCTGTAAGCCAAATAAGATAGGTATTAGCGCCCACATCCAGTATGGTTGAAGCAGCCGCTTGGCCTGCTGAACGGCATACACACCAGTACTCAGCAATACAGCAGCAGCACTATAGCTAACAGATGCAGAAAAACACATTGAACAATATTTACACTTAATAATTGTTACGGGTGACTGCTAAGGGCACTAAACCAGAACATCATAATAGTAGATATTTTGCCCAATAGCGGTCAGTCATCGCAGTCTTTATAACGCCCACCTTCAGGATTGCCGTGACAAAATTCCCAACACTTCAAGTGAACGGCTAGCGGCGGGATTGCTACTTAACAGTAGCAGGAGACTTCACTCCGCCTGCACGCCAAATGCGGCAGGCACCTTCATCCGATACCATGCATGGGCCGATGGGTGTACGCGGCGTGCAGGCGGTGCCGAACAGTTTGCATTCGTCCGGATAAATCTTGCCCAGTACCACGCGAGCGCAATCGCATCCGGGCGGCATTTCGCCGACGCGTTTGCGCCCTTCCTTCTCGAATCCCGTGAACTGTTTGCGCGCATCGTACTGTTCGAAGCGTGGCGCGAGCGCGAATCCCGACGCCGGGATGATGCCGATGCCGCGCCAGTTCGCATCGACAACCTGCATCGCCTGACTGAGCTGTGCCTGCGCGGTTGCGTTGCCGCCTGGACGCACTACTTCGGGATAGCAGTTGTCGAGGAAGCATTCGCCTTCGATCAACTGGCGCAGCACCGAATAGGTCGCCGCCAGCAGCGACACCGGCGAAAAGCCCGCGACCGCGGCCGGGATCGCATGCTGCTCGGTGACGAACGCCCATTCCTCGGCTCCCATCACCGTGGCGACATGGCCGGGCGCGATCAGCGCATCGAAGCCCGGCTTTCCGGAATTCAGGAGCATCGCGACCGCGGGCCAGGTCAGCCGGCACGACAACAATAGTGAAAGATTTTCCGGAACACCCTCGAGCAGCATCGCGGCAACCGGCGCGGTGGTCGTCTCGAATCCGGCAACGAAGAACACCACTTTCCGCTCGGGATATTCTCGTGCGATCCTCACCGCTTCCTGCGGGCTGGCCACCGGACGGATGTCGGCGCCGGCGGCCTTGGCCTGTTCCAGTGAGCGCGGTTCCGATTTCGGCACGTTGACCGGCACTCGCAGCATATCGCCGAACGCGACCAGGATCACACCCGCATGCAATGCCAGCTGGATCGCGAGATAGACATCTTCCTCGGGGCACACGCACACCGGGCAGCCCGGGCCGGGGATCAGCTCGACGGTCTCCGGCAACGCACCGCGCATTCCCGCCATCGTGATGGTGCGCTCATGCCCGCCGCACACGTTCATGATGCGCGTGCGATGTTCGATCGGCAGCGCTTTGATCTTGTCGAGCCAGTTCTGAGCAGTGTGCATCGCAGTGACTCCCGCCACGGGGAAAAGCAATCGCCCACCATTCTACTCCGGTATTTACATTCGAATAATGTTGAATTCGATGGAACGACTGCAAAGCCAAATCATCGAATAGCCGGTTTGCGAGTTTGTAACCTTCATCACAGACTCATGAGGCGCGTAGCTATATTTTTAAAAAATGAATACTTTATCGGTTGGAAATGAAATTTTAGCTTGACTGTATATTAGTATATGTTAATATACAAATACTCGACCCATACCCTATTACGGAGAGATGCGATGCCCGAAAGATCCAAACCCGTTCGTTTGTGGCAGGAGATCACGCTGACGCTCGTACTCAAGGTCATCGTGCTGTTCGTCATATGGGCAGTGTGGTTCTCTGCGCCCGAACAGGATCGCCTCGACGACCAGGCAGTCGCCACCAAGATTCTATCCCAGCAAATTCACAAGGAACCCAACCATGATGCCTACCCCGGAACTCGTTGACATCTCGCGACTGCAATTCGCCGCGACCGCCCTGTACCACTTTCTGTTCGTACCGCTCACGCTCGGACTTTCGTTCCTGCTGGTCATCATGGAATCGGTCTACGTGATGACCGGCAGGGAAGTCTACAAGGACATGACCCGATTCTGGGGCAAGCTGTTCGGCATCAACTTCGCGCTCGGCGTCACCACCGGACTGACGATGGAATTCCAGTTCGGCACCAACTGGGCTTACTACTCGCACTATGTCGGCGACATCTTCGGCGCGCCGCTCGCGATCGAAGGCCTGATGGCGTTCTTCCTCGAATCCACGTTCGTCGGCCTGTTCTTCTTCGGCTGGGACAGGCTCTCCAAAGTCAAACATCTTATGGTCACGTTCCTGGTGGCGGTCGGTTCTAACCTTTCCGCGCTGTGGATATTGATCGCCAACGGCTGGATGCAGAATCCGGTCGGCGCAGAATTCAACTATCACACCATGCGTATGGAGATGACCGGCTTCACGCAACTGTTGTTCAATCCGGTGGCGCAGGTCAAGTTCGTGCATACCGTTTCGGCTGGCTATGTGACCGCCTCAATGTTCGTGCTTGGCGTCAGCGCGTGGTATTTGCTGATCGGGCGCGACAAGGCGTTCGCGCTGAGGTCCATCGCCGTGGCGGCCGGTTTCGGTCTCGCTTCCGCGCTGTCGGTGATCGTGCTGGGTGACGAATCCGGCTACACCGCGGGCGAAGTGCAGCGCGTGAAACTCGCGACAATAGAGGCGGAATGGCATACCGAGAAGGCGCCGGCGGCGATCACCGCGATCGGCTTCCCGAACGAAGCGACGCAGACCACGGATTCGGCGATCAAGATCCCCTACGCGCTCGGCCTGATCGCGACCCGTTCGACCGACCAGGAGATCACCGGCATCGCCGAGTTGCGCGACGAGAACGAAGGCAGGATCCGGCAGGGCATGACCGCCTATGCCGTGCTGGAAAAATTGCGTGCCGGCGACACCGGCGAAGAGACCAAGGCGGCCTTCGAGAAAACGAAGGAGAACCTGGGCTACGGCCTGCTGCTGAAAAAATACACGCCCAACGTCACCGACGCCACGGATGACCAGATCAAGATGGCGGCGCGCGACACCATCCCCAGAGTCGCGCCGATGTTCTGGACTTTCCGCATCATGGTCGCGATCGCGTTCACCATCCTGTTCATCTTTGTGATGAGCTTCTACTACACCGCCAAACGGAACATCGCCGAAAAGCGCTGGCTGTTGCGGCTCGCGCTGTACAGCATCCCGCTGCCGTGGATCGCCGCCGAGATGGGCTGGATCGTTGCCGAATACGGACGGCAGCCGTGGACCATCAGCGGCATCCTGCCGACCAGCCTGAGCACATCCAACCTAAGCGCGGCTAGCGTGTATTTCAGTCTCGCCGGTTTCGTCGGCTTCTATACGCTGCTGCTGGTGGCCGAACTGTACCTGATGTTCAAGTATGCGCGCCTCGGCCCGCAAAGCCTGCATACCGGCAACTACGGAAAAGCATAGGGAGACTCTGACATGATATTCGACTATGAAACACTGAAACTGATCTGGTGGCTGTTCGTCGGCGTGCTGCTGGTGGGCTTCGCCATCACCGACGGATTCGACCTGGGCGTCGGCGCGCTGCTGCCGTTCATCGGCAAGAACGACGACGAGCGCCGCGTGGTCATCAACTCGATCGGCGCCACCTGGGACGGCAACCAGGTGTGGTTCATCACCGCGGGCGGCGCGATCTTCGCCGCCTGGCCGGTGGTCTATGCGACCGCCTTCTCCGGTTTCTACATCGCGCTGATCCTGACGTTGTTCGCGCTGTTCTTCCGGCCGGTGGGGTTCGACTATCGCAGCAAGGTCGCCGATCCGCGTTGGCGTAGCGCATGGGATTGGGGACTGTTCGCCGGCGGATTCGTGCCCGCGCTGATCTTCGGCGTCGCTTTCGGCAATCTGCTGCAAGGCGTGCCGTTCAGCTTCGACAACGACATGCGCGTCACCTACAGCGGCAGCTTCTGGCAATTGCTGAATCCGTTCGGCCTGCTCGCCGGTGTGGTCAGCCTGACGATGTTGCTGATGCACGGTTCGGTCTACCTGCAAATCAGGACCGAAGGCGCGATCGCGGAACGCGCAAGGCGCGCGACGAAGATGCTGGGCTCAGTATTCCTGCTCGCCTTCATCCTCGCCGGCGTCTGGGTCATGAACGGCATCGACGGTTACCGCATCGTCTCGATGCTCTCCGCCAACGTCGCCTCGACCCCGCTCGACAAGGTCGTCGAAAAATCTGCGGACGCGTGGATGAGCAACTACCATAGCCATCTCTTGCTGTGGCTGGCGCCCTTGCTCGGCATCGCGGGTGCCGCGCTGGCGATCGTCCTGTCCGGCGCGAAGAAACCCATCGCGGCATTCGTCGCGAGCTCGGTGATGCTGGCCGGGGTGATCTTTACCGCGGGCATTGCGATGTTCCCGTTCATCATGCCGTCGAGTTCCGACCCGCGCAGCAGCCTGACGGTTTGGGACGTGGTGTCCAGCCACCTGACGCTGCAGATCATGTTCTGGGTGGTGCTGATCTTCCTGCCTATCGTGCTGGCCTACACCTCGTGGGTATACAGCGTGCTCCGCGGAAAGATCACGGTCGAGACGGTGCGCGCCAACGACCATAACATTTATTGACCGCAATATTTATCGAAAGGAAAAATCATGTGGTACTTTGCCTGGATGCTTGGAGTGGGATTGGCGATGGCCTTCGGCATCATCAACGTGCTGTGGCTGGAAGCGGAATATTTCTGCAAGATCGAACTTGAAGAGGCCCGCGCGGGAAAGAAGTGAAGATCCCGGGAAGGGGATCTTCGATCGGATTTTAGCAATGCCGGATATTGATATTTGAAAGGAATGAAATGGCACGAGTCGTGATTTTGGGCGCAGGCATCTCGGGGCACACCGCCGCGCGATACCTGAACAAATGGATAGGCGGGAAGCACGAGATCGTCGTGGTGTCGCCGAATGCCAAATGGAACTGGATACCCTCCAACATCTGGGTCGGCGTCGGGCAGATGACCGAACAGCAGGTCACCTTCGATCTCGCCGAGGTGTACGGCAAGACGCATGTGGATTTCCGCCAGGCCAAGGGCATCGCGATCCATCCCGAAGGCAACGCGGAGCATGCCAAGCCCTACGTCACCATCGAGTACACGCGTGCCGACAAGGCCGGCCAGCAGGAGCACATCGAGTATGACTACCTGATCAACGCCACCGGACCGAAGCTGAACTTCGGCGCGACCGAAGGACTGGGGCCCGAGCACGGCCACACCGTCTCGGTCTGCACCGCGCAGCACGCGCTTGAAGCCAACCACAAGCTGCAGCAGGTCATAGCCGCGTTGCGCATGGGCGAAAAGAAAACCCTCGTGGTCGGCACCGGCCACGGCATGTGCACCTGCCAGGGCGCGGCCTTTGAGTATATTTACAACGTCGACCACATCCTGCGCGAAGCGGGCGTGCGCGACAAGGCGCGCATCGTCTGGATCAGCAACGAATACGAGCTCGGCGATTTCGGCATGGGCGGCGTCAACATCAAGCGCGGCGGCTACATCACCAACGGCAAGACCTTCGCCGAATCGCTGATGGTCGAGCGCGGCATCGAGTGGATCATCCGCGCGCACGTGAAGAAGGTCGAGGCGGGCAAGATCCATTACGAGCTGCTGGACGGCACCTTTCACGAACTCGAGTTCGACTTCTCGATGCTGATCCCGCCGTTCGCCGGCGTCGGCCTCAAGGCCTTCAGCAAGTCGGAAGAGGACATCACCGGCCAGCTGTTCGCGCCCAACGGCTTCATGAAAGTGGATGGCGATTACACCCCGCGTCCCTTTGCCGAGTGGAGCGCAAAGGACTGGCCCAAGACCTACCAGTCGCCGGTGTTCAAGAATCTGTTCGCGGTCGGCATCGCCTTCGCGCCGCCGCACCCGATCAGCAAGGTTATGAAGAGCCCCAACGACACACAGATCAGCCCGACTCCGCCGCGCACCGGCATGCCCTCCGCCGCCATGGCCAAGGCCGTGGCAGAAAGCATACGCGACATGATCAACAGCGGCACGGACCAGCCGACGCACACCGCCTCGATGGCCGAGATGGGCGCCGCCTGCATCGCCTCCACCGGCTCGCACCTGTTGCGGGGAACGGCCGCGACGATGACCGTGTTCCCGGTCGTGCCCGACTACGACAAATATCCGGAGTACGGCCGCGACATGGACCTCACCTTCGGCGAGATCGGCCTGGCCGGACACTGGATGAAGTCGCTGCTGCATTACACCTTCATCTACCAGGCCAAACTGAAACCGGGCTGGTCCATCCTCCCGGATTAAGGACTGCCGGACTGAGGCTGGATCGATAGATTCCCGTTCGCCCTGAGCTTGTCGAAGGGCCTGAGCCTGTCGAAGGGTACGAATGGGAAGCAATCACCACGAACAAACAAATTAAAAGGAAATAAAAATGTCTGACAACCAAACCAACCGCGAGCCCTACCAGCAGGCCTACTATCCGCCGGTGCCGACCGGCTTCACGCGCCACATGCGCACCAATCCGATCTGGCAATTGTGGCGCTTCATCGTCATCAACTGGAAGATGCTCAAGCTGCTGGCGAATTCGCACCACTGATTGCTGCTTGAGAAAAAGAAACCGGCTGCATGCTGATCGCGTGCAGCCGGTTTTGTTTTGTGATTCGCTGTAAATGTGTCCTGTAAAGTTGAGATAGTAATGTCGGCTCATCGGCCAAAGCGGACTTCTATATTACGAGAATGAATGTCCATCAGGCTAAAATGCGTCATCCATTTCGGGGGCGATTCAGACAGATACACACAACCAAACTAATCCCTGATTTCTGGCGACGGGATATTTTCCAGTAAGGCGACACCGGGAATGTATTGCTCTGCCCATTCCCGCATAGCATTCAGTATCGGCCCAAAGGCCGCACCCTGACTGGTAAGGAAATATTCCGCTCGTGGCGGATTGTCCTGATAGAACTCTTTCTTGATAAGTCCTGCCGCCTCCAATCGCTTTAGGCGCCCAGCCAGGATATTGGTCGGCATCGCCTCAGGAGAGGCCTGGAATTCTCCAAAGCGGTGCTTACCCAAAAAGAGATCGCGCACCACGATCAACGTCCATTTGTCTCCCACTATGTCCAGCACACTTGCAACCGGACAGGCCGAGCGGTGACCGCTTGCAATGGAAATTTCAGTGGACGTTTTTTTCATAATACAAACTTTACACGAGTGACTTGCATTTTGCAAGCTACTCGTGTATCTTGTGACTTGCAATTTTAAAGTCACTTACTTAGAGAGAGGTGTTTATGTCGAAATCCACAGTTGTAGTTGTTACAGGAGTGTCTTCTGGCATTGGTCGTAAAACGGCAGCGGCATTTGCCAAGCGGGGATGCCAGGTATTCGGTACGGTGCGCAATATTTCCAAGGTATCTCCGTTGACTGGTGTGCAATTCGTCGAGATGGATGTTAGCGATGATGGGTCGGTACAACGCGGAATACAATCTGTCATTGATCGAGCCAAACGCATCGATGTGCTCGTCAACAATGCAGGCGTGGGCATGGTTGGCTCGGCTGAGGAAACGTCGATTGATGAGGTCAAATGGATGTTCGAGACCAATGTGTTCGGCATCTTGCGAACTTGCCAGGCGGTACTCCCGCACATGCGCATGCAGCGCTCTGGCAGAATCGTCAATATAAGTTCAGTGCTGGGCTTCCTTCCCGCCCCCTACATGGGACTCTATTCAGCCGCCAAGCATGCCGTGGAGGGAATGTCCGAGACGCTGGATCATGAAGTACGCCAGTTTGGAATCCGTGTGTCGCTCGTTGAACCCGGTTTCACCAAGACCAGCCTCGACACTAATGCGCCTCAGGCAAGCAACAAAATTACCGCATATGACGCCGAGCGCGACCTCGTATCGAGCGCAGTTGCAAAGAGTGTTGGTGGTGCCCCCGAACCGGATGGCGTCGCTCACACGATCGTCAGCGCAGCGCTTGGCTGCTGGCGCATGCGCCATACCCCGAAGGGTCAGGCTTCGTTATTGAGCAAGCTGCGCCGTTTTATGCCTGCGGGACCAGTGGACCAAAGCCTGAGAAAGTCGTTTGGCCTCAAAACGCCTGCACAGCCCACGAAGAGGACGCGCTGTCATGGTGATGCACAGACTCCCAACCATTAACGAGTAGAGCGCTATGGCTAAAAAAATACCATTTCGTATCCGTGGGGTTCTGTTTGCACTTGTAATGTCATGCAGTACAGCATTTATCGTATCTGGCGTGATTATTTATCTGCATACGGAATCCTTTCGGGATTTCATACATTCATGGACAAACGCATTTATTACGGCATGGCCCATTGTTTTTATCTCGATTTTGACAATTGTCTCCCCAGTAAACAAATTTCTTAACTTATTTGTTGAGGAGCATGAGAGCAAAGTTGCTGTAAAGCCAGAAATCTAAAAGGGGCGTCGCAGTATTAGAAATTACGACGATTTGTTCTGAAGTGTGTTGCCTATGCTTCGGCGACATCCACGCTATTAGTATTTATCCGATCCAAGACCTGGAACAGTCAGATCAAGATCTCAGAGCAACAAGTTCAGAGCTTAACAATTAGAAAGCGACATTCTATAGCGATCAAAATACTGTCTGACAACGACCGCTTCTGTCTGAGAAGCGGGCCCCACTTCAGATCGATCAGACACCCATCTCTACAAACTGCCTTAGTCCGCTTTGGCCGAATTGCTGACATCAATAATATTTCTGGAAAGGTCAGTAATTTTCAATCCATCACCAACACCGCCGCGCCACGTATCTTTCCAATCCTTAACCGCGAGAGCGCTTCGTTGGCCTGCTCCAGGCTGAATATTTCAATTTCCGTTTTCACCTTTGCCCGCGAACGATCTTCTTCAATAACGCGGTGAGCCTGTATCCCGGGCCAGTCGAATAGGTGTACCATCACTGCAAGAACCAGGCAGTCGTATGTGGGAACGAGATGGGGAGCGTTATGTCCATATGCATTTGGTTGGCCGTCGCCCGAGACATGGGGATGTCTTTGTAACCAGCTTCTCCGCCAGGAATCCGCATGGCCCTGCTCGAACTCAAGAACGTCACGCGCCGCTTCGGTGAACTGTCGGCAGTGGACAACGTCAACCTCAGTATTGAAGCCGGCGAGTTCTTCACGCTGCTCGGTCCTTCCGGCAGCGGCAAGACCACGTTGCTGCGCATGATCGCCGGCTTCAACCAGCCCGATTCCGGCCAGATCCTGCTCGACGGCAAGAACCTCGCCGACACGCCCCCCGAACAGCGTCCGATCCATACCGTATTCCAGAGCTATGCGCTGTTCCCGCACATGACGGTGGAACAGAACGTCGCTGTCCCGCTGAAGATGACGCGCGTTGCGCCGGACGAGATGCACCGGCTGACGCGCGAGACGCTGGAGCTGGTGCACCTGGCGGACAAGGGTCGCATGTATCCGCGTGAACTATCCGGCGGCCAGCAACAGCGTGTGGCACTGGCGCGCAGCCTGGTCAACCGCCCGCGCCTGCTGCTGCTCGATGAATCGCTCGGCGCGCTCGACGCCAAGCTACGCGAAGAAATGCAGTTTGAGCTGATCCGGCTGCAGCGGAACCTCGGCATTACCTTCATTTTCGTGACTCATGCCCAGGATGAAGCATTGGCTCTGTCGCACCGCATCGCGGTGATGAACCAGGGACGGGTAGAACAGGTGGACGAACCGGCAAAGCTGTACGGCTTTCCGCGCAACAGGTTCGTCGCAGGTTTCATCGGCCACATCAACATGCTCGATGCAGTAGTACGCGAGGCAGGGCATGCGCACCTGCACCTGGGTATCGAAGGAGTCGGCGAGGTTTCCACGCCGCTTGCCGGCGGGGTTGCAGCAGGTACAAAGGGTGTCTTCGCGATCAGGCCGGAACAGGTGCGCATCGGTGTACATGGCGAGGTGGCGGAACTGAAGAACCACTTCCCGGGCACGGTGGACAGCCTGCTGTATTCCGGCGACGTGACCACCTACCGCGTGCGACTCGCCGATGGACGCAGGATCGAAGCGCTGCTGCCGAACGCCGCGCCGGGTCGCGCCGAATTGTTCCATGTCGGCGATGCGGTGCAGGTCGGCTGGCGCCAGGATGCCGGTATGTTTCTCCATGAGTGAGAAGGTTGCTCCATGAATCGGGCCGGTTCAAATCTGTTATCGAGGGAACGGCTGGTCAAGTGGCTGGTGAGCGGACCGCCTTTCGCGTTTCTCGCGCTGTTCTTCGTTGTGCCGTTCACCATCATGGTGCTGGCCTCGTTCCGTTACCCCGGCGAGTTCGGCGGGCTGGCGCCGATCCTTTCCACCGATCCGCAGGTGCTGCATGGCCTGACCACGGAGACCTACCGTTTTTTCGTCAGCGACACCATCTACGCGGAGATCTTTCTCAAGTCGATCGTGATCGCGCTGCTGACCTCGCTGATCTGCCTGGTCATGGCCCACCCGCTGGCGCTGCTGATGGCGCGCAGCCCGAAGAAGCGGCGCGACCTGATGGTGCTGCTGGTGATCCTGCCATTCGCCAGCAACTTTCTGATCCGCGTCTATGCCTGGATGATATTGCTCGGGCCTCAGGCGGCGCTGAACAAACTGGTCAACAGCGCGCTGGCGCTCGCGGGTGTTGCGCAGGTGCATCTGCTGTTCTCGCCGTTCGCGGTGCTGGTGGCGCTGGTGTATGTGCACCTGCCATTCATGATCCTGCCGCTGTATACCAACCTGGAAACGCACGACCCGATGCTGCTCGATGCGGCGCAGGACCTAGGCGCGAATGCGTGGCAGCGCTTCTGGCGAGTGACGTTCCCGCTGTCGCTCCCAGGCATATTTTCCGGCGCGGTGCTGGTGTTCATTCCGGTGCTCGGCATCTTCGCGATCCCGGAAATCCTCGGCGGCACCGGCGACATGCTGGTCGGCAATTTGATCAAGGACCAGTTCCTCGCCACGCGCGACTGGCCGTTCGGCTCGACACTCTCCATCATTCTGATCATCGTGGTGCTGCTGATCACCTGGCTCACGTCAAGGCTGGGTGTCGGGAGGCGCTATGTCTAGCGCCGCGCAACGCCGCGGTTATGCGCTGTGGACGGCGTCGCTCGCGGTGTACGCCTTCCTGTACCTGCCGCTGGCGGTGGTGATCGCCTATTCGTTCAACGACTCGCGCCTCAACGCGGAATGGGTCGGTTTCACCTGGCACTGGTACCGGGTGCTGCTGCATGACGACGACATGATCGCCGCGGCGGGCAACTCGCTGTTCATCGCGCTGGTGTCGACCTTCCTTTCCACCGTGCTCGGAACGATGGCCGGCCTCGCGATGCACCGCTACGGCATGAAGGTGCTGGGCGTGCTGGTGCTGACGCCGGTGGCGATGCCGGAGATCCTGCTCGGCGTGTCGCTGCTCCTGTTCTTTTTGCAGGTGCTCAATCTTACGCTGGGCCTGGTGTCGATCATCCTCGCGCACATCACGTTCTCGATCGGCTTTGTCGCGGTGGTGGTGCGCGCGCGTCTCGCGAGCATGGACGAGAGCATGTTCGAAGCGGCGCGGGACCTCGGCGCGACGCCGTGGCAGACGTTCCGCTACGTCACCTTTCCGCTGATCCTGCCGGCCGTCGTGGCGGGCGCGCTGATGGCATTCACGCTTTCGATCGACGATTTCGTGATCACCTTCTTCACCGCCGGTGTCGGCGTGCAGACGCTGCCGCTGCGCATCTATTCGATGATCAAGATCGCGGTCACGCCGGAAGTGAACGCGATTTCCTCGCTGATGATCCTGCTCACCATGACCATGATCCTGCTGGCTTCGCGCTTCGCGCCGGATGCGCTGCGCGGAAAGCTATGAGAGTCGCGCTCTCCCTCCTGCTCGTGCTGACGCCGCTGCTTGCGCATGGCGAGGATGTGCTGCACCTCTACAACTGGAACAACTACATTTCGGAGGAGACCGTGGCGCGCTTCGAAGAACAGTGCGGCTGCCGCGTGCAGCAGGATTACTATTCCGACAACGAAGAGATGCTGGCCAAGCTCGCGGCGGGCGCCACCGGCTACGACATCATCGTTCCGACCGGCAACGCGCTGGAATCGCTGATCCGCCAGCATGCGCTGCGCCCGTTGGACAAATCGAAATTGCCCAAGCTGAAGAACATCAACCCAGCCTACCTTAACACGGTGTTCGATCCCGGCAATGTCTATTCCGTGCCTTATGCCTACACGGTGACGCTGATCGGGTACAACATCGAAAAGATGCGCGAACTGGGGCTGCCCACCGACACCTGGGCGGTGATCTTCGAGCCGAAGTATCTGCAGAAGGTGAAGGGACGCGTCACCGTGCTCGATTCACAACGGGAGCTGATGGCGGCCGCGCTGATGTACCTCGGATACACGGTCAACGACACCGACGAGGAACACTGGAAGCAGGCCCGCGACCTGATCATCCGCGCCAAGGAATTGACCGTGGGCAACGTCTGGCTGGTGCACGGCTATTCCAATGACATCTTCCAGGCCAATCTCGATGCCCAGCATGCCGGGCGCAAATTCACGCTGGCCTCGAGCATCCCGAAGGAAGGTGCGGTGCTGGCGCTCGATTCGATGGTACTGCACAAGGACGGGCCACGTCCCGACCTCGCATTGAAGTTCATCAACTTCATGCTGGAAGGAAAGAATTCCGCCGAGCTGACCAACCTGATCGGCTCCGGCAACCCGAACCTGGATGCGCTGCAATACATCAATCCGGAGATCGCGAAGAATCAATCGATTTTCCCGGACAGGCAGCATCTGGCGAAACTGCAGATGCTGCGCGACCTCGACCGCAACCAGCGGCGGGTGCTGTCGCGCATGTGGATCGAGATCAAATTGCGCTGACCGCGGCGCGACCTATCCGCCCGCCACCGCCCCGCCGGCTTCGACCGCCAGCATCTCATCGAGCAATTCCCAGGTCGAGCGCGCTTCCTGCTCGGTCATCTTCTGCAGGGCGTAGCCGACATGCACCATCACGAAATCGCCCACAGCGGGCAGCTCATCCTGCAGCATGAACAGGCTGACGTCGCGCGAGACACCCTTCGCGCTGCAGCGCGCGTTGTAACCGTCGATCGCTTCGATCTGCATGGGGATGCCGAGACACATGGCGAAGATTTCCATTGAATGGCGTTTTGCAAGTTTACTCCTGATTGCAGAAACGATGTTTATTTGAAATATCCTGAAACAAGAGCGAATTACTCAGTTGATTTTTAATCCCGGAGTGCTAGATTAAGCACCTCATCTGCTCGCGGTTTTGCTCAAATGGATACCCGTTGCAAGACTATGATCCTCGGCATCGGCAACACCCTGTTGCAGGACGAGGGCGCGGGCGTGCATGCGATACGCCACCTTGCGGAGCGGCTGCCGGCGCACAGCGGCATCGAACTCCTGGACGGCGGCACATTGAGCTTCTCTCTCGCCGGCGCGATCGAGGATGCAGAACAACTGATCGTCATCGATGCCGCGCAACTGGAAAGTGAGCCCGGCACGACACGGATATTCGAAGGCGATGCGATGGATGCCTTCGTCGGCGGGAACCGCAAGCGCAGCGTGCACGAAGTCAGCCTGATCGACCTGCTGATGATCGCGCGCCTCGCCGAGCAGCTTCCCCGCAAGCGCGCGCTGATCGGCATCCAGCCCCGCGACATCGACTGGGGCGAACTACCTTCCCCCCCGGTCGCCGCAGGAATTCAACAAGCGTGCGATCAGGCCTTGCAACTTGTGGCGGAGTGGCAGTCATGAAGTCGCAAACCATCCCCATCTACGCTCAGACCGATGCAGCCTATTCCATCGGCAATTTGGGTGCGCTGCTGTCGGAGATCTCCGCGCGATTGACGAATCTTGCTGAAAACGGCGAGGCCGGAATGATAGACCTTAATAGTCTGCCGTTCGCGCCGGGCGAATACGAGCAGTTGCGCCAGACGCTTGGTCAGGGTGAGGTTTCCGCGCACATCGAAGCCATCGGCCCGAGCGAGATCATCGAGACGGGCTACCCCGGCGTGTGGTGGGTGACGCATTACAACGTGGAGGGCGACATCGTTGCCGACATGCTGGAGATCGCGCACATTCCCGAGATACTCAAGAGCCAGGCCGCGGACATTGCCGAAGGACTGGAACTTTTGCGTGCACAGCTCAACGACAAGGGGCAACCATGAACGGACATGAGACACTGGGCGAACGTCTCGCACAGCAGGGCGTCAGCCGCCGCGCGTTCCTCAAATTCTGCACTGCGATGGCATCGCTGATGGCGTTGCCGCCCGGCTCCGCGACGGCGATCGCCGAAGCGCTGGTCAAGGCCAAGCGTCCGTCGGTGATCTGGCTGTCGTTCCAGGAATGCACCGGCTGCACCGAGTCGCTGACGCGTTCGTATTCACCCACGCTGGAAAGCCTGATCTTCGACATGATCTCGCTCGATTATCACCACACATTGCAGGCCGCTTCCGGTTACGGCGCGGAAAAATCGCGCGAGGACGCGATGCAAAGATTCTTCGGCAAATACCTGCTGCTGGTCGACGGTTCGATCCCGTTCAAGGATAACGGCATCTATTCCACGATCGCCGGGCGCACCAACCTCGACCTGCTGCAGGAGGCGGCAAAAGGGGCTGCTGCGATCATCGCGGTGGGCACCTGTGCGGCATTTGGCGGCATCCCGAACGCCAAGCCGAACCCGACCGGCGCGATGGCGGTGTCGGACATCATCAAGGACAAGCCCATCATCAATATCTCCGGGTGCCCGCCGATCCCCGCGGTGATCACCGGCGTGCTGGCGCATTACCTCACGTTCGGTGGTCTGCCCGAACTCGACGAATTGGGCCGCCCCAAGTCATTCTACGGCGAGACCATCCACGACCGCTGCTACCGCCGCCCGTTCTACGACCAGGGCAAGTTCGCAAAGACTTTCGACGATGAAGGCGCGCGCAACGGCTGGTGCCTGTTCGAACTGGGCTGCAAGGGACCGACCACGCACAACGCGTGCGCCACGACCAAGTGGAACGGCGCCACCAGCTTCCCGATCGAATCGGGGCACGGCTGCCTCGGCTGCTCGGAGCCGCATTTCTGGGATGCGGGCAGTTTCTACAGCGCGCTGTCGATGCCGTCCAGCCCGCTGAATCTTGTCACCGATGCGGCGGTGGCGGGCGCAGCGGTGGGTATCGGTGTATCCGTCGCCAACCGGATGAAAAAGAATTCCGCCAAGTCCGCTCATGTAACGGCCACTATCGCCGATCTCAAGAAATAGGATGGAATGTTCATGAACGACGATCTGCTCCTGACCTGGGTGCGCAGCACCGGACTCGATATTTCGATCGGCATCTTCGTGCTGGGCACGCTGTTGCGCTTGTTCGAGATCTACTCGCTGGGGCGCAAGACGGATCTCGCCGTCCCGCGCCATCGCTCCGGCGCATCCGGGCTGCACACGATGTTCCGCCGTTCCGCCCCTCCGCCCGGCATGTTCAAACGCTCTCCCGTCAGTTACGTGGGCGGTTACATATTCCACATCGGGCTGTTCGTCGTGGTATTCCTGTTTGCGCAACATATCAAACTGATCCAGTCGCTGACCGGCCTGTCATGGCCCAACCTGCCCGCGCAATTCATCGACGCCGCCGCGGTGGTCACGCTGGCGACCATGCTGCTGGTGCTGGCGGAACGCATCAACAAGCCGGTCAAGCGTTTCCTCTCCACCTTCGGTGACTATGCCGCCTGGGCGCTGACTTTCCTGCCGGTATTGACCGGTTATCTGGCGACCAAGCACCTGCTGCTTCCCTACACCATGATGCTGGCGTTGCATATCCTCAGCGCTGAACTGCTGCTGGTGTTTATTCCATTCACCAAGCTGTTCCACGTGTTCACGCTGTGGGGTTCGCGCTGGTACAACGGCAATGTGAATGGGAAAAAGGGGGTGCCGGTATGAGCAGTGAGCAGGGGCCACATTTTATGGGGATGCGAACGTCCGCGAGTGCCGGCAGCCACCGACACGCCACACTTGGTAAACCACTGAACGTTATGGAGGTGGCGGTATGACAGCGTCACTAGACAAAGGCATCAGCGTCCTCAAGGAAGTCATCGACGCGCCGATCGCGAGTTATTTCAGCAGTTGCGTGCACTGCGGCCTGTGCGCCGAGGCCTGCCTGTTCTACACCGAGACCGGCGATCCCAAGTACACGCCGATCCACAAGCTGGAACCGCTGCGCCGGGTATACCAACAGGAATACACACTGCTCGGGAAGTTCGCAAAGATGCTGGGCCTGTCCAGACCAGTCACCGACGAAGAACTGGAAGAATGGAAACCGCTGGTGTACGACAGCTGCACCTTGTGCGGCCGCTGTTCGCTGGTTTGCCCGGTCGGCAACGATATCGTCTATATGGTGCGCAGGCTGCGCGAAGGCATGGCGATCTCCGGGCATGCGCCGGAAGGATTGATCGGCGCATCCACGCGCGCGGTGGAGATCGGCAGCCCGATGGGTATCAAACTGCCCGCAGTCAAGGCGCAGATGAAACACGTGCAGGCAGATACCGGCATCGAGGTCCCGCTGGATGTCGCAGGCGCGGAGTACATGGTGCTGATGTCGTCGATGGAGATCATCAACTTCCCCGAATACCTGGCCGCGATCGCCAGGATCATGAAACGCGCCGGCAAAACCTGGACGTTGTGTTCCGACGCCTTCGAGGCGACCAACAGCGGCATCCAGATCGGGGTCTCCGATATTGCAAGGGTGCTGGTGCAGCGCATCGTCGACGGCGCCGAAAAACTCAAGGTCAAGACCGTGATCAGCCCAGAATGCGGGCATGCCTACACGGCGCTGCGCTGGGAAGGCCCGAACCTGATCGGGCGGCCGTACACGTTTGAAGTGCTTCACATCCTGGAGGTGCTGGACGGTTTCCATCGACAGGGACTGCTGAAAACGAAAGGCTACGAAGAAGCGAAGTTCACCTTCCACGACCCCTGCCAACTGGTGCGGCGCGGTGGAGTGATCGAAGAGCCGCGCAGATTGTTGAATCTGGTGGCAAAGAACTATGTGGAAACGAGCGACCCCGGCAAGATGAACTGGTGCTGCGGCGGCGGCGGCGGAGTGAGCGCGATCGAAGAAGCAGAAGAATTACGCTTCACCGCATTCAAGATCAAGAAGGCGCAACTGGAACAGACAGGCGCAAAAACGCTGGTCACCGCCTGCGCCAATTGCCGCATCGTGCTGGAGGAAGGACTGGAACATTACAAGATGGACATTCCGGTGGTGGGGCTGACTGAAACGATCGCCGCCCACCTGGCGGAAGAAGGGTAGCGGCCGTGACACGGCGTTGCACCAAAAGCAGGCAATCCACTATCCAGCAAGCTGGATAGTGGATTTGTCACCGAAGCATCCGGGGCGCGAGCGGCCGCAATCACACTCTATAAGGAACAAGGCACTTTATCATCTAATGGATTATTACGATTAATGGGGAATTGGCGATGAACATCGGCAACGACAGCGAATTCAAGGCAGCGCTGAGTTACCTTTCCGGCGCCGCGCGGCGCCTGGTCGCGGCGCGATTCGCGGAAAACGTGCTGGCGCTGAGCCGGGATGCCAGGGTAAAGAGCGCGGTCACTGCCGCAAAACGCGCTGACATCGCCGATGCCGAGCTCGCCGCCGCTTACCAATCTGCCAAGGCGGCCAGCGTGGACAGCTACACGCAATGCGGCCACGAATGCGACTGGAACGACCAGGCCAGCCATTTCGTTGCCGAAGCCGCGGTGGCCTGCGTCAAGCCGGCCGAGCCCGGCGCCAATCCGGCCTGGGATGCGGCGATGCAGGCGCGCATGGCGCGCACCTGCGAGACCATCGCCACCGGAAGCGGCACCGATAACGCGGAGGCGGCTGCGCAATACCGCATCCTGGCCGAATTTTTGAAAGCTTGAGGAACAGCAAATGACACAGACCGTCGTCGTCGATCCTATCACCCGCATCGAAGGCCACTTGCGCATCGAGGCTGAGACCGATACGGACAACCGCATCACGCGTGCTTCCAGCGCCGGCACGATGGTGCGCGGCATCGAGATCATCCTGCGCGGACGCGATCCGCGCGACGCGTGGGCGTTCGCGCAGCGCATCTGCGGCGTGTGCACGCTGGTGCACGGCATCGCCTCGGTGCGCGCGGTGGAGAATGCGCTGAACTACGAGATCCCGCCGAACGCGCAACTGATACGCAACCTGATGATCGCGGCGCAATACGTGCACGACCACGTGATGCATTTCTATCACCTGCACGCGCTGGATTGGGTGGACGTGGTGTCGGCGCTGAATGCCGATCCCAAAGCCACGTCGGCACTGGCGCAGGCCGTGAGTCCTTCCTACCCGAAATCCTCGCCGGGCTATTTCGCCGACGTGCAGAAGAAAATCAAGACCTTTGTCGAAGGCGGCCAGCTCGGCATCTTTGCCAACGGCTATTGGGGACATCCCGCCTACAAGCTGCCCCCGGAAGCGAACCTGATGGCCGTGGCGCATTACCTGGATGCGCTGGCCTGGCAGCGCGACGTGGCGAAACTGCACGCCATCTTCGGCGGCAAGAACCCGCATCCCAACTTCCTGGTCGGAGGCGTTCCGTGCGCGATCAGCGTGCACCCGCAACACGAGGGGCGCGGCAACGGCCCGCACTTTCGCAATGGTGGCGGGAGCGGCGGCGAAGCGGCGACCTCGCTGAACATGGTCGGGTTGCAGAACGTGCAGAACATCCTCAACCAGATGCGCACTTTCGTCGACCAGGTGTACGTGCCCGACACGCTGGCGATCGCCGGCTTCTACAAGGACTGGGGCACGCAGGGCGAAGGCGTGGGCAATTTCATGACCTACGGCGACTTCCCCGAAAAGGGCATGAATGATCCCTCCACTTTCCTGATCCCTTCCGGTGTGATCCTGGACCGCGATCTTTCCACCATCCACCCGGTCGACTTGAACGCAGAAAACCAGATACAGGAATTCGTCGCGCATTCCTGGTACGACTACAGCGCCGGCAAGGATCAGGGCTTGCACCCCTATCAGGGCGAGACGAAACTGAATTACACCGGGCCGAAGACACCCTACGTCAACCTCGATACCAACGCATCGTATTCATGGCTCAAGTCGCCGCGCTGGCAGGGCAAGGCCATGGAAGTCGGCCCGCTGGCGCGCGTGCTGATGCTGTATGCAAAGGGACATGCGCAGGCGCAGGAGCTGGTCAACATGGCGTTGAAAAAACTCGAGCTCCCGGTCTCTGCCCTGTATTCGACGCTGGGGCGCACTGCGGCGCGCACGCTGGAAACAAAGATCTTTGCCGATGCGATGCAGGGGTGGTACGACCAGTTGATCGCCAATATCAAAGCGGGAGATGTGAAGACGCACAACGAAAAACTGTGGAACCCTGCCAGCTGGCCCTCCGTCGCAAAAGGAGTCGGCTACACGGAAGCGCCGCGCGGCGCGCTGGCGCACTGGATCGTGATCAAGGATGCGAAGATCGACAACTACCAGGCGGTCGTGCCAAGCACATGGAATGCCGGGCCGCGCGACGCACAGGGACAGGAAGGTCCCTACGAAGCCGCGCTGAAAGGCCACCGGATGCACGACCCGAAACAGCCGATCGAGATCCTGCGCACCATCCACAGTTTCGACCCGTGCATCGCCTGCGCGGTGCATGTGACCGACCCGAACGGGGAAGAACTGGTCAAGGTAAAAGTCATGTAAGCCAACAAGGAGATTCAACATGCGCAACTCGACAAAATACCTGGTGGCAATCCTGCTGCTGATTGCGAGCGGTTCCGCCCTCGCCCACCCCGGCCACAATGTTTCCGGTTTCGCCGCGGGACTGACGCACCCGTTCTCCGGGCTCGATCACCTGTTGGCGATGGTTGCGGTGGGCTTGTGGGCGGCCCAACGCGGCGGGAGAAAGATCTGGCTGCTTCCCGCGGCGTTCATGACCATGCTGGTCGCCGGAGCGGCGCTGGCCATGCACTGGCAGTCGCTGCCCATGGTCGAGGCGGGCATCGCATCATCGGTGCTGGCGCTGGGCCTGCTGGTCGCACTTTCCGCGCAGTTGCCGGTCGCGCTCAGTATTGCAATCACTGGACTGTTCGGTTTGCTGCATGGCTATGCGCACGGACTGGAATTGCCCGAATCCGCGGCGCCGCTCGACTATGCGGCAGGCTTCCTGATCGCAACGGCATCGTTGCATCTCGCCGGCATCGCAGTGGGTGTTGCAACCCAGCGACGCTATGCACTGCTGTCACGAATACTGGGGAGCGCGATCGCATTGGCCGGTACATATCTGCTCGTCACCTGAACACACTCCGGGTTCCGGGCGCATTCCGATATTTCAATCGATGATCAATTAGACAAGGAGTAATAATCATGGCAGACAAGAAACTGATATTGATGGTCACACACGGCCCGGAGAATGCCGAGCTTGCGACCATCCCGTTCGTGATGGCGGTGACTGCACAGGCATCCGATGTGGACGTGTTGATGGGGTTCCAGGGCAACGGCGTGATGCTGACGCTCAAAGGCATGGCCGACCATGTGGCGGCTTCGGGCTTCCCGCCGCTCAAGGATCTGCTGAAGACCTATATCGAAGGCGGCGGCAAGATGTATGTATGCGGTCCGTGCGTCGGATCGCGCACGATCGCGAAGGAGGATCTGGTTCAGGGTGCCACCATCGTCGGCGCCGCGACGTTCGTCGCGGAATGCGTGGCGGCGACGAATGTGCTCGTGTATTGAATCGATCGAAGCCAGTTGCATCCCGAAAATCGCGGCCGGGCGGGAACCACCCGGCCCGCTCGTGATATCTTATCTGCCGGAGAGACGCCTTCAGTAACTCCGGCCAGCCTTGCGGTCTTGTCCATGCCACGCCGTGCTTGGGTCCTTGCCGTCCGGTCGGGCGGCCGCGAGCCGCTTATATTGCGATGACGATGAAACAAATGAAGATATCCGTTGTTTTTCTGGTAATGTTGGCGGTAGGCGGTTGTTCCTTGTCCTATTACCGCAAAACCTTCAATGACGGCTTCGATTTCCCCAGCGAGAATGTGAGCAGAATCGTCAAAGGGAAGACTACCGGCGATGAAATAATCGAAATGTTTGGCGGACCGCTTGCGAAGAACGACCTTCCCGAAACCATAGAAGTATGGCGGTATTCCTACTCGACCGGTGTCCGGATCGAAGAAGGCGGATTTTTCAGCGATGATGTCGAGTCTACCCGCCAGTACAAGACGCTGGTGATCACGCTCAAGAACGGAACCGTCACCGATTTCACCTACACCGAAGGCCATTAATCGCCGCGCGATGCGGATACGGTGCTCGCACAAGAGGCACGGGAGAACAGGATGCAAATCGAAATCTGGTCGGATGTGATCTGCCCCTGGTGCTATATCGGCAAACGGCGCTTTGAAAAAGCGCTTGAACAGTTCGGTCCGCACAAAAACATAAGCGTGATATGGCGCAGTTTTGAACTGGACCCAAACGCCCCGCGGCACTATCCGGGAACTTCGATCGAGCGGCTGTCAACCAAGTATGGCGTCAGCCTTCAGGAGGCGGCGGCGATGAACGCGCGTGTTACCGCTCAAGCCAGGGAAGTCGGTCTGGAATACCGGTTGGACAACGCGCGACCCGGCAACACTTTCGACGCGCATCGTTTGCTGCACTTTGCGGCTTCAAAGCAGCTTGGCGACCGCGCCGCAGAGTGCATCATGCGAGCCTATTTTGCCGATTCATTGCCGGTGGGCGACCGCGCCGCGCTGGCAAAGCTCGCTCCCGGTTTCGGGATCCCCGAGGCGGAAGCACTGGCAATACTGGAGGGGGACGCTTATGCTGGTGCGGTGCGTGCGGATGAATCGCGCGCAGCGGAATTCGGCATCGCCGGAGTTCCGTTTTTCGTATTCGATGAAAAATCCGGCATTTCAGGCGCGCAGCCGACCGAGGTGTTTATCGATGCGCTTGAACAAACGTATGGTTGAATATCGATCAAGTGTCTGAACTGAGTCGATTCATGTCTGGTTGACGGTAGGTATGCGACAAACTCGAGGTTCCGGGTCGTGCCAAAAGCAGCCAGTAAAGAATTTATCCAGGCAGCCATTCGACAATACCGGCAAGCAAACATCGTCTTCCAGATTTGGACATCTAAATGGAATTATTGCCGGCATAATCCAATTCAGGCTTTCCCTATCACTACAGCGGATGCAAATGCATAAAAAAGAGGACTGGTTGATGATTGATGATAAAGGTTTTCGCACCTTGTTCGATCTGGCCGCTGATGCCATGTTCATTCTCGATATGGACGGCTTCATCAAGCAGATCAATCCTATCGCACATGATCGCTTAGGCTATACAAGCGCCGAGATGGTGGGAAAGCATATCGGCAGTTTCATTCTGCCCGAGTTTGCCGCGAAGCTTGGTTACCGGTTTGAAACGGTACAGAAAGAAGGATTTTCGATTTACCAATCGGCTCAGGTTCGCAAAGACGGCACTGTTCTGCCTGTAGAGGTTTGCACCCGGGAGGTTGAGTTAGCCGGGCAACGAGTGATTTTCAGCATAGTACGAGACATCACCGAGCGCAAGAAAGCAGAGGAATTGTTGCGATTTCACAGTGAAATACTGAACAGTGTTGCCGAAGGCATTTTCCTGGTTCGTCCCGGCGACGGTTTGATTGTTTATACCAATCCGCGGTTTGAACGCATGTTCGGCTATCAGCCTGCCGAACTCATCGGCAAACATGTAAGTATCTTGAATGCCCCATCAGAGATCAGTCCTGAGGCGATGGCAAACAGAATCAATCAAGAGCTTGAAAGATCCGGAGTGTGGGATGGTGAGGTGAAGAACATCAGAAAGAATGGAACTGTTTTCTGGTGCCATGTCAGCATTGCGACTTTTGACCATCCGGAACTCGGGAAGGTCTGGGTAGCGGCTCACTATGACGATACCGCACGAGAAGAAGCCCTGTCAGCTCTGAAACAGAGCGAAAAATGGATGCGCAGCATATTCGAGAATGTTCATACCGGCATTGCCTCGACCGATATGAGCGGAAGGGTAACCAGTTTCAACGATACCTTCCGGACCATGCTGGGATATGACGCTGAATCGCTAATGCAGATGAATTTCGCTGATTTCACTCATCCTGACGACTTTAAACTGGAGAAGGTCTACTTCGACGAGATTCTTGCCGGTACTCGAAACCACTATCACATGACGAAGCGTTATATGGCGAATCACGGCAACATTCTGTGGGTGGATCTCTCTGCGGCTGCGGTTCGTAATGCCGAGGGCAAGGTGACCAATTTTGTGGCCGTTATACAAGACATCACCGAAAGAAAAATAGCTGAAAATGAGATCGAGCATCTGGCCTTCTACGACCCCCTGACCCAGTTGCCCAACCGACGGCTTCTGCTTGACCGGCTCAAGCAAGCATTGGCTTCCAGCGCCCGCAGTGGCAGGGAAGGTGCGCTCCTGTTTATCGACCTGGACAATTTCAAGAATCTCAACGATACGCTTGGGCATGACATCGGGGACACACTGCTGCAACAAGTCAAACAACGACTGGAGTCCTGCATAAGAAATGGCGATACGGTGGCCCGTCTCGGTGGTGATGAATTCGTGGTGATGCTGTCTGACCTGAGTGAGCAACCCATCGAAGCTGCAGCCCAGACTGAATCGATTGGCGAGAAAATTCTCGCCACCCTCAGTGAATCTTATCAACTTGGCAAACATTTATATCGCTGCACCGCCAGCATCGGGGTCACTCTGTTTAGCGGAAATCAACAGAAGACGGATGACCTGATGAAACAAGCAGACATTGCCATGTATCAGGCCAAGAAAGCCGGACGCAATACCCTGCGCTTCTTCGACCGGCAGATGCAGGAGAACATCTCTGCACGTGTCTCCTTGGAAGGAGAATTGCACAACGCAATCGAGTTCCAGCAATTTCATCTGCATTACCAGATCCAGGTAGACAATTCGCTTCGTCCATTGGGTGCGGAGGCACTGATCCGCTGGTTACACCCTGCACGCGGCCTGGTACTGCCTGCCCAATTCATACCGCTGGCCGAAGAAACCGGTCTGATTCTCCCCGTCGGCCTTTGGGTGCTGGAGACGGCCTGTGCACAAATCAAGGCGTGGGAGCAAAATGCTCGAACTCGTGAATTGACTCTGGCTGTGAATGTAAGTGCCAAGCAATTTCGCCAAGCTGATTTCGTGGATCAAGTGCGAGGCGCCGTGCATCGCCATGCCATCAAATCGAGGCTGCTCAAACTGGAATTGACCGAAAGCCTGCTGCAGGAAAACATAGAAGTGACAATTGCCACCATGAATGCTTTGAGCGATATTGGTGTGCAGTTCTCATTGGACGACTTCGGCACCGGCTATTCATCCTTGCAATACCTCAAACGGCTGCCACTCGACCAGCTCAAGATCGATCAGTCGTTTGTCAGCGATATAGCCACGAATAACAGCGATAAAGCGGTAGTGCGTGCCACCATAGCCATGGCGCGAAGCCTGGGGTTGGACGTCATTGCCGAAGGGGTGGACACTGAAGAGCAGCGGCGACTCCTTCTGAAGAATGGTTGCACTCAATACCAAGGGTATCTGTTCGGCCGGCCTGTACCGATCGAACAATTTGAGGCATTACTGAACTGAAGAAAAAGCGGTCGCCGCCGGGCGATTGACTATTGAAATCTTCGACCTGAACTTGCGCTGGATATGGCGCTCTCAACCGGTCGGCGCAACGGTTTATCATGATGCAAGAAGATGGAGTGTTGAAATTAAACGGTCCGAACGGATTCAAAATGACCTCGGCGAACAGGCTCGGACATTTTTGACATCGCCGCAACCGCAATCACGTAGCACACGGCAGCACAATAGATGGTCGTTGAAATCCCGAAATGAATCGAGATATATACGGCGACGCCTGATGCGACCGTTCCGAATACGCCATTCAGCGCCCAGAACCATGCCGTATCGGTGAAGCCCATCTTCCGCGTCAGCTTCAGCCCGGTCGGGAAAAACATGCCCATGACCAGTCCAAACGGCACGATGAACAGAATGGAAACCGCGATCCTCGCAGCCAGCCCGGATGATTCCATTGCCTGAATGATCGAAGCCAGCATGTAAGGCAATGCGATCAGCATCGGGATGATGCATGCGACCACCTTGCGGATCGTCTGAAGACTCAACCGGTCCGAGACGAAGGATCCGATACCGGTCGACAAGATGATGGCGAACAACAGAATGGCCAGGGCATAGATCGGATAACCAAGGAAAGTTGAAAGCCGCTCCATCATCCCGATCTCGACGAACATGAATCCGAGGCCGATCATGGAAAACAACAGCGCAGAGGGAAGGAATCCCGCCTGCTTGAGCTCAGCGGTTCGCTTCGCAACCAACAGTGGCACAATGGCAGTAAGCAAAGCCAGGAAAACGGAAATGGCAATCAATGCGATCAGAGTGAATTCCGCGAGGAGGTTACCGGACAGAACGCCCCCGACCGTATTTCTCAGTGACCCCGATTGCCTTACCGCTGACATTCCGTCAAAAACGCTTCCGGCCTTCAGCATATTGAAGAAGAATGGCGAGTCGTCTGTCGAAGGAAGAATGTTGTATGGGAGGTCAACTGTCCCGGCGAATCTGACAAGTTCACCACTGTTCCTGGTCGACAGCATGTTGCGCAATATGGGGTTGGATGACTCTATGCCGGGTGCAAACGCCATCGTATAGTTGTAATCGTCGACAACCTGGCGGAGTGTGGCAACATCCTGTTCAGACAAGGGACTCTTGCAGGCAATCAAGGTCGAAATTTTTCCCGAGGTCACCATTGCCAAATGCGCGGCAGGATCTGCAACCCCCGACTCGAACAAAGACATCATCGCGACAGAAACCAACCTCGCTGTCTCGCCAAGATTCGATGGGTTGTGCCATCGCGAAACAGTCAGTATGCCGGTATCGTCCAGGCGCTTCAGGAATATCTTCCACCCTTCCACGGTATAAAGGCCATTCTCGCTCAAGGAAAATGCGCCGGCTCCGGTGGCAGCCCAGGTGTCGACCATGCTCATCTGAAGCAGGGCGAATCTTTCATTTGATCGGGCCATGTAGGAACGGCCGTCATCGATCACAAGATTGACCGCGGGGTTGCCGGCAATCCCGGCGAAGGAGGCATATCTGGTCTTGTGGGCGTTGACGATGATCGGATTGACCTCGACCGCCGTTACTTTCTCGTGGCCGAAAAGGAGCGCACTCTGCACATCCCGCCCGCCACCGACGCCGATCACGGCGGAGTGACCGAAAGGACGGAGAAATTGAGCCACATTGGTCACGTCATACTTGAGAAACGCCACGTCGCCGTTTGATGAATACCTGAACATTGGAGTTCCCGCGAGCCCGTCAATCGCCATCCAGGATGATTCGATTTTCCCGGCGTCAATTGCATTGGGGGACTTGCCCCAGTAGAAAGGCATCCTTTCCGTCGGCTTGAGAATCAAAACATGGGAAAACGAGTTCCACTTTGATACATCAACAATCGATGCGCGCGGCAGTCTTCCCCCCTTGGAAAAACGGGCGTGGAGCCAGGGTTCCGGCATCGCTGCGTTCACGACTGCAGCCAGGACAAGAACACCGCCGACAAGCTTTATCAATTTTGAATGCGGGTCAAATACAACGCCGGCCAATGCCGCGACCCCTCCGAGCATCAGCATCAAGCTCGGCACGTCGATGACCGTCATTGCAACCAGGACGACAATGCATCCGAATGACGCCCCAAAAAGATCCGAGCCATAGAGCCGACCGGCAGGCAGTTCCGGCTGCGACAATATTTGCGCGACGATCGCACCCGAAAAATAGAAAGGCGCCATCAATAAGATTGTTGCGCCAATAAAATAGGGCGAGAACGTAAAATCCTCGTTGAACAGTTGCAGCGGAACGTTGCAAATCACCAGAACGGAGATTGCCGCCGTCAGGCCGAACCCCAGACATTCGAGTGCGATTGAATTTAATTCCGGAATCGGCTTTATGTACACCCGAACCGCCCCGGCAGTCATGCCGAGCATGCAAAGTGTTATTGAAAAGAACGCCAGATGGTACCAGGTAACGAGCGACATCAGACGCGTTATTGCAATCTGAATGGACAGCGTCGTTAACGCTACCAGGCTCAAGCCAAGGTAATACCGGCTTGCGCCGGAACTGTTTGCCATTGTCATTTTTACTGGAAATTTACCGGGAAAATTGAAGGCGGACGAATTGCATCGAATAATGACCCGTCATCTTGTATCTCTTATTGGACTTGACCTCTCGCCGCATTCAATCGCTAGCATACCAGTATTGTCCGGCCGGATGGAGTACAGCGTGCAAATATCGCGCGTGTCCGCCGACTTTGATATCCACCTTAATGAATCTTGAACGACCGCAATTCTTCACAAGCAGATGGCCGCCTGGATCTGGTTCGCGAGCAGCGATTCAAATTATAAGTTTGAAATTATCTGCTCGCAGATATGACGGGAACGTTTCAGCATCCTCTGCAGACCTCCATATCGCGATACGAATGGTAATATGCTGTCCGCACCCTCTATAAAATATACGGATTCCGTTCTTGACCCCATGGATATAATCGTGCCCGGCAGATCCCATAACAAGGCCTGTTCCATTGTTTTCAGCATCTTGCTGGCCATTCACAAGAAAGAACCATGAAAAAGGCTGCCTTGGCCATGCTTGCTTGTTGCGGCGTCGGCTTCGCGATGAACGCCGCCGCGCTGGAAGACTACGTCGGCTTTACGCTGGGCGCGGTACAGTACGGTGAAAATGGCGAGAATAGTTCGTCGCCGGGTTTGACGGCCCTGATTTCCGCAAGACCGAATCAGTATTACGGCTATGAAGTGCAAGGCGGCATCTTCGGCAAGACCGGGAAGTATTCCGCAAGCGGCATGATCGATTATTCAATGGCGGTTTATTTGCCATTGTTTGGCAGCGGCATCAATCTGTATGGCAAGGCCGGAGCGGATCTCATCTATTCATCCACGAATGTATCCAATGCCGATTGGACTTATGGTGCGGGCGTCGAATATCAGGGCGGCAAAAGCGTGGTTCGCCTGGGCATCCAACATTTCAATCTGGGCAAGAACCCGGTGATCGATACCCGTTTGGTCGGGGTCACGGTTTTGATCAAATTGGAGAAATAAGCGGCCGGAAGTCGCGGGGGGTGCCTTGCGAGCATTGCAACGACGATCTGAGAATCCGGATCATGCCAATCGCAGAACTTCCATGTGTCCTGCCTCCGCCCGCGCCGGCCGGTTGCCTGCGTTAACGAAATTGGCTAAACTGAAATCGATCATCGGACGAATGGATGTCAATTCAGGAGACTCGAATTATGCTCAAGAAAATCGTATTCATCACAGCCTTGATTAATCTGACAGCCTGTTCCGGCCTTCGGACCACGAATGACACCTTCTCCGCTCACGCAGAAAATTTCAATATTCTGTTTCTTCAGATTCCCGGCGGAGATACCCAGAAAAGGGCCATGGAACTTGTACCCAAAGACAGTCAAATTATCACGGTTAATTCTTCGCCCACGGATGTCACTTCTTTGATAGGCTTTATTTCCCGCCTGATTGGCGCCGACTTTACCTTCATAAATGGAACCATGAAGAAACAGTAGCGGTCGCTGTTGCAAGTTCGAGCAAATCCGCATCCAACCATACACCGAGGCAGCCCATCAATAAACTTCTTCCAGCTCTGATGCTTGCTCTCGTGAGCACTTGCGTTATGGCGAAAGGAACTCGAGCAGGTCACGAGTGGACTTCGATAGGATCGGGCCGCGAACATGATGTGACTTACTATCTGGATTTTCAGTCCTTCCAAAAACAAGGACAGAAAGTAACCGTGTGGGAATTGATGGATTTCGATACACCGCAGGAGTTCAAGGGCGCAAACTGGAAATTTCGTTCCTCGCAACTTCAGATCGAGTTCGACTGCGATGCAAGGCTGAGCAGAGTACTTTCCCTATCCGTGTACACAGGGAACATGGCCACTATCGAAATGGTTTATTCGGCTAATTTCCCCTCCCCACCTTGGGAAACCGTCCCGCCTGATTCGGTGGAAAAGCAGCTATGGAATAGCGCTTGCATCAAGGAGTAATCCCTTTTCCCGCAACCCGCTCCCACCCGGTTCTTTAGCATGCATTTCATGCCCGCGCAGTCGAGTATCTGCCCTGTTTCGTGCGCAGCATTTCACCAGTATCCGCTTTTGGATCGTTTGATTGCCGCTCAGTTAGCGATGTGACTGGCCGGTCTTGCAATAACCGCGTCACAAGGACGGAGCTTGGGTTTGTGAAAATACGGCTTTAAATTTATCAGCCAAAGATCAGCCGCAATATGATTAAATAGGTTCGCTGAATTTTGCGATGCCTGATTGGAGTGCCTTGCATGAAACCCCGTGTAACGCTCATTACGCTCTGCGTAGATGATCTTGATCGATCGCTCGAGTTTTACCGCAACGGACTCGGGCTGAAGACAGAAGGGATCATCGGAAAAGAATTCGAGTATGGTGCGGTTGCCTTCTTTGATCTGCAGGCGGGGCTCAAGCTCGCTCTCTGGCCACGCAAGAGCCTTGCACAGGATTCAGGGCTCCCTGAGGACAAGCCAGGTTCCACCGATTTTTCCCTGGGACACAACGTTTCTTCCAGATCGGAGGTCGATGCGGTCATGGAGCAAGCCAAGGTAGCGGGGGCGATCATCGTAAAGCCGGCCCAGGATACCTTTTGGGGAGGTTATGCGGGTTACTTCCAGGACCCGGATCGGCATCTATGGGAAATCGCATGGAACCCGCAATGGCCTCTGGCCGATTGAACTCGCCCCTGTTTATCCGGATAATCGCGCAGCAATATCCTTAATCGCACCGGCAGTTAGGTGTGTTAAACGCCCGAGAGGAAGGTAATGTCGAAACTCCTGGTCCGAAGCTTTGCAATATCCGTCGACGGCTACGGTGCCGGGCCGAACCAGGACCTCCAGAATCCGCTCGGTGTCGGAGGCCCCGAGTTGATGGAGTGGTTCTTCCACACGCGCGTATGGCGCAAGATGCACGGAGCGGGAGATGGGGACGGAGAGACTGGCATCGATAACGGGATTGCGGAGCAGGGATTTGCCGGAATAGGTGCATGGATACTCGGGCGCAACATGTTCGGTCCTGTGCGGGGCCCGTGGCCGGACGACAGCTGGAAGGGATGGTGGGGAGATGAGCCGCCGTATCATACTCCCGTATTCGTGCTGACCCATCACCCTCGGACGCCGCTCAGGATGGCGGGCGGAACCGAATTTCACTTTGTCACGGAAGGCATACACGCAGCTTTGGAGCAGGCGACCGCTGCAGCGGCGGGCCGCGATATCCGCCTCGGCGGAGGGGTATCGACGATCCGGCAATATCTGAGTGCCTCCCTGATCGATGAATTGCATCTCGCCATACAACCTGTGTTGCTCGGTTCCGGAGAACATCTTTTTCAGGACATCAATATGCGGACCCTGGGTTATGAATGCGTGAAACACGTTGCGGGAGAACGTGCGACCCACGTTTATTTGAGCAAGCGCGCGTGACATTCGGCGTGCCGCGAAGCCTGCCGATGCCGCGGATCAGGCGCAGTCATTCGAGAATATTCCCGATACCCCATGCGCCAAAATCGGATCAAGTCATAAAACGATAATCTCCGGCAGCATATTTTTTTTGACAGGGTGGCGAAATTCGCCAGAATATTTTAATAATTCCGTAATAATGGAAATATAAGATGACCGATATTAAACCGGCTGTCGACAAACTGGCTGCGCTCGCCCAGGAAACCAGATTACGGATTTTCAGGTTGTTGGTCGAAGCGGGCGAAGAGGGGCTGAACGCCACTGCGATTGCCGGGGCGCTTGACCTCGCCCCGGCCACGCTGTCCTTTCATGTAGCGCATTTGGCCCGGGCGGGGCTGGTCAATTCCCGTCAGGAGAGCCGTTTCATCTTCTACTCCGCGAATTACGCGGCGATGGATGATCTGATCGCCTTCCTGGCCGAGAATTGCTGCCTGGGAGTAGCCTGCCTGCCCAAAACGGCAGCGGTCAATT
>Ga0335085_10001427_pt1 | contig 51017 bp, 37 predicted proteins | sample Lox_Sample_45_FD_206712 | JGI IMG/M metagenome (GOLD analysis project Ga0335085, IMG submission 206712) | Soil microbial communities from Loxahatchee National Wildlife Refuge, Florida, United States - Lox_Sample_4.5 | ecosystem: Environmental > Terrestrial > Soil > Wetlands | place: USA... | reverse complement strand
GGACCGCTGGCGAGATTTTTCGGCTGGTTCAACCGTGTCTTCGAGAGCGGCAGCAATTTCTACCTGCGGACGTCGGGCGCATTGGTTCGAAAAAGCGTCGTGGCCGTGGTGGCGCTGGCGGGTTTTGCCGTTGCCGGTGTGTTTTTCGGGAGGGCGCTGCCATCCAGCTTCCTCCCCGACGAGGACCAGGGGTACATGTACATCCAAATGCAACTGCCCGAAGCCTCTTCGATTCAGAGCACGTCGGAAGCAGCCCGAGCCGTGGAAGACATCCTGAAATCGACGCCCGGGGTCAAGTACTGCACCACCTCAGTCGGATTCAGTCTGCTCAGCCTGACCCGCACCAGCTACAACGCCTTCTTTTGGGTGACCCTGGAGCCGTGGGAGACCCGCAAACAAATCGAGCAGCAGTATCAGGTCATCAAGGCGAAGTTGAACCTGAAGCTCATCACCCTTCCACAAGGTACGGTCTTCGCCTTCTCTCCACCGGCAATTCCGGGAGTAGGCACCTCGGGCGGATTCCAGTTTGTTCTGGAAGACCGCTCCGGAAAGGAATCCGAATTCCTGGTGAACAACCTGAATAAGTTCCTGGAGGCGGCTCGCAAACGGCCCGAAATCGGCATGGTCGCCACCACCTACATCCCCAGCACGCCACAGAAGTACGTCTATGTGGATAAAGAAAAGGTGCTCAAGCAAGGAGTCAATCTTAGCGACGTTTACCAGACCCTCCAGGCTTTCATGGGCGGGCAGTTCGTCAATTATTTCAACCAATTCGGCCGCTCCTGGCAGGTTTATGTGGAGGCGGACGCGCCGTACCGCTCCAGTCTGGACAACGTGGGGCAGTTCTACGTGCGCAATAACAAAGGTGAGATGGTGCCGCTTTCGGCGCTGACCAGGTTCGAGTCGCGTTACGGTCCGGAATTCAAGATGCGATTCAACCTCTATTCCGCAGCGGCGATCATCGGGAGTGCCGCGCCGGGCTACAGCTCAGACCAGGCCACGGCGGCCCTGGAAGAGGTCTTCCACCAAACGATGCCGCCTGAAATGGGTTTCGATTACATGGGCATGTCCCGGCAGGAACAGAAGGCGCGCGAGGGCCTGCCATCCTGGGTCGTCTTCGCCATGTCGTTCTTGTTCGTCTTTCTGATTCTTGCGGCACTGTATGAAAGCTGGTCACTGCCTTTTGGCGTATTGCTGAGCACGCCGGTCGCGGTTTTCGGCGCCTTCGCACTCTTGTGGCTGCGGCGTACCGTGCTCGGCATGATCTTCCCGGCCTTCATGGTGCAGATCGAAAACGACGTCTACTCGCAGATCGGCCTTGTCATGCTGATCGGACTGGCGGCTAAGAACGCCATCCTGATCGTCGAATTCGCGAAGAGCGAATACGAGAAAGGAAAGCCGCTGATGGACGCGGCTCTGGAAGGAGCCAAGCTGAGGCTGCGGCCCATCCTGATGACATCTTTTGCATTCATTCTCGGTTGCGTGCCTCTGTTCATCGCGACGGGCGCAGGTTCCGTCGGCCGCCAGATCATGGGTACAGCCGTAATTGGCGGAATGCTGGCTGCGACCGCCCTAGGCATCTTCATTATCCCGGCGTTGTACGTACTCGTGGAGCGTCTCGCGAGTCTTCGGAAGCGCGAGGTGACTGCGGCCACCGAGGAGCCGGCAATGGAACTAGTGGAGGCCGACTAACGTGAAAAAGATAATTGCTGTTTCTTCCCTGATGCTCCTTTCGTCGGCGTGCACGGTCGGTCCGAATTACAAGCGACCGAAGGTGGACGTGCCGGGCGCGTACCGTGGAGCCCCTGAAGCGGCGCAACCTGAGCAGATTTCGGCGCAGCAAACGCCAGAGCCTGCTGGCAATCCGGCGAAGCAAACGCCGCAGTCTGCTCCGCAATCGTTCGGAGACCAGAACTGGTGGGAGGTATTTCAGGATCCGCAGCTCCAGGGGCTGATCCGCACCGCCCTCCAGCAGAACTATGATGTTCGCATTGCGGCGACGAGGATCCTGGAAGCGCAAGCGCAGTTAGGCATCACGCGGGCTGACCAGTTGCCAACCCTGGATGGGGGGGCGGCGGGAGTCGGCGATCGCGTCGCGCGACAAAAGGCTCTACCCCAAGCCCCGTTCGAAACAAACGCCTACGCGGTGGGCGCCTCTTTGGCATGGGACCTTGATTTTTGGGGCAAGTACCGCCGCGCCACCGAAGCAGCGCGAGCCAATCTGCTGGCGACAGAATGGGCACGCCGGGCAGTGATCAGCACGCTGGTAAGTAACGTTGCCGCTGCGTACTTCCAGCTTCGCGCGTACGACCTTCAGCTTGAAGTCTCCCGGCAGACTCTAGCTTCGCGCCAGGACTCACTGAAGCTCACTCAGACTCTGTCGAATGGCGGAGCCGGCACCGAGCTCGACGTGCGGCAGGCGGAACAGTTGGTTGCGGTGGCGGCCGAATCGATCCCCGACTTCGAGCGGCTTATCCAGCAACAGGAAAACTTGATCAGCACCCTTCTGGGACAGAATCCTGGACCGGTTGTCCGTGGAATGAAGCTCACCGAGCAGCCGCATTTGCCGGAGGTTCCGCCTGGAATACCCTCCCGCCTACTGGAGCGGCGGCCCGATATCCGTGCGGCTGAAGCGCAGTTAATGGCGGCTAACGCTCAAATAGGAGTAGCCAAAGCAGCGTACTTTCCGCAAATCACGTTGACCGCGACCAGCGGGTTCCAGAGCTCGGCGCTTACCAGCCTCTTTACGGGCCCGGCGGGGTTTTGGAACCTGGGTGGGTCGCTCGCGCAGCCGATCTTTGAAGGCGGCCGGATCCGCTCGGGAGTGCGATTGAGCGAAGCCCGCCAAAAGGAACTGGTGCTGACCTATCAGCAGACAATTCAGCAGGCGTTTCGCGGCGTTTCCGACGCGCTGGTGGGATATCAAAAGAATCGCGAGTTCCGGCAGCACCAGGAGGAGTTGGTGCTTGCCGCTCAAGATGCGGCGCGACTTTCCGGTGTCCGATATCGAGGTGGGGCTGCCGGCTACTTGGAAGTGCTGACCAATGAAACCAATTCCTTTAATGCCGAACTGGGCCTGACTCAGGCTCAGTTGAATGAGCTATTGAGCCTGGTGGAAATCTACAGAAACCTTGGCGGAGGCTGGAGCTCGTAACTGCGGCAAAGGAGGTTGACATGTCAGTGGTTGCAACGGCTGTGGATCCTCAATTGAAGTCGATCTTGATCGCGACCGATTTTTCCCAAGCGTCTGAGAAGCCTCTGTGCCATGCCCTCGCCATCGCGCGTTGCTATGGAGCGAAAGTTTACTTGGCGCACGTTGTTTCCTCGCTGGGGTTCACTCTGGCAGGCCCGGCAGCGCTCGCTGCGGCCGAGGAGGCAGTTTGCAGAGATGCCGCGCATCTCGAAGACGATCTTGTTCGAAGCGGCGCACTGTCCGGCCTTCAACACCATGTCGTCATTCGTCAAGGCGAGGTGTGGCCAGAGTTGGAAGCCATCATCAGGCAAGAAGAAATCGATCTCATCATCATAGGCACACACGGGCGGCAGGGTACGGGCAGGTTGCTCCTTGGGTCAGTCGCGGAACTGATTTTCCGTCAGGCCGATTGCCCGGTGTTGACAGTCGGGCCGGGTGCGTACGCGCAGCCCAGAATAGAGAATCCTCGAGCGAATCGAACTTGTTTGCTCGCCACGGACTTCGGTGACGCATCTATCCATGCCCTCCCGTATGCCATCTCGTTCGCCAATCAGTTCGAAGCCAAATTAGTTTTGCTTAGCGTCATTCCGCAACTTCCGATGCCGGATGATCTTCGCTCGAGCACTGCCAGTGGTCCGACGCAAATGCAAAAGAGCGCCCGCATGTCGAGGCTGCAGCAGCTTGAAGAACTCACCCGGAATGCCGCGCTCAAAGTCATGCCTGAATTCCGTGTCGAGTTCGAGTCAGCCAGTTTGGTAGGTAAAACAATCGTGGAAGTAGCCGCAAGACTGAAAGTCGACCTGATTGTTATGGGCTTGCATCGCTCAAGGCATATCGGGACCGCTTCTCACATGCCACGGACCACGGCCTACGAAGTGGTCTGCCGTGCGGGATGTCCCGTATTAACGGTCAGGAGTTGAGCCTGTCCGATGGGAAAGACGCGCGAGTGAACAGTGAACATGTCTTGTTCGTTTGAAGGCGTTTGCTATGGTTCTTTTTAATCAGGTTGGCGCGGCTGTTGTTCTGCTGACTCTTACGCTCTGCTTGCAGTGCGCCGGCGTTACTGTGCTCGTCCAGTGGCTAAAATGTGTTCTAACCCGGGACGTCCATAAGCATGGGCCAATTTATTCGGCTACGCTCGTAGTGAAATCGACGGTTCCAATCGTAGTTCTGCACGGGCTCGTGATTCTCCTATGGGCTGGTTTCTACCGTTCCCGTTGCTTTCCGTCATGGGAACTTGCGTTCTACTTCTCGGCGAGCAGTTATTCCACTGTGGGATACGGTGATCTGATTCTCCCGTCCAACTGGCGTCTTTTAGGCCCTCTGGAGGGGATCACTGGTGTGTTGATGTGTGGAATATCGGTCAGTGTTCTGTTTGCTCTCGTCACCCGGCTGCTTGATCGCGACACACAATCGGAGGAGACATGGTGCGCGGCGCGGGCCTCGCGGGAAAAAGAGCACGTGGACACTCTGTCGCCAGTCCCTGCTGGAGTATCGGCCTATTCGAGTGAGTAAAGTCATGTCTAACGCGAACCTTGAGACTCCGGATTGGCTTCGCCACATGGAGAGCATTCTCGAAGAACTTAACGAGGGAGTAGTCATCGTTGATGATGAGCTTCGTGTGGTCTTCGCCAACGAAGCGCTGATCCGAATGGGACAGTACGAGCGCGAGGAGGTACAAGGCCATACGCCCGACGCGATTTTCCCGCAGAAGGATGTCGCCTACATCCAACGGCAGCACGAATCGGGCCACCGTTACGGCCGCCATCGCAATGAGTTCTACATTCCCCGGAGAGACGGCGAGAAGGTCCCTGCGATCTTCAGCGCGCGGTTCATCCAGGGTCCTGACGGACGGGAGTACACGTTACTCACCATAACTGATATCAGTGCGCAGAAACGGGTCGAGGAGCAGCTTCGTGAATCCAACTCGCTGCTTGAAAAGCGCCAAAGCGAGATTGAAGCTGAACTTGCGCTCGCTGCGCGCGTCCAACGATCACTCGCGCCTCGCAGCTTGGTGTGGAACAACGTCGTTGTAGAGGCTTTTTACAGTCCCGCCCGTACCGTGGGCGGTGATTTCGGGGTCGTGTTCCCACACGGCGACAAAGCTCTAACCGTCCTCTTATGCGACGTGTCGGGCCATGGCATTGGTTCCGCGCTGATGGCCAATCGGATCTACTCCGAAACACTGCATCAGCTCGGACACGACGTGAACCCTGGTACCTTGCTGCGGCACGTTCACGATTTCGTTCATGACCGTATCGCGTCAGACGGTTTCTACTTCACGATGGCGGCAGGCTGTTTTAGCCAGCGCGGGCGTCACCTGACTTTTGCGGGCGCAGCCCACCCCCCAGCTATACTCCTCTCAAATGGCAGTGTCTGCCGACTGAATTCGCAAAACGGCATTCTCGGTTGGCTCTCCGAAACAGCGCAAACCCAATCCGCGGACGAAATTAATCTTGAGCGAGGCGACCGCCTCGTCCTCTACACCGACGGACTCTACGAGGTTTTTGACAGGCGCCACGACATGCTTGGCGTCGAGGGCCTTGAAGAGCTGATCCGCCAATCGGCAACACGAGCACTTCCGGAAATGAAACAGGCAGTCCTCGACGGCTCGGCCGCCTGGGGGCACGGCACCCTCGCCGACGATGTCTCCCTCGTCATTGTGGAGGTGCGCTAGCTGGAAGACGGCCTGTGGGCGATGAGGCAGAAGCAAGTTGCCGCCCTGGGATTGTGGGACAGGTTCTTATGATGGAGAGCCTCGCGCGGCAAGGCCGCGGTAGCCTACATTGGCGGTCATAGCGGGGCAATCGCGTAACAAGATTACTAGCAAGTAACAGCTCCCGCGAGCGAAATTGCCAAGCGAAACCACTATGGTATTGAAAACACAGGATCGGCCGGTGAGAAAAGTTAGAAACCGGAAAGGGGCAGACCTCGGCACAGCCGCTGGGCCGCAGTCCCGTAATCCGAATGAGGTAATCATCAAGACACGCTGACGCGTGCTATCCAAGGAGATGGAAATGGCTACAACGAAGCTGATCAATACCCCTGTTGCCGGATCGGATGATCTGAGCGCTTATGGCGCCGCAAGATCAACCATCCAGGGCGCACCACTTACACCCGATGAACTGCGCAAGACAGACGCCTACTTCCGGGCCAGCCTCTATTTGAGCCTCGGGATGATCTATCTGCGAAGCAATCCGCTGCTGCACAAGCCGCTCAGCGCGGAGGACACAAAGATCCGGCTTCTGGGCCACTGGGGTTCGGACCCCGGCATGAGCTTCATCTATATACATCTCAACCGGCTCATCAAGAAGTACGACTTGAACATGATCTTTGTGGCGGGTCCCGGACACGGAGCGCCAGCGGTTCTCTCGAATGCTTACCTTGAAGGTACCTACTCTGAAGTTTACCCTGAGAACAGCGAGGATGAGGAGGGGCTCTGCCACTTCTTCCGTCAGTTCTCATTTCCGGGTGGAATCGGCAGCCACTGCACTCCCGAAACGCCGGGCTCCGTACACGAAGGTGGCGAGCTGGGCTACAGCGTTTCTCATGCCTTCGGGACTGTGCTGGATCACCCGGACCTGATCAGCGTCGTAATGGTCGGGGATGGCGAGGCCGAAACAGGCCCACTGGCAACCGCGTGGCACTCGAACAAGTTCCTCAACCCGGTTCGCGACGGCGCGGTTCTCCCGATTCTTCACCTCAACGGCTACAAAATCAACAACCCGACCATTCTGGCCCGGATCAGCCACGAGGAACTCGAGGATCTCTTCAAGGGCTACGGCTATCGGCCCTATTTCCTGGAGGGCTCGGACCGCGACAGCATGCACCAGGCAGCAGCGGCTACCCTCGAACATTGCATAGAGGAGATCCGGTCCATTCAAGAGGAAGCGCGCCGTACCGGGCAAGCGAAGCGTCCGCGCTGGCCGATGATCATCCTACGCACCCCCAAAGGCTGGACCGCCCCGGCGGAGATCGATCACCACAAGATTGAGGGATCGTGGCGGGCACACCAGGTGCCAATCGCTGATGTGGCGCAGAACCCGGCGCATCTTCAGGTTTTGGACCAATGGCTTCGCAGCTACAAGCCCGAGGAACTATTCGACGAAGCCGGCCGGGTTATTTTAGAACTTAAGGAGCTAGCGCCAAAAGGCAACCGGCGCATGAGCGCAAATCCGATTGCCAATGGCGGGCTCGTGCGCAGATCTCTTCGCTTACCCGATTTCCGCAGCTACCGAGTGGAAGTCACGAAACCGGGTGCCGTAGAGGTGGAAAACACGCCACCACTGGCCCGGTTCCTTCGCGATACGCTCCGCGAGAATCCCAACAACTTTCGACTGTTTGGACCTGACGAAACGGCTTCGAACAAGTTGAGCGCCGTCTACGAAGCCACAAAGAAGGTCTGGATGGCGGAGTATTTCCCCGAGGATAAAGATGGGGCCGAGATCTCCACCGACGGACGCGTAATGGAAATGTTGAGCGAACACACGCTCGAAGGATGGCTCGAAGGCTATCTGCTCACCGGGCGGCACGGCATGCTATCGACTTATGAGGCTTTCGTCCATGTGATCGACTCCATGTTCAATCAACATGCGAAATGGCTTGAAATCAGCAAGAAGCTGTCCTGGAGAGCGCCGATTTCGTCTCTGAACCTGCTGATCACTTCCTTGGTCTGGCGCCAGGACCACAACGGATTTACGCACCAGGATCCCGGTTTTCTCGACCTGGTTGTAAACAAAAGTCCGGAAGTTACAAGAATCTATCTGCCGCCCGACGCGAATTGCCTGCTCTCCGTCGCCGATCATTGTCTGCGTAGCACGAACTATGTGAACGTGATCGTCTCTGACAAACAACTGCATCTGCAATATCTCGACATAGATGCTGCCATCGCACACTGCACGAAAGGGCTCGGTATTTGGGAGTGGGCAAGCACGGATAAGGGGTCGGAGCCGGATGTCGTTCTCGTGGGTTGTGGGGACATACCAACGCAGGAAGCGTTGGCCGCTAACGCCCTCCTGCGCGAGCAGTTTCCCGATCTGAAGATCAGGTTCGTCAATGTAGTGGATCTATTTCGTCTGGAGCCGGATTCCGAACATCCACACGGCATGTCTAATCGTGATTTCGATTCACTGTTCACGGTGGACAAGCCCATCATCTTTAATTTCCATGCTTACCCGTGGCTGATTCATCGGTTGGCATATAGACGCACGAATCATGCCAATTTACACGTCCGCGGCTACAAGGAGAAGGGCAACATTAACACCCCTCTCGAACTTGCTATTCAAAATCAGGCGGACCGGTTCAGCCTTGCCATCGACGTGATCGATCGAGTTCCTCGCCTCAGGGTAGCCGGCGCCCATGCCAAAGAGTATTTCAGAAACCAGCAGATCGAATGCCGCAGTTATGCGTACAGAAACGGCGTCGATAAACCCGAAATCCTGCATTGGAAGTGGCCGTATTAGTGTGGCGTTCGGCTTGTAGGGGCGGGCACTTGTGCCTGCCCGCTTTACGGCCGATTTCGCCACGCTTGCGTCGAAGGGCCGGCACGAAGCCTGCCCCTGCAAGGGACAGGACACAGTCTCCGCCTGAAGAAATGAAAGGACTCAACCATGAGCACGAAGGCAGCGAAACGGCAGGCATTACCGGATGCCGCGACACTCATTAACACTCAATACGGATGCGGTCCGGTACATTTTGCCGGAACGAGCGAAGCCCTGTATGAACGGCACCTGCTGTTTGACAGTGGAGTCGATCTGGAGGCGGCGACGGCGCGTGACCGGTTCGAGGCGCTGGCCCGGTCAGTGCGCGACATTCTGTCTCAGCGATGGCTCCTAACGGAGAAGACCTACACACAACAAAATCCCAAGCGGCTCTACTACCTCTCGATGGAGTACCTTATCGGCCGCGCACTTCTAAACAATGTTACGAATCTTCTGCTCTCTCCACTCGCGAAGCAGGTCATAGAAGACAAGAAACTCAACCTCGTCGAGATAGTGGAGCAGGAGCCCGATGCGGGCCTGGGCAACGGCGGGCTTGGACGTTTGGCAGCATGCTTCGTGGAATCCGCCGCGACCATGCAGCTTCCGGCGATGGGTTACGGGCTGCTATACGAGTACGGTATCTTCCGCCAATCCATACGGAACGGATGGCAACAGGAAACGCCGGACAACTGGCTCCGCTCTCCTGACCCCTGGCAGTTCGCTCGCCCCAACGAGAAGGTGGAAATCAGACTGAATTGCTCGTTCGAGCTCAGCGGAGGCAGTCTGCGCCCGGTCCCGGGGCGTCCATCGACTTTCTTCGGTATCCCATTTGACCGCCCTGTAATCGGCTATGGCGGTTCCACGATCAACACACTCCGTCTCTGGGCCGCGACCGCGCCGCACAACTTCAACTTTGAAGAGTTCTCGCACGGCGATTTCATCGAGGCGTTTACTCAGACCCTTTCGACCGAAACCCTGACACGCGTCCTTTATCCCGATGATTCAACGTACATGGGGCAGGGGCTACGGTTTGTGCAGGAGTACTTTCTGGTTGCCTGCTCGCTGGCAGATGCCGTGCGCCGCTTCGAACGCGGCAACTCGGACTGGCAGTTGTTTCCAGAGAAGGTCGCCATTCAGATGAACGATACGCACCCGTCACTGGCGGTGCCGGAGCTGATGCGAATCCTGGTTGACCAGGTGCGCCTCGGTTGGGGCGAAGCCTGGCAGATCACACAGAACACGCTGGCATATACGAACCACACCTTGCTGCCCGAAGCGCTCGAAAAATGGCCGGTAGCGTTGTTTGAAGACATACTGCCCAGGCAGCTTGAGATTATCTATGAAATCAATCGACGTTTCCTGGGCGATGTTCGCGGGCGGTTTCCGGGCGATCAAGGCCGTATTCAGCGCCTGAGCCTTATTGAAGAAGGGGCTGGCAAGAAGGTTCGAATGGCCAGTCTGGCGGTCGTAGGTTCCCACAGTACTAATGGTGTGGCTGCGATTCACTCCGACCTGTTGCGCAAAACAACTTTGAAAGACTTAGCGGAGGTCTTTCCTGAGCGTTTCAACAACAAGACCAACGGGGTCACGCCCCGGCGCTGGCTGCTGCTATGCAATCCGGCGTTGGTCGGCACGATCACCGAGGCCCTCGGCAATGGGTGGGTGACCGACCTTAACGAACTGAGCGGGCTTAAACCGTTGGCCGAGGATGAAGGCTTTCGCGAGAGCTTCAGGAGGGCCAAGCGCAAAGCCAAACTGGACTTCGCCACCTGGCTAAAAGCAACCTCCGGTCAGACGGTGGACCCGGAGACCATTTTTGACTGCCAGATCAAGCGGATTCACGAGTACAAGCGGCAACTGCTCAATGCGCTGCGCATCACAGTGCTTTACAACCGGCTGCGGAAGAATCCGGAACTGGAGATGACGCCACGGACATTCTTTTTCGCCGGCAAGGCTGCCCCTGCATACCGGCTGGCCAAACTCATTATCAAATTCATTAACAATCTGGCTGGCGTCATCGACGCCGACCCCGCAGTACGCGGGCGGCTGAAAGTGGTATTTCTGCCGGAATACTGCGTCTCGCTGGCTGAGCACCTGATCCCCGCCAGTGACGTCTCCAACCAGATTTCGACGGCAGGCTACGAAGCCAGCGGCACCAGCAACATGAAGTTCATGATGAACGGCGCGTTGACCATCGGCACACGCGACGGCGCGACCATCGAGATGGCCGAAGAGGCCGGCGAAGAGAATTTCTTCCTCTTCGGCCTGACGGCGGAGCAGGTGGCCGGCAGTCGCGGGTGGTATAACCCGCTTTGGCATTACGAACACGAGCCCGAGACCCGCGCGGCCTTGGACTTGATCTTCTCTGACTACTTCAGCCGCTATGAACCGGGCATCTTCGCCCCATTGCGAGACATGTTGCTAACCCACGGCGATTACTACATGCACCTTGCGGACCTGAAGTCGTACCTCGAGGCAGACGATCGGCTGTGCGCGTTGTATGCCGACGCCAACGAGTGGGCGCGCAAGGCCATCTTGAATGTGGCGGGCTCAGGGAAGTTCTCCAGCGACCGCACCATCGCCGAATACGCGGCCGAAATCTGGAACGTACGACCGTGTCCGGTGCCAGAGAAGGCGTGACAGGTCCAATTGGAAGCGGAACGATGCGCTTTTCACAAAGAAAGTACTCGTCCCGCGAAGTCCTCCAACCAAGACCGACCCGGCCAGTTCGCTCCGGTGGAACGGACGGCCGGCACAACGGAAAGGGATGACGATGAGATTCACGAAGTGGCTTGCATTTCTAGCGGCTTTCTTGTTTATGGCCGTTTGCGTCCATGGGCAGGATGTTCACCACAACTATGACCCTGGCACCAACTTTGCAGCGGACACTGTGACGCTCAAGAACGGTCAGGTGATCAAGGGCACTTACCTGGGCGGTTCGCCGCGCGGGGTAAAGATCGAGGCCGACAATCAGATCCAGACGCTGGACGTCGCGGAGATCGTGCGTATTGAATTTGACGCCGCTCGGGAGCGGCATGAGCTTGAAACATCGCCGGCCGCGGGCGCGGTCGAGCTCCCGGCCGGCACCAACCTGGTCATTCGCATGATCGACGGGGTGGACTCGGAACGGAACTCCGTCGGACAGACATTCGCCGCTAGCCTGGACGAACCGATCGTCATCAACGGCGAGACCGCGATTCCACGCGGGGCCGACGTCGTGGTGAAGCTGGTGGATTCCACGGAATCCGGGAAACTCACTGGACGTTCGACTCTCACCGTGGATCTGATGTCCCTGAAAGTGAATGGCCGCATGGTGGACGTCAACACGGAAACGGTCACCGAGCAAAGCTCCTCGCGCGGAGCGCGCACTGCCAAGGTGGCTGGAGGTACCGCGGCGTTGGGCACGATTATCGGGGCCATCGCCGGCGGCGGCAAAGGGGCTGCCATCGGCTTGGGATCCGGCGCCGCGGTAGGCGCCGGAGCGGAAATCCTGACCAAGGGCGAACGCGTGAAGATTCCATCCGAAGCGCGGCTGACTTTCGTTCTCGAGAATGCCATCCGGATCTGAGCGGGGCCATTCGCCATTTGTCTCAGGATTGGAGGCTACGTCATGGTGCATGTCGGCTTTGCGATCAGTAAGGTGAATTCAGCGAAAGGACGAGCATGAGCCGCAACCTGGCCAGTTCACTCCGGTGGAACGGGCGGCCGGCACAACGGAAAGGAAAATTACGATGAGATTCACGAAGTGGCTTACATTTCTACCGGCTTTTTTGTTTATGGCCGTTTGCGTCCATGGGCAGGACGTTCACTACAACTATGACCGAGGCACCAACTTTGCAGCGTACAAAACCTACCAATGGGTCGAGCTCCCGGGCGGCGTGCCGGATCAGTTGATCGACCAGGCGATTAAGCGGTCAGTCGATGAACAGCTCGCGCAGAAAGGTCTAACGAAGGTCGAGAAAGGCGCGGACCTTTACGTCGGCTACCAAGCTGTGATCGACCTGGAAAAGAGCGTCAACCTGTGGGGCACGGACGGCGGCTTCGGCCCGTGGGGCGGGTGGGGCGACCGTACAGTGCAGGGCCAGACTTCTACCATTCCCGTCGGGATACTGCTGGTGAACCTGTATGACCCGGGAAGAAAGCAACTGATCTGGCGCGGAGACGCCAGCAAGACCATCGATCTCAAGAAAGACCCGGATAAGAATTACAGGAACCTGCAAAAGGCTATGGCCAAGCTTTTTAAGAATTATCCCCCTCAGCCCCGGTAGGTAGGGGCGCGCGTGGGAACGAAATGAACAAAAAAATGGCTCCTCAGGAGGAACTCGACGGACTTGGTTAATGCCGAATGAAGCGATGTATGAGCCTTGGTAGAGGTAGCCTGTCCGCGATTAATCCGCAGTGCCGAACGAATTTGAGGGGAAGCGCCAGGCAAGCGGACTTGGATGTACGGGAATGAGTCTTTTATGAATTCTATTGTCCAGTTTCTTGTGCAGCATGGCTACGCGGTCCTTTTCGCTGCGGTATTCGCAAACCAAGTGGGATTGCCCGTGCCGTCCGTTCTGTTTCTCCTCGCGGCCGGGGCACTCGCAGGCTCCGGAAGGTTGAGCCTGACTGTCGCGCTCTGCCTCGCCGTCCCGGCCAGTATGCTGGCTGACTGGATGTGGTACGAGGCCGGTCGACGTTGGGGCGACACGATCTTGCACTTCATTCACGGCCTCGCGATAGACCCGGATGCGGCCGAGCGCCGGTCGAAAAAGAACTTTGCAAAGTATGGGCCTGCGGTTCTGCTGGTCGCCAAGTTCGTGCCTGGCCTGGACGCCGCTGCACCTCCTTTAGCCGCGATATCCGGCATAAGTCTGCTGCGTTTCCTGGCCTTTGACACGGCTGGAGTCAGCCTCTGGTCATGCGCCTATACCGGACTCGGCTACGCCTTCACCCGAGACCTGGACCGTGCGGCCGCTTACGCCGCCAGGACGGGACAGATTATAGCTGTCGTTGCAGTAGCTGGACTCTGTGTCTACCTCGGTCGCAAGCTGGCTCGGTGGTGTCGCTTTCTACGCGAGTTTCGACTGGCACGGATCACACCAGAAGAGCTGAAGCGGAAGCTGGACGCTGGCGAACCGGTCCGCATTTTCGATTTGCAGGGTGGCCGGCGTCATTCGCGTCGCTGTAAGGGCATCCCCGGTGCCGTTCGCATCGATCCTCGTAGGCTTGAACGTTACGGAGCCTATGACAGAAAAACGCCGACCCCTCTCCCTCGCGACCGTGAGGTGGTCCTTTACTGCGCTACTCCGCATGAGTTCGCGAGCGCCCGCGTGGCTCTTGCCATGCGGGGACGGGGGTTCCGCCGAGTTCGACCGCTCGCCGGGGGGCTTCGGGCTTGGCAGGAACGGGGGTTCCCCGTGGCTCAGGATTTACCTCTTTGGATGCCGAAATTAGTCGAAGAGCGGAACACTAACGGCATAACCGCTCACGACGGGGCCGACGTTCACAAGGATCTTCTTATGGGCCGTGCTGCCGAGCCTTAAGAGATATCAAGGCTGCGGTCTTTGCCACTTCGACTGCCTGATGGAGGAACGATGAAATTTGATTTGCCGTACGACAGAAAAACAGTTGCTGCCGAAATTGACGACCGGAATTTCGCGGGGTCGCTGGTTTCAAAGGTAAAGCCCTGCAAACCTGCGTTAGCTTCGTGATGAGGTATAAGAGTGTTGAAGCAGATTTTTGTGGAAAAGCCGGTCGTAGCCCCGACGACTGGCTGCAGCTTTCCCATAGGAGCTACACTGGTAGACGGCGGCGCTAACTTCTCAATCTTCTCCCGGAGTGCGGCCAGCATCGAGCTGCTGTTTTTCGATCAGGTGGACGACGCTCGTCCTTCGCGGGTCATCCCCATCGATCCGTTGACCAACCGTACCTATCATTATTGGCATGTCTTCGTTCCGGGCGTGCAAGCGGGTCAGATCTATGGATTCCGGGCATACGGACCGTTCGACCCGGCTCGGGGGCTCAGGTTCGACCCATCCAAGTTGCTGCTCGACCCATACGGGCGCGCTGTTGTCGTGCCGAAAAACTATAGCCGTGACGCAGCACGTCAAGAGGGCGACAACACCGCAACGGCCATGAAGAGCGTAGTCACGAACCCGCACGCCTATGACTGGGAAGGCGATGTGCCGCTGAGGCACCCCTGGTCACGCACCATCATTTACGAGATGCATGTGCGCGGTTTTACTGCACATCCGAGCTCCGGCCTGCCGGAATCGAAACGTGGCACATATGCAGGAGTGGTCGAGAAGATCCCCTACCTTCAGCAGTTGGGCATCACTGCGGTGGAGTTGCTTCCCGTCTTTCAGTTCGACTCTCAGGATGCGCCTCGAGGCCGCACGAATTACTGGGGCTACTCACCCGTTTCGTTCTTTGCACCGCACCAGGCATATAGCTCGCGTCAGGACCCGCCGGGCCCCATAGATGAATTTCGGGATATGGTGAAGGCTCTCCACCGGGCGGGCATCGAAGTCATACTCGACATAGTTTTTAATCACACCGCGGAAGACGGAGATGATGGGCCAACACTCTGCTTCCGCGGCCTGGACAATCCCACTTATTACCTCCTGTGTGAAGACCGCTCACGGTACGCGAACTTCAGCGGGACAGGAAACACAATGAATGCCAACAATCCTGTTATACGGCGCGGGTTTGTAGACGCCCTCCGCTACTGGGTGAACGAGATGCATGTGGATGGGTTTCGCTTCGACCTTGCATCCATCCTGGCGCGCGATTCATCCGGCGCCGTCATGCCGAATCCTCCGGTGCTTTGGGACATCGAATCGGACGCGGCCCTTGCCGGCACAAAGATGATTGCCGAGGCATGGGACGCGGTAGGACTTTATCAGGTCGGTAACTTCGTGGGCGATAGTTGGAAGGAGTGGAATGACCGGTTTCGCGATGATATCCGCGACTTCTTCCGGGGCGCGAACGATTCGGCGGGGCGCGCAGCCGATCGTCTGCTTGGCAGCCCGAGCATTTATGGCTATAGGGAGCGCGAACTCGAGGAGAGTATCAATTTCGTTGCCTGCCACGACGGTTTTACACTCAACGATGTCGTCTCCTATGACCACAAGCACAACGAAGAAAATTACGAGGGCAACCGCGACGGCCGCGAGGAGAACCGGAGCTGGAACTGCGGTGTTGAAGGTCCGACAGACGATCCCGTAATCGAGGGGCTCCGCAACCGGCAGGTCAAGAACTTTTTCACAGCCGTCTTGTTGTCCGGAGGTGTGCCCATGTTTGTTATGGGTGATGAGGTGCGGCGTAGCCAGCACGGCAACAATAACGCCTACTGCCAGGACAACGATACGAGTTGGTTCGACTGGAACCTGCTCTCCAAACATGCGGATGTCCTCCGCTTCGCGAAGTTGCTGATCGCGCGCCGCGTGATTCGAGACGTCCAGCATGAACGCCGGCGCGTAAGCTTAAGCCAGTTTCTCCGCGAACAAAAATACGCCTGGCACGGCGTGAAGCTCAATCAGCCGGACTGGTCGCCTTTCTCGCACAGCATTGCAATCGGCGGGGAACTGAAATACGAAGGAGTATTGGTGCACGTCATTCTGAATGCGTATTGGGAACCTCTCGATTTCGAACTCCCGATATTGAGGGACGGTAGAGAGAACTGGTGGCGGTGGATCGATACTGCACTGGATCCTCCGCACGAGATTTGCGGATGGAATGCGGAGGTACCAGTTCTGGGGACAACATATCGCGCTGGCGCGCGGTCGGTGGTGGTGCTCCTTGCAGGTAAGGGGATGAATGGCGGACATCTCCGCTGAAGTTCAAACGACACAGCACGCGAAGGCTTGCTGATCGCCCAGTCGGGTAGAGGCGGCGAAGACGGGAGTGTTGGACGTGGGGTGGAACGCCGCGAAACACAGAGGATCGTTCATGAAAGGCGTCTGCCGTCTGCCGTTCTAGGATCGAGGCTTAACCAATGGACAGGTACGCACGCGTTGAAGGGCTGTGTTCATCAAGCTCATCGGGTCGTCCCGGCGCACTGATCTGGCGAATTGCACCGGTTGATGGGAAGGCTGCGGCGCGACCGTGGCCGCGATGATCTCGTCGTAGAGAACCAGACCTGCCTCCGCAGAACCTCCGTCACGCCAAAAATAACCGCGGATGTGTTCCCCGTCATCAATGGGCCGTTTGAACGACGTTATGCCGGCGCCCGAGCGCGTCCTAACGGACGCAGGCGAGCCGAAACCATCGTCGCTGGTGATTGGAATCCACGGGACGCTACAAGCCCCGCGTTCATAAGCATTCGTTTGGCGCTGCCAGGACGAAAATACGCCTGTCTTAGTTGATGTGTCTTGTCAAGAGGCGTTTCGGTGCCGACTGGCTGGAGATGTCAGCCTTCTGGAAAGAACCGAGCTGGGAGGGCATTGCGAAGGCGGTGGGGCTGACAGGTGAGCCGGGCTGGCACTTGTGATCCTAGCGGGCTACTGGTTGCCAACGGATTGGCAGGCGCCACTACCCATCGGTGAGACTGGCGTAGCACTGCTCAGACCCATCGCCATGGCCAGGACACGGTTCCCGAGTCGTTCCTCATTCCCACCGTTTTGACTCACCCTGCATCTGCTACCCTGCCTCAAGACCACGTTCGCGTGACCCCACCTTGGGCTGCCACTCTATGGGCAGGTGCCAGAATGCGAGCATCGGCATTTCGGGCAGTAGCTTCCGGGTGGGGGCGCAAGAGGTTCGCAACGGTTCAAGTTTCGCTTGCCCGGCGTGCGCTAACCGCTGTGAAATGTGCGCCAAATCTACCAAACGGACGTGTCTCGTCTTCCACCAAGCACATCACGCGTTGAGCAGTGCCTAGATGGAATCCCGCTTGCCCCTTCTTGGGCGTGCGCAGCGCGATCAGTTGAAAGTATCCCTTGCGTACAAAACGGGAGGACAACATGACGAGTAACAGCACGGCATCGCATGTTTTCGATTGGCCTTCGAGCCCCGCCGCCGTCCAGAACCATTTTGACCGACGCCGGGTCCGGCCAAGGTCACAACCGGAGCCCGAGAATTATCAAAATCAAACGGTTCTTGATCCCATGATGCGATCCCCGGAAGTCGAACAATTTGAGGGAGATTTGCGCGGACGCGTTGTCGGACAAGACCGGGCGATTCGGCAATTGGCGCGGGTCTACCAAGTCTACCGGGCTGGCCTTGCCGCTCCTGGTCGGCCCCTAGCCAACATGCTCCTGCTGGGCCCCACGGGTTCGGGCAAGACGCGACTTGTTGAGGCAGTTGCCGAAGTGCTGTTCGGGACGCCGACCGCCGTTCTGAAGATCGACTGCGCCGAATTTCAGCACAGTCACGAGATCGCCAAGCTGATTGGGTCGCCTCCTGGATATCTGGGCCACCGTGAAACTCAACCCCTCATTACGCAGGAGGCGCTCGAGCACTACCACACGGAGAAGGTCAAGGTCTCGCTGGTTCTCTTTGACGAGATTGAAAAGGCGAGTGACGCGCTCTGGCAGTTGTTGTTGGGCATTCTGGACAAGGGCACGTTGACGCTTGGCGACAACCGCCGCGTTGATCTTTCCCACGCCATGATCTTCATGACTTCGAACCTGGGCTCGGCCGAAGTGAACAAGCTCATGACCGGCAGCCTGGGATTCTCTTCCGGCCCGCTCGAGAATGACGACGCCCTTGACCAGAAAATCTACCGCGTGGCAAGCGAAGCCGCCAAACGCAAGTTTTCGCCGGAGTTCATGAATCGCATCGACAAGGTCATTGTCTTCCGCTCCCTCAAGGATGAGCATCTGGAACAGATTCTGGATATTGAGCTCAGCCGCGTCCAGGAACGGATCGTCACCTCCATCGGTGAGCGCCAGTTTGTCTTCACATGCACGCGTGCGGCGCGAGAGTTCTTATTGCGCGAAGGCATCGACATGAAGTTTGGTGCGCGCCACCTTAAGCGCTCTATCGAGCGGCACTTGGTGTTTCCATTGTCGAACGTACTGGCCACCGGGCAGATCGAGCTGGGCGACCTGGTCACGATCGACTTCGATGCCGAGCGCTCTAAGCTGGCGTTCACGAAAGAGAACCGCGGGGCTGTGGTTGGAGCTGGCGCGAGATCTGACGAAGAAGCCACTTTGAGAAGGCTTGCCTTCCCGGTTTGGGGGCCCTCAGGGCTCGCCCCGGCCGCCGTGGCTTAGCCCACGCTTACGAGAGATTCAGGACGGGAGAATGCATATGTATGCGGCTGCGGAGTGTACGATGCTTTTCGCTTTGACTGCACTCGTTGGCAGCTTGCTTTTAGGGGCTGGTGTGGTCTTCATCGCGGTTCAAGAAGGCGTCGCTTCGGTCTGGAGGATGTCACGAAAGATCGCTACCAGCCGAAGCCGCTGAGCGCTGTTGGACGCCATCTTGTGCGCCCGAGAAGCTCGCAAAACATCGAGATAGAGAGCAAACCTTGAAATCGCGCACCAATCAAAAGGATTTTCAACAGCAAGTTCTTTCACTTCGTTCGAAGACGAGCGGCGATCGCGATGGCCTCAGCAACCTTTTCGGGTCCCAGAGACGACGCCTTGTTCGTTTAGCTCTTCGACTGCTCGGTAACCTACAAGACGCCGAAGACGCGGTTCAGGAGGGCTTGCTGGCTGCCCTGCGCAACTTGCACCGGTTTGAAGGCCGGGCTCAGTTGTCGACTTGGCTCACTCGCATTGTGCTGAACGCGGCCTTAATGCGGCTGCGCAGTCGAAACGCTCACGAATTGGAGCCGATCGACGAACCGATCGCAGGCCACGGCGGCATCCGGTTATCTGAGTTGCTTGTGGACGGAAAACCCAATCCGGAAGAAGTGTGTATGCGCGCGGAGCAATGCCGGATTCTGAACGTGGGACTCAGAGGCTTGAGCGGCTCTCACCGGCGCGCTTTGTCTCTTCACGACATTCACGGCATGACTACCAAACAAGCAGCTCGCGCCTTAGGCCTCTGCGAAGGCACTGTGAAATCACAGGTACATCGAGCTCGACAGCAGTTGTTGAGAGATTTTGGGAGGATTCCGGAACCTCGTGCTCTCGATAGGGCGTAATCCGCACTTCCGAGTCTTTGGGCTTCCGGCTAGAAACCAACATGGAAAAGAATACGAAATCTCGAGATTCAAAAGTGGCAATCGATAGCTGCGGCGGCAGCCTTAGCGAATTCGTTGCGCGGCCCATTCGTCGTAGCCGCTTTGATGCTACGGAAATGTTGGGTGCGACGCTGGTGTTTGTGGCGTTGATTTCCGGCTCGGCCGCCCTATCGGCGGAGGACACGCCCCCAAACCCCGCGGGCCTGGCTTCGATCGAGGGTACGGTTACGACTGCGACCGAGCAGGGCTCGCAAGCCGTCCCAGGTGTCGCGGTGGAGCTAAGGAGCGGCGATTCCGGGAACGACCCGCGCTCAGCGTCGACCGACGAGAATGGCCGCTATCAGTTTTCGAACGTGGTACCCGGGGAGTACGCGTTGGCCGTCACTGTGGATGGTTTCAAGCCAGTCGCTCAAGCTGTCAGCCTAAAGCCTGGAGATGCCAAGGTTCAAGGAGTCGTGCTGGAGCTGGCCCGACTGGTGCAGAAGGTTGAAGTGCGTGACAAGCCGGCAGACGTGACGACTGCGAGCGCCAGCCCGACGTCCACGATCAACGCCCGGCAGTTCACGATCCTGCCGCTGGCCGAGCAGAAGTTTAAGGCTGTTCTGCCGCTTGTGCCAGGCGTCATTCGGACTCCGGATGGAAAGCTCAACATGAAAGGGCAGACCGAGAACCAGGGGATGCTCCTGGTGGATTCCGCGCAAAGTGTCGATCCGGTAACCGGCAGCTTCTCCATCCCTATTCCGATCGATTCGGTTCAGACCCTGAAGGTGGACGAGGAACCCTACAACGCGCAATATGGCGGGTTCTCCGGTGGCCTGACCACTATCGAAACCGGGCCGCCTGCTAGCCATTGGCACTATGGAATCATGGACTTTGTTCCGGGATTTCGAGGTAAGGATGGTCACATCGTAGGCTTGTCGGGCCTGACGCCTCGCGCCTCCTTTGGCGGCCCGCTGATCTCCAACAAATTGAATTTTTCCGAAAACTTCAGCTACGACCTGAAGAGGACTCCGGTCCGCGGGCTGGCGTGGCCAGATAACGAGATCAAGGTTCAGGGATGGGACAGCCTCACGACTTTCCAGGCCGTGCTGTCTCCGCAGCACCTCCTTGCCTTCAATGTGAACGCCTTTTCGAACCGGCAGCAATTTGCCAATATCAGTGCATTGGTACCGCAAACTGCCTCGTCCGATGACGGACAGCGCGGCGTGTCCGTCGGGGGCACGGATGTCTATCAGTTCGCCAGCGGTGCGCTACTCAGCACCGTGTTCCGGTACACGTTCTTTGACAGCAACGCTCACGGGCAGGGCCCGGAGGACATGGAAATCAGCCCCGAGGGTTGGGGCGGCAACTTCTTTGATGCCTGGACGAGATCAGCTCGCCAAGTTGAACTGCTGCCCATCTATCAGTTTCCGCTCAAGGAGTGGCTCGGTCGACAGCGCCTGAGCGTCGGCGTCGATTTCAACCATCGTTCTTACAGCGGCACGGACCAGTCACATCCTGTCCAGCTAATCCGCGAGGATGGGTCACTGGCTGAGCGGATCGACTTTCAGGCGGGCGGCCATCTCAGCGCTCAGGATACGGAAGTGGCGGGGTTCGTACAAGACGACTGGAAAGTGAACGACCACCTGGGGCTGAACCTCGGCGGACGATTCTCAACCCAGTCGAGCGGACGCTCGGCGGCGTTTTCGCCTCGAGTAGGCTTTGTCTACGCACCGGGAGAGGATCGCAGAACAGTGATCCGGGGTGGAGCCGGCCTCTTCTACGACCGGGTTCCCCTGATGGCTCAGGATTTTCTCGACAACCCGACGCGTCTCGTCAGCTTCTACGGCCCGGCGGGAGCGTTGCTCGGCCCGCCCATCCCCTATCAGAACACGTACTTGACGGCAGTACCCGGCCAGGGGCTCGTCCCGACGATGCAGAATCCCAACTCGAGTCCGCGGAATTTTACGGCGAATTTGGAGATTGAACGCGAACTTCGACGAAACGTGGTCGCCCGATTCAAATATCTCTACAGCGAAACCCAGGACCTTTACGCTGTGAACCCTCTGACGGCAGCCGCCGGGGGGCCCGCGTGGTTGGGATTGGCCGCGAACGGCGAATCGAACTACCACCAGTTCGAGGCCTCGGTGCACTACCAGGCCGGTGAACGGAGCGAGCTGAACGCCTCCTACGTGCACAGCCAGGCGCGCGGGGACTTGAACACTCTTGCGGATATTTACGTGCCGTTCGAGGATCCGGTGATTCGCCCGAATGTCAGCAGCAATCTGGCTTCGGATGTGCCCAACCGGCTCGTGAGCTGGGGTTCCTTTGGCCTGCCTTGGAACCTTACCCTGAGCCCCGTCGTCGACGTACGCACGGGGCTGCCCTATTCGAATGTCGATACGTTGCAGAACTACGTAGGCGGAGCTAACACACAACGCTTGCCTGCTTTCTTCTCCCTCGACGTGAAGATATACCGGGAGTTCAAACTGAATCTGCCCGGGCTCAGGAACCGCAAGCTGCGGCTTGGCCTATACACGCTTAATCTTACGAATCACCCGAACTGGCTTGGCGTATATAACAATGTTACTTCTCCTTACTTTGGGCATTTCGTAGGTTTTCAACACCGCGTCAATGGATTCGTAATCGACATCGTGAAGTAAGTTGGAGATTGATGCTCTTCACAGAAAGCTGGGGAACGTTGATGAGACTCGACCCAAAACTCGCAATGCTTAGCGGGACGATGACGTTGGCTGTCATCCTGACGGCCAGTGGGACCTTGGCCGCCGACGCTCCGGTAGGCGGCACACTGTTATCGCCGATCGAGCCCCTTAGTCCCGCTTACCGAAGCATGACGGGCGACGAGCTGTTTGCCAAGCTGGCGGAGCGCAACCGGGCGAGAGACTCACAGCTCCGGCAGTATTCAGCCCTGAGGACCTACCGGGTGAGTAACGACAAGGGCAAGCTCTATGCCCAAGAGGTTGTTCGCGTGGACTATCAGGCGCCCGACCACAAAGGCTTTCGCACTATTTCCGAAGAAGGGTCGGGGATGGTCCGGGATATGGTTCTGAAGCGCCTGATCGAGAGTGAATCCGAGACTTCGTCGGGACGCGCGCACCACGACAGCGCCATCAAGCCCGCCAACTATGAGTTCAACCTGGTGGGCGAGCAGGAAGTCGGGCCCTATCACTGCCTGGTTGCCGAAGCTATCCCCAAGCGCAGAGACAAGTATCTGTTCGAGGGCAAGGTATGGATCGATGCTCAGGACTACGCCATCGTGAGGATCGAGGGCCAGCCGGCCAAGTCGCTCTCCTTCTGGATCACTCGGGCTGATTTCGTGCGCCAGTATCAGAGGATCGGAGAGTTCTGGCTTCCGGCTGAGGACAACACCGAAGTCCACATACGTCTTTACGGAAAGAAGATCCTTACCATCGATCATCGAGACTACGCGGTCAACTGCTCTAGCGGCGCGGCTACGGAGAGCCGCGCTGACAACGAGTCAAACGTAACGCAGCTATCTGGCAGAGGAGCAGGTGAATCTTGCGTGAACAGTGCTAGCAAAGAGGGGAAGGCCGACAGTGAATAAGAGGCTCCAAATCGCAACCCTTATTCTCATCGCAGCGCTTGGGTTCGTGCTGCGCCTTCGGGGACTGAGCCGAGTCGGGTTCAATGAAGATGAAGTCCAGAAGGTCAACGCCGCCCGTCACTACCTTCATGAAGATTTCTCGGTCAACCTCGAACATCCGATGCTGATGAAGTCCATGATCACAGTTTCGGTAGCGGCTACTGATTTCTGGAACTGGAGAGTGGGACCGTCGCGTCAGGTCGCGGAAGAAGTCGCCGTCCGCCTGCCCAACGTTATCTTTGGCGCCCTGACGGCGGTGGTGCTCTTCCTGGTAGCGCAAGAGTTCTTCAGTGTCGAAATCGGACTACTGACGGCCTTCCTGTGGTCCGTCGGCACCATCGCGATCACGGACAACCGCCTGGCGAAGGAAGATACGCTGCTGGTGTTTTTCACCTGGCTGGGCTACTACTTCTATCGGCGAGCCAAGAAGGTTGCCGCCCAAAATCCACAACGGGCCGAAAAGCACTACCTCGCCAGCGGTGCGAGTTTCGGCCTGATGCTGGCCGCCAAATACTTTCCGCACTACCTGGGCTTGAACTTTCTCTACTACTACCTCTGCGGCGACAAGCAGGTGTACCCGCCTCGAAGAAAGCGGGACACCATCCTCTTGCTGGGCGCCTGTGCGTTGTTTTTCGTCTTGTTCAACCCATTGGTCCTTGTGCCGAGCACGCTCAAGTACATCCTGCATTACGCCGGCGAAGGCACGATGACGCACCACGGCTACCTCATGATGGGCCACTTCTACTACAACGACCCCGCCCATTTGCGGGGCGGAATGCCCATCTACTTTTATCCCCTGCTTCTCGCCGTCAAAACGCCGCTTCCGGTTCTCGGCGCGTTCCTGGTGGGTTTAATCGAGGTCTGGAGACGCCGTCGTGAACCGGGCTCCTCCTTTGTGCTCTTCATGTTCCTGTTCTGGATCATTCCGTTCTCACTCTTGAGCGCCAAATGGCTCCGATACATGCTCTCCTGGATGCCCGTCGTGTACATGATCGCCGCCGTAGGTCTGGTGAGAGTCTTCGAATGGTCATCCGCCTTGATGACAGCGCCGAGGCGCCGCCGGCTCGCTCCGGCCCTAGCTGGAGTCCTGGCGGCCCTATTCCTGCTGGAACCAGCCTGGGTGAGCGCCAAGAGCGCCCCCTATTACAGTCTCTACCTGAATCCCCTCGGCCTCGGCCGCACGGGCTACTATTTCCCCCACGATGAAGTGAACGATGTGGGACTGCGCGAGGCCATCCGACAGATTTGTGAGGACGCACCAAAAGGAGCGGTGGTAGGCGGTGAGACGCAACCGGTCTTTGACTATTACTTCCATCAGTTCGGCCGTGATGACCTGCACTATTTCGACCTCTCTGATCGGGCGGCGAGGACCGTAGCTCCCCCCTCTGCTTACGTCGTGGTCCAGGACGGCCGGAAGTATTTCGAGAACGTGTCCTTTGTCGAGAAGGTCGAGTCTTATCAAGTGCCGATTCAGACGGTTGAGATCAGCGGGGCGGCGGCAGTCCGCGTTTACCGCGACGAGCAGTTTGCGGAGCTCGGGAGGGGCCGGTGAGGAAGACCCTTCGTTACCTCCGGCCAGTAGCCTTGCTCGCGAGCCTGGCGCTGTTTGTTTACGCCCTTCGATGGGCGGGCATCCGGACCATTCTCGATAGCGCTCGGGCGCTCGGGGTGGGCTTCGTCTGGCTGATCCTTCTGTCCGGGCTCCGGCACGCCTTGAGGACCGCCGCCTGGCACGCCTCCATCGAGCCGGACACTCCTCGGCCGGGACTGCTCAGCCTCTTTGCCCTGCGCCTGGCAGGGGAGGGGCTGAACGTCGCCACTCCGGCAGGTCCGCTGCTGGGCGAGAGCGTGAAGGTCTGGGCGGCTTCCAAGCAGATGCCGGAATCTTCCAGCGCGTCGTCAGTGGCCATTGAAAACATCGTCTACGGACTCGGAGCCGGGCTCTTTATGCTCGCCGGCTCTGTTCTGCTCCTCGCCACGTCACCGCACGCCCGTCTGGGAAGCTGGATGGTCGTCACTTGCCTGTTGGCTTCTCTTCTGGTTCCGTACGCCCTGGTTCGCCGAAGTAGCCCGATGATAGCGCGCCTCCTGGAGAGGTTGCCGGCGTCCTCGCGCGCCAAGCGCTTTATCGGCCCTTACGAAACCCGCATCAAGGCCGTCGAAACTGAAATCCTCGAGTTTTTCAGGGCTCGCCGGCTTGCCTTTATCGGCATCCTTGGTCTCGAGTTCCTAACCAACTTCACGGGCGTGGCGGAAGCTTACTTGATTCTCAAAGTCACTGCGTTTCACGCGTCATTAGTGAACGCTTACTTCGTTGAGGTCATGAACCGGGCGGTCCAACTTTTCTTCGTCTTTGTGCCTTTTGGCTTAGGTGTGGATGAAGGGGCCGCCGCGGGGGTCCTGAAGGCCCTCGGTTACAGTGTCAGTCAAGGTGTATCGCTGGCCGTCCTTCGCCGGGCTCGTACGGTCTTTTGGGCCGCGATAGGACTGCTTTTGGCCGCGCGTTATTGCCTCGCAAGGCCCGTTGAAGAAGGGAGCTTGGCATGAGACAGCTCGTTGTGAATGCGGATGACTTCGGCCTCACGGCGGGAGTGACTCGCGGGATTCTGGACGCTCACCGGGAGGGGATCGTCACGAGTACGACCCTGATGGCGAACGGCGCTGCTTTCGATATGGCAGTTGCCGCCGGCCGTCAGGCGTCAACGCTCGGTGTGGGAGTTCACTTGAACCTCAGCGAGGGCGTCCCCGTCTCGCCGCCGTTCAAGATCCCGACTCTGGTTGAGCATCGGGGGCGCCTGTACTTGACGCCGGGCCGTTTGCTTGAGCGTATCTTGGCGCGCCAGGTCAATCTTGGCGAAGTGGAAACCGAACTCCGGGCACAGATTTCCAGAATTGTGCAGAGCGGAATGTCTCCGACCCACCTCGACGGGCACAAACACGTGCACGTTCTGCCCGGGGTCGCCGATATCGTCATCCGGTTGGCGCGAGAGTTTTCCATCCCCAGCGTGCGCTGCCCGGTGGAGGATCCTCCAAGATTCCTGAACACGGTCGGCGCCAAGCGGAGTAGCCACGCAAGAATCCTCAAACAGTACCTCGTGGGGCGTGGAGTCTCCACTTTTGCGCGTCGCTTGCGGCGGAAACTGGACGAGGTTGGACTGCACTACCCTGCGCATTTCTACGGACTCAGCCAGACCGGCTTCCTCAATACCCGACGGATTGAGGGGGTATTGGCCCGGCTACCGGAGGGCGCGAGCGAGTTGATGTGTCATCCGGGATACCCCGACAGAGAGCTGGCGAACACCGGCACTCGGCTGCTGGTGCAGCGAGAAGTGGAGATCTTCGCGTTGTGCTCCCCGATGATCCAAAGGCTCGTAGCAGGTTCAGGAATTCGATTAGTGAATTATGAGGCGTTGGTGGGGCGGTCGCATTCCGACGCCATCGCTGCTTGACGTATGGAACGGTGTTGGTGAGCCTGCCCAAGCCGGCGCAGGCCGACAGTTAATGGGAGGCCTAATCATGAACTCACAAGAGCATATCCAATTCTCGATCGTCGTGCCGCTTTACAACGAAGCCGCCAGCCTCACGCCGCTTTATGTCCGGCTGACGCAGGTCATGGGCACGCTCGAAGGCCGCTACGAGATTATCTTCGTCGACGATGGCAGCCGCGATGGCACGCCCGCCCTTCTTAATGAGATTTATGAATCGGACTCGCGGGTGAAGGTCATCACCTTGCGCCGCAACTTCGGCCAGACGGCGGCGCTTAAGGCAGGCTTTGACGCTGCGCAGGGCGACATTGTCATCTCCATGGACGGCGACCTGCAGCACGAACCCGAACAGATCCCGGCTTTCGTTTCCAAGCTGGAGGAAGGGTACGACATCGTCAGCGGCTGGCGGGAGCAACGGCAGGACAATTGGTTCAGTCGCCGCTTGCCAAGCAAAATCGCTAACTGGGCCATGTCCAAGCTGGCGCGCGTACCGCTCCACGACTTTGGCACCACCTTCAAGGCTTACCGGCGGGAGACCATTCAGAGCATCCAGCTCTATGGCGACCTCCATCGCTTCATTCCCGCGTTGGCCGCCGGAATTGGCGCCCGCATCGCCGAGATTCCCATCAGCAACCCTGCTCGCGCGAATGGAAAATCGAATTACGGCATCTCGAGAACGTTCCGCGTCTTTCTCGACCTCCTGAGCACCAAGTTTCTGCTCGACTATTCCACTCGGCCCATGCACTTCCTGGGCTTTTTTGCGCTTCTCATGACGGGGGTGGGCGGTCTCATGGGATCCGTCGTCCTTCTCAAGAGTCTGCTCTTCCACCAGTCCGTCATGCTTCAAAATGGCCCGCTCTTGTTTGGCGCCACCCTGTTCACACTGGCAGGAATTCAGCTTCTGGGTCTGGGTCTGGTTTCGGAGATTTTGTCGCACACCTACTACGAATCGCAGAAGAAACCGATTTACACCACCCGCCAGATCCAAAGCCACGCGCCGGAGTTGACCTTCGTTGCCGGGCGTCCGTCTCACCCGTCACGCCCCGCTCGCCGGCCCATGCCTCGGCCGTCGTATCTCGTCAAAACTCCGAGGGTCGACGGTATTACGGCTTTGGACGGGACCCTGTAAAGTCTGCCGTGCGCCAGGGAAGGAAACAGGAAATGATCCTCCGCACACCGACGGATGAAGAAGAATCCACGGGCTCGCTGCACGCCACGCCGCCTGGTGGGCCGGAGCCCGGCTGTATGACAGATACGGATGCTCGAAGCGAGACCATCGTGGTGCGCGACGGGACTCTCCTGCTGCGCTCCAAGAGGGTTGAAGACGAGCTCCGTGACCGTTTGCGGATCGTCGAGCTGAGCCAACAAGCGTTGCGCAGGGCCATGGCTGTCACTGAGAAGATCACTCGCGATGCCTTCTGGCTCAGCCGTGCCGTGAAGATCGGACTGCTGGCCCTGGCTGTGGTGGTGGCTGCAATGGGCGTCATTTACTACCGATTTTCCCGGCGCACCTCAGGCGACATTCAGCGCAACTACGCGGTCCTGGCGGCCTTAAACCGCAGTCTCGCCAATCAGCAGGATTTGATCGAGCGTGCGCGTGAGCTCGGCGAACAGATGAGGGCCTCCAGCACTTCGACCGCCGCGCAGAGGCAGGATCTCGCGCAACATTCCCGGCAACTGCTCGTGCGGTTGACCCAGGCTCAAGCCGACTCCGGCGGCGACCTGCGCAGTGAACTCGCGCGCACCGAAGCGCGCCTCCAAAAGCTGGAAGACGAGTCTTCGCTGGCCGAGTACATTATCAAAGACTACGCAGCCAGTGTGTGCCTGATCTATGTCTCCGTCGCTTTTCACGACGCCGCCACGGGGCGGCCTCTGCGCTATCTCACGACCCCTGACGGCGATCCGGTTCAAGATATGGCCGGGCATCCCCGGCTGACGCTGGAAGGCGCGGGACCCGAATTCCATCTGGATGCGCTGGGCACAGGGTTCCTGGCTGGCAAAGACGGCCGCATCCTGACCAATCGCCACGTGGTCCAGCCGTGGTGGCACAACGACGATCTCAGTGATCTCACGGAACAAGGCTTGCGACCGGCAGTCGTTGAAATAAGGGCCTACTTCCCCGGAGCGCCGCGGGCATATCCACTCAGCATCGTACACCTTCTTGCCCAGGCCGATCTCGCGGTGGTGCGCGGCCAGGTTGACACCTTATACCGGAAGGTTCTAGCACTGGACGGCAGCCCGCAAGGATCAGTTCGAGGCGAGTCTATCGTGCTCATGGGCTATGCCACGGGCCTCGACGCGGTCTTGGCGCGCGTGGATGATTCCGTGCTTCAGAACATCGTCACTGAGAGTCAGGGAGACGCTCGACAAATTCTCGACCGCTTGGCAGAGAAGAACCTGATCCGCCCCCTGATCACTCAGGGACATCTGGGCGACGTGCTTCCCGACCAGATCGTCTATGACGCCCAGACCGCCGCCGGTGGATCGGGGGGCCCGGTGTTCAATCCCGAAGGCAAAGTCATCGGTGTGAACCACGCGGTCATCGAGGGCTTCGGGGGATCGAATTTCGGCGTTCCCGCGCGGTTCGCCGTGCCCTTGCTGGCACGCCAGCCGTAGGAATGCGCTGTGGAAATGCGAGCCTTTCAGCCATTGATGACGGGGGCGCACGCGACGATGAGGAACCTCAGGCCAACCAGGCTGGCGGACAGGTTGCCGGCGCTGCTCGTCTATGACGTGGAGCAACCCCTCCGGGCCGTGGAGCAGACATTGCTTGAGCAGCGGATGAGCACACTGCGGGTTCGCACTTGCTCCGAGGCCATGGCCGTGCTTCGAGATTCACACCCGCCGGCGCTAGTGTTGACTGATACCTCTCTGCCCGATGGCGGTTGGGCGGACGTGCTCAGGGTTGCCGGCTCTTATCCACCGTGCCCTCCGGTAATCGTGGTATCCCGCCTCGTCGACATCAGACTCTATCTCGATGTCATGGAAAGCGGAGCCTACGACGTCGTGGTGCCGCCGCTGGCCGCGGCTGACTTGGCTTACATTGTCCGCGGTGCACTCCTGAAGAGGTCGCTTGTCAGCCCTGGCAAGCTACAAAAAGACTTGGCGCCATCATCCTTGAGACGATCGGCCGCCCGCGCTGGGGCGAATCGATGACCACGCGGATTCATAGCCGGGCTTTTTCGGAGCGTCGTGTCCGAAGTCGCTGCGCAAGCCCGCGGGTGCCACTTAACCGCTCTGTAGGAACACGGGTATCACTGAGTCGAAGCAGCATGACAAAATTACTATTAAATTAACGACTGAAAGAGGCGAAATTACCAACCGTTAGATCTATGAAAACAAAGGACCGGCTCTCGAGAAGCCATCATGTCTATGAAAATAAATAGGTTATTTTTCTGAAGCCATCAGGTTGTTGATAAATAAGGCTGTTAGCGTCTATGGTGAGCTGACTTTCTTGCCACAGATGATATGACGTCAACCTCCTGGAAAGTTTGAGGCGTATGTCCGTTTCAGTGCGTCGCAATTCTCAGGGCAGATTCAATCGGACTTTTATGCAGACCGTCATGAGCGAGACCGCACCGAGTTCCGTGATTCTTCGGGCCAGCGCTCGGAGTGACGGAGGGCCCGATTTACGCAGTAATTTCGGACGCTCCATGTGTGGCCTGATTCTGCTTGCCATCATCGGGCCGTGCTTGACCGTCGCGCGCGCCCAGCAGCAGGTGGAACTTAACCGCAGCGGAGATCGAATCGACGTCATGATTGGCGGGCGGCCGTTCACGGTCTTCTATTTTGATCCCGCGGTCGCGAAGCCCTATCTCTCACCTTTGCGTAGCGCCCAAGGGACTATCGTTACTCGCAGCTTCCCTATGGACCCGAGCATCCCCGGCGAGGACCACGATGAGCCTCACCAGCGCGCTATGTATTTCGCTCACGGCGACATCAACGGCTACGACTTCTGGGGCGAGGCAGCGTTTCCCCGATGGAGCGATCACTCGCAGGCTACCTTCGGGCGCACTGTATTCCGGAAGCTTGACGAGATGCGCGGTGGGCCTGACTCCGGCATCCTGGAGGCTGAATTTGATCTTCTAACGAACGATGGTCAGGCGATCGCCGCGGAGACCCAGGCCTACACTTTCAGTGGCGACGATCAGGCGAGGATCATCGATTGCGAGTTTACCATCAGCGCCAACCATGGTCCGGTGAAGTTCGGCGACACCAAGGAAGGCACGTTTGCGATTCGCCTGGTAAAGGCATTGGATTCGCCTCCGGGCCGCATGGTGAATTCTGACGGCGCGATGGGCGAGAAGGCGATCTGGGGCAAGCGTGCGGATTGGGTGGACTATGACGGGAATGTTGAGGGTGAAGAGGTGGGCGTCGCGGTTTTCGACTCGCCCACGAACCTGCGCCACCCGACTTACTGGCACGCGCGTCACTACGGCCTCTTGGCCGCGAATCCTTTCGGCGTGAAGGAGTTCACTCACGACCGGCGCCAGGACGGCAGCTACGTGCTGGCCGCGGGCGGATCTCTAACGCTCCGTTACCGTGTCTTCATCCATCACGGTGATTTTCAGCAGGCAGACGTGGCGAATGCTTACCGCCAGTACGCAGCAGTGAAGTGAGGGACTATGGCCATGGAATCCAATCTTACTCGTCGCGACTTTCTGAAGACCACGGCGAAAACCACAGCGGGTCTGGGCACGCTTAGCGGAATCGCGTTCGTGACTCGTTCGGACCGGATCTTTGGCGCCAACGATCGCGTGAGGGTTGCGGTGTGCGGCCTTCACGGGCGCGGGAAAGACCATCTCGATGCTTTCTCACACGTCTCCGGCGTGGAAATCGCGGCGCTTTGCGATGTGGACGAAAACGTTTTGCGAAAACGTCAGGGAGAGGTCGGCGGCAATCCGCAGAGTTACATCGACGTCCGCAAACTGCTGGAGGACAAATCGATCGATGCCATCTCGATCGCTACACCGAACCATTGGCACTCTCTCATGGCGATTTGGGCTTGCCAGGCCGGCAAGGACGTGTATGTCGAAAAGCCCTGCTCACATAATTTCTGGGAGGGAAGCCAGCTCGTGCGCGCTGCGCAAAAGTACCAGCGGATCGTCCAGCACGGCACCCAGATTCGGTCGGCGCCTGCCATTCAGGAAGCTGTCAAAGGGCTGCACGAGGGCGCCATTGGCGACGTCTACCTGGCCCGCGGGCTGTGCTTCAAGTGGCGCGACACAATTGGACATGCGCCGGAGGAACCAGTTCCAGCAGGCGTGCACTACGATCTTTGGACCGGGCCCGCACCTTTGAAGCCGTTCACGCCTAATCGCTTTCATTACAACTGGCATTGGATTTGGGATACGGGCAACGGCGATTTGGGCAATCAGGGCATCCATCAGGTGGATGTGGCCCGCTGGGGACTTGGCGTAAAATTTCCGAATCGCATCTCGGCTGTGGGTGGCCACTTCATGTTCGACGACGATCAGCAGACACCGAATACGCTCAATTGCGCTTTTGAATTCGATCTGCCGGATGGCAAACGAAAGATGATGGAGTTCGAGGTGCGGCACTGGATCACCAACAACGAGGCGGGCATCGGACGCGGAGACCTGGTGGCCGGCAAACATCGCTTTTTCGGCCACCACAACACGATCGGCAACATCTTCTATGGTTCGAATGGATACCTCGCCACCGGAGATGAAGACGCCTCGGGCTATGAGACCTGGCTTGGCCGCGACGAAAAGTCCGGACCCCACGGCCATGGCGGCGGGGACCACTTCGCGAACTTCATAGACTGTGTGCGCAACCGAAGAACGGAGGACTTGAACGCGCCCATTGAAGAGGGACATATCTCGGCCTCACTGGTTCACTTGGCGAACGCGTCGTACCGCTTAGGTCGGGCGCTCCGATTCGATCCCGAGACGCAGTGCGTTGTCGGCGACGAGGAAGCCAACCGTCTGCTGCGCGATGGCGACCGCGGGTATCGGGCGCCGTTTGTAGTGCCCGAAAACGTCTAATCTTGGTCTACAGGGTTGTGACGATCCTCAGGAACGTCGAGGCGTGGCTGTCAACGCGGACGACGAATGCTGGAATCCGCCGAGCGGCCGGGATTGACCAAAGTAACGATGCTGGCCGGTCCGTCCATCCGCACCTTGCCTTGAGGCAGGACGTTCTATTTGGCGAAGGCTGGACCCCGCGGATTAGCTTCGGTCGGTAACACTCCGCTGAGGGTCTGCCGCCTTCACTCCTGCACTTTTGATTATGCGTGCTTCCGCGTCTTAAGGTGAGCGGAGAGAGAAATGGAATCAAGGTGGGCCGTCGCTTTGCAATTGCATTAACCGCGTTAAGCTCTGTTACAGCCCTCGCAACGGTCCCACTTTGCGCACAAGGCGAGCTTGGGCCAGCGGCTCACAGCGGTCCTGTCAAGATAGCTGCTGCAAAGGACGCATTTGATCTGACCAGCCCGTGTGATGGTCAGCGAGGGACACCCGGCGCGCCGACGACTTTGGGTGAAGCCCCGGAATTCGACTCCCCCATGGGCCCGGGAGGCATATCCAGGAGGGAGGTGCATTCGGCGGGCGCTACCCTTCAGGCTCAGCGACAGACTGCAACGCGAGCGGCGATTGGAAGTGAGGTCGGTGAGGCGCCGTTTGCGCAATCGGCTCGGCTGGGTTCCTGCTTGCAATCCCAAGCCGCGGAAGGATCAGGCAGCATCCTCGGCACCGTCCTGGACATGGACGGAGCGGGTGTTCCCGCCGCGCAGACCACACTCACCAATATCAGCACACTGCAACGCTACACCCTGGTATCAGCGGAAAATGGCGAATTCGCGTTCAGCAACCTTCCTCCTGGAACCTATTTCATTACTGTCAACGCGGACCACTTCGAGCCTTATACGTCTGCGGAGCTCACAATATCAACCGGACAGGTCTATGAACTACCCAACATTCAACTGTCGATCGCCACACAAAGGCAGATGGTCGTGGTCCGTCCCACCGAGGTGATCGCCCAAATGCAGATGAAAGCGCAAGAGAAGCAGCGTCTGGTAGGAGTCCTGCCCAATTTCTATACGAGTTACGTCTGGAATGCAGCGCCGCTGAACACAAAGCAGAAATTCTCGCTCAAAACGCGCGATATCTTCGATCCCGGCTATCTACTCGGCGTTGCCGCGGCTGCTGGCATCCAGCAGGCGAACAATAGCTTTGCCGGATACGGACAGGGTGCCGCAGGCTACGGAAAGCGCTTCGCGGCTGGGTTTGCCGATCGCTTTACCAGCGGCTTTCTAAGCCAAGCTGTTTTCCCTTCGATCCTCCATCAAGACCCGCGTTATTTCTACCAGGGGTCGGGCTCCGTCAAATCCCGCCTCATGCACGCTTTGAGCTGGCCTGTGATCGCGCGCAGCGACAGCGGACATTCCATGCCCAATTATTCATATCTGCTTGGCGACCTGACTGCGGGCACGCTATCAAATTTGTACTATCCCCCCGCGAATAGGGGGGCAGGCCTGGTCTTCACCAACTTCGCGATCGGGATTGTTGGGCAGGCAGCTGACGGGGTCTTTCGTGAGTTCGTCGCGAAACATCTGACGAGAAACGTCGCTAGCAACGGAAAACCCTGAACGGGTGAAGCACATTATCCCCAGAGGTCCGCCCGGTGCCGTGCTGGCGTTCGGGCTGCTCGCAGTTCAGCCATGGTCTTAAATCGAATGCTCCGGTTTAACAGTCCGGCACAGCAGTCTCTGCGGAGGCGCTGCTGCGTATATATTCCAGAAGAAAGCGCTGCCGAGAACGAACAAGAATGGCGGCGTGGGCGACTACACTTCTGTTTGCTCGAGGCCGTGCCCCCGGAAGCTTCTCCTCAACCTCCTTTGGCGCACACGCATGACGCGGCCCCGTCCAATCGGAGTAATGCACCTCTGGAAGTCCACGATCCGCGCACAAGTCCGCCGAGGGTCAGCTTGCGTTATGCCGCCCAGTCGACACGTTGGCTAGGAACGCGGGCACGCTGGCGACTGCCAAGAAGCTCGTGAGCCAAGACGGTTTCGAGCTTCAGTCGCCGCCGATGTCCTTGGCCATCTTCTGCTCACCGGCTTGCTTTGCCTCTGTCTTTCGGCCAAGCGCCTGACGCGTCGAGGATTGCCCGGGTGGCGCCGCTCCTCACTGACACTTCTTGGCCAACTGCCTCGCGCGTGTCCTCGAGCATCGCAGCCACTGTGTTCCGCGGTAGATGTTCCGCCAGCGGTTGCATGAGCCAACGGAAGCCCCAAGGAATGCCGCGGCTCAGCGCAATCATTTCGATTTCGACATAAGTTCCACCGTCTCGCTGTTCAAGGCGGGTTACGGTAAACGTCCGCCAGACGTAACCTGGTCCGTGATCCTCCGGGAGAGCATGCTCGTTTGATTTGCCGTAGTCAGCGATTTCGTGCACGCACAAGGAAGCACTCAGGCTGTAGGCTCTGTCGGCATTCACCCTGATAGTTTGGATTTCATCGTCAGCCTCGACGGCGGCGGTTACGGAATATGCCTTTTGAACCATCAGAAGCCTGACTGATTCCCGATTCGGCGCTCCCTCGATCAGCCTGGAATCCACCACCAGAGGCCTATAGAAATCTTTGTAGCGCTCGTATTCATTCAGCACGCTCATCACGTCATCGAGCTTGGCGTTCGGCACAAACACTGCGCCTATCCAGTGGTGGATGAGTCCATGCGCCACTGCATGTGGACTCTCACCCCCCTCAGGCTCTGCCACGACCTCGCCCACCCGTACTCGCTCTCTTAGCTCCGGGGTCTCATCGAGCCACAGGAAAGGAGCTCGTCCGGTGACGCGCTGCTCTGTCCGCGCCTGCGCTTGGCGAACATAGGCATCCCATGCCTGGATGGTCTCCGGCCTGAGTTCTGTCGCCTTCATGACCGGGGCAGCTAACAGGAACAGTAGGATTGCGATCTTCAGTGGGGACTTCGGCTCGAGACCCTCGGGACTATGGAATAGAGGGCTTTGCCTGCCAGCCGTCGACGTTGTGCGCGCAACAGCGCCACCCGGCCAACGGATCGCCACATTGAGGAAAGTCGATTTCGTCGTCTTACCCGTGATCGCTGTACTCACTTGCAAGAGCTCCATTCTCTGGCCCGCCTTTTCGCCGGTCTTGATCCGAGCTTGTCGTCCTTTTGCTTTAGGCAGAGGCGGGCAATACTGACCGTGCTGCCTACGCCCGAGAATGGGCAAGTAGGTATCCATCTTGACGTTGCTGGGCAATTGATTTTGTGGCGGGAGCGAGGCAGGACCCTCAGTGGGAGTTCGCACACATTTCACGTGAGTTAGCACACAGGCTATGGCACGCCTGAACTCTCATGACAGTGCATTCTTGCGACGCCTTGGTAGATAGTGCCCGAATACCAACGCCGGCGTTTCGGCAGTTGCCCATAGATTGGCATCACACGATACCGGCCCTAGAGCTTGTGTGAAAACTCGTGGATTCCCGCTTTCGCGGGAATGACTGCGTTCGAGTAGAGTCCCTAAGTCCAACGAGGTCACCCTTGCGGAAGCGGGTGTCCATGCTGGGGGGAGTTGTTCCGACGCGCGGGCTTCAGTGTGACCAACGTAACCGTGCTCAGGCAGGGGGTTCGTGCGCTGCTGGGCGCAATCTTCGGCGGCGGCAAAGGGGCGGGCATCGGATTGGTGGTGGGGGGGTAGGGGGCCTGGGAGGGGGCCTGGGAACTACGGCTTTCAAGGGGTGCCAGAAAATCACCCTGAACAGCGGGCTGGAGATGCTGATTCGCGCGACAGCTCGCTGAGAGGGAAGCCGGAGGGACGGCGACGGGCTCGCGAAATAGAGTGACGTAACCCCCTCATCCGATTGTGCGAGATTCAACAGGAGAAGACACCGCATTCCGAACTGGGGCCTCATGCCGGCGGCGGGCTCGCTCATCTGGGCATGGCTTGTGCTTACGCACTGCAAGCCGGCCTTCCCCCTGCGCCGGGTTTTCGGCCAGTCATAGGCAACGGACCTAAGCGGAACGCAAAAAGGTGCCGGCCTAACGGCTGGCGCAACGAATACGGGGGCTGAGGAATTCAGGGCCAAGGCGCGCGTCGCTTATCAGGACTTCTTCGCCCCCCGGAAAAACGCAAACCCGGATGTTCCGAAAGCCAAGGCGGAGTACGCTAAGCTGCGATGGCTGCCGGTTGGCATTCTGAACAAGCGTCACAGGTGTGAAATGGCCCGAGAACGCCAAGTCCCCGAAAAACGCTCGATATGGCCAGCACACGAGCTAACACGCCAGGGACAATTGTTCCGAGAGTGCCTCGCCGCAGATTACCACCCCGAGGCTGAAGCTCTTGACCGAGATTTTCATTTCTCCGCGGGATACGGTGAATCCGCCTAGGTATTGTACGGTCGCCGACGATGCAGGAGTTGGGCCACTTGGGGGGTCGGGTTTCGAGAGACTAGGAAAGGAAGGTGCCCTGCCTGCCTTATCAAGACGAAGAGTGCTGAGGGCTGGTAATAGGAATCGGGAGGAAAATCTATGCTCAAACGCCCTTACTGGTGCGCGCTGCTTCTGCCACTGCTCTATTTGAGCGCGGGCCAGGCTCAGTAATACCCGGTCATGGACATGGTCGCCGACAAGCTCATCCAGAAGAATCAACAGTCCACGTGCGAGCAGTTGTGGCAGCACGCGCGGCCGTGAACTTTAGCCTAGCTCAATGGGGTAAGAAACACCCATCATCGGACCTGCCGGCGGGCCTGAAAATAGATATCGAGGACCAGTCCGAACTGATTCAATTGCTGATTCGGGCGCTTACCGGTGATGTTCTGATTGTCATAGTAGGGATCGAATTCGGCATGCTTGCCAGCCGGCAAGAGGCAGCCGGCGTAAAGCGCTGTAGTGCTGAATTTGTGGTACTGGCTCTGATAAAAAAACTCGCTGCTCACGTACGGCGTCGGATCGTCGTGCGCGTGGCAGCATAGATCGTGTTCGTCTGATGGGAGCACTCGTCGCTTGTCTGAAATCACAAACTGGCCGGTACCCGATGAGAACCATAATCGTCGCCGATCGGCCAATTCATGGTTATGGTGACACCTGTCACACCGATGCCCCGTAATAGCTGACATGCAGGAGCCCGAAGAAGATTGCTGCATCCTTGACCTTCTTGGACGAGGCAAATCCTGCCTGCCTCAGGAGCGTCAGAATCAGGCTGTCAAAGCTGTCCTTGAAGTGGGGACTCGAGAACACCAGGCGGTCCCACCAGCTGGCCGACCGCTCTTCCGGGCGTACGAAGTCGAGCAGATGAAAGGAGCCCCCTGAGGCCAGCACCCGCCGCACCTCCCGTGGCGTTTCCTCTTTCACGCGCTCCGGGAGGTGATGAAACATGAAGGACGAGAACACCCGATCGAAGGAGCCGTCAGGATACGGCAGTTCGTTTGCAAAACCCTGATCGAAGCGGACCGGCAGCGCTGCCCGGGCGGCCTTGCGCCTGGCCCGGGCAAGGGCCTTTGGATCCGGATCGATTCCAACGACCTCGGCAGCGAAATACAAACGTTTGATCAGGACCGCCAGAGTTCCTGTGCCACAGCCGGTATCGAGGACGCGATGGGTCGGCTGGAGGGCCGCTTGATCGAGAAGCGCTCTCTTGGCCCTTTCGGCGCCCATCAACTTCACCAGGGGATCGTAGAGCGGCAAGGCCCAATCATGGCCAGCCGCGGGAAGGTAAGTCCTTTCGGGGTGTGTCATGGTTTTTTGGATCCTTGAAGTGGATGACTAAGCACCCGCGGGTCACTTGGCCTCGCTTGCTTAAGGATAGGGGAGAACTCCACCAGCTTGCTGGGCCGGCAATTGTGATCGTCTGAATCTGTCCGCGGTGGCACGAAGGCGCGCTCACCTGGTTCAACCCTTCACGCTCATCTTCCCTGAGCCGCGTTGCCCGTTCAAGAACCTCTTGCCTCGTAAGAACTCCCGCTCCTCGAGCAGGTCGACCAGAACATTCTGGGCACGCCTGTTTGAGATCGAACGGTCCTCGAGCCTCACGGTCGTCCGCGGCTTTTTCTTACTCACTTGGCCTCCTCGCCTTGCGGAGATTCTCCTTCGCCCGATCATACACCTGACGGCTTACGATCCCCGGCGTACCTGCTTCGGGTCTTTGTCTTCCCGGAGTCCAATGAAGCGGGCGTGACGCAGGTGATTGTCAGGCGTCCATTCTAAGTATTCAACTTGCCCGACCAGCACCGGCTTGACCCACAATGCCGGATGCCGGAATATGCCGCACAGAGCGTTGAGAAGGTCTCAGTCACGGCGTTCAGTGTTGTGTGGATCGGCATAGTCCGTCCGAGTTCTCCGGTTCAGACGATTACCAATCCGATGGATGTGCTGACCATTTCGTTCGTAGAGTCGGAATTAGATCTTAGCGTGAGCTTTCGGCGGCTGTGCCTGAATCAATGGCAGTGCAGATCGGGCCTCAGTGCGCCGCATCCTGAGAGTAAAGTCATGAGAAGACCGGAGCGAGATCCAGCGCGGGAAGATCGCATCCACAACGAAGCGATCGTCGACGTCCGTCCGGAAGAGCAGGCCATGAGCTGGTACTACTACCTGGAGGTAAGATCAGCTTCCCATTCCGGGCGAAGTGTCTCGCCGCGAATGCAGTCTCGCCGCGCCGAAAGAGGGAAGCCGTCGAGGTCCTACAGATGGCCGTGGAGGATCAGTGCGAGCACGACATGCTTGTGCAGATCCGTTGGCAAGGCCGCAAGATGGCAGTCCCTCTCTCGCAACTGAGCGCCATCGATCCAGACGAATCAACGGCGAGGCCATCGGCGACTGGAGTTATTGGGTCGCTCGGAGCTACTGCCTCTAATTTACGCACGGCTGCCGAAAGCTCACCATTTTCAATGAACCCTCCCAATTCCTGTTGACATCCGACCCAAGATAGTGCCAAACTTAGGTCGGATGCCGTCCCAAGACAATCCCGACGATCGCATCGCCCTCTTGCAGGGCACGCTCGACTTGCTCATTCTCAAAACCCTCGTGCTCGGCCCGTGTCACGGGCAAGGCATAGCGCGTTCGATACAACGTCAGTCGGAAGAGGTCTTTTTCGTTGATCATGGTTCGCTCTATCTTGCTCTCCAGCGCCTTGAAGACAAGAAGTGGATCAGCGCCAAGTGGGGCGTTAGCGAGAACAACCGTAAGGCGCGCTTCTATTCGCTGACTGCTAAGGGACGCCAGCAGCTCGTAGAAAAGACCAGCGAATGGCAGCGGCTGACGAGAGCGATGGGATTGATTCTGGATGGTCGGCCGAGCAGCGAGGAGGTCTAGCCATGTTCAGACGCAGAAGAAGCTCGGACGATTTTGCCGAGGAGATCAAATCGCATTTCGAGCTCGAAGCCGATGAGTTACAGAGCGAAGGCTTGAGCGAAGAAGAGGCGCGTCGCAGGGCAAGAGTCGAGTTCGGCAACGCGCAGACAGCACAGGAACGCTTCTATCTCAGCAGCCGCATCGTATGGTTCGATAATCTGCTCCACGATATTAAATTCGCGATTCGTCAACTGATAAAAAATCCGAGCTTTACCTTCGTTGCAATCGTCATCCTTGCGCTGGGCATCGCTGCCAACAGCACGATCTTCAGTTGGATCAACTCGACTCTACTCGATCCCATTCCCGGAATTGAGCACACGAGCGACATGATCACGATCATGCGGGGCGAAAGAAGCGAGCATCCAACGCCTCCATTTTCGTACCTGGACTTCGCGGACCTTCGCGACAGCACGCGGAGCTTCACCGGGTTGCTCGCTTATCACGACGACTACATGACGATCACCGGATCGGACAAGCCGGAGCGCCTTTATGGAGCACTGGTGTCGTCGAATTACTTTGAGGTACTCGGCGTGCGCCCGATCCTGGGCCGATCGCTGGAATCGACTGCGCCGAATGAGCGGCTGGGTGTAGCGGAAGCGGTGCTCGGGTACGGCTTATGGCAGAAGCGTTTTGGCGCGGATCCTTCGATCATTGGAAAGACCATTCAGATCAATCTGCATCCTTACGAAATTGTTGGTGTCGCCCCCGAGGGTTTTCAAGGCTGCAAGAGCGGATTGCGGTCCGAGCTATGGATACCGGTTGGCATGGATTCGCAGGTTTGGGGCGAAGGGCGAAGAATCAAGGATCGCGGCACCTTCTGGCTCAACGTGCTCGGCAAACTCAAGCCGGGAGTCGATCATCGCCAGGCTGAAAACGAGCTGAATATCCTGATGCGGCACCTCGTGGAGCAGTTTCCGGATGCGCACCAGGGACCGAACATGATCTCCTCCGATCCGCTGTGGCGGTCGCCCTTTGGAGTGAACGTCTATCTTTCCGGAACGCTGCCCATTCTTTTTGCGCTGGCTTTGGTGCTCTTGCTGCTGGCCTGCGCGAACGTGGCGAATCTTCTGCTGGTGCGCTCGGTGGCGCGCCGGCGCGAACTGGCGATCCGCCTGTCGATGGGGGCCAGCCGCTGGAGGCTGGTGCTTCAATTGATGGTGGAAAATGGGATGATCGCGATGGCCGGAGGCGGGCTCGCGCTGTTGTTGACTACGTGGACGGCCCACGGAATGCCTGCGTTTCTGCCAACCACGAATCTTCCTCTCACCATGAATGGCAGCGTGGACCGAACGGTGCTGCTCGCGACCATCATGATTTCGCTTCTCACGGCTGCGGTGTCCGGCGTTTTGCCGGCGCTTCGCGCTTCCAGCCTTTCTCCGATGTCGGCCCTGAAGGACGAAGCACTCAGCACCTCGGGAGGGATCCACAAGTCGCGCCTCGCCGGAGGACTGGTCGTCGGACAGATTGCGCTATCGCTGCTGCTACTAGTCTGTGCCGGATTGTTCGTCCGCAGCCTCCAGAACGAACAGAACTCCAATCCGGGGTTCGATCCCAACCATGTGTTTCTGGCGTACGTTGATCTGCGGCCCACGGGCTATTCGAGAGCCCAAGGCATTGCGTTTGACAGACAAATGCTCACGCGCGTGAAATCGCTGCCGGGCGTACAGTCGGTCACTCTGGGAGATTTCTCGCCGCTGAGTTTCACCATCCATTCGAATATTTTCCAGCCGGAAGGCTATGTGCCCGGGAAGAACGAGTCCATGGAGGTCGACAGGGGTGAGGTGGGACCGGAGTACCTGCAAACGGTACGTACAGCGTTGCTCGAGGGACGGGACTTTACCGACAGTGACGATGACGGCGCGCGGCCGGTCTCGATTGTCAACAAGGCCTTGGCCGACCGCTATTGGCCGGGACAAGACGCGATCGGCAAGCGACTGCATATTGCCGGACGCTGGAGGACGGTGGTTGGTGTGGCCGCCAACGGCAAGTACCGGCGCCTGGTTTACGATCCTGCGCCGCTGGTGCTGATTCCGATATTGCAGAGCTATCAGACCTTCCAGGTTCTCTATGTGCGTGTCGCCGGTGATCCTCTGTCCTATGGTTCTTCGGTGGAACGAACAATTCACGGACTCAATTCTGATTTGCCGCTCTTCAGCGAGACCACGCTCGCCGCGAACATGCGGATCGGGAATGCCTTTGAGCGCATCGCAGCAGCCTTCGCCGGTTCATTCGGGCTGTTGGCTCTTATCCTCGCTGCCATCGGAGTTTATGGTGTGGTTGCCTATGCCACGAAGCAACGCACTCATGAAATCGGCATTCGCATGGCGCTCGGTGCAGGCAAGCGGGACATTTTTCGCCAAGTCTTGGGACGAGGCTTGCACTTCGCGGGCTTGGGGCTGGTTCTCGGTTTGATGATCTCATTTGCGCTTACCCGCTATCTACGTGGAATGCTCTACGGCGTGGGGACTGCGGATTGGCTGACATTCGTTATGGTTGCCATTCTTCTCTGCGTCGCTACACTGATTGCCTGTTTTGTTCCTGCCCGCCGCGCAGCGTCTACAGATCCCATGCAGGCCTTGCGGACAGAATGACCAAGGTAAACCGACATCGGACTCACGGCATGACACCGGAATGGCGCATCATCGCCAACTCACTCAATGAGAAATAAGTTCTGACGGCCCGAATAATAGGCATCTCGAATATATGGCAGTCAGGGCGGCCACGCGGCTTGATTCGCCGCTGAAGGGGTCCGAATCTGCCCGTCCTGGTACCGGCCAGGATATTCTCTCTGCAGCCACTCAAATAATGTCTTGGCTTCCAGACCAGGGTTCTCTTCGATTAGCTGAGCACCTGTTCTCAAACGGTGCTGAACGGGTCTTCACGAGTACGCCAGTGTCGCACGTTCGTCACCTCACTCGGCAAACTGGCAATCGTGTCGGTTTTTCTGCGGGTCATAGGTCATCCTCCTCGCCGGACTGGGCGAGGGCAGCACGACCCTAACACCTATGCCGGGCAGGTTTCACGCAGGCTTACCGAAAGGACACGTCGCTTACATCCGAAACCCGTAGTCGAAATGGCATTAATTTGATTATCCCCCGACGCCAATCTGACCTCGCCAGGTCGCTGATGTGACGGTATCGAAAGGTCCACACCCTTGTCGTTTACATCCGAAGTCAGCAGTCGATGATGTGGCTACGACCAGACTTAAGCACCGTTTAATGCGGGTGCCCTCCAGCGATCCTGAATGAGGAGAAAAACACATGATAGAAACATTCTTTGACCGTTCATTCGCAATCGATCGCCTACGGCAGGGTCCCTTGGCGGGTCACATCGATTTGCTTGCCAATCGGTTGTCAACCGAGGGTTATTCGAGGGTCCACAGCCGAATTCAGCTCGTGGACTTTACGGGCGAGCTGATGAGGTCGATTCAAGTATGAACAGCGGGTTGTAGGTCTGGTGGGTCGTTTTCCAATCCAGCTTTTCAGCCGAGACCGTCGGCTGGGCGGGCTCCGCTTAGTCCCGCCAGATGCTCAGCGCTCCTATCGACTTGCGATTGACGATTTCCCCTATTCGCTGTTTCCGCCGGCGGGGCGTGTCAAAGTTCATCAATCAAACTTGCGCTTGACAAGGAACGCGATTGCGGTCATTGTGTGGGTGTACTTAAGTTCTCCAGGCGATGGAGTTCGCTAATATCCGCCATCTGGCTGATAACTCCTACAACTTCCCGGCGAGGGTCGGAGGTTGCGGGTGTACGTATCAGCTCACCATCCTCTAGCTACACAAGACTGCTCACATAAGAACGCATCGCATTTCTGCCCAGGCAGGGCGAAGCGTAGGGTCAGCGATCGCTTTGACATTCGCAGGTTCTCTGCCGCGCGCATAGTGATGGCAAGATCCGAGTGGATCAGTTTCAATCAGAGGCAAGACAAGCCATTTTTCTAGCGGTGTTACATGGGCATTCGAATCGCATTCAATCTGCTGCAGGTTCTGGTGGTGATGACGTTCGCGCCGTTACTGGCGGGAACCACAAACCGCCTGAAGGAAATCGTGCAATCAAAGCGCGGGCCGAGCATTTTCCAACCCTATCGTGACATCTGGAAGCTTTTCCATAAAGACGAGGTCATTTCCGAGTACAGTTCGTGGATCTTCCGCTTCACTCCCTACATCGTTTTTGTGACTCCGATTTTTGTGACGCTGCTGATTCCCGTTTTGACCAGCTATCCGCTCTTTTTCGCCTTCATGGCCGACATGCTGGGAGGCGGGTTCGTTTTGGCGCTCGGCGGATTTTTCGCCACGCTCGCGGCCGTCGATACCGCCAACCCCTATGGTGCCATGGGAGCCAGCCGCACCCGAATGGTGGGGTTTCTAGCAGAGCCGGTATTTATGATCGTGTTCTTCACGGTCTCCTTCGTGGCCGGGTCGACGATACCTTACATCGTTCAGCAGCGGTGGGTAAACCCCATCTCCAATTTCTTTGAGCCGACTCACGTTCTGGTGATGCTGGCCTTCTTCATCCTGATCTTGGCAGAAGGCGGGCGAATTCCCGTGGACAATCCGTCGGGACATTTTGAGCTGGCGATGATCGATGAATCGAAAGGGCTGGAGTACTCGGGCGCGGGCGCCGCTTTGATGAAATGGGGCGGCGAGATGAAGCTCTTTGTTCTGCTCTGTATCTTTCTGAACGTGCTGGTGGCTCCTTGGGGTTTGGCGTCAACCACCGGCTTGGGCGACGCGTTGCTGGCGATTCCTCTAGTCCTACTGAAAATTCTCGCCTTTGTTTGTGTTTTGGTCGTTGTGGAATGCTCGCTCGCGAAGCTGCGGTTGTTTCGCATCAGTGAGTTCCTGGGAGCTGCCTTCGTGATCTCAGTGGCTGCCATGATTACGTGGGTTTTTGCGGTGTAAGTGAGTCGAAGGAGGCGAAGTAATGCCGCACCCTGACGCTGTGAGTTCCTTTCTTGCCCAATTTAATGCGCTGGCCGGCGGCCTTTTCCTGCTTTGTACTTTCGGGATGGTGGCAACGCGGCAAGTACAGGGGTGCATGCGGTTCTTCATCTGGCAATCCATCTTTTTGGCTGCATCTGCATTGTGTCTCGGCCTTCGACCGCTGTCATGGCATCTGCTCGCCATGGCGGCGATCAATCTCGTCAACAAGCCAATTTTGATTCCCTGGCTCTTGCGGCGAACGGTTCCGGAGGAGATTTATACGCGGCGCGAGATCTCACAGGTGATCAATATTCCCATATCGCTCCTGGTGGCTTTGGGCCTGGCGGTTAGCTCGTACTTTCTCTGCGAGCCGCTCGTGCGGGTGTCAACGTACCGCCCCATCGGAGTAAACCTCCCGATTGGCCTGGCGGCGCTGCTGCTCGGAGCTTACACGTTGACAGTCCGCCGAGAAGCCGTGCCGCAGCTTCTGGGTTTGCTCTCGATGGAGAATGGGGCGTTCTTCACAAGCATCACGATCGCGCCGGAGCTCCACCTCTTTATTGAGCTGGTGGTCGCCTTCGATGTACTGATCGCGGTGTTTGTGATTGGGGTGCTTACGCGTGCCATTCACGAACATATTGGCACTACTGAGGTGGGCTCTCTCAGCGTGCTCAAGGAGGAGTCATCCCGGTGATTCTTGCTGCCATTTTAGTGTTGCCTCTTCTCACCGCCGTTCTGTGCTGGATTCCGGCTATCGGGAAACGGGTTGCCGGTGCGCTGACGCTGGTGAGCTCTTTGATTCTGCTCGCGCTGTCGGTTGTCGCGGTGCTCCAAGTGATTGAGACCGGCCGCGTGCAGGCGGTGCGGGGCTGGCTGGAAGTGGATGCGCTGGGAGTGCTGATTCTTCTGCTGGTGACCGCAGTCGCCGTGACGGCGTCGGTATTCTCGCTGGGTTATATGCCGGCGACAACGCACGATTTGGGCAGACTTTACCACTATTACGGAAACCTCAACCTGTTCATCTTCTCCATGGTCGGTGTGCCGCTGCTCGCCGTCCCAAGCGTAACCTGGTTGGCAGTAGAGTTCACCACCCTGCTGTCGGTGTTGCTGGTAGGTTACGAGAGCAACCGCGAAGCGCTGGAAGCGGCCTGGAAATACGCCATGCTGACCCTGACGGGAGCGGCCATTGCCTTGTTTGGATTCCTGGTGCTCTTCTGGGCCATGCAGTCGGCGGGTGGCTCAGACTACACATGGACGGGATTGGCGGCAGTTGGGCCGCGGATGTCGCCGGTGCTGATGAAGACAGCTTATTTGACGATTCTGGTTGGTTTCGGAACCAAGGTCGGGCTGGTGCCACTACACACGTGGCTACCTGACGCGCACAGCCAAGCCCCTACCCCGGTTTGCGCCCTGCTTTCGGGCGTCGAGACCACAGCAATCCTTTACGTGATACTGCGCCTGATGCCGATCGCTCACCTTTCGCTGGGAGCGACGGCCGAGCGGTGGGCTCTAACGTTCGGTTTGATTTCGGTCGGGGTGGCAGCGTTTCTGCTGATCCAGGTGCACGATTACAAGAGACTCTTTGCGTACTCCACGGTCGAGCACATGGGGATCATCCTGACAGCAGCGGGTCTCGGGAGCGCAGGCGCTCGCTACGGGGCCGTCTACCAGGTTCTGTCGCACGCCTTCACGAAATCGTTTTGCTTCTTTGCGGCGGGCGCGGTCCTCATGGCGTTCGGGACTCGTGAGATTGCAGCCATTCGGGGACTGATACGCACCGCGCCAGTGGCGGGGTGCGCGCTGCTGCTCGGTAGTCTTGGGATCGCGGGCGCGCCGCCTTTTGCGGTTTTTCTGGGAGAGTTTTCCATCCTGAAGGCAGGGGCAGCCGAAGGGCAATACCTGGTCATTGGCCTTCTCGCTTTGTTCCTTGTGATCGCTTTCTTCGGCATCCTGCTGCATGTAAACCGAATGGTGTTCGGGCAATCGCCGGAAGGCGATGCGCTGGCCTGTGTCCCTCTCCCCCTGAGCTGCAAGATCACACTGCTGATGGCGGCTGCTCCGGTTGTTCTGTTCGGACTGTATGTTCCGCATGGCCTGTACGAACTGCTGAGCCGCGCGGCGGCACTGATCGGAGGATGAGCGCGTGGCAGACCTCATCGAAATGACGCGACAAGCTGAAGAGCGGTGGCCTGGCCTGGTGCAGAGTTGGGTAGACCGCCGGAAGCCAGCCGCGGAGCTCCGCTGCAGCCGTTCGGAGATTCTGCCCGATGTGGCGCGTTGGCTCGCGAGTGATCTCGGCTACCGTTTCGCGGGTTTCGTTGTCGAAGAACAGCCCAAGGAGTGGGAGATCCGCTATCTGTTCTACCACCCTCGAGTGACGGGCTGGGTTTACGTGTTGCTGCAGCAGGCTCTGGAAGTACGGGCCATTCCGAGTATCAGCTCCCAGGTTCACGCGGCGGATTGGCAAGAGCGCGAGGTCGAGGACCTGTTTGGAATCACCTTTGAGGGTCATCCGAGGCTGGGTGATTTTGTGCTTCACGATGATCTCTGGCAGGAGGATGTCGCGCCCATGCGCCGAGACTTCGATGAAGAGACGGCGCTCGCGGAACGAAAGCCGCGCCCCGACTGGCGGCCGCGGCGAATCGTAGAGAATCCCGGCGCGTTTGTCATGCCGGTGGGGCCCATCTATTCGGGGGTTACAGAATCCGTACTCTTCCTGCTTGAGACGGTAGGCGAAGACGTCATTCGCGCCTTTCCGCGTCTTTTCTACAAGTATCGGGGAATTGAAAAGATCGCCGAAGGCCGGACGGTCGAGGATTGCCTGTTGCTTGCCGAGCGCTTTGCTGCCACAACTGCCTTCGCGCACGCCCTTGCTTACTGCCAGGCGGTTGAGAGCATTTGCCGGGTGCAGGTGCCGGAGAGGGCTCGGTGGCTTCGCGTGTTACTCGCTGAACTGGAGAGGGTCCGACACCATGCGGGTGTCATCCAGGAGATCTGTGAGTCCACAGCTCTGTCCGTAGCGGCTAGCCAAGCGGCACTTCTAGAGGAGGACTTGCTGCGGATTTCGGGAGGGTTTGCCGGACACCGGTACCTTTTTGGACTGGCGGTTCCGGGAGGCTTGACGGTGGACCCTGGGGATCCCGCCTGCCTGAGAGTGGTGGACGAGGTCCGCCAAACGGTGCGCCAGCTTAATGAGCTGGAGCAGCGGCTGCGCTTCTCGAGCAGCTTCCTCGACCGGCTAGAGGGTGTTGGCTTCATCCCGGCACAGGAAGCGCAAGACCACGGATTGGTGGGGCCAATCGCGCGGGCGTCGGGCACTGATGGAGACCTGCGAAAGTCACAGCCGTACTGCGGATACGACCAGCTTCGCTTCGACGTTCCCGTCGAGACGGAGGGCGACGGCTTCGCGCGTCTGCGGGTGTTCTTCGCCGAGGCCCGGCAATCCGTTCAGATCATGCAACAGATTCCGGTCCGACTCAATGCTGGCGCTGTCCAGGCGCCGGTGGCCTACCAATCCGGCGTGGCGCTGGGATGGGTGGAGGCGCCGCGGGGTGCGACCTTTCATTGGGTGCGCCTCGGCCGAGAGGGCGTGATCGAGCGATACCGCCTTATCACGCCGTCCTTCGTGAACTGGCACGGGTTTCACCTGGCAGCGGAGAACTTCGCCTTCCAGGACTTTCCGATCATCCTGGCAAGTCTCGGGCTGTCGGTCGCCGAAAACGATCGTTAGGAAGGAGCTGGGACGGATGAAGCAGTGGGTACTCGAAGGGTTGCATACAGGCGTGAAAAGTACGAGCTACCCGAAGTCGGAGGAGCGGGCGGCAGGAGTCTCCCCGGGGCGGCCGGCGCGCCCGGAAGCGATAAGCTGGCAGGAGGCGGAGGAACTCCAGCGGCGCTGTCCGACCGGCGCCATCACCGCCCACGGGGGGCGCTTGGAAGTTGATTACCGCAACTGCGTTCACTGCTTCCGGTGTGCGCGGGGGTCCGGTGCAGCCATGGACTGGCAGCCCGGCTATGAGTGGGCCTACTTCACCAGGCGCAACACACAGTCGCAGCCATGGCCGAAGAGCTTTGAAGGCTCGCTCCACATTCTTGTCGTCGATGCAGGTGACTGCGGGGCCTGCCTAAACGAAGTGCGCCAGCTCAGCAACCCGTATTACAACATGCATCGGCTGGGTTTCTTCATTACTCCCACGCCTCGCCAGGCTGATATTCTGCTGGTGGTCGGCTCGGTCACTGGCCAGATGAAGCTTCCACTGCTGCAAGCTTACGAGGCCATGCCGACACCGAAAGTAGTGATGGCAGTGGGGGCTTGCGCGCTCTCGTGCGGTGTATTTGGGCCGAGCTTCGTGGCGGGCTGCGGGGTCTCCGGAGTGTTACCCATCGACGTGGAGGTTCCTGGGTTTCCTCCACCGCCGCTGGCGATTCTTCATGGGCTCCTGGTGGCAGCCGGGCGAAAAGCGCCCGCGCCGCCATCTGACGTTTCCACCGTGGAAGGCGCGGTTGCAAAACTCGCATGAGCCCGCTAGTCCTAGTCGCTGTTTTTCTGATCCTTTGCGTCGCCGGGGGGCTCGCCAGCCTTGTGCTGAGCGAGCGCGAAGCTCCGCGGGTGCTGGCCTGGGTGGGTTCGTTGGCCTCGTTCGCAATGCTGGGCGTGGGGGTGCTGGGCCTTGCGGGGAAAACACTCCAGGTTCAGCTTTGGACGCTGCAGCCTCTCGTAACTCTCACCCTCTCAATTGATCCCCTTTCAGGCCTCTTCCTGCTGGTTTCCGCTCTAGTCTTTCTGCCTGCGTCGATTTATTCGGTTGGATACCTGGAGCACTACCGCGGTGCCTTCAACATACGTTCGCTCTGCGCCTGCTATTTTGGACTCCTGGCCGCAGTCGCCTTGGTGCTGAGCGCGGGGGACGCGGTCAGCTTTTTGATCAGTTGGGAACTCATGGCCATTCTTGGGTATGCCCTGGTCAACTATCAGTGCCGGGGCGCGGAGAATCCGCGCCCCGGTTACCTGATGTTGTGCATGGGGGAGGCGGGGTTCGTAGCAGTGGTCCTTGCGTTCCTGATCCTGGCTGGTTTTTCGAGCAGTCTTGCTTTCTCGGGCCTGAGGCTGCAAGCTGCTTCGCTCAATGCAGGCGTCCGATGGGCTGTCTTTCTGCTTTCGTTCATGGGGTTTGGCGTGAAAGCGGGTCTTGTACCTTTGAACCGTTGGCTGCCTCAAGCGCATCCGGTTGCACCAGCCAATATCTCGGCCCTACTTTCGGGGGCTTTGCTGAATTTAGGCATCTACGGTATTGCCAGGTTCAATCTCGATTTGGTGCCGGTGAACACGGCAGGACCCGGGGTTGTAATGCTCATAGTAGGAACAGTCTCAGCGCTGACTGGCATCCTCTATGCCAACCGGCGAGATGATATGAAGGGGATGCTCGCGAACAGTTCCATCGAGAACATGGGCGTGATCACAGCGGGCGTAGGCGCTGCCATGGTTTTCCTGGCCTCGAATCAGAAGTCCCTGGCCGCGATTGCCCTCATTGCGGCGCTGTATCAGATGACAAACCACTCGGTTTACAAGTCTCTGCTGTTCTTTGGAGCGGGAACGATCGACGCCCATGCGGGCACGCGTCGCATGGACCGGCTGGGCGGTTTAATTCGCTGCATGCCCTGGGTAGCGCTGTTCTTTCTGGTAGGGACTTTGTCGATTGCGGCGCTGCCCCCGGCGAGCGGGTTTGTGAGCGAATGGCTCACCTTACAAGCCCTGTTACAAAGCTCCCTGCTGTCCTCGGGGGCCGTGAAGGTCGTCTTCGCATTATGTGGAGCGGGTCTGGCGCTGACGGCGGGGCTGGTGGTGACCTGCTTCGCCAAGGTTTACAGCATGACGTTCCTGGGCA
>Ga0335085_10001426_pt1 | contig 51027 bp, 42 predicted proteins | sample Lox_Sample_45_FD_206712 | JGI IMG/M metagenome (GOLD analysis project Ga0335085, IMG submission 206712) | Soil microbial communities from Loxahatchee National Wildlife Refuge, Florida, United States - Lox_Sample_4.5 | ecosystem: Environmental > Terrestrial > Soil > Wetlands | place: USA... | reverse complement strand
GGATTGGGTTTAAAAAGTGTGTCAGCAGTTTTCACCCGCTCAAGTACATTGGTAAAGTTGTTTGAGGTAAAATCATTGTATGTGGAAGCATAAAAAGCATTAACTGCATTTTCTTTATCCTGCTTCTTCTTGAAATAATCAGGATCGAGCAGCACAGTGGCGTAAACACTACCGGGGAATTGCTGAAGAATCTTTTCCCGATTTGCTTCAGCCGCCACACCATTGTCGGCTTCGGTGTAGATCAGGTAAAGATTGTAATACACCTTTGCCATGTCTGTATCCGATTCAAATCTTTTTTCCATGGTTTGGTAAGTGGCAATGGCTTTAGGCAGATTGTTTAAATCGTTTTGATAAATGCGTGCCATGGCATAATACGCATCGAAGACCTTCTTTTCCGAGGCAGAAAGTTTTTCCGCTGTAAGAGGAATATTGGCCATTAATTGTTTCGCAATTGCATCGGTGCTTGCGGCCGTGGAATCATTTGAAGTACTGTCGCTCTTCTCATTCTCCGCCGTTTGATCCTGTGAAGGTCCGCTGATCTTCTTATTGCTTCGCCGCCAGTTATCTTCATTTGCGCGCTGCCCCCACTTCGCTATAAAATCATTGTATCCGCTTGAACGAAGGGTTGGATTGTAGAAATACCAGGTGGCTCCTGCATTTTGATTATTATTCCCGGAATTACTTTGCTGATTGTTGAAAACATTGGTGACGTTCATCTGTTGCTGCTGCTGCTCTTCATTTTCCTGCTGTTGTTTGGCCACCATTTGATCGATCACACGCTTGCGGTCTTTATCACTCATTTGCGCCAGTTTCTGCAAACTATCTTCTCTGTTAATGATTTGCATCTGAATCGCTAATTGGTTCAACACCTTTTGAACGTCTTTCACGCGATTGAGCGTGTCGAATTTGTCAGTGAGAAAAACGACGGCGCTGTCATAGTACGGAGCCGCTGTGAGGTAGTCTTGTTCTCCCATACTCATTTCTCCAATCTTAAGAAATGATAACCCTTTCTGATACGGATTTGAAACGCTTGTGCTGATCGATGTTTCGAAATCTGTAACCGCCTGGTCATCCTTTCCCTGTTTCAAATGAACCAATCCGATATAGTAGTAAATCTGATCGTTGAATTCTTTAAAGTTTGTGTTTCTCGCCATGGCTTCAAGGTTTTCTACAATCTGCGAAGGCGATCCGCTGCCGCTTGCTACATAGTTTTTCACGACATTGATGCGCGAATAAAAATCCATCTCATAATTGGGATGCATCTTTGAAACAGATGCAAACGTTTGGCCTGCCGTACCATAATCTCCGGCGTATTGATAAAGCTGAGCAAGGATGTAGGTATATCGCGTAGCTTCTCTTTTATTCTTCGTGAGCTTAATTCCTTCCTTCATCGGCTCTTCGGCATTTCGATATTGCTTCTGTTCAGCAAAAACAAAAGCGTGCATGAGGGCCAAGTCATCTTTTTTGTCAGAGGGAAATTTGGAATCATTGTCCAGATAAGAAAGAATAGCTTGCGCCTCGCCGAAGTTTTTCAGCATGGCTTCAGAGCGCGCTAACCAAAGCACATCCGTATAATGGATGGGCTTATGACCAAGACCCAGGAAGCCTGAACTTTCTTTGTGCTCTTTAGCAGTGCCGGTATACTGATTCACATTTTTGTCTTCGCTCTTCGATGAACTTGATTTTTTCTTCTTGCCTTTATGAGAACTGCTGGTTGTATGTCCGCTGGTTGAAGCAGAAGTTCCCTGTTTGAGATCCGTGAAATGGGCTGAAACGAGTTGAAAAGCTGCCGCGGCGGCTTCATAATCTTTTTTGTAGAAATAGGCTTTGCCGATCATGAAGTAACAGTCATCAAGCCACTTGCTTTTGGGATGTAGCTTCACCACCACGGTCAGGCGCTTGATGATGGAATCCATATCGCTGCTTGAAAATTGATCTTGCGGATTTCCTAAAACAAAAATCGGAAGCAGCTTATCATAGTCCTCTTTCCGCGAGGCCGTCACACTATTTTCGGATTCAGTCATCTTCATCTTTGCATAATAATAACCGTTATAGTGCGAGTTAGTGTTGTGCCATACCTTGCCCGCCCACGACTGGTCATTCTTGCTTGAGGAACATCCGCCCACAATCAAGACAACAGCAGCGACAAAGAGAATCCGGTTCAAATCGGAAGAAGATTTAAGGATCCAAAATTAACTCTTATCAGGGTAAAATATTGTTTGAAATCAGAGTGATTTTTATTCTTACGGTCAAGCGTTGCGAATGGTTTTCATTTCCGATCTGATGATCGCTGATTACCTTTGCCGACCTCATGAAAGTAAAGATCATCAACCGTTCTTCGAATCCATTGCCCTCCTATGAAACAGTTGGTTCGGCGGGAATGGATTTGCGTGCCAATATCAGCGCACCGATTGAGTTGAAACAATTGGAACGAATACTTGTTCCGACCGGATTATTCATCGAGCTGCCACAAGGAGCAGAGGCACAAATCCGTCCGCGAAGCGGATTAGCCATCAAGAAAGGATTAACATTACTGAACACACCCGGCACGATTGATTCAGATTACAGAGGAGAAATAAAAATCATCATGGTAAATCTTTCTGATCAGGTGCAACACATTGAACCCGCCGAGCGAATCGCGCAAATGATCATTGCCAAATATGAAAAAGTTGAATGGGAAGAAACTCATGAATTACAGGAGACGCAGCGAGGCGCCGGAGGATTCGGGCACACAGGTCATCAATGATCAATGATCAATTCACCAAATAATTTTCAAATAAGAAATAAATTAAACGAAATAATCGACGATCTCATTGAACATTTTTCACTCGAACTTATTTGATGAATTGATCATCGGTTATTGGTAATTATTCTGAAGAATTTTTAGAAAATGAGAGTCATAGTTCCCATGGCAGGTCTCGGTAAGCGAATGCGTCCGCATACGCTCACTACGCCGAAACCATTGATTCCGGTTGCAGGCAAACCGATTGTTCAGCATTTGGTGGAATATCTTTCTGAAATTGCCGGTGATGAAATCGAGCACATTGCTTTTGTTGTTGGTGATTTCGGAAAGGAGACCGAGAAAAATCTGCTGAAGATTGCAGAGTCGCTTGGAGCCAAAGGATCTATTCATTACCAGGATGATCCCCTGGGAACTGCGCATGCAATCCTCTGCGCGCAGGAACATTTGAAAGGCCGTGTGATCGTTGCATTTGCCGACACGCTTTTCTACACTGATTTCAAAATTCCCGAAGAAGCTGACGGCGTGATTTGGGTGAAGAAGGTGGAGAACTGGCAACAGTTTGGTGTAGTGAAAGTGGGAAAGCAAGGTCATATCACGGAATTCGTCGAAAAGTCACCGTCGTTTGTTTCCGATCTCGCCATCATCGGCATTTATTATTTTAAAGACGGTGAAAACCTGAAAAAAGAATTGCAGCACCTGATTGAGCATGACATAAAAGACAAAGGCGAATACCAGCTCACCACGGCCATGGAGCACATGAAGCAAAAAGGATTGAAGCTCTATCCCGGTGATGTGACGGAATGGCTCGACTGCGGAAATAAAGATGCAACCGTAGAAACCAACCGCGCCGTGCTTGAACACAATAAAAACGGGCGGCTTATTAATAAGTCCGCTGTCATTGAACACTCAACCATTATTCCTCCTACATTTATTGCAGCTAATGCAGTCATCAGAAATTCTGTGATCGGCCCGTTTGTTTCCATTGGAGAAAAAACAATAATTGAAAACTGCAACATCAGAGATTCCGTGATACAATCACACTGCAAAATCAAAAACAAGTTGTTTCACAACTCCATGATCGGAAATCATGTTACACTCACCGGTCATGCTGAAGATTTGAGTCTTGGCGATTACACAACCAATTCATAGCTCTTATCGTTATATTGTACTTTTAACCGCTTATTTCGCTGTGAAGAATAAAGTTTCATCAATGAAATTCAGATTTTATTTTCTGATCCTGTTATTAAGTTTCGCTCTTGCGATTAATTCTTCGTGCACTTCCACCAAAGAAGCAACAAAGACTTCCGCAGTAATCGATCCAACATTAAATCAATCGAACATCAATGCAGACAACGATCCCGCCAAGCGCGCTGCGACTGAAAAATTCATCGAAGCAAACAAAATGGATATTCTCGGTGATCATCAGCAGGCCTTGAATCTTTACAAAGAGTGTTTGAAAATTGATCCGACAATCGGCGCTGCATACTACAATATCGCGAAGATTCTCTATGACGATAAGCAGTACACCGAAGCGCTCTCTTATGCGCAGCAAGCCGTGAAGATTGATTCGAAGAATACGTGGTATCTCGATCTCTACGGCACATTACTCGGTGGTTTGGGCAACTTCAAAGAAGCCGTGAAGGTCTATTCGCAAATGGTGGCAATTGACCCCGACAATCCTGATGCCTGGTACAATGAAGCATTCTTCACCGAGCAGGATAAACAATATCAGGACGCGATTAACATCTTCAATCAGATTGAAACACGCTTCGGAATTTCTGAAGACATCATCAATGAGAAAGTGAAGTTGTGGATGTCACTCGGAAAAAAAGATAAGGCCGCTGATGAACTTCAGCACCTCATCAACTCCGATCCCAATGAGCCGCGCTACTATTCGAAGCTCATTGATTTTTACATGACTAACGGCGAGGAAGACAAAGCGTATGAAGTGCTGCAGAAATTGGTGAGTCTCGATCCGAGCGATCCGAAAGCGAACCTCGTTCTGGCCGAGTATTATCAGCACAAAGGTGAAAATGATAAAGCATTCGATGCATTCTCGAAGGCATTTTCAAATCCCGACCTCGATATTGATGTGGGTGTTTCTGTGCTGCTTGGTTACCTGCCCGCTTTTCAAACTCCCACTGATGCGAACAAAGAAAAACGAGAACAAGCTTTGAATCTCGCTGATGAACTGGCAAAGGCGCATCCGAATGAAGCGAAAGCATTTGCCATTTACGGCGATCTTCTATACCAAGATAATCAGTTCGACAAAGCTTTGGTGAATTACAAGAAGTCGATCGCGCTCGACAACAGCAAGTACATCGTGTGGCAGCAACTCTTTTACCTCTACAGTCAAACGAGAAATAATGATTCATTGCTCGCCGTCACTGCGCGTGCAGAAGAATTATTTCCCGATCAGGCCATGACGTATTACTTCAATAGCATTGCCAATCAGGGTTTGAAAAAATATGATGATGCCCTGAAGGCGATCAGCAAGGCCATTGACATCGGCACCGGCGACAAAAAATTTCTCTCGCAGATGTATTCCAGTGCAGGCGACATTTATTATTACCTGAAGAATAATCATGCATCGGACAGTTGTTATGAAATGGCGCTCGTCTTCGATCCGTCGAATGCTTATGTACTGAACAACTACAGCTATTTTCTTTCGCTGCGCGGCGAAAGATTGGATGATGCACTTAAGATGTCAGAGAAGTCCAACACACTCTCACCGAACAATGAAGCGTATGAAGACACCTACGGATGGATTCTTTACAAGAGCGGAAAATATGCTGATGCAAAAGAGTGGATCGGCAAAGCGCTCGCCGACGGTGCCGACAGTGATGGCACCGTGCTCGAACATTACGGCGATGTTTTGTTTAAATTGGGCGACGTTGACGGCGCCGTGAATTACTGGACGAAAGCAAAAGCTCATAATGTGGAGTCAGACACCATTGACAAAAAGATCGCCCAGAGAAAGTTGTATGAATAAATGGTTCGCTGCCTTGGCGATCGTTTTTCTTTTTGCTTCCTGCAAAACACAGTCAGTAATTACCAAAACTCCGGTCGCCCCGCAACCGCCGCCGAAGACGGATGTTTCTGCAGCGATCATTGACTCAGTGAAAGCCCACCCGTTTCAATTCGAATACTTCACAGCCAAAGCGAAAGTGAGCGTGAACAATGCGGGTGATGAAACTGATTTCACTGCGAACATCAGGATGCGAAAAGACAGCGCGATCTGGATTTCAATTTCTCCTGCACTCGGCGTGGAAGTGGCCCGCATGCTCATGACGCGCGACTCCATCCGCGTGATTGACCGCCTGAACAAACAACGGTTCACAAAAAGTTATGATTTTTTCAAAACCTACACTTCCATGCCCGTTGATTTTTTTTCCATGCAGAATCTCATCGTCGGCAATCCTGTTTTCCTGAAAAATCATTATGAAGTTGCATCCCATGATTCGGTAATTGTTCTCACAGCGCACCAATCAACTTCAGGTGATTCACTTGTGGTTGCAAGAAATTTTCTTCCCGTTTATCAATTGATCACAGACAGTGCTTCGAGTCTCTCCACCTCCAATTTGCAGTACGATATACAATACAGCCCGCCGTTTTCGTTGTGGAGAAAAATCATCATCCGTCATCCGGCCGAGATGGACATTGAAATTACTTTTAGCAAGATCAAGCTCAATGAGCCGGTGAAATTTCCGTTTAAAGATTAGCGGCCGCCCGAAGCGTTTATTTTTCCTATGAAGAATTTGAAATTTTTTCTTTCGATTCTCTTTTTCATTTCCACAGTAAACTTTTCCATTGCACAATCCTCAAAGGAAGATTTGGAAAAGAAGAGAGATGCATTGGTGAAAGAGATTTCCGATCTGCAATCACAACTCGATCAAACAAAAAGCTCGAAGAAAGCAAGTCTTGACCAGGCAGCAACACTGCAGAAGAAAATCAATGCGAGAGAAAAACTGATAGACAATTACAACGGACAAATTTCTTTGCTCGATAAAGAGATTGATACGAAACAGCAAACCGTTCACTCACTCGACAATGATCTTGACGTGCTGAAGCAGCACTATGCGCAGATGGTTTATTACGCTTACAAACATCACAGTGCCTACGACAAGCTGCTTTTTCTTTTTTCCGCCAGTGATTTCAACGATGCATTTCAGCGATGGAAATACATTGAGCGCTATGATGCATATCGTCGTCAGCAGGCCGCATTGATTCAAAGCACACAATCTGATTTGAAGAAACAGATGGTTGGATTGAACGCACGAAAACAGAGCAAGCAGAAACTGGTGACTGCGCAGGAAGATGAAAAAAAGAAACTGGCTGCAGAGAAAAGTGATAAAGACAAAATGGTGAAAACGCTTTCTACCCAGGAAAAAACATTGAAAGCGAGCATCGACAAGAAGCAGAAAGAACAGAGCAAGCTGAAATCAGAAATTGCTGATCTCATCAAAAAAGAAATTGAAGAAGCGAAACTGAAAGCCGTGACAACTTCTTCCGCAGCGACAAAATCAAAAGGAACCACAACATCTTCTTCTTCACTTGCGCTCACTCCGGAAGCAGCCGCGCTCTCAGCAAGTTTCGAGAGCAATCAGGGCAAACTTCCGTGGCCGGTGACAAAGGGCGACATCACCGAGCAATTCGGCACGCATGCGCATGAAGTGTTCGATAATCTCACAGTGAAAAATAACGGCATCGATATAAAAACTCCTGCAAGCGCTGATGTGCGTGCGATATTCAAAGGCACTGTCGTTGGCATTCTATCGAATCCCGGTTATCACAAAGCCGTGCTCATTCGTCACGGAGAATATTTCACGGTGTACAGCAATCTTTCTTCAGTGAAAGTGAAAGCGAATCAGGAAGTGGACACCAAGCAATCCATTGGCACGGCATACACTGATCCTTCCACGAATGAAACGATGGTGCATCTCGAAATCTGGAAAGGAACGACGCTGCTGAATCCGGAGGATTGGATTGCGGGAAGATGATCTTATTTCTCCTCCCATAATTTCATTTCTACCGCTTCGTCAATCATCCCCTTCACAATAAAAAATTGCGCAGCGATATACGTGACCATGATGAGAAATGAAGCCAAAGCAAATGGCATATAAAATTTATTAATCGCGAGAAGAGAATCGCTGAGAATAAAAAGGATGGCGCCGAGAAAAACATCGAAGAAACTTCGCTGAGAAACTTTTCCAAAGCGATTGAGCGCACTCAGGCCCATGAGCAGGATCACGCACATGTACACGATTACGGGGATGAGCATGCTGCCGAGTCCGTTGTGAATGATAGAAAAAATCAAAACAGCATAGCCAACAAAGAAGACAACAAGCCACGGATGCTTCTTCAGCAAAGAATTTTGCCATAAAGAAGAGAGACTGAAAGCAATGATGTAAGAAACTTGAGCGAGCAGAAAACTCAACAATCCGATCAAAAAGAAATTGGAATTTTTTTCCTGGAACAAGAGTATGACATCACCCATCCACGAGAGAACCAACGCTGCGAAAACAAATTTTCGCTGACGGTTTTCCCTGTTTCTCGTGAGGCGATAAAAGACGATCATCAGTGCAGGCATCAGCAATGACTTTGAAATCATCGCTGTTAAACTCTTTTCATTGCCGGAGAGAATTGCGGCAAGATGAATGAGTGCAAAAAGAAAATAGAAGATGAAATGTTTGGGAGAGATGGTTTTCATGAATTCAAATTCAATGAATTTTTGCTGAGTTCCCAGCGCCACACTTTCCCGACATCATCATCGGAAGATTCGCCGCTGAATTGCATGCCGCACTTTCGCAGCACCCTTACTGAAGCATTTTCTTCAGGCAGCGTGTGTGCGCAAACCAGTTTTACTTCATCGTGAGAAAATGCAAACTCAATCAAAGCACGGGCAATCTCAGTGGCAATTCCATGATTACGATAATCGCGCGCCACTTCATATCCAATCTCTACTGTTCCGTTTTCATCCGGCTTACCCTTGAATCCGCAGCTCCCGGTGAGAAGATTGCCCTTCTTCAGCAGATGAAAATAAGTCCACCATTTTTTCTCTTCAGGATGAGATGAAATTTTTTCGAGAGAGAAACGGAACGACCTCTCATTGTTTTCTGTCCATGGCCTGGCCGCATTCACTCCGAGAAGTTTTCCGATTGCTTGATCACTTTCGATGGCAGCGAGAAGCATAGCTTCATCGCAACAAATCAGTTTCAGTCTCCGTGTTTCGATCACAACGCGATTCATTCAACAATGAGTTTGGTGCAGGAGCTCATATTTTTTCCTTTCACGCAGACCAAATACATGCCGCTTACAAAAGATGAAATTGAAATTCTTTGTTTTTTCTGAGAGAGAAAATCCGAAATCACTTTTCCGCTCATGTCCGTAATCTTCACTTCCGAATTTTCATCAATCCCTTTCAAATAAAAATAATCGTGAGCCGGCTGAGGAAAAATTTCAACGGAGAAAATTGAAACGGGAGATTCAACTCCGGAAATCGCATCAAGGTTTTTCCGGTTGAAATAAAGTTGATTCAAGTTGGTTCGCTGGTCAGTCCATGTGCCAAACAAATTTTTTTCATTCAGCGCCACGCCGAGAAAATCATTTCCGGCTGTGCCGGGATATAATCCGCCCGTATCGCTGCTTAAAGAAAAATTCGGAGTGAAAGAATTTCCGCCGTCAGCAGAAATCACTCCGTAAACTTTGTAGGCCGCCCACTGACCTGTGTCCACATCTCTCCGGTCACGCCATAATGCTCCGTAAATTCCGTTCGAAGAAAATGCTGCCCACGACATATCCTGATAAATGCCGTTGTTGTAGGAATCATCATTCAGTCGCTGCTGCGCGCTCCACGTCACGCCTGCGTCGTGCGAAACAGAATAATAAATGTCGATGTCGTTTGAAATTTTATCCGTCCAGCTTGCGATGAGATTAGTTGCATCAAGAGGATTGGCGGCAATGTTCCAACTGAATTGCGGAATGGTATCGTTCTCCAGATTGTTTGCCACAATGTCGGCTATGGCATAGTGAGAAAAAGTGGCGCCGCCATCCGTGCTCTTGGCGACTACATTCCGCGGAAACAAACTTGCCGTCAAATCATACGATGCATAGTTGATGTAGAGCGCTCCGTCACTTCCGACCGTGGGCACACCCATTGAATTCAGGAGCAAACCAACTTTCCATTGTGCGTCGACTTGATTGGGTGAAGACCATGTTGCGCCGCCGTCGTCAGAATACATCAACCAAATTGCATGTGGCGGTGGCGCAGCGAAATAACTTTTGCTTACGAGGTAAATTCTGCCGTGATGAATTCCATTCGATTCGTCAATCGCCATCCACGGACGATCGACGGGCAGATCTGCTGAAGTATTAGCATTGATCACTTCCACCGGTGTGCTCCACGTTGCGCCCTTGTCGCCCGAGTGAGTTACATACACGGCTCCTCCCGTCAGCAACGGACTGAAATCAATAAAGGAGAGGTAGAAAATTCCATTTTCATCCACGATGATTCCGGGATCAGCAGACGTGTATCCTAATTGTGTGTGCTGCATGAGCAGGGGTTCACTCCATGTTTGTCCGCCATCATTCGAGTGGCTGATGGCAATGGAGACAGTAAAAAGATTCTGCTTCATCCATGCAACCACCAAGTTGTTTGAATCAGTTGGATTCACAGCCAGTGTATTCTCTCCATTCCAGGTGTTGTTTGGATTCACCGGAATATCCGTTTGCGAATGTGCACAAGGATGAAATGAAACGAAGAGCAGCAATGAAATGAAAATTTTTTTCAAGGCGAAATTTTCTTTCAATCAAACTTACGGGAAGAATTTTACTTGCGTTTTTACACCCCAAATTGGCGGAGATCGAGGATGTTTTTCACTAAAAGTAATTTCAGAGGAATAATAGAAATATTTATTTCCTTCCTTTCATTTCATGATTTTTATATTCGTCAACACCAAACCACACATCCATGAAAATCTTATTTCGCATTCTCAAGTGGATCGGAATTATTCTCGGCGTAAGCATCATTGGATTATTCATTTCCGGTTATGTTCTCTACAACAAGACGTACACTGCTCCTTATCCTGACATTCATGCATCGAAAGACAGTGCTGTGATTGCACATGGCAAGCATCTCGTGACAGCAACGGCGCATTGCGTAGAATGTCATTTCAAACCCGGTGATTCTCTACAGGCAGTCAATGGCGATGAGGTTGAACTTGCAGGCGGCGCATTTCCGTTTTTGTTTCCCGGAGGAAAATTTTATTCGAAAAATATCTCGAGCGATCCTGAATTCGGCATCGGAAATATTCCTGACTCGGCGATTGCAAGAACGCTGAGATACGGAGTAAAACCTGATGGCTCAGTGCTGATTCCCGCTATGGAATTTCAAAATTTGAGTGATGATGATCTCACGGCAATCATTTCTTATTTAAGAACACTTCCTCCCGTGCATATCAAAGTTCCGGATAATGATTTCAATCTTCTCGGAAAAGCGATCCTTGCATTTTTCATTCGGCCCGAACAACCGGTAGACACCCCGCCGAAAGAAATGAAACCTGATACCACAGTTGCTTACGGAGAATATGTTGCGCAGTACGTAAGTAACTGTAAAGGATGTCACACGTATCGCAATCCGAATACGGGTGCATACGAAGGGCAGCCGCTTGCCGGCGGACCGTCGGACATTTTGCGCAGCGATCCCACTAAGATGCTGGTTTGCCCCAACCTCACTCCCGATCCTGAAACGGGGCACATCTACAACTGGGATTTCAATCAATTCAAAACAAGATTTTCACAGGGAGTTTTGATTCATGAAACCATTATGCCGTGGGGTCCCTTCAAACATCTTGACGACACGGAGTTGAAAGCAATCTGGAAATATATTCATTCAGTGCAGCCGGTTCATAAGATGAGCAGCCCGCCGATTCAGGATATTAAAGACTGGGACAAAGCGGCGAAAGGGAGTTGATGAATTCGTTGAGAGAAGTTGAATTCCAAAATAATTTCAATTAAAATTATCCGGCTCCGGTTTATAGCAGATTAGTTACTTTTCGGAATATTATTTTTAAACCAACACCAACTTCGCTCACTGTAAAACAGGTGACCTTCCTCTTGTTTGTTAAAAGAGATTCGATTCAAAAATTCATAACCGAAAATGACGACAGACGCAGCGCGCATAGCAGAACTTGAAAAATTGCTGGCGAAACAGGCTTCGCAATTAAGTCATCGTGAAGAAGAGCTCGCCGTGATTAAAAGTGTGCAGGAAGCTTTAGTAAGCGAGATGGATATGGAGGCAATCTATGAGCTGGTGGGAGAAAAAATCCGTGAAATTTTCGATGCACAGGTAATTGACATTGCCACCTATGACAAGCAGACGAATCTTCTTCAGGATCATTACGCGTTCGAGAAAGGAGATCGAACTCTTATGGGAAAATGGGAGCCATACGGGTTCAGAAAACATGTTATCGAAAAAGGAAAACTTCTTCTGATTAATCAGGACCTCGAGAAAAAAAGTATTGAGTTTGGAAGCAAAGTTCTCATGGGAGAACAGCCCAAGTCAGTTCTGTTCGTTCCGTTGCTTTCGGGAGTGGAAGTGAAAGGAATGATCAGCTTGCAGAATCTCGACACTGAAAATGCATTTTCCGATTCTGATGTAAACCTTCTGGTGACTCTGGCAAACAGCATGACCGTGGCGCTGGAAAGTGCAAAACGTTTTGATCAAACGAATCGCCTGCTGAAAGAAACAGAACAGCGAAATGCAGAGCTGGCCATCATCAACAGTGTGCAGGCAGGACTTGTTGCGAAGATGGATATGCAAGGAATCTATGATTTGGTAGGTGACAAACTTCGCGACATTTTCGATGCACAAGTGGTGGACATCGTCACTTACGATCCCGACACAGAGCTTATTTATCCGCATTACGTAATTGAAAGAGGTGAACGTTTTTACGAGGAACCAAGGCCATTGATTGGAATGCGCAAGCATGTGATCGAAACCAAACAACCTTTACTCGTCAATGAAAAGATGGCTGAGGCGAATGTCCTGTACAAGAATCCTTCAGTCATTCAGGGCGAGCCGTCTAAATCAGTTTTGTTTGTTCCTATGCTTGTTGGCACTGAAGCCAAGGGAGTGATCTCGCTGCAAAACCTCGACCATGAGCATGCCTTCAGCGAATCGGATGTGCAGCTTCTTCAAACTCTCAGTAATAGCATGAGCGTGGCGCTCGAAAATGCGCGCCTCTTTGACGAAACTCAGCGGCTGCTTAAGGAAACAGAACAGCGCAATGCAGAACTCGCCGTGATCAACAGCGTGCAGGAAAGTTTAGTGGCACAGATGGATATCCAATCCATTTATGAATTGGTGGGAGAAAAAATCCGGCAGATTTTCAATGCACAAGTGATTGACATCGTCACGTACGATGCGAAAAATAATTTAATCGAGGACAAATATTCTTTTGAAAAGGGAGACCGCACGTTACTCGGCACGCGCGCTCCCAATGGATTTAGAAAATACGTGATCGAGCACAAGCAATTGTTGTTGCACAATGAAAATGTGGAACAGGCCATGCGCGATTTTGACAATGCTGTTTTAATCGGTGAAAGCCCAAAATCACAAATCTATGTTCCGATGATTGCCGGAGGTGAAGTAAAAGGAATCATCAGTCTTCAAAATTTAGATCATGAACATGCCTTCTCCAATTCTGATGTAAACCTCATCACAACTTTAGCAAACAGCATGAGCGTTGCACTGGAAAGTGCGCGACTTTTTGATGAAACAAATCGCCTTCTCAAAGAAACCGAACAGCGCAATGCAGAGCTCGCAGTAATCAATAGTGTGCAGGAAAGCCTGGTGGCGAAGCGCGACATGCAGGGCATCTACGAATTGGTTGGAGAAAAAATCCGCGAAATTTTCGACGCACAGGTAATCGACATAGTAACTTACGACAAGCGAGCCAATCTCATCAGAGATGTTTATGCCTATGAAAAAGGAGACAGAACATTGCTCGGCCCCCGGCAGGCAAAAGGTTTCAGAAAACACGTGATCCAAACCAAGCAGCTTTTGTTGCACAATGAAAATGTGGAGCGTGCCATGCGCGAGTTCGGAAATGAAATTCTTATTGGTGAAACTCCCAAATCGCAAGTTTATGTGCCAATGATCGCTGCCGGTGAAGTGAAAGGAATTATCAGCCTGCAAAATTTAGATCGTGAGCATGCATTCACTGAGTCGGATGTGAGTCTGCTTACCACACTTGCCAACAGCATGAGCGTTGCACTCGAAAGTGCGCGACTCTTCGATGAAACAACACGCCTACTCAAAGAAACTGAACAACGGACTGCCGAACTTTCAGTGATCAACAGTGTGCAGGAAGGATTAGCAAAAGAACTCAGCATCGAAGGCATCTATGAAATGGTGGGAGAAAAGATGCGCGAGATCTTCAATGCGCAGGTGATTGACATTGTCACCTACGACAAAACCACCGATCTGATATCAGACAGGTACACTTATGAAAAAGGTGACCGTGGCTTGCTGGCACCCCGACCACTAAAAGGATTCAGAAAACACGTAGTGGAAACGGGAAAACCATTAGTGATCAACCGGGACCTTGATTCACAAAGATCCAGGTATGATCAAACCGTGATCGTAGGAAAAGGGGCAAAATCAATTGTACTTGTTCCGATGATTGCGAGCGGCGAAGTGAATGGCGTTATAAGCTTGCAGAATCTCGATGAAGAAAATGCCTTCCCTGATTCTGACGTGAATCTGCTTACCACTCTCACGAACAGCATGAGCGTTGCACTCGAGAATGCGCGACTCTTCGATGAAACCACGCGATTGCTGAAAGAGACCGAACAACGCACCGCTGAGCTCGCAGTAATCAACAGCGTGCAGGAAGGATTAGCCAAAGAGCTCGACATGCAGGCCATTTATGATCTGGTCGGAAATAAAATCAGAGATGTATTCAGCGCACAGGCCGTTATTATTGCCAATCTCGATCAGGAAGCGAAAACGGAGAGTTTCAAATATCTGATTGAAAAAGGCGAACGATTTTACCTGGAGCCGCGGCCCTATGATAAAGTGCGGCAGCACCTCATTGACACTCGCGAAAAAATTCTGATCAATTCCAATTTCGAAAAAGCCGCCGCTGAATTCGGAATGAAAGTTCTTCCCGGAACCGAACATCCCAAGTCACTTTTGTTTGTGCCGCTGATTTCCGGTGATAAAGTGAAAAGCTATGTGAGTCTGCAAAATATCGATCATGAAAATGCATTCAGCGAAGCGGATGTCCGGCTGTTGGAAACTTTGGCCAACAGCATGAGTGTTGCATTGGAAAATGCTCGGCTGTTCGATGAAACCACTCGCCTGTTGAAAGAAACAGAACAACGCACTGCAGAACTCGCCGTCATCAATAGCGTGCAGGAAGGATTGGCGAAAGAACTCCATATCGATGCCATCTACAATCTTGTAGGCGATAAGCTGAGCGAAGTGATGAACACGCTCGACATTGACATTCGAATTTTCCGACCCGAAACAAATGAGGTTACATATCCTTATTTGGTTGATAATGGAAAGCACATCAATGTTCCTCCGCAACCTATGAAAGGAATTTCCAAGCATGTTTACGAAACGGGACAAACGCTTCTCGTCAATGAAAAGCTTGCGGAGAAAATGACTGAACTCGGATCAATGATAATTCCGGGAACACAAATGGAAAAATCATTTCTTGCTGTTCCCATTACCGCAGGAAGTGAAGTGCTGGGAATGGTGAGCATCAGCAATTATGAAAAAGAAAATGCCTTCACTGAATCTGAAGTGCGACTGCTTCAGACTGTTGTTTCCGCGATGAGCGTTGCGCTGAAAAATGCAAAGCTCTTCGATGAAACTAATCGCCTGCTGAAAGAAACTGAGCAGCGAACAGCAGAGCTATCAGTCATCAACAACGTACAGGAAGGTTTGGTTAGGGAAATCGATTCACAGAAAATTTTCGATCTCGTCGGCAATCGCATCGGTGAATTGTTCGATACGCAGTCAGTTTTGATTCGCACGTTTGATCATGAAAAAGGAATAGAGAAATGGCGCTATGCCATTGAGAAAGGTGAACGCTTTTATGTTGATCCTCGTCCGATTATTTGGGCCAACAAACGAATAATAGAAACAAAGCAAGCTTTAGTTATCAATGAAAATTATTTAGACACAGCAAAAAAATATGGCGGAACAGGAGTGAGTAAAGGTCTGCCACCAAAATCCGCGATGTTTGTTCCCATGATGGTGGGCGATGTGGTGAAGGGCTCTGTGAGTTTGCAAAATGTTGACAGAGAAAATGCATTCACAGAATCTGATCTTCGGCTGCTGACAACTCTTGCTAACAGCATGACTGTGGCACTTGAAAATGCGCGGCTGTTCGATGAAACGTCACACCTGCTGGCTGAAGCAAAACAAAGAGCATCGGAACTGAGCACCGTTAACAGCATCAGTAAAGCACTGGCATCACAATTAGATCCTGATGAACTAATTCAACTTGTCGGTGATCAATTGAAAGATTTGTTCAAGGCCGATATCGTTTACCTCGCCTTGTTAAACAAGAAAACGCAGACCATCCATTTCCCCTACCAGTATGGTGACGATAATACACCGATGAAGCTTGGCGAAGGACTTACTTCGAAAATCATTCTCACCGGCGAGCCGCTTCTTATGAATAAAGATGTACAGGAATTCAGGACAAAACTCGGTGTGCAGAGCATGGGAATTCCGGCCGCATCTTATCTCGGTGTACCGATTCCGGTCGGTGATGAAATAATCGGAGTGCTGAGCGTTCAAAGTATTGAACAGGAAAATAAATTCAATGAAAGTGATCTTCGCCTGCTTTCAACTATTGCATCTTCTGTAGGTGTTGCCCTGCGAAACGCCCAGCTTTTTGATGAAGTTGAGAAATCGAAAATGGAAGCTGAAGCCGCGAGTAAAGTCGCTGAGAAAGCGAATCAGGCCAAAAGCGCTTTTCTTTCTACGGTCAGTCATGAATTGAGAACGCCGCTGACTTCTGTTCTGGGCTTCACTAAAATCATACAAAAAAGATTGGACGATAAAATTTTTCCGGCAGTAAATAAATCAGATCCGAAAACGGAAAAAGTAATCAAGCAGATTTCAGAAAACCTGACTGTCGTGGTTTCAGAGGGAGAACGGCTCACCAACCTGATCAACGATGTGCTCGATCTTGCAAAAATTGAAGCGGGAAAAATGGAATGGAACTTCGAAAATGTTTCCATGCTCGAGATCACGGAACGCGCGCTGGCCGCCACTTCATCTTTGTTTGATCAGAAACATTTAAAGCTTGTTCGTCACATCGAAAGTGATCTTCCGAGTATTTCCGGTGATCGCGATAAACTCATTCAGGTTATCATCAATCTTATTTCCAATGCCGTGAAGTTTACTGATAAAGGGTTGGTGACATGTCGCGTGGCGAAAGAGAAAGATCAGATTGTGGTGAGTGTGAGTGACACGGGAATCGGAATTGCTCCGGAAGATTTCTCCGCCGTTTTTGAGCAATTCAAACAAGTCGGCGGTGATACCCTCACTGACAAACCAAAAGGAACCGGACTTGGTCTCCCGATTTGCAAAGAGATTGTCGAGCATCACGGCGGCCGCATTTGGCTCGAGAGTGAAGTCGGGAAAGGAAGCACATTTTCTTTTGCGTTGCCGATTGCGGCAAAAGCTTCGGTGCCAAGACCGGTGCATCTTGATCAGTTGCTGAATCAACTGAAAGAACAAGTGGCCAATTCACAACTTGCCATGAAAGGAAAGTCAGCTACGATTTTGGTTGTTGATGATGATGATTCGATTCGCTCATTGCTGCAACAGGAACTCGGCGATGCCGGTTACCTCATTGAGCAAGCTTCCAACGGGAAGGAAGCATTGGCACACGTGAGAGACCATCGACCGGATCTGATCATACTTGATGTTATGATGCCGGAGATGAATGGCTTAGATGTGGCAGCGATCCTCAAGAACGATCCGCAAACGATGGACATTCCGATTATTGTGCTCTCTATCGTGCAGGACAAAGCAAGAGGCTTCAGGATTGGTGTGGATCGGTATCTCACCAAACCCATTGACACCGGCGTTCTCTTCTCCGAAATCGGCAGCCTGCTTGAACAGGGAAAATCAAAAAAGAAAGTAATGGTGGTGGATGAAGATTCCGGCACCATGAACACGCTCACTGAAGTGCTGAAGACAAAAGGTTATGTAGTGATGGAATCGAACGGAAAAGAACTCGTGGAAAATGCCATCGCCAATCAACCGGACATCATCATTATTAATTCTGTTCTTTCAGGAAAGCATGATGTTGTCCAAACTCTTCGCTTTGAAAAAGGATTGGAGAATGTTTTGTTTCTGGTTTATCAATAGAAAAATTTTAAACGGGATAAATAAAAAATGGATAAAAAGATTTTGATTGTAGATGATGAAGCACACATCCGGATGCTGATTGAACAAACACTGGAAGAGCTCGAAGATGAAGGAGTAGAATTTCTCACTGCAGACAACGGTGCCTCCGCGCTGGAAATTATTCAGGAAGAAAAACCCAATCTTGTTTTCCTCGATGTGATGATGCCAAAGATGAATGGAATGGATGTTTGCCAGAAAGTGAAAAAAGAATTGAGTCTGTCGGATGTCTTCATTATTGTTCTCACTGCTAAAGGACAGGAACTCGATCGCCAACGCGGACAGGAAGTGGGAGCTGATGTTTACATGACGAAGCCATTCGATCCCGAAGTTCTGCTCGACAAAGCCCGACAAGTTTTGGGAATTGCCTGAGATTTTTTTCGCGATGAAATAATCATCGCACAAAACATCCTAAGAAACACAACCCATGTCATTGCCAACCCTGAAATCGCTGCTAGGAAAAAAAAGTGAGGTGACTGCCTGGCTCCAGTCATTTCTTGAAATGACAAAGGCAGAAATTTCTGTTGAGGATAATCAACACAATTTACTATTCGGATCGGCACCCAATCCGTCACAAACTTTCCCTGTGACGTTAGAGAACGAAACGGTTGGTTGGGTGAACGGAGATGAACGTGCCTCTATTGTTGCGCGGCTTCTTTCCATCATGATTCAAAAAGATTCAGAGAAAAAACGGCTCGGAACAGAAGTGTTGAATTCTTATCAGGAGCTGAATGTAATTTTCAATTTCTCTGAAAAATTAGCGCAGACGATCGAACCGAATGTGATTGCTCAACTCACGCTCGAGCAGGCTATCCATTCCATACCTTCACACAGCGGTGTGATTGCGCTCTGGGATAACGAGCACGCGCAACTCTCAATTCCTGCTTCTTCGGGCGAAAAACTTTTTAATGAAGAACTTCTTCGCAATAATGCAGAGCTTCTTTTAAAAATCGGACTGAGCGGCAACTCTGAAATCATGAATGATCTTTCAGTTTTGAAAGAGAAAAATATTATTGCAGGCGACGTGCAGTCCCTGGTATACGCTGCCATGAAAGTGAAGCATCGAATCATGGGTGCTGTGATTCTTGCAGGGAAAAATCAAGAACAATATTCCGCTGCGCATTTGAAGTTGCTCGTTACACTTGCGTTACAATCTTCATCAGCCATTGAAAGCGCATTGCTCTATGAAAAAAATATCCGTGAAGCAAAAGAAAGAGAAGAAGCAATCCTGCGTATTCACATGGTCACACAGAAATTCGTTCCGCATGAATTCATTCATTCACTAGGGAAAGAAGTGCTGACCGATGTAAAACTTGGCGATCAGGTAGAAAAAATTGTGACGGTTTTGTTTTCTGATATCCGGAACTACACGACACTTTCCGAGCGAATGACGCCGGAAGAAAATTTCAACTTTGTTTCTTCATTCAATATGCGAATGGGTCCAATCATTCGCAAGCATCATGGTTTCATCAATCAATATCTTGGTGATGCCATCATGGCCATCTTCCCCAATCAAGCTGCTGACGGACTTGCAGCCGCTGTTGAGATGCAGAAGGCTGTTCAGGATTTCAATAAAGAGCGCCAATCAAATAATCAATCAACGATACAAATCGGCGTGGGCATGCACACGGGTTCACTCATTATGGGGATCACGGGCGATGAAAACAGGTTGGACGCGACGACCATTTCCGATACGGTGAACACTGCTTCGCGTCTCGAAAGTCTCACCAAATATTACAAAGCAAGCATCATTCTGAGTGATGAAACTTTCCGCCAACTTCAGCATACTGAAAAATTTCATCTGCGCAATCTTGGCAAAGTGCAGGTGAAAGGAAAGCTGGCACCGGTCGGGATTTATGAATGCTTTAGCGGCAACAAAAAGGAAGAGATTGACAAAAAAGAAAAAACGCTCTTTGCGTTTAACAAAGGGATGTCAGAGTATTTGAATAAATTGTTTGCTGATGCAATTGATTCTTTTAACGAAGTGATTCATTCGCATCCTGAAGATCTCACGGCTCAATTTTTTATTGACAAAGCCGCACGCTATATTCACGATGGTGTTCCGGCAGAGTGGGTAGGTGTGGAGGAAATGTTGAATAAGTAAGATATCATGCATAAGTCCTCTATCAATCTTCAGTTTGAAAAACTCGAGCAATCAAAACATCAACTCCTGGATCAGCTTGCTGCACTGGATACTTCAGTTTTGCATTTCCATCCTGCTCACAAGAAGTGGAGCATCGCGCAAATCATTTTTCATTTGAACAGTTCGGAGAGCAACAGCGTGAATTACATCGCAAAGAAATCGCAGGGAGGCACATCAATTCCAAAATCATCTTACCTGAATTCGCTCAGAAGTTTTTTGCTGACGACAGCACTCAAATATTTGAAGTGGAAGAAACCTGCTGCACTTCCCGATCCGCCGGAGAACCTTGATATAATCCGGGCGATAGAATCGTGGAACGAAACACGTGTCCGGTTGAAAGAGCTCATAGAAAAACTTCCTGATGATATGCTTACCCGGAATATTTTCCGCCATCCTGCGGCCGGAAGAATGAACATGAATCATGCGCTCACTTTCATGCAGGAACATTTCAATCATCACCTCAAGCAGATTGAAGACAGAATTTTAATGGCAGGAAATTTCACCTGATTCCTGTCAATAGACAATCATCTACATTTGCGAAAATTTTTCAAGAATGAAGATTGGTATAATCATTTGGAATGGGCTGCTCACAGCGGGTTTGGTGTATTTGATTTTTACAAAAATCAGTTCACCGGCCAAAGAATCCACCGGAATGGCCGGATCAGAAAAAATGAAAAGGGATTCTGTTCAGCCCGGCGCAATTGCTTTTGTAAACATCGACACACTCGAAAATCGTTATGAACTTTTTGCGCAGAAAAAAAAGCTGATGGAGCAAAAACAAAACGAGTCACAGGATTTGCTCAACAAAAAAATGACCGACTTCCAGAACGATTATACGGCGGCACAACAATCTGCTTCAACCATGACTCAATCGCAACTGGAGGAAACTCAACAAAAACTTCAACAAAAGCAGAGTGACATTCAGGATTTACAGGATAAACTGCAAAACGATTTTCAGAAACAGCTTCAGGATATCAACCAGGAACTTCAGGATTCGCTTGATTCCTTTCTGAAAGGTTATAATGCCGACAAACATTTTTCCTACATCCTTTCATTTACGAGCGGAGGTACAGTCCTTTACGGTGAACCAGCTTTCGACATTACAAAAGATGTGACGGACGGAATGAATGCGCGATTGAAGAAGAAATAAATCATCCTTCGAGAGCCGCGGCCCCGCCAACAATTTCAGTCAGCTCGGTTGTGATGGCGGCCTGTCGCGCACGATTGTATTTTATGGAAAGATCGCGCAAAAGCTCCTGCGCATTTTCGGTGGCTTTATCCATTGCCGTCATACGCGCACCGTGTTCGGACGCATTGCTATCTAGAAGCACTTTAAAGAATTGTGTGTTCAGCACCTTCGGAATAATTTCATTGATCAGTTCATCCTGATCGGGCTCGAAGATGAAATTAATTGTCTCCTTTTTCTTTGACGGTGCAGATTTTAGAATAGGAAGAAACCGCTCAACCTGGAAAATCTGCGTGGCTGCATTTTTGAATTGTGCGTACACAATCTCGATCATGTCATATTCTTCATTCGCGTAGGATTGCCTTAACCATTCTGATGCTGCAAGAGAGTGGTTGAAATCAAGGTGAAGAAACAACTCATAATAATCTGACTTCATCGGATAGCGGAGTCGCCGGAATGAATCGTATGCGCGTCTTCCCACAGGCATAATCGTTACATTACCGGCTCTTGCCTGCTCAGAATATTTTTCTCCAATGAGCTGCTTGGCCATCTTGATCAATGTGGAATTGAATGCTCCCGCCAATCCGCGGTCAGAAGTAACGAGGACGATCAACACTTTCTTTATCGGGCGCTCTTTCGCAAGTGCAATATTGACACCCGACCCGGAAGCAATATTGCTCAGCACTTCCAGCATTTTATTGGCATATGGCCGCATTTTGATGATGCGGTCAGTAGCCCGACGCAGTTTCGAAGCGCTTACCATTTTCATAGCACGCGTAATCTGCTGTGTGCTCTGCACACTTCTGATTCGGTTACGAACTTCTTTAAGTTGTCCGGGCACTGTTTATCCTTTGATCGATTCTGAAATTAGTTTACTGCGGCTTTTGCTGCAGGTTGTTCTTTAGCTTCCGCGAAAGATGACTCCATGTCCTTAGCTACTTTACGAAGTGTTTCAAGCGATGAATCGCTTAGATTTCCTTTCCGCAAATCTTCGAGTACTTCCTTGTGGGCTTTTGACAGCAATTCAAGGAAGTCAGCTTCAAACTCACGAACGCGGTTGATTGGGATATTTTTAAGAAGGCCCTGTGTGCCGAGATAAATGATGGCAATCTGCTTTTCAACCGCCATCGGAGAAAATTGTTTTTGCTTCAGCACTTCTACATTACGTGCACCTTTTTCAAGCACGGCCTTGCTCGCTGCATCGAGATCGCTTCCGAACTTGGAAAATGCTTCGAGCTCGCGATACTCAGCCTGATCAAGTTTGAGAGTTCCTGCAATCTTCTTCATGGATTTGATCTGCGCATTTCCACCCACGCGACTTACGGAGATACCTACGTTGATGGCAGGACGAACACCGGAGTTGAACAGGTTTGATTCAAGAAAGATCTGTCCGTCCGTTATTGAAATCACATTCGTTGGAATGTACGCTGAAACGTCGCCGGCTTGTGTTTCGATGATAGGCAACGCTGTGAGTGAGCCACCGCCTTTCACCTGATCTCGGATGGATTCAGGCAGATCATTCATTTGCTTGGCTACATCATCGGCTTCAATAATTTTTGCTGCGCGCTCGAGCAAACGTGAGTGCAGATAGAAAATGTCTCCGGGATATGCTTCACGGCCGGGCGGACGGCGCAGCAGCAATGAAACTTCACGATAAGCCACTGCCTGCTTGGATAAATCATCATAGATGATCAATGCTGATCGTCCCGTATCGCGTAGTAGTTCTCCTATAGCACATCCGGCAAAGGGAGCATAGAACTGAAGCGGCGCAGGATCAGAAGCGGAAGCAGCCACAATTACTGAATAAGCCATCGCGCCGTGTTCTTCAAGTGTCTTTGCAACATTTGCAATTGTAGAAGCTTTCAAACCACAACCGACGTAGATGCAAAACACAGGTTCACCGCGATCGTAAAATTCTTTTTGATTGATAATGGTGTCAATGGCAATGGCAGATTTTCCCGTTTGACGATCGCCGATAATTAGTTCGCGTTGCCCGCGGCCAATCGGAATCATGGCATCTATAGCTTTCAACCCTGTTTGCAACGGTTGCTTCACCGGCTGACGATAAATTACACCGGGTGCCTTGCGCTCGAGCGGCATTTCATAGAGCGCGCCTTCAAGAGGTCCTTTTCCGTCAATCGGTTCGCCGAGTGTATTTACCACCCGGCCTATCATTCCCTGTCCAACTTTGATGGATGCTATTCTTCCTGTGCGGCGAACGGTATCTCCTTCTTTAATTTTTTCACCGCCGCCCATCAGCACAACACCGACATTGTTTTCTTCCAGGTTCAGCACAATAGCTCTCGTACCTTCTTCAAATTCCACCAGTTCACCTGCCTGTGCATTTGAAAGCCCGAACACGCGCGCAATTCCATCTCCCACTTGCAGCACCACTCCAACTTCTTCGAGCTTTGCTGATGTGTTGAAGTCTTTCAGCTGCTGCCTGAGCACCGCTGAAATTTCCTCCGGTCTTATATCTACCATAATCGAATCGAAATTTTATTTGTTAGTATTTCATTTTATAAAGATTCTCAATGAACTCTTGCTTGATGAAGCGCAAATCGTTTTTGACGCTGGCGTCGAATTTATCGTCTCCTACCTGAAGGATGAATCCACCAATAATTCGAGAGTCAGTTTTAAGTATAAGGTCCACTTTTTTTCCTTTGAATCGCGGAAGAGCAGCGACCCCGGCATAGAGCTGCTGAAAAATTTCGTCGCTCACCGGAATGGCAGTAATGATGCTCGCCTTCACGATTCCTTTTATTTCGTTGTATTGCTGATCGAACGCTTCGCCAATATCAGTCAACATGTACTCTCTTCCCTTGCTAAAGACGAGATCGAAGAATGATTCAGTGAGAGCAGTAATTTTTCCGTGATAAACGGCTTTGAAAATTTTCGATTTCTTTTCCCATCTAACAATGGGTGAAACCATTACTTCATTGAATTCAGCATTTCGGTTGGCACGCAAAAAATCCACATCACTCTTCACCGCATCAAGCTGGTTGGTTTCAACAGCTTGCTCTACGAGAGCCTTTACATAACGATATGCCGCGCGCGGATTTCGCATGATTGCTTAATTATTGTTTTGGGTGAGATCTTGTGCCAGCCGTTGAATGTAGGCTTCCTGCTCCTTCTTATCTGCGAGTTCGCGGCGCAAAACTTTTTCAGCCACATCAACAACCATACTTCCGATTGTGTTCTTCACATCGATGAGTGCTTCCATTTTTCTGTTTTCAATATCGCGTCGTGCTTCTTCCATGATCTTCGCTGCCTCGGCACCCGCTTTATCTCTAGCCTCGGCAACAATTTGCTCTTTCACTTTGTTGGCTTCGCCAAGAATGGCAAGTCTCTCCTGCCGCGCTTGCTGTAGCAGCTCTTCATGCTCACTCTTCAGTTTGTCCATTTCTTCCTTGGTCTTCTGCGCATTTTTCAACGAATCGTCAATGGTTTTTTCACGATCATCGAGGGCCTTCAGAATTGGCTTCCACGCCCAGCGACGCAATAAATAAAGGACGATCAAGAAAATCAATGCCGTCCAGAACATGAGGCCAAGTGCAGGCGTGAGCAGTTGCATAGGGCAATTTTGTTTTTAAAGTTTCGAAATTATTTCCTGAATGAAATCATGAAAACTTAATTGCAAGCGGCGAAATTGAATTTAAATGAGATTCAATCTTCCACCTTGATTTTTTGAATTTATTTCAGGAATAACACCAGCACGCAAACGACGATGCCGAAAAGTGCAACTCCTTCTACCAGCGCTGCCGTAATGAACATGTTTGTGCGAATGTCACCCATAGCTTCAGGTTGCCGCGCAATAGAATTCAATGCCCCGTTACCGATGAGTCCAATACCAATACCTGCGCCGATGGCTGAGAGCCCTGCACCGATGCCGGCACCCATTTGCGCATTTCCGTCAATCGCTAAAAACAAAATACTGAGTAAATGAATCATGATTATTGAAGTTTAGGTTTTAAAAAGATTTTTTTTGTTTGTAATTATTTATTTTTTAATGATGTTCATCCGCGGTCACTCCGGTTTCTCCTATGAATAAAGCAGTGAGAATGGTAAAGATATATGCCTGCAACGCTGCCACCAGCAATTCGAGGAAATAAATGAAAATTGAAAATGCCACCGAGAAAAGAGATGCGCCCAATCCTGCTGCTACACTCATTGCCGCAAAAACAAAAATGATCGACATAAAAGATAAAATGATGAGGTGCCCCGCCAGCATGTTTGCAAAAAGTCGGATCATCAAGGCAAAAGGTTTTACAATGATGTTGCTGATAAATTCAATCGGCACAAGCATCGGCAACACCCATCCGGGCACTCCCGGTTGCTTTATCATATGAATCCAATAGTCTTTTTTCGAACCGACCATCATCAATATAAAAGTGAGAAGAGCTAGTGTAGCGGTCACAGCAATATTGCCCGTGACATTGGCGGCTCCGGGAATAAGCCCGATGAGATTATTGATCCAAATGAAAAAAAATACGGTAAGCAAATACGGAAGCATTTTGTTGGCCCGGGCACCAAGCATCGGCTTTGCCACTTCATCCCGAATGAAAATCACAATCACTTCAACAACTGATTGGATTCCTTTCGGCGCTTTGCTTGTACCAATCTTTTTATAGCTGCGCGCCACCGATATGAATACAAACATCATTAACAAAGCGGCTAAAAGAAGCTGAATTACATTTTTCGTGAGCGAAATATCATAAAAGTTCCTGCCGTCAGTACGCGTGATATTTCCTTCCTCATCCAGCTTGAAGCCATCATATGTCTCGTCATTCTGCAGTTTACGGAATGAAAAGCTGCTGAATCCTTTACCGGATGTGTAAATAATTACCGGCAAATAGATCACTGCATGAAATTCTGAGCCATCACTTTTCTTGATGTCGAAGAAATGCCACTCATGATTGTCGCCGATATGTTCAAGAATCATTTTACCCGCATCGAATTGTTCCGGGGCATTCTCGTTTTCACTCTGAGGATTCTGATCCGGCGATGCCATTACCGGAGAAGTGAAAACAGCCCAAATCAAAATTAGGGTACCAAGCAGTTTACTGATTAATCGGCGAATCATTAAGAATTTAAACGAAGTGTGGCGTTTTAAGAGGCTGCAAAGATAGAACACGAATGCTGAAAAATTTAAAGTAGAACAAAAAAAACTTCGATACTTCAATCCATAACTTCATTGTAATTTCGATCAATCTCCGTTAGAATTTTCTCACACGAAAGTGTTATTGAAACGGGTCTTTAGAAACATCATTTTTGTCTCATTCAGTTCTGCAAAAAAAATCTCAACTATGAAATCATTGACTTCTTCTATCAAATGTTTATTCTGTTTTCTAGTCATTTCTACTTTGATGAGTTACCATTTGTATGCACAGACACAACTTTGGAGTATGACCAATACAGGCGGAGCCAATAATGAAGGCGCAATTATCTCCTTCAATCCCGCTAACGGTGATGAATTGGTGCAACATAGTTTCAGTAATTCAGGGGACGGCTATTATCCATTTGGAAGTTTAGTGGCAGTAAACAGTCTTCTTTATGGAATGACGTCATCATCGGACGGAGCAAATGGCGCTCTTTTCTCCTTTAATCCGGCTACCGGGAAAGACTCGATCCTCCACAACTTCGGCGGAATTGGAGACGGGATATACCCAACAGGAAGCATGGTTTTGTATAACAATTTGCTCTACGGAATGACCAGCGGTGGCGGCGCAAATAATGCCGGCGTCCTGTTTTCTTATTCTCCTTCCGCGGGAACTTATACAAAGCTCTACGATTTCGATCCTAATCTTGCCGGAAGTCCGCAGGGAAGTTTAATTGTTTACAACAGTCAGCTGTGGGGATTGGCTCTTTCGAGTTATGTAAGCAGTGGACACAATGGATGTATTTTCTCGTTCGATCCTTCAACAAATAGTTTTTCTGATCATTACAATTTTCCGGGGCCTTACCCTTATGCGTTGGGCGAAAATCCTTATGGTGATTTGACCGTGCTTAATAGTAAATTGTATGGAACTACATCTTATGGCTGCGCCTATGGATATGGCGGATTCTTTTCTTATACTCCTTCTACAAATTCCTATTCACTGTTGTACAGCTTCAACAAAAATCCATTCAGCACTTTCTACAATAGCCAGGGGCCCACAGGCAATGTGATAGTTTATAATGGAAAACTCTACGGCATGAGCTTGATCGGCGGAAGTCATGTAGATTCTCTGAATTCTGCAAGTGGTGGTTATGGATACATTTATTCTTATGACCCTAACACAAGCACATTCACCGATATCTATGATTTCGATGGCGTGAATGGCCGAAACCCTAAAGGAAGCTTATACCTCTATAGCGGAAAATTATATGGCATGACCACAGCGAGCGGGACTAACACATTTTATGATGGCCCCGGAGTGATTTTTTCTTTCAATCCAACTTCCAATACTTTTAAGAATGAAGTAAACTTTAATAATGATAATGGAGGAAAGCCCGCCTACTCAAGCTTCATCAGTTTCACTACGTCCCTGAGCCAAACTATATCTACCGGAAGCGTGACCGGAACATATTGTTCCGGTGCCAGCGTGAGTGTTTCGTACACCGCAAACGGAACATTTACGAGTGGAAATGTTTTTTATGCTCAGTTAAGTGATTCATCGGGTCATTTCTCTAATGCAGTCAACATCGGCTCCACCACTTCAATTTCGAGCGGAAGTATTTCTGCAACCATTCCTTCAGGAACCTTGACAAGCTCACATTATCTCATTCGAGTAATCAGCACCATGCCTGCCATAGCAGGTTTAAACAATGGAACAAACATCGCCATTAATCAAACCCCGAATCCAGTCATTAATCCATCAGGAAGTGTGACCATTTGCAGCGGAAGTTCAATCACGCTGCAGGCATCAAGCGGAAGCGGATATTCTTATCAATGGAAAATCGGAGGAACGGTAATCAACGGCGCTACCGCTTCAAGTTACAACACAAGTGGCTCGGGTAGTTACAGCGTCACCGAAACTTTTGCAACCTGTTCGGCTACGTCAGCAACTCCTGCGGTGATCACTGTCGATTCATACAATCCTACCATTTCACCTTCAGGCAGCGTGAACATTTGCAACAGCAGTTCACTGTTGCTTCAAACAACCAAGATAACCGGAGACACCTATCAGTGGAAGAAAAACGGTGTTGATATATCGGCTGCCACATCATTCAAGTACACAGCAACAGCAGCAGGGTCTTACACTGTGCGGGTGAGTGATGGAATCTGTTCATTCACCTCAGTAGCTACCTCAGTCACCATGAGTGCTCCGCCTGCAGCCACCATTAGTCCATCAGGAGGCGTAACGACATGTACGGGTACACCGGTTTCGCTTCAGGCGAACACGGGAAACGGGCTCTCCTATCAATGGAAGAAGAATGGCAGCAACATTAATGGTGCAACATCTTCGAGTTATTCGGCAAGTACAGCGGCTTCATACACGGTGGTAGTTTCGCTGGGGCAATGTTCGGCCACTTCTTCTGCCACAACCGTTGCCGTAGACGCAGGACCCACGGCAACGGTTTCTCCGTCAGGAACTGTTACCATCTGTCCTGGCGTGTCTCAAACTCTTACGGCCAACACAGGTGGTGGCCTGAATTATCAATGGTTAAAGTCGGGAGTCAGTATTTCCGGTGCCACCACACATACTTATTCAACCTCATCGACGGGTGGATATTCGGTGATTGAAACAGATGCCAATGGTTGCAGCAAAACTTCGGCAAAAACTACCATCAAGAATTACACAGTAACTGTGAAGATCACTAACAGTGGAAGCTTGAACATCTGTAACACAGGTTCCGTGACACTGAATGCGCAGGTTTTGAGCGGATACACTTATCAGTGGTATGATAACGATGCGCCAATTCCCGGCGCCACAGCAACATCCTATATTGCCACTGCCGCCGGCATCTATAAATATCTTGCAACAACACCGAATGGCTGTACAAAATTTTCTTCCACCAAAACGGTGAGCGGATGCAAAACGGCAGAGACCGATTACGCATCCGATGAAGCAATGGTGCTCTTTCCAAACCCGGCTCATGATGAAGTTACAGTCGATTTGAGCGGAGATGAAGGCGACTATGAAATTGAAATCATGAATATGCAGGGACAAATATTATTGACAAGCCAATCTTCAGTTGAGTCAGGAAACAACAGTATGACGATTAGACTCTCATCGCTTCCCGCAGGAATGTATTTGGTGAGAGAAGTCAGCGCAACTTCTCAGCATGTTTGCGTGATGAGTAAAGAATAGTGCTCCGTGGTTTCGTTGCTATATTCATTGGTCGAGTTAAAATTGACTTTCGACTAAATGAATTGCGAGAGGAGATGCGGTAGGCATCACGAGAACGGCGTGCCGCATCTTAGTTTTCAGAAATGAATTTTCACGGAAGACAGTATACCGCGGTGGCAACCATGCTGAAAAAAGAAAACATCTTCTGAAAATGAAAATCATCGATGGCCACTTGATCATGGCCATCCACGCAGTATTAGTGGCTGCATACCGCTGAAGCTGAAAAATCGAAAGTTTATGTAGTTTGCTTCACAATTTCCCTCTATGAAGAATGCAATTATTGCTGTATCCCTTATCTTTTTTCTATCCGCTGGAGTCAATGCACAGAAAAATTTTCTCCCGGGAATGATAATGCCGATCAGCGGTGACACAATAAAAGGATTCATCAAAGAAATAGACGGGCGGATAAATCCCACCAGCATCGAATTCAAGAGTAGCCTTTCGGAAGCGTCAAAAAATTATTCTCCGCTTGAACTGAAATGGTTCCGCTTTATCGGCGGTGATTGGTATTTCAGCTATGTAGGTCCGTTAGAAACATCTTCACTCAATACAAATGATCTCACTTACGATTCTACAATGCACACCGTAATCAACACCTTGTTTATTCGTGCTGTGGTTATAGGACGCGCAAGTCTTTATTATGCGCGCGACCAGAATGACCGCATTCATTTGTTTCTGCAAAAGTTTGGTGGCGACATTACGGAGCTTGTTTTCAAAAAATATTACGTTGATGAAATTGTAATTGCGGATTATCAGAATAAAATTGTTAAGCGTGCCGTCTACGAAAATCAAATGTACAAGGGTCAATTGATTCGCGCGTTCCAGGATTGTCCTTATCTCGCAGCAGACATAACTTCAAAACCGCTGGAATATGCAAAGAATGACCTGGAAATTTTGTTTAATAGCTATAACCATTGCAAGGGAGCAAAAATTGTTTACCAGGAGCCAAAAGATGAAGGCACGCTGGTTTTTACTCTGAATACAGGAATAAATATTTCCAATATAAAATTTGAGAGCAGCACATTTCCTTCATGGAATGATTATCATTTTAATAACAGCGTTGGCTTTGCATTTGGAATTGGTTGCGATTATTTGTTGCCGCGCACAGCCGGAAAGTGGGGATTCTTCAATGAACTCTCTCTGAAAAGTTTTAAGTGCAATGGAGATTTGGGCGAGGATCAAGACGTTTTAAAGCTTGACTTGTTATACCTAAAACTTGCCACAATGATGCGATACTATTTCACTACTGACCGAAAGTCGGCCCGGCCCTATTTCGGTTTCGGTATTGCCAACAATGTTGCAATCAAAGATGAGAACTTCAATTATTCGAAAAATCCGGAAGGTGATCCTATCGTCGATTATTTCCGCACATATGAGCAGGGGCTTATCTTCGGTTTCGGAACGTACTACAAAAGATGGAATGGTGAATTACGCTATGAATTCTCTAACGGCATTTCTGGATATACTGACATGAAATCTCCGGCCCACACAGCATACATTCTGCTGGGTTATAAACTTTTTGAGTTGTAACTGAAATTCTTTTCAGTCACTTTTGTTGGATAAGCAAACGATTTCTTCAGAAATGAAATCTTCCTCTCCTAAATTGATCATCATTGGCGGCGGCTTTGCCGGGCTGAAACTTGCGCGCTGCCTTAATAATTCTTCCTTCGAAATTCTATTGATTGATAAAGTCAACCATCACCAGTTTCAGCCGTTATTCTATCAAGTGGCTACGGCAGGATTGGAACCGTCGAATATTTCATTTCCTCTGCGCGGAATTTTTCAGCATTCGAAAAATGTGAGAATACGATTAGCAGAAGTGCGGAAGATTATTCCTTCTGAAAATAAAATTATCACGAGTGATGGTGATTACAATTATGATTATCTCGTGCTTGCAACCGGCGCCACCACAAATTTTTTCGGAAATAAAAATCTCGGGCAGCTTGCCCTTCCGATGAAATCTACGAGCGAAGCGATTGAAATCCGTCAGCGCATCCTGCAGAATCTGGAGAAAGCACTCGTAGCCCCGCCCGATGAAATGGAAGGATTACTAAACATCGTTATCGTCGGCGGCGGACCTACAGGTGTTGAGATGGCCGGTGCACTTGCAGAGATGAAGAAAAATGTTTTGTGGAAAGAATACCCGGAGATTGATTTCTCGAAAATGCAGATCAATCTTGTTGAGGGTTCACCAAAAACGCTGGGAGTAATGAGTGCAGAAGCATCGGCACATTCAAAAAAATATCTTGAAGAATTAGGTGTGGAAGTACGCACTCAAACAACGGTGCAAGATTATGACGGAAAAACTGCGCGGCTTTCGAATGGAAATAAATTACGGACCAACAACCTGATTTGGGCAGCCGGAATTCGCGGCAATGTGATTGATGGTTTGAAACCTGAATTAATTCAGCGCGGAAACAGAATCAAAGTTGATCGTTTCAATCGCATCGACGGTTATGAAAACATTTTTGCCCTCGGTGATCTCGCCTACATGGTCACACCTGAATACCCCAATGCTCATCCGCAAGTTGCGAATGTGGCCATTAATCAGGCGCGCATGCTGTGCAAAAATCTTAAGCGGCAAATGAAGAATGAATCATGGAAGAAATTCGAATACCACGACAAAGGTTCACTTGCCACAGTGGGAAAACACAAAGCCGTGGTTGATCTTCCGTTTGTAAAATTTCAGGGGTTCTTTGCGTGGTTTGTTTGGATGGGTTTGCACCTCGTGTTGCTGATGGGAATGAAAAACCGGATTTTTGTTTTCATCAATTGGGTGATTTCTTATTTCTCGAATAACTCTACACTTCGACTGATCTTCCGGCCCAACCGTGACTCGTAAAAAATTACACAGCCGTTGATTCATTTTTTAATGCTCAGGCCGGATTATTTCCCTGTGAAAACCGGGGCACGTTTTTCAAGAAATGCTTTTGTTCCTTCTCTGAAATCCTCCGTATTCATGCACTTGCTGAATTCGTCTATCTCCACTGCGAAACCGTCTTCACCTTTTTCAAAAGAAGAATTCACACAGGCAATGATCTGATCAACGACAAGCGGTGATTTTGATTTGATCTTGTCAAGAATGGATTTGCATTTCGGAAGTAATTCTTCCTGAGTGGTTACATGATTCACGAGACCGAGATCAAGTGCATCCTGCGCAGCGATCATTTCTGCAGTGAGCAAAAGCTCGATTGCTTTGCCCTTACCAATGTATTGAGGCATTCGCTGTGTTCCGCCGTAGCCGGGAATGATGCCGAGATTAATTTCCGGCTGACCGAATTTTGCATTCTCACTTGCCACACGCATATGACAGGCCATCGCCAATTCGCAGCCACCACCGAGAGCAAAACCATTCACAGCGGCAATAACCGGCTTTGAAGTTGCTTCTATTTTATTCAGCACACGGTGACCATTTTCGCTCATCTCCTTAGCCTGCCTGGAATTGAAATTCGTAAACTCAGAAATGTCAGCGCCCGCAACAAATGCTTTTGGGCCAGCGCCGGTGATGATGACTCCGCGAATCGAATCGTTCGAATTCACTTCTTCAAAAACAGCGTCAAGCTCATTGATCACTTCGCGGTTGAGTGCATTGAGTTTGTCAGGACGATTGACGGTGATGGTAAGAATTCCCTCTGAAAATTCTGTCAACAATGTTTGATAGGACATAAGCTATTTCGGAATTTGGATTTTGAGTTATGAATTTTGTATTAGCGAATTAAAATGAAGCCGCCTCAAAGTTTTCTTCTGGCCGCAACTTCTGCTCTTACATACTCAGCAATTTCATGTGTGTTGGTTCCGGGTGGAAATAATTTTCCTACTCCTATTTCGTGAAGCTTTTTCATGTCTTCTTCGGGAATGATGCCGCCGCCGGTGACGAGCACATCGTTCATTCCTTTCTCCTTCATCAGGTGAATAATTTTCGGAAACACCGTCATGTGGGCGCCGGAGAGAATAGAAATGCCGATCACGTCCACATCTTCCTGCAGCGCCGAATTCACCACCATCTCCGGCGTTTGACGCAGACCTGTATAGATCACTTCCATGCCTGCATCACGCAGCGAAGAAGCGATCACTTTCGCTCCGCGGTCGTGACCGTCGAGACCAACTTTTGCAACCAAAACTCTGATGGGGCGTGACATAAAGTGAATTACATTTTCTTTTTTCGTTTACGGCCAATTGCTAACTGCTTACCGGAAATTGACGATTTTTTTTTCTTCTCTTCCCATTCACCTTCATTCAGTTTTTTATCGATCACATGCTTGTCGAGAAAGTCGTTGATTTTATTGAGAGAAATATTGGTCGTAATTTCTCCAAACTGATTCACGCCGATATTCAAACCCTGCAAATCGGGATGCGTCTCAGCTATTTCTTCTTTCTTTTTCTTTTTCATGAGCCGGAAATCATTTGATCAAAGATAGATTGTACCGCTTTCATCCGCTCCAGTGTTTCTGCTTTTCCGAGCAAAGAAATGATTTCAAACACAGCCGGACCATTTTTAGTACCGATTAAGGCCACACGGAGAATTGGCAGCAGATCACCTGCCTTCACATTTTTTTTCTGAAGGAATGAATGAAGAAACTGGTCAATCGCAGTGGCCGAAAAATCATTTGCTGAATTCAACTCGTCGGCAAGCCATTCAAAATTTTGCTTCGCTGATGAATTCCACTTTCCTTTCACAACACCTGCATCAAATGAAGCTGGCTTCTGAAAAAAGAAATAGCCATTGTCCCAAAATTCAGAAAGGAAATTGCTGCGGCCTTTCAGCACATCACAAACACGTGAGACGTATTCACCACTTGCAGAAATATTTTTCTCTTTCAAAACCTGAATGAACAAGAGCGCCAGCCGTTCGCCGCTCATGTTCTTCATGTATTCATGATTAAACCACTTCGCTTTTTCGAAATCGAATTTCGCTCCGGCTTTGTGAATATGTTCGATGCTGAAATCGTGAATGAGTTCGAATAGCTGAAAAATTTCCTGGTCGCCGGTGGGGTGCCATCCGAGCAGTGCCAGAAAATTCACAAGGGCTTCAGGAAAAAATCCGCGCTCACGGAATCCTCTTGATAACTCGCCGCTGGAAGGATCTTTCCAGTCAATCGGAAAAACCGGGAAGCCGAGACGATCGCCATCACGCTTGCTGAGTTTTCCGTTACCGTCAGGACGAAGCAATAACGGCAGATGAGCAAACTGCGGCATCACCTCTTCCCAACCGAAAAATTTATAGAGTAATACATGCAACGGTGCCGATGGCAGCCACTCTTCACCACGGATCACGTGTGTGATTTCCATCAAATAATCATCAACTGTATTTGCAAGATGATACGTCGGCCAGCCATCGGATTTGAAAAGCACCTTGTCGTCAATCTGGTTCGATTCAACTTTCACTTCGCCGCGAATCAAATCATGAAAAACAATTTCTTCATTGGCCGGAATCTTCGCGCGAATCACATAAGCTTCGCCGCGATCAATACGTTGTTGCACTTCTTCCGGCGGAAGTGTGAGTGAATTTTTCATCGACATCCGGCTGTGCGAATCATATTGAAGTGTATCGCTTCCCGACGATTTAAGTTTTTCACGCAGCCGTTCCAATTCTACGGGAGTATCGAAGGCATAGTAGGCGCGATCATTTTCAATGAGCCTATCAGCATACCGGCGATAAATTTCTTTTCTCTCAGACTGGCGATACGGGCCAAAATTTCCTCCGGCATTCGGACCTTCATCATTCATCAGTCCGCACCAATTCAATGATTCAAAAATGTAATCTTCAGCGCCGGGCACCAGGCGATTGCGGTCGGTATCCTCAATGCGAATGATGAAACTCCCCTGATTTTTTTTCGCAAACAAATAATTGTAGAGCGCCGTACGCACGCCGCCGATATGCAGCGGACCTGTGGGACTCGGCGCAAAACGAACACGAACCGGGCGAGCATTCATGGGGCGCAAAGGTAGAAAGTAGATCAGATGATCAGTTCGTTTCAACTTCTTCAGGTTGCACAATATTTTTATAAGTGACTCGTCTTTTGAAAATGTTGGATTGACTCTTACAACCGTGAAGGCAGTTTCCTCATCTTATTTCCCAATTACCGGCTTGAATCATGAGCATGTATTTCATCAAGACGCCTGAAATTCTGAAGCGCATTTATCCCAACCAGGTTTGGAGCTATCCTGTTTCAGAGAAAAAACTCTTCCTCACTTTTGATGACGGACCAACGCCGAATATTACCGATTGGGTGTTGGAAGAATTGAACAAGTACAGAGCGCGCGCAACATTTTTCCTCGTGGGTGAAAATGCTGAACGCTATCCTCAACTCGTTTCACGTATCGAAAGGGAAGGCCATGCCATTGGCAACCACACCTACCGCCACGTGAATGGATGGATGATTCCGCCGAAGGCCTATATGAAAGATGTATTGAAATGCAACGAAATTCTTCACACGGGATTATTCCGGCCGCCTTACGGCCGCATCACTCGCACGCAAACACGGATGATGAAGAGCCGCTACCGTGTGATCATGTGGGATGTGCTTAGTGGCGACTTCGATAAAACAATTTCAGGAAAACGCTGCCTGAAAAATGTGATTGAAAACACAGTGCCGGGCTCCATCATTGTCTTTCATGACAGCGTGAAGGCCGCAGACAGACTGCAATACGTGTTACCACGAACACTTGAATATTTTTCAGAGAGGAATTATTCTTTCGAAAAGATTTCTTCGAACTGATTACTTCAAAAGGATTCCAATATTAAATCCGCCGTCAATTGCAAACGGCACCTGATTGCTCCACTGATAATGGCTGAATTTGTAAGGAACAATCTCGTTCAGGTCACTGCTGTATCCATTGCTGTAACTATAATTATCCGCAGAAACCGAAGATCCTCCGTAACCGACTCCGCCGTAAAGTTCAATGGAAACTGTGTTGGCAATTGTCCACTGTTTTCCGAAATTCAGGAGTAGTGCGAATGAATTATTGCTTCCGCGTCTCTTAACACCATTGATATCGTAATAGTCAAATCCAAAACCACTATAAACAATTTCAGGGTTGAAATAGAATCCCTGGAAATCGTTGTATCGCTTCATCCCATCGATCCAATAATCCGGTGCGAAATAAAGTTTTGCGCCTGCTGTTAAAAACAATCCCTTTTGATGTTTCTCGAGCGGAACGAAGCTCAGACCGATAATTCCGACTTGACCCGTTAGAGAAATGCTGTTGACTAAAGCTTGCTCATAGCCAAAAGTCAGATTCCCGGTGAGCGGGGAAAAAAATTCAACATTCACGATTCGTTGTTTAAGAACCGGCGGGGTCATGCTCGGTAATTCCTGAGCGGATAAATTCTGAAAGAGAAGAAGAATGATCAGGGGCAGAATAATTCGTTTCATGGAAATGAATTTTGATCAAATGTAATTCATCCCCTTCAGACACTCTGGCTAATTTTGTCTCAGAATTTTGATGAATGCTGATTGACACACACTGCCATCTTTATGCTTCCGAATTCGATGAAGATCGTGAAGCAATGTTGCAGCGAGCAAAAGATGCAGGTGTCGGAAAATTTTTTCTTCCCAACATTGATTCTTCTTCATTCGATTCCATGATCGCTTTGAGTTCATCTCATCACGAATGTTTTCCGATGATGGGATTGCATCCCTGTTCAGTGAAAGAAAACTGGAATCAGGAAATTTCTGCGGTTGAGAAATGGCTGATGAATCCCGATTACAAATGGTTCGGCATTGGAGAAACAGGACTCGATTATTATTGGGATAAAAACTTTATTCCTGATCAGAAGAAAAATTTTCAACAGCATATTGACTGGGCCAGGCAGCTTCATCTTCCCATCATCATTCACAGCCGCGATGCACTCGATGATTGCATCGAAATGATTCGGAAAAACAAGGATTCAACTCTCTCCGGAATTTTTCACTGTTTCTCCGGCACTCTTGAGCAAGCGAAGCAAATCATGTCGCTCGATTTTTATCTTGGAATCGGTGGTGTTGTCACTTTCAAAAATGGCGGACTCGACAAAGTGATGAATGAAATTGATTTGAATCACGTGGTGCTTGAAACCGATTCGCCCTATCTCGCTCCGGTTCCTTTCAGAGGAAAAAGGAATGAAAGCAGCTATTTGAAATTGGTGGTGAAAAAAATTTCAGATATAAAAAATATTCCGGAAGAAGAAGTGGGATCAATCACCACAAGAAATGCGGAAAAAGTTTTCAGGATTTCTTCATAGAAAATGCCCGGTTTCAGAAACGTTCCTGTTTTTGAAAACAAACAACATTCCCGTTGGCAATACAAGAAGTAAGAGCGGGATTGCTGTCACGAATCCGCCGATGATGGCAATTGCCAGTGGTTGATGCAACTCCGCTCCTGTCCCAATTCCAAGAGCAAGCGGCATGAGTGCGATGATGGCGCTGATCGCCGTCATCAACTTCGGACGAATACGTGTGCCGATGGCGAAATTCACTGACTCGCGCACATCCATTGTGATCCGCGCTTTGCGGAACTGATGCATCGTGAATACCGCATTTTCCGCTATGATGCCGACGATCATGATGATGCCCGTAAAGCTGCCAACATTCAGTGCCGTTCCTGTCAAATACAAACCGAAAAGGCAACCTGAAATTCCGAACACTGACACAAACAAAATCAGCAGCGATGCACGCCAGCTTCGGAAAATCATTAATTGAACGCACAAGACGAGTGCAATGGCGAGAAATAAAATCAGTAACAACTCACGAAAACTTTGTTGCTGCTGAGCATAAGCGCCGCCATACTCTATGTAGAAACCCTGCGGCAGGTGCACTTGCGAATTGATTCGTTTCTGTATGTCGTGCATCACGCTGCCGAGATCGCGCTGATTAAGCCGTGCGGTCACAGCCAGCATGCTTTGCAAATTTTCCCTCTGAATTTCTGCTTCTCCATTTGTGAGTTGCACATCGGCAAAATCACTCAACGGACGTATGGAGCTGTCAGGAAGTTGAATGAATTGATTGCGCAGCGTCTGCACATTCTCACGAATCGAGGCGGGATATCGCATACGTACAGGTACGAGCTGCTCATGCTCGGGAATGCTTCCGATTTGTTCTCCCTGCAGCATGGTGTTGAGCTGAAAATTCAAATCCTGCGGTGTGAGACTGTAGCGCGCCAGCATTTCCTGTTTCGGTGCAAAAACCATTGACGGACCGCTGATGATGATTCCATCAAATGCATCGGCAGCGCCGGGCACGCTGTCGACGATGCTCGTGACCTGGTCGGCAAGCTGCCTGAGTTCCGATTGATCATCGCCGAAAATTTTTATTTCGATCGGGCTGGCTTCGCCAAGCAAATCACCGAGCATATCAGAAAGAATTTGCCCGAACTCGATTCGCAGCGCGGGTTGTGATGCTTCAATCTTCGTTCGCAAATCATCCATCACTTCAAACACACTTCGGCTCCTGTCTTTCTTCAATTGAATGAGGTAATCGCCTTTGTTCACTTCCGTCACAAAAAATCCCATCTCGAGTCCTGTGCGGCGACTGAAGCTTTTCACTTCAGGAACCGAAGAAACTATTTTGTCCACGTTTTTCAGAATAGCATCGGTCTCCTGCAGCGATGTTCCCGGTGGCGAGAGATAATCGAGAACAATGGTTCCTTCATCCATGTCAGGCAGAAATCCTGTTTCAAGATTCAGGTACGTGATGACGGAAGCTACGAGCAATGCTACAATAATCAGCAAGGAGATGATTGGGTTCGTGAACCACCTGGTGAGCCAATTCAATTTCGATTGATCACGAACCTTCGGTGTTTTTTCTGTCTCACGATCGCGATAGAGAAATTGATACAACACCGGAATCACCAACCATGAAACAAAGAATGAACAGATGAGTGCAATACACATGGAAGCGGCCAGCACTTTGAAGAATGCGCCGGCCAATCCACTGAGCAAGGCAAATGGAACAAAGATGATTACTGTGCTGAGTGAAGAGCCAATCATCGCCGGAAACAAATAATGAATCGCCTCCTCCAAAATCATTTTCACTTTCGAAGAAGGATTCTCTTCGCGCGCACGATAGATTTGTTCAATCACCACCACGGCATCATCAATGATCAAACCGATTGATGCCGTGATCGCGCCGAGCGTCATGATGTTGAGTGTGTAACCCATCAGGTACATGATGAGAATGGTGAGTGAAAGCACCACGGGAATATTCAGCAGCAGCATCACGCTCGAGCGAAATGACCGCAGGAAAATCAGCATCACAATGAGAGCGAGAAATAATCCGATGAATAATGCATCACGCACGCTGCCGATGCTGTCATTCACAAATTCAGCCTGATTGTAAATTTTTTTCATGCGCACGTCATTCGGCAGTGAAGCATTCAGCTGATTCACTCTTCGCAGCACACTGTCAGAAAGTGCAATGAGATTCGCGCCGGGCTGACGGTAAACATTCACGAGCACTCGATCTTGTCCGTCAGCATTCACCACCGTGAATTCATCCTGCGAAGTGATCTCGACATCGGCCACATCTTTCAGTCGAATTATTCTCTTGCCATCATTTCTCAACACCAGATTTTCCAGGTCATCTTTATTGTGAAGCAATGATTCGGTGAGTGTGAGATAGAGTCGGCGATAATCGGGTGCAAGTCCATTCGACTCTACAAAGCCTGTGTTATCAAAAACATTTTTGATGAACTGCGGAGTAATTCCGAGTGGAATCATTTGCTCCGGATGGAGCACCACACGATATTCTTTCGAGCGGCCACCTAGAACGCGCACATCACTGGCTCCGGGTGATTGCAACAGAAACGGCCGAACCTGATTGATCGCCATCTGTTTCAACTCAATCAAATCGCGATCATTGCTTTCGAGAGTAAAACTCATCACCGGCAGAATCGCCGGATTCATTTTCTCAACTGTAAAATTCACAGTGGGCGGCAATCCTGCGATTTGATTGATGCGTCCCTGCAGACTAGTGAGATCCTGATCAATGTTTGAATGCCAGTCGAAATATGCATTGATCTCACAACTGCCGCGCGTGGTGGTGCTGCGAATCAGTTGCAAGTCTTTCACCTGCTTGATGGCATTCTCCATCGGCTTGGTGACGGTGATTAGCATTTTCTCCGCCGGCTCTTCACCGTTTTCTGCAATGAGTTTGATTTTCGGAAAAGTGATTTCAGGAAAAAGCGAAGTCTGAATTTTCAGATACGCAAAAATTCCGCCTGCCATCACAAGCAGCATGGCGAGTGTGATGAGCTGACGATGAGAAATTGAAAAGAGTGCGCGTTTCACAGGTTAATCTGAAGATGGTTTCATCTCACTTTCACTTTCGCGGTGTCACTTAGTCCGTAATTTCCCTCTGTAATAATTCGATCATCCGGTTGAAATGAAGGTGAAAGAATTTCAACCATGCCCGCATTCTGCAATCCCATCTGAACATTCACTTTTATTGCTGTGGAGTCGTTCATAAGTTTCATCACCCAAAAATCTGTTTGTGTTTCATTGCTGAGCACCGCGCTCTTCGGAAGCACCATTGCTTTTCGCAGAGTCGTTTTTACAAAACTCACTGACACATTCAGGTCTTCGGGAATTGATTTTGACGTATTCAGTTTCAACAAACATTGTTGTGTCTGCGCTGAAGGATCAACCTCAGGAAGTTTTTTCCAGACCGTGGCCGTCACTGTGCTTCCATCAGCAAATCGCACGAGACATGAATTTCCTGTTTGAAGAAATGAATTCATTTCAAATGGAACACTCACGTTCACCACAATGCTCGACGGATCCACCATCGTGATAAGTGGTGCACCTTCCTGTACATATTCACCGGGCTGCGCTTGAATTTGAGTGACCACGTAATTGTAAAATGATTTCACCTGAATCAGTCCTTTCGACTGAAATGAATCTGCAATACGACTATAAGCTGCCGCTTCCTTCGTCTGAAGGGTAATCAACTCGCTGCCCACTGAAACCGCGTCGCCAACATTTACATTCACTGATTTCACGTAGCCGGAGATCGGAGATTGCACGTTGGCTTTTTTCAGATACTGTGTTGTACCGAAAAGTTTCAGCGTGTCGCCAATCATTTGTTGTTGCACGTGTGTCACCTTCACATTCGCAATGGCATTTCTTTCCGGCAAAGTTTCTTCATCTTCCTGCGGCTGATGCTTGCATGAGCAAAAAATGAAAGAGAAAATCAGCAGGGAAAAAACCGTTTTCACCATACGAGATAGTTGTGTTCGTTAATGATCTGCTGCTGTTTCAGCATCGCGTCATTCAGGTTTTTTTGAAGATCGCGATAGTAGCGAATGAGAAGTAAATAATCGATCATCGAAAGCTGACCCGATTCCATTTGATCACGGCGCATCGAGAGCAGCTTGTTCATGTCGTTGATTTGATTTTGCCACTGTGAAATAATTTCATTGCTGCTCTGTAATTTTTTCTCGAGGTCTGCAAGCTGCAAGGAGAGTTTCAGGGAATAATTGCTTTTGTAAAAACTGTACGTGGATTGCTGAACAGAATATTGCTGCATCTGTAAATTCTTTTTCCCACCGTCATAAATGTTCCAAGCGAGTGAAACTCCGGCACTGAATCCAAACTTCTTCACTGAGAAATTGGTCGGCATGGCCATGTAACCCGCATCGCCGCGCAAATTCACTTTGGGAACGTAATTGAAGCGCAACAACTGTTTCGATGCTTCCGCTGAAGAACTATCCAATGAATACAAAAGCAGATTCGGATTTGCGTAAGTGGAAGAACCCTTCCAAACCAAATCCGGTTTTTCTATTTGCAGTGTGGTTGTGTCAGCAATTCCGCAGAGAGCATTTAATGCATAAAGATTGGAACGGTAATCATCCTGCAATTGCTTCAGATTTATTTTTTCCGTTTGAGTCTGCAACTGCAAGGTCATGTAGTCGGTTTCAAGATAAATTCCTGAATTCACCAACTCATTCAAAATTTTCTCTTGATTTTCCAGAGAAGAAATCGTCTGTTGTTCAAATTGAATTTCGGAAAGTGAATGATAACTTGTGAGGTACTGATCGGTAATTGCTTTTTCCAATTCCCGTTGCGAAATTTTTTGATTCGCATTAATCATTTGTGACTGAATCTGCACGTTGTTCAGCTGGCTGTTCACCATTTTATTTTGAAATATCGGTTGATTCACTCCCACCACTGCAGAGTATTGTCCCCGGTTGCTGATCTGTTCTTCATAGCCAATCCCGTTGATGACGGGAGCAATTTGCACCAGTCCATCAGCCGACACAGAAATTTTTTTCTGCGCCAGCACCAACATGCTGTCAATTTTTTTCTGCTGCAGTTGATTCGAATAATCTTTCAGCAGCGGACTATTTTGAATTCCGTTCTGCAGATAAAAATTCAGATCGTGCGATTGTGAGAAGGAAACGACATAGGTCATCATGCAAAAACAACACGACACTATGGCGCGGGTGATCATTAAAATTTATGATGCGTAAGTAAAGATGCTGCAATAGAATATTGCCCGAGACAATTTTGAGATGATGATATCAACCCGAAAAAAATAAGTGTTGCCACAGAAAAAATCAATCTTCCTTTTCCTCTTTCAGGAATTTCCCCTGCTCATCAAAAATCAAATCCTTGCCTTTAATCTCTGCTTCGTACGTCTTCACTCCCTTTGCATCCGTGACCATGGATGCTTCTTTGATTGTCGCTCCCGAATAATTTTTCGAAACATAATCGGCGACTCCTGCCGGTAAATCCTTCACCGGAATTTCTTTTTCTGTTTCAACAAGATTTCCATTCTTGTCAAATGAAGCCGACATCTCTAATTTGTTAGCGTTGTATTCAGCTTCATAGTTTCCGTCTTCGAGAGACCATGAACAGCTCTTTATTTCAGGATACATTTTATGAAATGCGGAAACTGCCGGAGCCGGAACCTGGCTCTCTTTAAGTGATTGTGCATTCGCGCAAACGGTGAATGCGGCGACAAAAATCAGAGTAGAGAAAATTTTCATTGCAAAGAATTTTCGGCAATTATTCGAAACGATTCTGTAGAGATTCTGTAGCTCAGAATGAAAGCGCGAGCGTGTGAAGATCATCTTTCATTGAATAATTCAGTTTGAAGCCGCAACTCTCGGAAATTTGTTTCACTATGGCAAGGCCAAGGCCGAGTGACTCGGAGGATTTGTCGCTTTTTGCAAAACGCTCAAAAAGTTTTTCAGGAGAAACAATCAATGGTTTGCCTGTATTTGCGATTGAGAAATAGTGTGGCTCAATAAAAATTTTTATCGAACCATTTTCCATGTTGTGCTTGATTGCATTTCCGATCAGATTGTCAAAAAGCAAATCGGCGAGTGATGCACTCATCTTCAACACAACATTTTCATCGCCTTCCACTGTCACCGAAATTTTTTTCTGCTGAATGATTTCCTCAAGCAGTTCAATCTTTTTCCGGATAAACGATACAAGATGAATTTCCTGCTCATCCGAAAATTGCTGGTTGCCGATTTTTGTAAGAGTGAGCAATGCAGAATTTAATCTTGAAAGTTTTGATGCCGCTTCGTTTATTTTCTGAATGGAATTGATCTGCGTTTCATTCAGGTTTTCAGATTGAATCAGCATTTCAATTTTGCTTCTGATGATGGAGAGCGGCGTTTGAATTTCGTGAGAAGCATCTTCAGTGAATTCTTTCAACCTGCTGTAGTCACTGTACATTTTTTCTGTCATCTTATTCAGCGACTCATTCAATTCTTCAAATTCATTGATTCCTGTGTGAGAAAATGAAATTTTGTTTTGACCCGTGAGATCAAATGACCTCAGTTTCTCCAGCGTGTCATTAAACGGAAGCCAGATATTTTTCGAGAAGTTTCGATTGATAAAGTACAGGATGACAAAAAGCGCAACAATAAAAATTGCCGTAAAAATCAGAAGCGTTGAAACGAGATCATCCGTTTCGAGCATCGAATGACTGAGCGTGACCGAATATTTTTCATTTCCTTTTGCGAGTATGAATGAAAGCTGACGCAACGGAATAAATTCTGATTCGAGAGAATCATACACCATCGTGTCCCGCATCGACGGAACTATCATTTCTTTCGCATCAGTCAATGCAACGTGCACACGATTTGTTTTTAAATTTTGCTCTGCCGGCAATTGACCACTCCGGTCAAATCGTTCCGTAACTTGTGTTTGCTCGTCCCTCAGATTCTCATCCACATCCGCATAAATCACTGCACGCATCAGATAAAAAAGAAGCACGCAGCACACTGCGAGAAGAATAGTTGAGACAATCAGGAACCGGCGATTGATTTTAGTAAGCAGCTTCATCTCACTTCGAATTTGTAGCCGATGCCGTAAATAGTTTTGATGCAATCTTCTCCACCTTTCTCAAGAATTTTCTTTCGAAGATTTTTCAGGTGTGTGTAAACAAAATCAAAAGAGTCGGCCGCTTCCATTTGATCGCCCCACAGATGTTCGGCAATGGATTCTTTCGTAAGTACGCGGTTTTTATTGGAGATAAAATACATCAGCAGGTCATATTCTTTTTTCGTGAGCGTAATCAGCTGATCATTCACGAACACGCGGAATTCTTCGGGAATAATTTTGATGTCCCCCGCAAGAATTTCTTTTTCTCCCTGGAAATTTCTGCGACGGATGATGGATTTGATTCGTGCATTCAATTCAGAAAGATGAAATGGCTTTGCGAGATAATCATCGGCGCCGAGATCGAGACCTGAAATTTTATCGTCGATTGCATTCTTTGCCGAAATGATGATGATGCCGGTTTGCGAATTTTTCTTTCTGAATTCCCGAATCAGATTCAGGCCGCTTCCTCCCGGCAAGGTGATGTCGGCTACGATGCAATCATAGTCATGGAGGAAAATTTTCTCTTCGGCAGAAAAAAAATCGGGCGCGGTTTCGCACATGAATCCCTCGCGGCTTAAATAATCGACGATGGATTCAAGCAACGGCTTTTCGTCTTCGATAATGAGGAGCTTCATCCGGAATAAGCCATAAAATTAAAATCGCTTTCTGAAGAATTTCTGACAACATCCATTTGTTCCGGTGAAGAATGAGTAAATTTTGATTGGACGCCCTCTTAAATTTTCAGACATTTGCCACGATTTTCCGAATAACAAATAATTATTGAAATAACTTTTGGAGAGATGTCCGAGTGGCTTAAGGAGCACGCCTGGAGAGCGTGTTTACCCCAAAAGGGTAACGTGGGTTCGAATCCCACTCTCTCCGCCACAAATGATTGTTGGTTTTATTTTTGACTGATACGAAAAAAATTTTCAATGAAGAAAACGCTGATCGTTATTTCTGCATTCACATTCCTTTCATTCCATGTTTTTTCTCAGGACTTGATTAAAGGATTGCCCATCTCCATTTCTCTCGTACCGAAAAGTGCAAAGCAGCCTAATCTGAAACTGAAAGATGGCTCTGGCGTGTTGTTAAAATATGATGTTAACGACGGCATTCATGTGATCATGGCCAAGAACGGCAAGCAGACTGACTTGTGTGATCCATTTGCAAATTCGAAAATGGTTCAGGTTGGCCAAGTGGATATTGAGAATGATGGTAAGCCGGAAATTGTGGTGGCCAGTCAAACTTCAAGCACCACTATTCAGGTTCTGATTTATAAGAAAGCAGATTTCGAAGTCAATTATCAGCCGTGGAGTCATTTTTCCGGAGTGGCCGCGGTTGAGTTTCCCGGTGACGGAACCGTTGAGATTTATGACGAGACCGGCAACTTCAGCACATATAAATTCAGTGACGACGGAAAGCTGACGGAAAAGAATTAGCCGTAACACAATCAATATCTTCGCAAAAGTTTTCGGAGAGGTGTCAGAGTGGTCGAATGTGCCTGATTCGAGATCAGGTGTCCTGTCACAGGGACCGGGGGTTCGAATCCCTCCCTCTCCGCACGTAAAAAATCAGTCTTCTGATTTTTTTATTTCAATCATTTATCGTAACATTGCGATAAATAGATTAACTAATGGGAGTCACCAAGAGTGAGCATTTCACCAAAAAACAAAACCGCATTGCTGAGCTGGCGAAAGCATTTGCACACCCGGCACGGGTCATGATTCTTCAGCACCTCACTAAAAAAGGAACGTGCATCTGTAATGATCTCGTGGATGTGTTGCCGCTTTCCCAGTCTACCGTTTCACAACATTTGAAGGAAATGAAACGCATTGGGCTTATAACCGGCGACATTGATCCTCCAAAAGTTTGTTACTGCATCAATGAAAAAGTTTGGGAGGAATTCAGAACCGAGTTTGAAATGTTGCTTGATTCCTTTGACCCGGCTAAATGTGCCTGCTAAGCTTTCAATCAAAATACCTTGATTTGATTGCTGCAGCTGAATTCACGAACATTTACATTCAAAAAGAAAAGCGCATTGATGTTCCCGAACAAATCATCAGGAGTTATTTGACGAAAGAAGCACTCGGAATTTACAGCATCACCGTTTCTGCTGTGAAACCAAAATTGAATTGATGAGATTATGCTGAACGCAACACTTGAGCAGTACATCAAAGGAGTTTCGTCTGTTTTGGAAGAAATTCCGGAAGAACGAAAGTTAATGCTGTTGCCTGTCGTAAATTATTTGCAGGGAAGTCTTTCGAAGAATCACGACGCGAAACTGCTCTTCGTGTGCACGCACAATTCGCGAAGGAGCCTGTTTGCGCAAGTGTGGGCACAAGTGGCTGCATGGAAAAACGGAGTAAAAAATTTTCAGGCATTCTCGGCAGGTGACAGTGTGACTGCGGTGCATCCTAACACACGCGATGCGCTGATTCGTGCCGGCGTACAAACCAAAACAATGAGTGAAGGTGACAATCCTCTGTACAAAGCGGTATTCGACAATGAAATTCCATCACCAATTCTTTTTTCGAAAGACATTGACTATACTGAACTGCCGAAAAAAAATTTTGGTGCCGTGCTGGTTTGTGTCGAGGATGCAGAAACATGTCCGTTCATTCCAAATGCTGAAGTGAGAATTCCCCTGCCATATAATGATCCGAAAAAATTTGACGACACTACTGAAATGAAGGCCGCTTACGATCGCTGCTGCTTGCAGATTGCAACAGAAATGTTTTGGGTGATGAAAAATGTTTCTGAAGAAATGTAGAGAGATCAAATCATTCTTCCGGTCTCCCGATAATTTTCCCGTCACGCCAGGCTTTGTCCATCGCTTCGAGTTGCTGCTCATCTTCAGAATTTACCGGCGATTCTTTGATGTCGTTTAAATCCGGCTTGCCTGCATTCACCCAGGCTGTGTACCAGAAACTTCCTACAGTGATAATGGCATCGCGCATGCGGCGCTCTTCCATACCATTGAGCATGTCCTGATATTTCTCAGAGAAAGCTTTTGAATAAACACGAACTGTCTGAGAGCCGCGCTGTTCAATGGAATATTTCTGATCAGAAGGAAATTGTTGCGACAGTGTTTTCTCTGCATTCAGCACTGAATCGACCTTCGAATTACTCTCGAGAACGACGCTCCAGATTTTTTCAGAAGGATGCTGAACATAATCTGCTTTGCCTACGAAGTAATCATAATTATCTCCGAACAATTCCGGCACACGCGATTCCCAGAATGCATGAATGCCGACCTGATTGGTGAGTTGTCCATTGTAGTTGTGCGTGCAATGCAACGGCACGTGCGCATCAGCGATGTAATGACCGATGTCGGCCGAGTAATGAAGAATTTTCCATTTGTCTTTTTGCTTGAACGCTTCCGTGAGTCGAAAGAGCTCCAGCGGAATATACCAGGGAACCACGCCATGCGCATTCAGCGAGTCTTCACCATATTTTTTCACTGCATCATCCCATCGTCGCGGCAATGAATCATAAGGATACGTGCCGTAGTGATCGAGATCGATGTAATGATGCGGCGCTTCATTGGGATCGGAATATCTTCTCTTATCCGGATCAACGGCATGCTGTGTGATAAATTCAATATTCTCTTTGTAAAATGAAATCATCTGCGGTGGCAGTGTGAACACCGCCATCTGATTAATGCGCTGATGCGCCCAGAAACCCCACGCTTCTGAATGATCCACCAGCACTGACCAATTTCCAATCAGCAGAAGTGATAAAAGCAAATAAAATTTTTTACTGCGAAGCGTGTTCATTCAAATTTACTTTTCACTTTTAGCTTTCTGAATTTCAGTTACGCCACCCGAGACAATAAACTTCATCGCATCGGCTGAGGGGAAATCACGAAGCACGGTAATATTTTCTTTCGGAACAAGATACAGGTTCCCGCTGAAATTAAATGAGTGAGGAAAATAAACCGCCGCCATGCCTTTGATGCCGATGAATTCCAAATCTTCTTTCGTGATGAATCCGAGTTTCTGTATACCTGCTTCTTTGAACAGCATCACCATCACGGGCTGCGAAAACATTTTCTTCTTATCGCCGACAAATGCGGAAAACAAATCTCTCAGTGAAGAATAGATCACTTTCGTCACCGGCGATTGATTGAAAAGATTTTCAAGCGCAGTCACCACCACATCGAAAAAGAAAAGTTTGGTTAGCACGCCGACGAGTGTGACTGCGAGAATCAAAATCAGCACTCCGGCGCCGGGAAAAAGCTGCGGAAAAGAATCATGAACTAAACTGTCAGCCCATCGCAGGAAAAGAAACAACGCATACACCGTGAAGAAAACCGGCGCAATAAAAAGTAGTCCTCTCAGAAAAAAATTCACGAGCAGACGGAAATAATTAGTGGATTTGTTTTCCATGATGAAAATTTTCTGAAACAAATGTATTCACGTCCGGCCGGATGCGTGGCACGGAAGTACTATCTTGCAACGCTCAAATTTGTCACAATGAATTTCCAGCTCACCGAAGAACACCTGATGATTCAGAAAGCCGCGCGCGATTTCACGCAAACGGAATTGCTACCCGGCGTGATCGAGCGCGACGAGAAAATGAAATTCCCCAAAGAGCAAATCATGAAACTGGCTGATCTTGGTTTTTTGGGAATGATGTGTTCTCCCGAATATGGCGGCAGCGGGCTCGATACGATTTCTTATGTGCTGGCAATGGAAGAAATTTCTAAAGTGGATGCATCGGCTTCGGTGGTGATGTCAGTGAACAATTCTCTCGTGAATTGGGGACTTGAAATATATGGAACGGAAGAGCAGAAACAAAAATATCTCGTGCCGCTTGCAAAAGGAATTAAAGATGGAGAGCTGTACATCGGTGCATTTTGTCTGAGTGAACCCGAGGCAGGAAGTGATGCGACATCACAGCGAACAACAGCAGTTGACAAAGGCGATCATTACATTTTGAACGGAACAAAAAACTGGATCACGAACGGTGGCAATGCTTCGGTGTATTTAGTCATGGCACAAACAGATGTTTCCAAAGGAAGCCGCGGCATCGATGCATTTATTGTTGAAAGAAAATGGAAAGGCGTTTCTGTCGGGGCAAAAGAAAACAAGCTCGGCATTCGCGGCAGTGATACGCACTCGATCATGTTTCAGGATGTGATGGTGCCGAAAGAAAATCGAATCGGTGAAGATGGTTTCGGTTTCAAGTTCGCTATGAAAACTTTGGCCGGAGGAAGAATCGGAATTGCAGCGCAAGCGTTAGGAATTGCATCAGGCGCGTATGAACTCGCACTTGCTTATTCAAAACAGCGCAAGGCATTCGGAAAAGAAATTTCACAACATCAGGCCGTCCAATTCAAACTCGCTGACATGGCTACAGAAATTGAAGCTGCGAGATTATTGGTGATGAAAGCAGCATGGGAAAAAGACAATCATCTCGACTACGGCTTATCCGCGTCGATTGCAAAAGTGTTTGCTTCTGAAGTTGCGATGAGGCAAACAGTGGAAGCTGTGCAGATTCATGGAGGCTATGGTTACGTGAAAGAATATCACGTGGAGCGATTGATGCGCGATGCCAAGATCACGCAGATTTATGAAGGCACAAGCGAAGTGCAGCGCATTGTGATTTCAAGAAGCATTTTGAAATAGCAGCCCCACCAACCTCCCCAAAGGGGAGGCATCTCTCGCTCAAAGCTTCGCATTTGCGCTTATGAAAAATTAACTTTTGGTAAAATTTCAATGTGCAAATTTTTGCGTGTTAGCAGTCTCCCAAAAAGATTATATCCGGTTTCCTTCTCCTTTGGAGAAGGTGCCGAAGGCGGATGAGGTGGGGAGATTAGAGGGGCTACATCATTCCCTCGTCAGCAAAACTGTAATACTTGTTTT
>Ga0335085_10001425_pt1 | contig 51066 bp, 47 predicted proteins | sample Lox_Sample_45_FD_206712 | JGI IMG/M metagenome (GOLD analysis project Ga0335085, IMG submission 206712) | Soil microbial communities from Loxahatchee National Wildlife Refuge, Florida, United States - Lox_Sample_4.5 | ecosystem: Environmental > Terrestrial > Soil > Wetlands | place: USA... | reverse complement strand
CTCGTCGCGCAAGAGCTCCGTGCGGAACATCCCGGCGTTGATCCGCAGGTTGGAGTTCAGCGCGAATTCGGCCGACACCCCCGTGAACCGCGCCAGCTGCGCGGCCGCCGCCTTCCGCTCCGCGTCCGTCAGGGTGTTGCCCTTGGCCAGGGTCGTGAGATAGTCCCCGAAGGCGTAGGTGCGCGCCTGCTGCACCACCTGAGCGAGCGGCAGCTGCTCGAGATCGGCGGGGAGTTTCTTGTGATACCAGGCGGTCGCCGTATAGGTCGGCAGGAAGGTGGCGTACGCGACGTCGTTGGACGGCTCCTGGGAGAGATTCTGGAAGTCGAGCACCGTCCCCAGCAGCATGATCCCGTTCAGCTCGATCCCCTCATTGTCCTGGAGCTCGCTGGCCAGACCCGCCGAGCGGAAGGTGCCGTAGCTCTCGCCGAACAGGTACTTGGGCGACTGCCAGCGGCCGTACTTGTCGAGATAGTCCCGGATGAACTCCCCGAACATCTTGATGTCGTTCTGCGCCCCGGTGTACTCCGTGGCCTTCACGCCCGGCCCGGGCCGCGAGTACCCCGTCATCATCGCATCCACCTGCACCAGATCGGTGACGTCGAGCGGCGTGTACGGGTTGTCCACCAGGTCGTACGGCGGCGCGGGCTCCTGGCCGCCCGGCCCCATGTCCGGGTGCTTCGGGCTCATGATGCCCATGTCCAGCCAGATGGACGCCGAGCCGGGGCCGCCGTTGAAGAAGAAGGTGACCGGCCGCGTCGCGGGGTCTTCCTGGTCGCGCGTGTACGAGATGTAGAACACCGTCGCCTTCGGCTTCCCGTCGGCGTCGTGCAGCACCATCGTGCCGGCCCGCGCCGTGTACGCCACGGCCTTGCCGTCGATGGTGATGGTATGCTGGGTGGTCGAGACCTTCTCGACCGCCGGCACCCCCGAGGCGGTGTCGGCGTCCGGGCCACCGGGTCCGCGGCCCCCGGGCCGCTGGGCGAACGTCGGCGTGAGCGCCGTCGCGGACAGGGCGACGGCCAGCAACGAGGGGCGGAAACGCATGGCAAGTTCCTCCGGTAGGTGAGTCGTTGTCATACGGGCAACGGGGCCCGCGGGTTGAAGCGGGGACGCTTGACGCACACGGTCCGCCGGCCGCACCTTCCGCGCATATGCGCCGCGTGTTGCCCGCCCTCATCGCCGTCAGCGCCGTCGTCGCCGTCCTGGCGGCCTGCAACTCCTCCACCGGCCCCGACGTCGATCTTACGGGCAACTGGGGCGGCACGTTCGTCACCACCGTTCCGGTCGGCCCCACCGAGCCCTGGGCCGCCAACCTGGTGCAGACCGGAACCACCGTCACCGGCACGCTCAACTGCGAGGGCCTCGAGACCTACAGCGTCGGGGGCACGAACGTGCACAACGCCCTGACCCTCACCCTGGTCGGCAGCATCAGCGATACGGCGCACCTCCTCGGCACCGCGTCGGGGAGCGGCGGTACCGTCAGCGCCAGCGGCACCTTCTCGGACGACGACGCGGACGGCTGCTTTACGGGATTCGGGAACTGGACCGGAAAACTGCAGTAAGGGAACCGCTCACGCCTCCGGCTTCCACCCTCCGTACGTGATCCGCCGCGACGCCGCCTCGGCGTGACCCTGCGCCTCCTTCAGCAGCCGCTCGTACTCGGGCTTCCATTCGGGCGGCAGGTGGGCCCGGAAATACCCCGCCGTCATCACTTCGCCCCGTGCCGCCGGCGCCGCGCCGTACCCCGTCTCCTTCACCTCGCCCAGAAAGCAGGTCGAGCTTCCGGTGTCCATCGCGTTCACCACCCGGCACTCGAAATGCGCGTAACAGTCGTCCAGCACCGGGACCCGGAGCACGCCGGCGCGGTGGGGAACCGTGGCGAGCTTGTCCACGGTCCGCCGGCTCTGGAAGCCGAGGTGATGGATGAGATCGTACTGGTCGGTGCGGAGCAGGTGGAGGGCGAACACCCCCGTATCGTGAATCAGGCCGTGGCTGTGGTTGAACTTGTGAATGAAGATCGCGACCCGCGGAATGGCGGGGACGATCGACGCCCGGATGGCCGAATCGATGATCATCCCGTTGCGCTCCTCGCCGCGCGCCGAGGTGATGGCGACCACGGGCGAGGTCAGATTCCGCAGGAGTTGGTAAACCTGATCCGGACCGGGCATACTTGAATATATGACCCCCCTGGCCGACCGGTTCCTCGGGCACGTCCGGACCCGACGGCTCTTTCCCCGTCCGGGGCAGGCGATCGTCGCCGTCTCGGGAGGACCCGACTCGCTCGCGCTCCTCGAGCTGATGCGCGGCGCGGCGCCCGCGCTCGGCCTCGACCTCGTCGTGGCGCACGTGGATCACGGCATCAGACGGACGAGTCGCCAAGAGGCGCAGTCGCTCGGTGACTGGGTGGCCGCACTCGGACTGCCGTTCGAGCTGGTGACCCTCGGGCTCGGACCCGGCGCCACCGAGACCGAGGCCCGCGAAGCCCGCTACGCCGCGCTCCAGGCGATCAAGGACCGGCTCGGCGCCCGCTACCTCGTCACGGCGCATCACGCCGACGACCAGGTCGAGACCATTCTCCTCCGCGTGCTCCGCGGCAGCGCTCCGGCGGGACTGGCGGGAATCGCGCCCAAGTCCAAGGGCGGTCTGGTCCGGCCGTTGCTGCCGTTCACGAAATCCGAGCTGTCGACCCTGACGCCCGACCCCCGACACCTGACACCGGTCGACGATCCTTCCAATTCCGATCCGAAGCACCTGCGCTCCTGGGTGCGCGGCGCGCTCCTGCCGCTCATCGACGCCCGCCTTCCGGGCGCCCGCGCCGATCTTCTGACCGTCGGCCGCCACGCCGCCCGCGACCGCAGGGCCTGGGACGCACTGCCCGAACTCGTTCCCGAGCTTGCGCTTCAGCTCACACCCGGCTGCTTCAGCGTTGCCCGCACCCCCCTCGGCCGCTATGATCCATCAGTCGCGGCGGCGATTCTCCTCGCCGCCGCCCGGCGCGCCGGTGTCCCGCTCGGGCCCCGCCGCGCCGCCCGGCTGGTGGAGCTGGCCCGCCGGCAGTCGGGGCGCCGGATCGAGCTGGGGGACGGCTGGGTCGGGGAGACGATCTTCGACCGTCTGACCGTCGGGCGGGCCGTCGTGAAGACCGGGACACCGGTCGTGGTGCGGGCCTCGGGATCCGCCGTGTTCGGCGACTTCCGGCTCTCCTGGTGCAGGGAGCGGGCCCCCTCCCGGATCGAGCGGACCGGGTGGACCACCTGGGTGGCGGACTCGGGGGGCGGGCTGGTGGTGCGGGCCCCGCAGGCGGGGGACCGGTTGGCTCCCCTGGGGGGGGTAGGGCACCGCGAGGTTCGCCGCCTCCTGATGGAGGCCCGGGTCCCCCGGGCGGCGCGGACCGGCTATCCGCTGCTGGCACAAGGCGAAACGATCGTATGGGTCCCGGGCATCTGTCGCAGTGGGACCGGGCTCCCCGAACCTGGAACTCCGGCGGTGCGGCTTGACGTTACCGGATACGACCACGCGACCGAAACAGACCGGCGGACGTGAGCTGGGCCGGGTCGTCTTCGACCAGGAGACGATCGCCCGGCGGGTGGCCGAGCTGGGCCGGGAGATCACGGCGGCGTACCCGGACGGCGACCTCCTGATCCTGGGGCTCCTCAAGGGGAGCTTCATCTTTCTGGGGGACCTGGTCCGGCAGATCGACCGCCCGTTGCAGGTGGATTTTCTGGTGGCGGCGAGCTACGGGCCCGACACGGTGTCCAGCGGCAGCGTGCGCCTCCTGTACGACCCGGAGACGCGGCTGGACGGAAAGCACATCCTGGTGGTGGAGGACATCGTGGACACGGGGCGGACCCTGAACCGGCTGCTGACGATTCTGGCGGCCCGGCGGCCCCGGAGCCTCGAGATCTGCAGCCTGTTGCACAAGCACATCGCCGCCAACCTGGGGCGCGAGGTCAAGTTCGTGGGGTTCGACTGCCCCCCCGAGTTCATCGTGGGGTATGGATTGGATCACGCGGAGAACTTCCGCCACCTTCCTTATATAGCGAGCTTGAAGTAGATGGCCACACGTTTGCCTCCCCAGCGGGAGTTCAGCTGGAGCCGGACCTTCCGGAACTTCTCGTTCTGGGCGCTGCTGCTCGTCGGAGCGGTGGCGCTGGTGCAGTTCGCCGCCAAGACGAAGCAGGACACGGCGGACATCAGCTATTCCGACTTCACCGCGCAGCTCGACGCCCAGAACGTGGCGGCGGTGGAGATCACGGACCGGCAGGAAGTGAAGGGCGACTTCCGCCACGTCACGAGCGTCAAGGGCCACGACGTGGAGCATTTCACGTCGCTGTTGCCCTTCGAGTCCTCGGACACCTGGATCGCCGCGCTCCGTGCCAAGAACGTGGACGTCACCGCCAAGGAGCCCAAGCAGTCCTTCGGCGTGATCCTCCTCAACCTCTGGCCCCTCCTCCTGTTCGCGGCCGTGATGATCTACCTCATCCGGCAGATGCAGCAGGGCGGCAACCGGGCCTTCGCCTTCGGGAAATCCAAGGCCAAGCTGCTGGCGGGGGACACGCCCAAGATCACCTTCGCCGACGTGGCGGGGTGCGACGAGGCGAAGCAGGAGCTGGAAGAGATCATCGACTTCCTGAAGGACCCCCAGCGCTTCCAGCGCCTGGGCGGCCGCCTGCCCAAGGGCGCGCTCTTGATCGGCCCGCCGGGCACCGGCAAGACGCTCCTCGCGAAGGCGGTGGCCGGAGAAGCGGGACGTCCCTTCTTCTCGATGTCGGGCTCCGACTTCGTCGAGATGTTCGTCGGCGTGGGCGCCTCCCGCGTGCGGGACCTCTTCGAGCAGGGCAAGGCGCACGCGCCCTGCATCATCTTCATCGACGAGATCGACGCGGTGGGCCGCCACCGCGGTGCCGGCCTGGGCGGCGGTCACGACGAGCGGGAGCAGACCCTGAACCAGCTGCTCGTCGAGATGGACGGCTTCGAGTCCAACGACGGCGTGATCCTGCTGGCGGCCACCAACCGCCCCGACATCCTCGACCCCGCGCTGCTCCGGCCCGGGCGCTTCGACCGCCAGATTGTGGTGGACATGCCCGACGTGAAGGGCCGGGAGCAGATCCTGCGCGTGCACACGCGCAAGATCCCGCTCCTGCCCAACGTGGACCTCGAGCGCATCGCGCGCGGCACCCCGGGCCTCTCGGGCGCCGAGCTGTCCAACGTGGTGAACGAGGCCGCGCTCCTCGCGGCGCGCCGGAACAAGCAGCAGGTGGACAATCAGGATCTCGAGGACGCGAAGGACAAGGTGATGCTCGGCCTCGAGCGGAAGTCGATGGTGATCACCGAGGAGGAGCGGAAGCTCACCGCCTACCACGAGGCCGGGCACGCCCTCGTGTCCCTGCACGTGCCCGGGAGCGACCCGCTCCACAAGGTGACCATCGTGCCCCGCGGGCGCGCCCTCGGCATCACGCACTGGCTTCCCGAAGAGGACCGGCACAACTACACCAAGCAATACATCCTCTCCCGCCTGGCCACGGCCTACGGCGGCCGGATGGCCGAAGAGCTGATCTTCGGCGAGGACAAGATCACGACCGGCGCCTCCCAGGACATTCAGCAGGCCACCGACCTGGGCCGGCGGATGATCACCCACTTCGGGATGTCGGACGCCGTCGGCCCCATCGCGGTGGGAGACCGGGAGTCCGAGATCTTCCTGGGCCGCGAGGTGATGCAGCGCCACGAGGTTTCGAACAAGACCGCCGAGCTGGTGGACCAGGAGCTCAAGCGGATCCTGTCCGAGGCCTACGAGCGCGCCCGCACCATTCTCACCGAGCACCGGGATCAGCTCGATCACCTGGCGGCCGCGCTGATGGAGCGCGAGACCCTGGACCGCGCCGAGGTGGATCTGGTGATGGAGGGCAAGCCGCTGCCGCCCCAGGTCCGGCCGCCGGCCACCGGCACGCCGGCCCCGGTGCCGCCCGCCCGCGTCACGCCGCTGCCGGCCCGAGGGCCGGTGCTGGGCTCCCCGCCGCCCGAGCCCGCCGGGGCGTGAAGCTCACCGCGCTCGCCGCGCACACGCCTCAGGCCGTGCGCGCGGCGCTCGCGGCCCGCGGGTGGGAGGGAGAGCCCGCCTGGTTCGCCGCCACCGGCGTCCAATCCGTCACCATTCTCATCGACGACGTCGGCGAGTCGGAGCGCGAAGCCCTGGTGCACTGGGGCGCCCGCGCCGGCGCCGACGTGCTCACCGGGCCCGGCTGGGCTCTCGTCTCCACCGCGGCGAGCCGGCTGGCCGTGCTCGCGCGCCCCGACCGCGCCCCCGCGGATCTCGCGGGCGTCACGCCGGAGATCGCCCGGTTTCTCCTGACGCACGCCGACCCGCGGCGCGTCTGGACCGTCGCGGGCGGGGAGATCCCGCTCGACGAGCCGGTGGTGATGGGGATCATCAACGTCACGCCGGATTCGTTCTCGGACGGGGGACGGCACGCCGGGACCAGCGCCGCCGTGGCGCACGCCGAGCGGCTGGCGGGGGACGGCGCCCGGATCCTGGACGTGGGCGGCGAATCGACCCGGCCCGGCGCCGCGGCCGTCCCGCCGGCGAAGGAGGCGGCGCGTGTGGTGCCGGTGATCCGGGAGATCGTGCAGCGCCGCCTCGGCGTGGTGTCGGTGGACACCCGCAAGGCCGAGGTGGCCCGGGCGGCCCTCGACGCGGGCGCGGCGGTGGTGAACGACGTATCGGGGCTGACCTTCGATCCGGCTCTGGCGCCGCTGGTCGCCGGGCGGGGCGCGGGGCTGGTGGTGATGCACACCCGGGGCACCCCGGACACGATGGACGGCCTCGCCGCCTACGGCCACCCGGCGGCGGAGGTGGCGGACGAGCTGCGGGCGCGGGTGGGGACCGCCCTGGGGGCCGACGTGCCGGCGGAGCGGATCGCGGTGGACCCGGGATTCGGGTTCGCGAAGGACGCCGAGCAGAACCTCCGGCTGCTCGACGAACTGGCCACCGTTTCGGCGCTGGGCTATCCTGTAGTCGTGGGTCCCTCGCGCAAGCGCTTTCTCGGTGCCGTGACCGGCCGCCCGGTGGAAGACCGGGACCGGGCCACGGCGGTCGCGTGCGCGCTGGCCTGGGAGCGCGGGGCCCGGATCTTCCGCGTGCACGACGCCCGCCTGGCGGTCGAGGCGCTCAGGCTCGCCGCCCGGGTGAGACCCGCGTGAACCTCGACGCCTATCGCTTTCTCGTCCCCAGGCTCTGGCCCGATGCGATCGAGATCCTGGTCGTGGCCTACGTCATCTACCGGTTCCTGCTCTTTCTCGTCGGTACCCGCGCGATGCAGATCGTGGTGGGGCTGGTCATCGTGTCTCTGGTCTATGCCGCCGCGTCGGTGGCGCAGTTCACGATGATCAGCGAGATCCTCCGGGTGGTGTTCGCGGTCGCGCCCTTCGCCGCGGTGGTGGTGTTCCAGCCCGAGCTGCGCAACGCGCTGGCCCGCCTCGGCCAGTCGCGCTTCATGCGGGCCTTCGCGCGCGGCGACCGCCAGTCCGTCGCCGACGAAATCGCCGAGGCGCTCGGCCGCCTGTCGCGCGCCGGGACCGGAGCGATCATCGCCGTGGAAGGCGACATCGGGCTCGAGGAATTCATCTCCTCCGGCGTGCCGATGGAGGCGAAGGTCTCCGCCGACCTGCTCACCACCATCTTCACCCCCTATTCGCCGCTCCACGACGGCGCGGTGCTCATCCGCGGCGATCGCATCATCGGCGCGGGGTGCGTCCTGCCCCTCACGCAGTTCAAGGTGGCCGACAAATCCCTCGGCACCCGGCACCGCGCGGCGCTGGGGCTCTCGGAAGAGAGCGACGCCACCGTGCTGGTGGTGTCCGAAGAAACCTCGACCATCTCGGTCGCGAGCCACGGCATCCTGCATCGTCCCCTCACGCCGGATCAGGTCCGGGATCTGCTGTCGGGAGCTTCGACGACGCTGGAGGGTACGGAGCGCTTGTCGGCGCGGATGACGGCGATCAACGGCTAGGCGGTTGGGCGGTCAGACGGTCGGGCTCCTCCCTCCGCATTGTTTCGCCCGCCCCCCGTCGGTACTTTCCCCGGTCATGAATTTCGTCGGGCTCGAGGGCCGGCTGGCGCAGGTGCGGGCCGAGATCGCGCGCCGGCAGACGGTCCGCGGCTGGACGCATCCGGTCACCGTGCTCGCGGTCACGAAGGGGTTCGGGCCCGACGCGGTGCGGGCGGCGCTCGGCGCCGGCCTCGCCGACGTCGGCGAGAACCGGGTACAGGAGGCGCTCGAGAAGATGGAGCACCCCGCATGCCGGGGCGCCGCGTGGCATCTGATCGGGCACCTGCAGCGGAACAAGGCGAAGCTCGTGCCCGGCCGTTTCGCGTCGGTGCAGTCGGTGGACGACGCGCGGCTGGCGGAGGAGCTGGACCGGCGCGCGGGGGCGGCCGGGGTACGGCTCCCGGTGCTGGTGCAGGTCAACGTGGCCGGGGAGTCGCAGAAGAGCGGGTGCCCGCCCGGCGAGGCGCCCGCGCTCGCCCGCCGGGTGGCGGCGCTCGACGGTCTGCGGCTCGACGGGCTGATGACGATCGCGCCGCTCACCGGGGATGAGGATGTGCAACGGCGGACCTTCCGCGGCCTGCGGGAGCTCCGGGACCAAATGAAGGAGGATGGCCTATGGCTGCCGACCCTCTCAATGGGGATGTCCGGCGACTTCGGTACGGCGGTGGAAGAGGGAGCCACGGTGATCCGCTTGGGTACCGCCCTGTTCGGGGCGAGGACGACGTGACCGAGGCGTCCGAGAGCTTCCATCTCACGCCGCTCGACCTCCGGAAGCAGGAGTTCCGCCGCACCCTGCGCGGCTACGATCCGGCGGGCGTCGAGGACTTCCGCCTGCGGGCGGCCGACGAGCTGGAGCGGGTGATCCGGGAGCGCTCGGTGCTCGAGGAGCGGGTGTCGGCGCTCACCGAGCAGCTGCGCGTGTTCCGGGAACGGGAGAAGGCGATGAACGAGGCGCTCGTGGCGGCGCAGCAGCTCCGGGCCGAGACCCGGGAGACGGCCGAGCGCGAGGCGCAGGTGATCGTGCGCGAGGCGGAGGCCGAGGCGCGCCGGATCGTCGAGGACGGCCGGACCGCCGAGTCCGACCTGCGGGACCGCGTGGCCGAGGTCCAGCGGCAGTTCCAGGGGTACCTGGCGGGCTTCCGGGCGCTTCTCGAGCGCCAGGCCGCCGAGCTGCGGGCGCTGGAGCGGCAGGACGGGTGAAGTACCCACCGCTGCCGCAGGACGTCACCGCGGACGCCCTCGAAAAGCAGCTGCTCGCCACCTGGAAGCACGAACGGCTCTTCCAGAAGGTCCAGGAGAGCGCGCGCTACGGTCCGCCGTTCGTGTTCTTCGAGGGGCCGCCGACCGCCAACGGGCGCCCCGGCATCCATCACGTCTTCGCCCGCACCATCAAGGACCTGATCTGCCGTTTCCAGTCGATGCAGGGGCGGAGCGTCACCCGCATCGCCGGCTGGGATACCCACGGCCTCCCGGTCGAGATCGAGGTCGAGAAGCAGCTGGAGATCAACGGCAAGAAGGCGATCGAGGCCTACGGCGTCGAGGCCTTCAATCAGCTCTGCCGCGACTCGGTCTTCACCTACAAGACCGACTGGGAGACGCTCTCCGACCGCATCGCCTACTGGCTGGACTACGAGCACCCCTACGTCACCTACTCGAACGACTACATCGAGACGGTGTGGTGGCTGCTGCGCCGGCTCCACGACAAGGGCCTCCTCTACCGCGGCCATAAGGTCCTGCCGTACTGCCCGCGGTGCGGCACCGCGCTCTCGTCGCACGAGCTGGCCCAGGGATACGAGAGCGTGCAGACCAACTCGGTCTACGTTTCGTTTCCGCTGGAGAAGGAGCCCACGCGACAGCTCGTGGTCTGGACCACGACGCCCTGGACCCTGCTCGCCAACGTCGCCGTCGCGGTCCACCCCGACCTCGAGTACGGCGAATACGACCTGGACGGCATCCGCTACATCGCGGCCGCGGCGCTCGCCTCGAGCGTCCACGTCGGCGGGAAGCCCCTGACGTCGGGCACCCGGGTGAAGGGGTATCCCGGGCGCGACCTCATCGGCCTCCGCTACACCCGGCCGCTCGAAGTCGTGCCGCTCCCCCAGGAGGGGCAGCGCGCGGTCGTCGTGGCGGGCGGGTTCGTGTCGGCGGAGGAGGGGACCGGTCTCGTCCACCTGGCGCCGGCGTTCGGCGCCGACGACTACGCCGTCTCCCAGCAGTACGGCCTGGCCTTCGTCAATCCGGTGGGCGCCGACGGGACCTTCCAGGGCACCCGGTGGCCGGAGATCGAGGGCCAGCTGGTCACCGAGAGGGAGACCAACCGCCTGGTGATCGAGCGGCTGAAGCGGGAGGGCCGCTGGCTCGATACCCGGCCGATCACCCACGCCTACCCGTTCTGCTGGCGCTGCGACTCGGCCCTCATCTATTACGCCAAGTCCTCGTGGTTCATCCGGACCACCGCCTTCAAGGCCCGGATGCTCGAGCTGAACGCGCAGGTGGACTGGCATCCGCCCGAGGTGGGGAGCGGGCGCTTCGGCGCCTGGCTCGAGAACAACGTGGACTGGGCCCTCTCGCGGGACCGCTACTGGGGCACGCCCCTCAACGTCTGGGAGTGCGACCGCACGCCCGAGCACCGGGAGGTCATCGGGGGCTACGGTGACCTGGTGTCGCGCTGGGGCAAGGAGCTCCCCGCCGGCTTCGATCCCCACAAGCCCTTCATCGACGCTTACACCTGGCCCTGCGCGTCCTGCGGCGGCACGATGCGGCGGGTGCCCGAGGTCATCGACGCCTGGTTCGACTCGGGCGCGATGCCGTACGCCCAGTGGCACTACCCGTTCGAGCACGGCGCCGACTTCCAGGCTCATTTCCCGGCGGACTACATCTGCGAGGGCGTGGACCAGACCCGCGGGTGGTTCTACTCCCTGCTGGCGATCGCGGCGGGCGCCTTCGACGCGCCGGCCTACAAGCACGTGATCGTCAACGAGCTGGTCCTCGACGCCCAGGGGCAGAAGATGTCGAAGAGCCGGGGGAACGTGGTGAACCCCTGGGCCGCCATCGAGCAGTACGGCGCCGACGCCATCCGGCTCTACCTGCTCGGGCAGAGCCAGGTCTGGCTGCCCAAGCGCTTCGACGCGAAGCAGATCCCGGAGCTCGCGGGGGGGTTCCTGAACACCCTGCGCGCGACCTACGACTTTTTCGCCCGCTACGCCGAGGAATGGACGCCGCCCGCGGAGGGCGCCGGGGTGCCGTTCGAGAAGCGGCCCCTCGTGGACCGCTGGCTGCTCGCCCGGCTCGACGAGGTGGTGGCGGCGGTCCGGTCGGCCTGGGGCGGGTACGACGTGACCGCCGGCGTACGGGCCATCGTGGACTTCGTGACCGAGGACCTGTCCCGCTGGTACGTGCGGCGGAACCGTCCGCGGTTCTGGGCGCCGGACCGGGCCACCGATCCTCTCGCCCTCGAGGCGATCCACGAAGCCCTGGCCACGGCCGCCCGCCTCCTGGCGCCGGCCGCCCCGTTCCTGTCCGACTGGCTGCACCGGGCCCTCGCCGGAACGTCGGTGCACCTCGCCCCGTTTCCGGTGGATCGCGGGCGGCGGGACCCCGAGCTGATGGCGGCGATGGCGGCGGTGCGGCGGCTGGCCTCCCTGGCCCACGCGGGCCGGCAGGACCGGGCCCTGAACGTCCGCCAGCCCCTGGCGCGGATGCAGGTGGCCGTTCCGGGCGTCCTGAAGGGCCCGGCCTTGGCAGACCTGTTAGATATCCTGGCCTCGGAAGTGAACGTGAAGGCGGTCGAGGTGGTCGAATCGGACCACGACCTGGTGCGGCTCAAGGGCAAGGGGAACTTCCGGACCCTGGGCAAGCGCTACGGCAAGGATACACCGCTCGTGGTCGCGGCCGTGGCGGCGCTCGGCGCCGGACCGCTCCAGGCGCTCGAGCGCGGCGAAACGGTCCGCGCGGGCGAGTGGGACGTGGCGCCGGAGGACGTGACCATCACGCGCGAAGTGGCGAGCGACTGGGTGGTGCAGTCCGACGGGCCCTACGTGGTGGCGCTCGACCCGCACGTGACCCCGGACCTCGCGCAGGAAGGACTGGCGCGCGAAGTGGTCAACCGGGTGCAGCGACTCCGCAAGGATGCGGGGTATGAGTACACGACGCGCATCGAGCTCGCGCTGTCGGGGGACGGCACGGTGGTCGCCGCCTGCGAGGCGTACCGGGACTTCATCGCGGGCGAGACCCTGGCGAAACGGATGGCGTTCGGCGCCCTCACCTCCGAGCCGGATCTGACGAAGGACGTGGAGATCGACGGACGCACGGTGACGCTCGCCGTGCGGCGACACGACGGACGAAAGGGTGGTACCCGCTGATGCCGACGAAGACGAGCAAGGGGCTCAACAAGAAACAGCTCGCCCATCTCGAAAAGCGCCTGCTCGAGGAGCGGGCGCGGGTCAAGAAGGAGCTGGGGCATTACGACGAGTCCTTCAACTCGAGCTTGCAGGCCGCGGGTGGGGACCTGTCGAGCTATTCCTTCCATATGGCGGATCAGGGCACCGACGCGATGGAACGGGAGAAGGCGTTCCTCTTCGCATCGCAGGAGGGGCGCTACCTCTGGCACGTGAACGAGGCGCTGCGGCGGCTCTACCGCACCCCCGAGAAATTCGGTCGTTGCGAGCAGTGCGGCGAGGAGATCGGCTTCGACCGGCTCGATGCGCTCCCCCACGCGCGCCTCTGCATCAAGTGCAAGGCCAAGGAAGAAGATGGCAAGCGGCGCTGACCGCCGGATCTTCTGGGTGACGGCCGCCGGCGTCGTCGTCGGCGACCTCGTCTCGAAGCTCCTGGCGGCGACGTACCTCACCGGGCACCCCGTGCCGCTGGTGGGGGACTACGCCGTGCTGCGGCTGGTCTACAACGAAGGGGCCGCGTTCGGCATTTCGCTCGGCCCGGCGTCGCGCTGGATCTTCCTGGCGCTCGCCGGCGCGGCCCTCGTCGTGCTCTCCGCGATGGTGCGGAGCACGCGCGACGGCGACCGGCTCCGGATCGTGGCGCTGGCCCTGGTGTGCGGCGGCGCCGCCGGGAACCTGATCGACCGGATCCGCTCGGCGCGGGGCGTCGTGGACTTCATCGAGGTGGGGATCGGGCCGCACCGGTTCCCGACCTTCAACGTCGCCGACTCGGCGATCACGGTCGGCGCCGTCGCCCTGGCGCTCTCGCTCTGGCTGGAAGGGCGCGCTCCCGCATCCGCTCCCGAACCCGCGAAGGAGGCTGGAGCCGCCACGCCGTGACCGGCGTGACCATCGCTTTCTCCGTCGTCGTGCCGGTGACGGAGCGCCTCGACCGCTTCCTCGCCGATCAGCTGTCGCTGTCCCGCACCCAGGCCGCCCGCCTCGTCGCCGACAAACGCGTCGTCTGCGCCGGCCGCGCCCTCCGGACCTCCGCGCTCCTCGAGCGCGGCAACGAAGTCACGGTGGAATTTCCGCCCGACGCCCCGGTCCGCACCTACACGCCCGCGCACGCCGACCTCCGCTTCGTCTACGAGGACGACGATCTCGCGGTGCTCGACAAGCCGGCCGGCCTGGTGGTGCACCCCGGTCCGGGGCACTGGGACGACACCCTGGTGAACGTCCTGACGGGCCGGGGCGTGGCGCTCGCGGACGGGGCGGGCGAGGGACGGCCGGGGATCGTGCACCGCCTGGACCGTGACACGTCCGGGCTGCTGCTCCTGGCCAAGACCGACCTGGCGCACCGCCGGCTGGCCCGGGCCATCGAGCGCCGCGACGTGCGGCGGGTCTACGCCGCGGTGACCTGGGGTCACCTGGCGAAGAGCCCGCTCGACATCGACGCGCCGATCGGGCGGAATCCCCGCGACCGCAAACGGATGACGGTGGGGGCGGGGGGACGGCACGCCGTGACGCACGCCCGGGTGATCGCGCGGTTCGAGCTCACCGAGCTCCTGCGGGTGCGCCTCGGCACCGGCCGAACCCATCAGATCCGGGTGCACCTGGGACACGTGGGGCACCCGGTGGTGGGGGACCGGGACTACGCGTTCGGCGGGAGCCGGCGGGTGACGCCGTCGCTCCGGCGCGGCGCCGAACGCCTCGACGAATCGGCGCCGCGCCAGATGCTGCACGCCGCGCTCCTGTCGTTCCAGCATCCCGTCACCGGCGCGCCGGTCGAGGTTCGGTCGGAGTGGCCGGAGGACCTGCGCGCGGCGCTCGCCGAAGCGAGCGGCGATCGTCATTTGCTTGCTGAACGCAACCCCTTGCAGTATCTTGGCTTCTTCACCACAGATGACTGACGCGGCGGTCGTTCGGCTGCTGGTTTTCCGGGTGGGTACGCTCTCCTGCGCCGCCGAAGTGGAAACCGTGCGGGAGATCTTGCCGCGCCTGTCCGTGACCCGGATCCCGGGGGCGCCCAAGGAAGTCGCCGGGATCGTGAACGTCCGCGGGGCCCTGGTGACGGTGGTGGACGGCTGGCAGGCGCTGGGGCAGGAGCCGCCGGCGGCGGGCGAGGGGACCACGGTGCTGCTGGAGGTGGAGGGCGGCCGCCGGCTGATGGGGCTGACCGTGGACGAGGTGGTGGACCTCCTGGCCGTGCCGGGAGAGACGCTGGAGCGGCGCCAGTCCCTGCCGGGGCTGGACCCGACCATCGTCCGGGCGGTGGGCCGGCGGGGCGCCCAGGCGTTCGTCGTCCTCGACACCGACCGGTTGCTCGGTCCCATTCTGTCTTCCTAGGGAGGTCGTGTGAGTCACACGGTTCTCGTCTGCGACGACGCCATTTTCATGCGGACGATGATCAGCGACATCCTCGCGCAGGCGGGGTTCGAGGTCGTGGGTGAGGCCGAGACCGGCGCCCAGGCGGTGGAGAAATACCGGCAGCTGAAGCCCGACCTGGTCACGATGGACATCGTGATGCCGGACATGGGGGGCATCGACGCGGTCCGGGAGATCGTGAAGAGCGACCCCGACGCCAAGATCCTGATGTGCAGCGCGATGGGTCAGCAGGCGCTGGTGGTCGAGGCCATTCAGGCCGGTGCCAAGGACTTCGTGGTGAAACCCTTCCAGCCGTCGCGGGTGCTCGAGGCCGTTCAGCGGGTCCTCGGGTAAGCTTCGTGGATCTGTCGCAGTACGCCGAGCTGTTCCTGGCGGAAGCCCGCGAACACTTGAGCGCGTGCAACCAGCTCCTACTGCAGTGGGAGCGCGCCCCCGGCGCCTCCGAGCCCGTCACCGGCCTCTTCCGCTCGGTTCACACCATCAAGGGCATGGCGGCGACCATGGGGTACACCCTCGTGGCCGACCTGGCCCACCGGATGGAGAACCTGCTCGACGCGCTGCGGCGCGGCTCGGTGCGCCCCGGCGACGACGTGCTCCAGCTGCTTTTCCGCGCCACCGACGCGCTGGAGCGCGCCGTCGGACTCGCGGTCACCGGGAAGGAGCGGGAGGCCGACGTCCGCGGGCTCACGGCGGAGCTCGACCGGGCCGTGACGAAGCTCGCGCCCGCCGCGCCGGGTCCCGCGGCTCCCGCCGGCCCGCCGGCGCCACGGGCCTCCGGGCCCCAGGCCGTGGGCGGCGGACGGGCCACGCCCTCCCCGCTGCCCATCCCCGACTTCGCCGTGGCGGCGACGGGGCGGCTGGTGCAGGTGACGCTCCGCTTCGACGCGGCGCTCAAGGGCGGCCGGGCGCTGCTGGTCCTGCGGCGGGCCGAGGGGCTGGGGGCGGTGACGGGGGTGACGCCCCCGGTCGCGGCCTTCGAGGGCGAGGATTTCGAGGGACGGTTCGCCTTCCGGCTCGACGCCCCGGCGCCCGCCGACGTCATCGAGCGGGCGCTCCGGATGGCGGGGGACGTGGAACAGGTCACGGTGGGCGAGCCCGAGTCCGAAACGCCCCGCCTCGAGGGCGGCGAAGGGGGCAAGACCCGCCACATCCGGGTGGACCTGAAGCGCCTCGACGTGCTGATGGACCTGATCGGCGAGCTCACCACGGCGCGGGGCCGGCTCAACCAGCTGGCGGGCGAGCGCCGTGATCCTCCGCTCGACGACGTGGCGGTCCAGATCTCCCGGCTCTCCGCGGATCTCCAGAACGAGATCGTGCAGGCGCGGATGACGCCGGTGTGGCAGGTGTTCGACCGCTTTCCCCGGCTGGTGCGGGACATCGCCCGCCAGCTGGAGCGGCACGTCGCGTTCCGGGTGGAGGGCAAGGAGATCGAGCTCGACCGCGCCATCCTGGACGAGCTCGGCGACCCGCTCCTGCATCTCCTGCGAAACGCGGTGGATCACGGGATCGAGCCGCCCGCCGAGCGCCGGAAGGCGGGGAAGCGGGACGAGGGGGAGATCGTCCTCGCGGCGGTCCGGGAGCGCGCCAGCGTGGCCATCAGCATCTCGGACGACGGGCGCGGGATCGACCGCGCCCGCGTGCTCGAGAAGGCCAAGCGGGAGAACCTGGTGGATCCGCATCTCGAGGCGCTCACCGACGATCAGCTCCTGCGGATCATCGCGCGGCCGGGGTTCTCGACCGCCGCGACCGTCACCAACGTGTCGGGGCGGGGCGTGGGCATCGACGTGGTGATGAACCGGATCCGGACCCTGGGTGGCACGGTGGAAATCCGGACCGAGCGGGGGAAGGGCACCACCTTCGTCCTGCGGATGCCCGTGACGCTCGCGATCGTCCGGGCCCTGATCGCCGCGGTGGGGCGGGAGCGCTACGCGCTGCCGCTCACCTACGTCTCCGAGACCGTGGAGTTCGGCGCGGTGCCGACGACGATGATGGAGGGGCGGGAGGCGATGGTGCTGCGCGACCGGGTCGTGCCCCTGGTGCACCTGCGCGGCCTGCTGCACGCGCCCGGAGACGCCCCGCCGCCCCGGCGTCCCGTGATCGTGATCGAGATGGGCGAGCGGCGGACCGGGCTCGTCGTGGACGGGATGCTGGGACAGCAGGAGATCGTCGTGAAGGGATTCGAGGCGCCCCGGGGGACACTGCCCGTGTTCAGCGGGGCGACCATCATGGGCGACGGAGTGCCGGCGTTGATCCTCGACGCCGGTGGGCTGCTGTAGCCGGGGGACTGAAGCCAATGGACGACGTCCGCGACCTGAAGACGCTGCAGATCGACGCCCTGCGGGAGGTGGCCAACATCGGCGCCGGCCACGCGGCCACCGCGCTGTCGCAGCTCACCAACCGGCGCATCATGATCTCGGTCCCCCAGATCAACATCACCCGTCTGGAGGACGTGCCCAACCTGCTCGGCAATCCGCAGGACGTGGTGGCCGCGGTGCTGATGCACATGCTGGGCGACCTGACCGGCCGGACCCTGCTGCTCTTTCCGGAAAAGACGGCGCGCCGGCTCTGCGACATGTTGCTGCGGCGGCCCGAAGGCACCACCACGGCCTTCGACGCCCTGGAGCAGTCGGCCCTGAAGGAGGCGGGCAACATCCTGTCGGGGGCGTACATGAACGCCCTGTCGGACTTCATGGGGATGCTGCTGCTCCCCTCGGTGCCGAGCCTCGTGGTGGATCTCTCGGCGGCGGTGCTGACCACGACCTACCTCAACTTCGGCCACGACCGCGACTTCGTCTTCTGCGTGGAGACGGAGTTCCGCTTCGACGACGTGGACGGCCTGCGGGGGCATTTCCTGCTCCTGCCCGACCTGGCGTCGCTCAAGGCGATCTTCGACGCCATCCGCGTGACCTGACCCGTGGCGGCGCCGGCGCTCTCCGAACGCGACCTCGCCGTCCTCCGGTCGTTCGCCCGCCGGATCGATCCCTCGGACGCCGGGGCCCACAACAACCTCGGCGTCCTCTATTACCAGAAGGGCATGGTGGGCGAGGCCATCGCCGAGTTCACGCGCGCCCTCGAGCTCGACGCCAAGATGCAGGTTGCCCAGCGCAACCTGGAGATCGCCTACCACAACACCGGCTACTACGATCAGCTGGTGGCCCAGCTGCGGGAGCGGCTGCGCGCGGCCCCCGACGACCGGGACGCCCGCTGGGAGCTGGGGCGCGCCTACCACATCCTGGGCGTGTACGATGCGGCGGTGGGGGAGTTCGAGCAGCTCCTCGCTCACCACCCGAAGGACACGGCGGCGATGCTGCAGCTCGGGCAGGCGGAGAAGGCCCGGGGCCGCTTCGACGTCGCCACCGAATGGCTCCTCAAGGCCCAGGAGCTCGAGCCCGTCTCCAGCGTGGTGCAGTTCTACCTGGGCGAGGTGTACTACAACCGCGGGCTCAACGACGCGGCGCTCACCGCGCTCACGCGCGCGGTGGAGCTCAACCCCGACAACGCCAACGCGCACTACCTGATGGCGTTCGTGCTGGGCGACATGGGGCGCCACCAGGAAGCCCGCGCGGCGTCGAAGCGCGCCATCGAGCTCAACCCGCCGCTGGCCCGCGCGCAGGCCAACCTCTCGCTCGAGCGGTACAGCGCGGAGCGCAAGAGCCAGCAGCTCCGGCTCCGGGACCTTCCCGAGGCCGAAGCCGCGGAGGGCGGGGAGCTCGCCCACTACAACCTCGGCCTCGCCTTCCGCCAGAAGGGCTACTACGCCGAGGCGCTGCGCGAGTACCGGCTGGCCCTGGACCGCGGGGAAGACCGGAAGGTCACGCTCCAGGCGATGGCCGAGGTGCACCTGCTCCGCCGGGACCTCGCCGCGGCCCTCGAGCTCTACGACACCCTCCTCCAGGAGTCCCCGCAGACGCCCAAGCTCTGGAACGAGCGCGGCGTCGTGCTCCATCAGGCGGGCCGCACCGCGGAGGCCCTCGCGGCCTACCGCCAGGCGCTGGAGGTGGACGGGCGGTACGCCCTGGCCGCGAACAACGCCGGCGTGGTGCTGGGCCATCAGGGCGCCACCGACGAGGCCATCGAAGCCTTCCGCGTTGCGCTCCGGCTCCAGTCGGATTTCGTGGTGGCGCGCCTCAACCTGGCGCTCTTGCTCTTTCATCTCCGGCGCTTCCAGCTCTCGCTCGAGGCCTACCGCCAGGTGCTCGCGGAGCAGCCCAAGGCCGCGGCCGCGTGGAACGGCGTGGGGCTGGTGCTGCTCGAGCTCAAGCGCTTCGCGGACGCCCGCAACGCCTTCGCCCGCGCGGTGGAAGCCGACCCCGACCACGCCGGGGCCCACTACAACCTGTCGTTCGCGCTCTCGAACCTGGGCGACTTCGACGGCGCCCTCCGCGCCACCAAGCGCGCCCTCGAGCTCGATCCCTACTACGTCTCGCAAAAGTTCCAGCTGGCCATCGACCTGCAGTACGAAAAGGGCACCATCGGCGTGGCGCCCGAAATTTCCGCCGACATCACCACCGAGACGCTGGGCGCCGACTTCAGCTTCGATCAGCGCATCCTCGACAACATCTTCCAGGAGCTGGCGCCGGCGCCGGCCCCCGTGGCGCCGGCCGCGGACGGGAAGGCCAAGGACGACGCGCTGGCCCTGGCCCGCGACTACGTGAGCAAGGGCCTGCACGACCTCGCGGCCGCCGAGGCGGTCCGCGCGGTGTCCCGCGGCGCCGACCGGGCCGAGGCGGCCGTGCTGATCGGCGGGAGCTATGCCAAGCGCGGCCTGCACGGCGAGGCCCTGGAGCGCTTCCGCGAGGCGCGCGCCGATGACGCGGAGCGGGCGGACGCGCGCGCCGGCGAGGTACAGGCGCTGGTGGCCATCGGCCGGATGGAGGAAGCGACGCCGCTCGCCGAGGAGTGGCTGGCCCGCGCGCCCGGGGACGTGGACGCGCTGGTGGCGGTCGCCAAGGCGCGGGCGGGAGGGGGCGACGCGGCCGGCGCGCTCACGGCGCTGCAGGAGGCCCAGTCGCGGGCACCGGGCCGTGCCGACCTCCACAAGCTGCAGGGCGACGTGCTCCTCAAGGTGGGAGACCGGGCCGGCGGCCTGGCCGCGTACCGGACCGCGCTCGAGCTCGACCGCGGGTATGTCCAGGTCTGGCTCGATCTCGGGCGGCTGCACGAAGAGAAGGAAGAATGGGAGGAGGCCCGGAAGGCGTACGAGCGGGCGCTCGAGACGCTGCCCACCTTCCACGAGGCCAACCTCGCCCTGGCCGAGCTGCTGCGGAAAAGCGGCCACCCGCGGGCCGCCGTGGCCCGCCTGGCCGACCTCCTCGAGCAGGATCCCTACGATCTCGAGGCCCTCCTCCTGCTCGGGCGGGCGCTCCTGGACGACCGGCGGATGGACGCGTCGGCCGAAGCGTTCCGCCGGATCCTGAAGTTCGACCCCGACCACGCCGGGGCGCTGTTCCACCTGGGCGTGACCCTGGCGCGGCGGCACCGGTACCCGGAGGCGGTGCGCGCGTGGGACAAGGTGATCAAGGTCGATCCCGCGGGTCCGTACGCCGGCCGGGCCAAGATGCACGCCCGGACCGCCGCGGACCTCCAGACCATCTTCGCCTCGGACGCGGCCTAGCCCATGCCCATCGAAGGCCCGCTGAAGGAGCTCGGCATCCACGACGTCTTCCAGCTCCTGGACCTGAGCCGGAAGACGGGGGCGCTGCGCGTCACCTCCGAGCTGCGGCACAACTCGGGCACGATCTTTTTCGACAACGGCGCCATCATCTTCGCGCAGATCCAGAGCAACCCGCATCCCTTGGGCGGGCTGCTGCTCCGGACCGGCAAGATCACGGAGGCCGATCTGGAGCGGGCGCGGGACCGGCAGGAGCGCGGGGGCGATCACCGCCGCGTGGGCGAGATCCTCGTCGAGATGGGCGCCATCACCCCCCGGGAGCTGCTGCGGCAGGTGCGCTTTCAGGTCGAGGAGGTCGTCTTCGAAGTGATGGGCTGGCAGGAGGGATACTTTTCCTTCAGCGAGGGTGCGGACTCGGCGCCGCCCGCCGAGGCGGCGGTCCGGATCCCCACCGAAGCGCTCCTGATGGAGGGCGCCCGGCGCATCGACGAATGGTCCCGGATCGAAAAACGGGTCCCGCACGTGGGCGTGGTGCCGAGCTTCGCGCCCGCCACGGACGGGCACCCCGGGGATCTCGACCTCCTGCCGCCGGAGTGGGAAGTGCTCGCGCTCATCGACGGCGAGCGGGACGTCCGGGGCGTGGCCTCGGAGCTGGGCCGGTCCGAATTCGACGTGGCGAAGACCCTCTTCGGACTCGAGAGCGCCGGCGTCATCGCCTTGAACGAACGGGCCGCGCCCACGGCGGGCCGGCCGTCCACCGCGGCGGCGGATCTCATCAGGGCGGCGGAAGGAGCGTTGCAGGCGCGGGACTGGGAGACCGCGCGCGCGGCGGCCGAGCAGGCGGTCTCGCTGCAGGCGCACGACCCGGCCGTCCACCTGCTCCTCGGCCAGGTCCACCTCGCGGCGGGCCGGGCGTCCGAAGCCGGGGAGGAGCTCCGGCGGGCGCTGCGCCTCGACCCGCTCCTCGCGGCCGCGCACCGCTCGCTCGGGTTCGCGCTCGTGGCGCAGGGGCGGTTCGCCGAGGGCGTGGAGCAATGGGACCGCTGGGAGCGTCTCGCGTCCCAGTCGGAGTCGGAGATGGCCCGTCTCGAGGAGGTCCGGCGGGCCCGGTCCGCGGCCCAGATCCTGGGCGGCTTGAGCCCGGGGGGCGGAGGGGGGGGTGGTCTTGGCTGACGACATCAGGCAGCTCTCCGCCCAGCTGGCGCAGGATCCCCACAGCCTCGTGTTCCTGCGTCTGGGGGAGCTCCTGCGCCAGCGGCGCCAGTTCGACGTCGCCCAGCGGGTGGCGCTGAACGGACTCGAGCGGCACCCGCACTTGGCCGACGCGCACGATCTCCTTGCGCGCATCCAGGCGGACCGCCACGACTACGAGCACGCGTTCGACGAGTGGGACATGACCCTGCGCATCGCGCCGGGACACACCGGCGCCCTGAAGGGGCTCGCCTTCCTCTATTTCAAGGTGGGCGACCTGGGGCAGGCCGAGACGCACCTGCGGGAGGCGAAGCAGTACGATCCCGACGATCCGGCGGTGGACCAGGCGCTCGCGATGGTGCGCGGCGGCACTCCGGCCCCGGCCGGGGACGCGGCGCCGGCGGCGCCCGCTTCCCCCGGCGCCGCCGCCGAGCCGCTTCCCGAAGAGCGGATCTTCGCGGGGCTCGAGGGCGCGCAGGAAGGACTGCTGCTGCTCGACGGCGCGGGGCGGGTGCTGGGCGGCGCGCTGCGGAGCGCCGACGGGCAGGACGCCACCCAGGCGGTGGCCGCGTACCTGGCCGGCGTGTCCCAGGAGGCGGGCCGGACCGCCAAGCTGCTGCATCTCGGGGGCTGGGTGGGGTTGTCCGCCGAGGGGCCGCAGGGGAACATCCATCTGGCGGCGCCGACCGGCGACGCGCTGCTCCTGGTGGTGCGGGACCGCAGCGTGCCGATGGGACGCCTCGCCGTGATCGCGCAGCGGGCGGCCCTGATCGCGCGGCGCTGGCTGGAGCGGCAGGCGTGAGCGCCTCGGGGTACGAATCCGCCCTGTCCCGGATCACCGGGGTGCGGGGGGTCCGGGGCGCGATGCTGGTGTCCGTCTCCGACGGCCTGGTGGTCGCGGAGCAGCTGATGGAAGGGATCAAGGGCGCGGCGGTGGCGGCGTTGGCGGCCAGTCTGGCCACCCGCCTGGGCCGCGCGATGGAGGCGGGGGGCGTGGGCGGAGGAGTGTTCTGGCATCTGCAGGCCGAGCGCGGCGCGCTCCTCGTGGTCCCGGCCCGGGCGGGCCTGCTCGTCGTGGCGGTGGCCGACCCCGGCGTGAACGCGGGGCTGGTGCGGCTCGAGCTCCTGCGGGCGGCGGAGTCGGTCGCGTGACCGCGCGCGCGGTGGAGGGCTGGACCCTCGAGCCCCTGACGGCCTTCGTGCAGGAGGCGGGGGCCCGGCTGGTCCTGCTGATGACGCCCGCGGGCCAGGTGCTCGCGCAGTCGGGGTTCACGCGGGCGGTGGACGTGATGTCGGCGGCGGCGCTGGGCGCCGCGATCTACGCGTCCACCACGGAAATCGCCCGCCAGCTCGGCGAGCCGCCGTTCGCGGGGCTCGCCCATCAGGGCGAGCGCCACGGCATTTTCCTGGCGGCCGTGGCGACGGACCGGGGTCCGGTCGTGGTGCTGGCGGTCTACGACCTCGAGGTCACGTCGATCGGGCTGGTGCAGCTGTTCTTCGAGCAGCTGGCCGCGGACCTCAAGTCGGCGAGCCCCAAGGGCGGCGAGGCCAGCCAGGTCCTGGCCGCCGACTTCGAGCGCGAGCTGTCCGACTCCTTGAACTCGCTCTTCGGGAGATAGGGCGCCCCGTGTCCCTGGTCAACTTCACGACCCGCGAAATCACGTGCAAGATCGTCTACTACGGTCCGGGGCGGTCCGGGAAGACGACCAACCTGCACTACATCTACGGACGCGTGCCCGAGGCGCGGCGCGGACGGATGGTGTCCCTCGCGACCCAGACCGACCGGACCTTGTTCTTCGACTTTCTGCCCATCGATCTCGGCTCGATCTCCGGGTTCACCACGCGCTTCCAGCTCTACACGGTGCCGGGGCAGGTGTACTACAACGCCACCCGCCGGCTGGTCCTCCAGGGGGCCGATGGCGTGGTGTTCGTGGCCGACAGCCAGGGCCGCCAGCTCGACGAGAACCTGGAGAGCCTGCAGAACCTGCACGCCAATCTGTTGGACCAGGGCGTGGATGTCCGCGCGATGCCGCTGGTGCTCCAGTACAACAAGCAGGATCTCCCCACGGAGCTGGTGCTGACGCCCGCCGAGCTCGACGACGCCCTGAACTTCCGCGGCGTGCCGAGCTTCGGGGCCGACGCGCTGCACGGCACCGGCGTGTTCGAGAGCCTGAAGGGGATCTCCGAGCTGGTGCTCAAGCGGCTGGCCCAGGGAGCGCCGGCGTGACCGCGGCGCTCAATCCCAAGTTCTCGTTCGACGCGTACGTGGTCGGGGCCGCGAACCGGCTGGCGGTGACGGCGGGACGCACCGTGGCCGAGAACCCCGGCTCGGCCTACAACCCGCTGTTCATCTACAGCGGCTCCGGCCTGGGCAAGACCCACCTGCTGATGGCCATCGGCCACGCGGCCAAGAAGCTGGCCCCCGGCCTCAACGTCGAGTACCTGACCCTGGACGAGTACGTCGAGGCCTTCCACGCGGCCATCGCCGCGGGGCAGGGGGACGCCTTCCGCCGGCGCTTCCAGGCCGTGGACATCCTCCTCGTGGACGACGTGCAGTTCCTCACCAACCGGAAGGAAATGCAGGCCGAGCTGCTCCGGCTCTCCGAGGCGCTCCAGGCGGCGGGGCATCAGATCGTACTGGCGTCGGATCGGCCTCCCGCGGAGATCGCCGACCTGGACGAACGGCTCATCTCCCGGTTCTCGGGGGGACTCGTGGTGGACATGGGGGTCCCCGATTACGAGACCCGCGTGGCCATCCTGCGGCGGAAGGCGGAGGAGCGCGCCACGAGCTTCCAGGCCGGCGTGCTCGAGACGGTGGCGGGCGTCGAGTTCACCAACGTCCGGGAGCTGATGGGCGCGCTCAACCGTCTCATCGCCTTCCAGGCCGTGAACGACGCGCCCATCACCGAAGCGTCGGCCCGTCAGGTCCTGGGGCTTCCGCCCCTGGCCGACCCGGGCGCCCCGGCGCCGGCCGAGGCCCCGGGGGCGCCGCCGGACGAGTTCTCGGTGTTCCTCTCCGACGTGACCGCCACGGTGGGGCGCGCGGTGGAAGCGTGGCGGGCGCGGGTGAGCGAGGCGATCCTGCGGTGGGAGGGGGAGGGATACCGCACCAAGCGGCTGGAGGCGCTCCTCGCGCAGGAGACGCCGGGCGCCGTGGACCGGGTGATCGGCGACTTCGGCCGGGACGTCGAGCGGCTCAAGACGCTGGCCGTCGAGGTGCAGGGGCTCGATCCGCAGGCGTCGGGCGAGAGCGTGTTCCGCGATCCCGACCGGGTGGCGGAGGCCGAGGCGCTCGCCGCCAAGGTGCGCGAGGGCGCCGCGCCGCCGCCCGCGCCGTCGGCCGCGTTTCCGCTGGCGCAGTTCGCGGCCGGGCCGTCGAACGACGTCGCGCTGGCCGAGGTCCGCGAAGTGCTCGCCCATCCGGGGAAGAAGTACAACCCCCTCGTGCTGGTGGGCGCGAGCGGACTCGGGAAGACCCACCTCCTCAACGCCATCGGACTCGAGCTGGCGGGGCGGCCGCGGGCGGTGGTGGCCTGCCTCTCCACGCAGGTGTTCATCGACGAGCTGATCGCCGCGATCGAGGGGGACCGGGTGGACTGGTGGCGGGCGCGGTACCGCCGGGCGACGGCCTTCCTTCTCGACGACGTGCAGCTCCTGGTGGGGAAGGAGCGGTCGCAGGAAGAGCTCTTCAATCTCTTCAACGTGCTCCAGGACAAGGAGCGCCAGCTGGTCTTCACCGCGCCCGGTCCTCCCGCCACCCTGGAGGGGATCGAGGAGCGGATCCGGACGCGGCTGGCGGGGGGGCTCGTGGTGACGCTCGCCGAGCCCGACCGGGTGGTGCGGCGCGCGGCGCTCGAGCGGATTCTGGCGAAGGCCGACGGGGGCTCCGCTCCCGACGCCGCCCTGCTCGACTATCTGGCGGACCGGCCGGCCGCGTCGATCCGGGCGTTGACGGCGGAAGTTCAGCGCGTGCGCGACGCCGCCGCGGCGCAGGCCCAGACGATGACGGCCGGGCTGGCGCGGCAGGTGCTCGAAGGCGAGCCGGCGCCGCGCCGGCGCACGTCCGGATTCCGGACCTCCGGGATCGTCGTCTCGAGCGCGGGCGGTGTGCGGAGCCGTGAGAAGATGGTGTGGGAGTGGCCGGTGGCGGCCGACCGGATGATCGAGGATCTGCGCTGATGGCCATCAAGGGCTCGCTCAAGGAAGCGTCGCTCCCGGACGTGCTCCAGCTCCTCGCGCTGGGGCAGAAGACGGGGTGCCTGTCGATCGCCGACCGGCAGAACTTCGGCTACATCTTCTTCGACAAGGGCCGGATCTGCTACGCGAGCATCGTGAACCGGCGCGACCGGCTGGGGGACATTCTCGTGAAGCACGAGAAGATCACTCAGGAACAGCTCGACGCGGCCATCGCCGCCCAGGGCAAGCAGCGGGAGCGCAAGCTGGGCGAGCTCCTCGTCGAGCAGGAGGCGATCAGCCAGGTCGAGCTCGAGCGGTACATGCGGATGCAGATCGAGGAGTCCGTCTACTACCTGTTCACCTGGACCTCGGGCACCTTCAACTTCGAGGCCGAGGTCCGGCCGGAGCGTCAGGACTTCCTCGTCGCCATCAACCCCGAGTCGCTCCTGCTCGAGGGCGCCCGGCGGGTGGACGAGTGGAGCCTCATCGAGAAGAAGATCCCGTCGTTCGACGTGATCTTCATCGTGGACCGCGACCACCTCGAGATCAGCGAGGTGACCCTGACCGCCACGCAGCAGCGGCTCCTGCCCCTGATCGACGGGGAACGGGACGTGCACCGGCTGGTGGAAGACTCCGGGCTGGGGGAGTTCGAGGTGGGGAAGGCGCTCTACGGCCTGCTGACCGCGGGGTTCCTGCACCGGGCCGGACGCACCACGGCGGCCGCCGCGGAAGACGTGAAGATGACGGACGCGCGGGTGGAGGAGCATCGGAACCTCGGCGTGGCGTTCTACAAGACCGGAATGCTCGAGGAGGCCGCCCGCGAGTTCCGCCGGGTGTCCGAGATCCGGCCCGAGGACGCCAATGCGCTCTTCTACGTCGGCCTCGTGGCGCTCCGCCAGGCCCGGTGGCGGGAGGGGATGGAGGCTTTCCGGCTCGCCGCCGAGAAGGGGGGGAGCCGGCCCGCGGTGCTGCACAACCTGGGGCTCGCGTACGAGCACCTGGGGCGGCTCGAGGAAGCCGAGGGGGCCTACGCGGAGGCGGCGACCCGCAACCGCAACGACGCCCGCATCGCCCTCGGCTGGGGGGTGGTGGCGCTCAAGCGGGGGGACTACGAGAGCGCGGCGGGGCGCCTGGACCGCGCGCGCGAGCTGTTCGGCGACCGGGTGCCCGCGGTGTGGTACTGGGCCCGCACGCTGTCGGCCGCGGCCTCCGGCGACTTCGAGGTGGCGGACGAGCTGGCCGAAACGGCCGCCGCGGCGTTTCCGGAAAGCGCGGTGCTGCGGAACAACCGCGCGGTGCTGCGGGAGCTGGCCGGGGACCTGCCGGCGGCCGAGGAGCTGGTGCGGGGCGCCCTGCGCGACGAGCCGTCGCATCCCCAGCTCTCCAAGAACCTGGGCGACCTGGCGTACCGGGCGGCGCGGTACGACGAGGCGTGGGACGCCTATCAGCGCGCGGTGGAGCTCGCGCCCGACCTGGGCGACGACGTGTACTTCAAGCTGGGCAACATCGCCTACAAGCGGCACGACCGGGACCTGGCCGCCACGATGTGGCGGCGCGCCCTGGAGCTCAATCCGGCGCACGAGCTCGTGAAATCCAATCTGGACACGCTGAGCGCGCTGACGTGACGTCGGAGCAGGACGAGCGCGCCTTCCGGGCCCTCACCCACCAGATCGCTCTCGCCCGCGGGTTCTCCTGCGACGCCTACAAGGACAAGTGTCTGCGGCGGCGGATCGCGGTGCGGATGCGGGCCCGCGGCGTCCACACCTACGACGCCTACGCCGCGCTCCTGGCCCGCGACGGCGGAGAGTACGAGCAGCTCCTCGATGCCCTCACCATCAACGTCACGAAATTCTACCGCAACGCCGAGACCTGGGACGCGCTGCGGCCCTTCGTGACCGCGGCGTGGAGGGCCCGCCAGGGACAGTACGCGGCCTGGTCGGCGGGGTGCGCCTCGGGAGAGGAGCCGTACACCCTGGCCGCGCTCCTCGCGGACATCGCGCGGCAGGCGGGCCACGAAGACTGGCTCGCCCGCACCCGGGTGGACGCGTCGGACATCGACCGGGCGTCCCTGGAGCGGATCGGCGAGGCGCGCTACCCGGACGCCGCGTTCGCCGAGATGCCGCCGGCGCTGGCCGAGCGGTATTTCTCGCGGCCGGCGCCGCGGGAGCCGGCCGCCGTCGTGCGGGCCCTGGTCCGGCCGGTGCGGAACGACCTGCTGCAGGACCGGCCCCCTCACCCCCCCTACGACCTGATCCTCTGCCGCAATGTGGTGATCTACTTCGACCGCCCGAGCCAGGAGCGGCTGTTCACGCGCTTCGCCGAATCCCTCAGGCCGGGCGGGATTCTGGTCCTGGGAAAGGTGGAGACCCTCTTCGGCCCCACGCGCGACATCCTCCACCTCGAGGATCCGCGCGAGCGGATCTACCGGCGCCCCGCGTGATCCGCCCCGCCGCGCCTCCCGTGAAGGAAATCGTCGTGACCGTCGCCGACTGGGCCGCCGACGTCGGCGCCGTGGACCTCGTCACCCTCGGCCTCGGCTCCTGCGTCGCGATCATGCTCTACGACCGCGAGGTGAAGGCCGGGGCGATGGCCCACGTCCTCCTGCCGTCCCGCAGCCTGGCCCGGGACGCGAGCAATCCGGCCAAGTTTCCGGAGACCGCCGTGCCCCTCCTGCTGCAGCGCCTGAGCCAGCTGGGCGCGGACCCTCGGCGCATCGTCGCCAAGCTGGCGGGCGGTGCCAGCATGTTCGCCAACATCATGACGCCGGGCTCGATCCAGATGGGGGAGCGCAACATCGTCGCGTCGCGGAATGCCCTGCGCACCGCGGCGGTGCCGATCACGGCCGAGGCGGTGGGCGGGGAGGGCGGCCGGTCGGTCCGGTTCCACCTCGCCGACGGCCGGGTCGACATCCGCACCGTGGGGACCGATGCCGGCGTCATCTGACCGCCCCTCCGTGCTGGTGGTGGACGACAGCGCCCTGATGCGCCGGGTGCTGGTGGACGTGCTGTCGGGCGGGGAGCGGGACGACGGGCCCTTCCGGGTGGTCGCCACCGCCCGGGACGGGTTCGACGCGGTCCGGAAGGTCCATCAGTACCAGCCCGACGTGGTCACGATGGACCTGGAAATGCCCGAGCTGGACGGCCTCGGGGCCATCGGCTACGTGATGTCCGAAGCGCCTCGTCCCATCGTGGTGATCAGCGCGCACGCCGGCCCCGGCACCGCGGCGGCCATCCGGGCGCTGGAGCTCGGCGCCGTGGAAATCGTGGCCAAGCCCGACGAGCGGAACCGGGAGTCCCTGGCGGCGCTCCGGCCGGTGCTCATCGAGGCGGTGCGGCGCGCGCTGGCGGCGGACCTGTCCCGGGTCTCCGTCCTGGCCCGGCCTCCCGCGCCGGTTCCGCACGCACCCGAGCTGGGGCTGAAGGGCCGGGCCCGGCTGGCGGTCGCGATCGCCGCGTCCACCGGCGGCCCCCGGGCGCTGGCGGAGCTGATCCCGCGGCTCGCGCCGGGGCGGAACGCGGCGGTCCTCGTGGTGCAGCACATGCCCGCGCGCTTTACGCGGAGCCTCGCCGAGCGTCTCGACTCCATCAGCGCGATCCGCGTGGTGGAGGCCGACCAGGGCGCGCCGGTGGTCGCCGACACGGCGTACGTGGCGCCGGGGGATTATCATATGCGGGTGGAGCCCTCGAGCGACGGCCCCACCATCGCGCTCGACCGCACGCCGCCCTTGTGGGGCGTGCGCCCCGCGGCCGACCCCCTCTTCCGGTCGGTGGCGGCGACCTTCGGGTCCCGTGCCGTAGGCGTGGTGCTCACGGGGATGGGACGCGACGGCGCGGAGGGATTGCGCGCGCTCCACGACGCGGGCGGCGGGGGCTTCGCGCAGGACAAGGAGTCGTGCGTGATCGGCGGGATGCCGGGGGCGGCCGTGCAGGCCGGGGGTGTGGACGCGGTGGTGCCGCTGGCGCAGCTGGGCGAGCGCATCACCCTGGAGCTGACGCGGCGGGGGGCGCGGCCGTGAGCCGAGGCGCGCGGGCCGAAGGATACGTGCGGGTCCGCGTGGGCGGCCGGCCCTACGGACTGCCGCTCGGCCCGGTGCTGGAGGTCGCGGACCTGGGCGAGGTGCTCGACGTGCCCCGGGCCCTGCCCGCGGTACGGGGGCTGACGCCGGCCCGCGGGCGGCTGGTGCCGCTCATTCATCTCGGGGCGCTGCTGGCGAACCAGGCGCCGCCGGCGGAGCGGGGCGGGGCGCTGGTGCTGCTCGAGCTCGGAGGGCGGATGGTGGCGTTCGAGGTGGACGACGCGGACGAGGTGGTGCGCGAGGCGCCGCTGGCGGTGCCGCCGGGCGAAGCGCTCCCCTGGGCGACGGCGATGGGGCGGCGGGACGACGGGCTGATTCCGATACTCGATCTCGAGGCGCTGGGGGAGCGGATCCGATGAGCACCGGCGACGACGTCCAGCTGGTGACCTTCCGGGTGGCCGGACAGGACTTCGCGTTCCACATCTTCCAGGTGGAGCGCATCCTGCGCTACGAGCGGCCGGCCCCGCTGCCGAAAGCCCCCGAGTTCCTCGAGGGCGTGCTGCGCTACGAAGGGGCCGCGGTTCCGGTGATCGACCTGCGCAAGCGCCTGGGGGTCCCGGCCCCGGTCCGGGACGACACCCGGACCGTGATCCTCGAGTACGACGGCGGGAAGATCGGGCTGGTGGTGGACGTCGTGACCGAGGTGCTGCAGGTCGCCGCCGAGGACGTGACCGCGCCCCCCGGGATCGTGAAGGGGCTCGCGGCCGCGTACGTGAGCGGACTGGTGGTGACGGCGGGACGGACCATCATCGTGCTCAACACGACGCAGCTGCTGGCGTCGAAGGAGAAGCTGGCCCTGGACGGCGCCCTGCACGCGCAGGCGGGGGCCTGATGGCGGAATCGCCGATCGCGCCCTTCAAGGCCCAGTACGACGCCATCGCCCGGAAGCTCGACGGCGCCACGGCCTACGCCGAACGGGAGGCGGTCAAGCGGGAGATCATCGCCTTCTTCAAGCAGGTGGACGGCCTGCTGGGCGAGCTGGGCCAGCTGAAGGAGGAGATCCGCCAGCTGGTCGACAAGTACAAGCAGATGGCGGCGTCCACGGCCGAGGCCTCGGCGCCGGAGTTCACGGGCCAGCGGCCCGCGGTGCACGCCGATCACATCGGCGCGTCGACGTTCATCGAGAAGGGGTGGAGCCTCATCTCCCTGGGGGATCACGCCGGGGCCATCCAGGCCCTGCAGAAGGCGCTGACGCTGTCGCCGGGGGAGACCCAGGCGGAATCGATGCTCGGGTGGGCGCAGATGCTGCACGAGGACTACGACGACGCGCTGGCCACCTTCCAGAAGGTCCTGATGAAGGAGCCGGCGAACGCGCTCGCCCGGATCAACGTCGGATACATCTGCCTCAAGAAGAAGATTTTCGGCGAGGCGATCGAGCACCTCTCCAAGGCCATCCGCCTCGACAACGACAAGAAGGCCACGCTGTACGCGCACTTCTATCTCGGCCTGGTGTACCTCCAGCGGGAGATGCAGGAGGACGCGGTGACCTTTTTCCAGAAGACTTTGAAGCTCGGGCCCAATCTCATCGAAGCCTACTACGAGCTGGGGCGCGCGTACTGGTTCGGCGGCGATCAAGCGCAGGCGAAGCAGGCGTGGCAGGACGGATTCAAGGCCAACAAGTTCAATCCCTGGGGCAAGCGGTGCCAGGAGATGCTCGAGGCGGTGGGCCGGGGCGAGGAGCCGCCGCGCCCGTAGCGCTCCTCGCCCTCCTCCTGCAGGGCCCGCAGGTGACCGTCGTGGGGCGGGTCACGGCCGTCTGGTGGCCGCCGCAGGGCGCGCTCGCCGTCGCGCTCGCCGACGCGGCGGACCGGGAGCCCCCGTTCCCCGGAATCCCGCCGGGCCCGGCTCTTCCCGTCCGGATCTTCATCGCTCCCACCCGCGCCCTCTACGACTCGCTCACGCGGGGACGGCTGCCGTCCTGGAGCGAGGGGGCCGCGTTTCCGGGACTCTCGAGCGTCGTGCTGTGGGCCACGGGGTCGCCGGCGGACATCGAGAACACGCTCCGTCACGAGCTCGCGCACGTGGCCCTCCGGCGGCGCGTGCAGCATTCACTCCCGCTCTGGTTCGAGGAGGGATACGCCTCCGTGGCGGCGGGGGAATGGAACCGGACCCAGGTGTTCCAGCTCGACTGGCACCTGCTGGGCGGCGCGGCGCTCGACCTGGACAGCGTGGACGCATCGCTCCGCGGCGGTGCCGGAGAGGCGGCGGGAGCGTACGCGCTCGCCACCACCGCGGTGCTGCTGCTGGAGCGCTGGGGGGGCCGCGACGGCCTGCGGCCGCTGCTCGACACGCTGGCCCGCGCCCCGACGTTCGACGCCGCGCTCCGCGCCACCGATCACGTGACGCTGGACCGGTTCGAGGAGCTGTGGGCCCAGGACGTGCGCCACCGGTACGGATGGCTCGCGGCGTTCGGCGCGGCGGCGCTCTTCTGGGGCGTGACGGGATCGTTACTCGCGGTGCTCCTGTGGCGGCGACGGAAGCGGGACGCGCCGCGGCGTGCGGCGCTGGATGAAGGGTGGGACATTCCTCCGGATGCGCCAACTGCTTGACGGAAAAGCGATTGCGGGGTACAATCCGACCCTTATGCCGGATACTTCTTCGCGCGAACGCCTGCATTTCGGCCCCCGGAACTACGCCGCGCTGGGGACGGCGCTCGTCTGCCTGGTGGCGGGGTATGTCTCCTTGAACGCCGGGTCCACGACGCTGGCGCCGGTGCTTCTCGTCCTGGGATACCTGGTCTTCATTCCGGTAGGCCTCGCCCTCTGAGCGTGGAGCCGGGCGAATAGCTCAGCTGGTTCAGAGCGCCTGCCTTACACGCAGGAAGTCGGGGGTTCGAATCCCTCTTCGCCCATCGGTGTAACGTGCGGTATGACCCTGATCGGAGGACACGCGTGAGAGTGCTTCGTCTGGTGGCCGTCCTGGCGTTCGGAGCCTCGGGGATCGCCCGGGCTCAGCTCGCCATTTCCCAGCCGACCGAGAAGCTCTTGCTGCTCCCCCTGCCGGGCGTGGCCGCGGGCGACTCAGCCGCCAGCATCGCGGTGATGGATATCGCGCGGGAGCGGGTGCTTCAGCTGGCGCGATACAAGGTCGCCCTGATTCCCAAGAGCAAGATCTGCGAAGCGCTCCAGTCGTTCGGGTTCCCCTGCGACTACATCCCGGACCAGACCCAGGCGGCCCAGTTCGCCAAGGCGCTCAGCATCAATTCGTACGACATCGGGACGTTCTCCCACAGCGGCACCGCCTACACCGCGAAGGTCCGGCTGGTCTCGGGCGGGTCGGGCTTCTCGTCGATGTTCACGGTCACCGGTCAGGGCGAGCCCGCGGCGGCGGAATCGCTGGCCCAGCACGTGGTGACGGTGATCAAGGCGGCCGAGTACGCCCGGGAGTGCGCCGACCGGCGGGCCAAGGGGAACACCAACGGAGCGCTCGAGTCGGCGCGAAAGGCCTTCGCCATCGACCCGAACCTCGCGGCGGCGCACCTGTGCGTCATGGACGTCTACGACGTGCAGCGGTTCGGGCCCGACAGCGTCATCGCGGCGGGCTACCGGGCGTTGAAGGGTGATTCCCTCAACAGCACCGCCTGGAGCCGGATCGCCAACGCGTACCAGCAGAAGGGGGACACGCTGCGCTGGCTCGACGCCCTCCAGAGCTGGGCGGCGGTGGAGCCGGACAACGCGCCGCTGCAGCTCAGCGTGGCCGACCAGCTGATGCGGAGCCACCAGTACCCCAAGGCCACGGCGCTCCTGCGCGGGACCATCGGCCGGTTCCCCGGCAATCAGAGCGCCAAGGCGCTGCTGCGGCAGTCGTGCATCGAAGGGAGCCAGTGGCGCTGCGTGCTCGATCTCCTGGCCCAGGAGGAAAAGGACTCGGCGGCCAAGTTCAACGACTCGACCGAGCTCAAGCTCGCGATCGGGGCCTCCCAGGCCCTGCCGGACACGCAGGCGCTGATGCACTGGACCCAGGTGGCCGTGACCCGGTTCCCGAAGAGCCTGGGCTTCTGGAACACCCGGGGTCAGGCGTTCGAGGCCGCGGGGATGGTCGACTCGGCCGTGGCGGCCTACAAGGCGGCGGCGGCCCTGGCCCCCGGCGACCCGCGGCCCAGCCTCCTGGTCGCGGCGACGATCCTGAACCACCTGGCCTACGACACCCTGCACGCGCCTCCCGCGAGCGATACCGTGGCCCTCAAGGCGTACCGGAACGCCTTCGCGGACAAGGTCGACGCGTCCAAGCCCTTCATTCAGCCGGCGCTCGCGGGCACCGACACGACGCTCCGGATCAACGCCGCCGCCCTGATGCTGACGGCGGGGTCCGGCATCGCGCGGTCCGGGGCCTACGACCGCGCGTACCCGTGGCTCGACCAGCTCCTGACCGTCGCACAGCCGTCCACGCCCGCCGACACCCTGGGGCCGAAGCAGCAGATCCGGATCCAGGCCAGCTTCTGGTACGGACTGAGCTCGACCTTGACCCTCGGTGAGCCCTACAATCAGATGACGCACGACAAGAGCTGCGAGGAGGCGAAGACGGTCCAGGAGCGGATCAACCGGACCCGCGACGCGCTCTTTCTCGGCGGGCGGATCGCCCCCGCGGTAGCCACCCAGATGCTCGGGTTCCTCGACCGCTACGCCAAGGCGATGACGCAGGTGAAGGCGGCATTCAAGTGCACCAATTTCTGAGCCATTGAATTGACCCCGGCGCGCCTCTACATTTCCGCGCTCGCGATCCGGGGCTGTAGCTCAGCTGGTTAGAGTGCCGGTCTGTCACACCGGAGGTCGCGGGTTCGAGCCCCGTCAGCCCCGCTCCCGGCTCCGCCTGCTTCGGCAGGCGGAGCCGGTGTCGTTGTGGGGGGAAGGGTGACCTCGAGTTTCCACGAGCCGGTCCTCGCCGGCGTGGTCCGGGAGTGGGCCGCCGGCGCGACCCGCGCGGTGGACGGCACCGCCGGCGGCGGCGGCCACACCGCGATCCTGCTGGGCGCGGGCGCCCGGGTGCTCGCCATCGACCGCGATCCCGAGGCGCTCGGGGCGGCGCGCGACCGCCTGGGAGATGCGGGCGTGGAGTGGCTCGCCTCCCCCTTCGGCGCCCCCGCCGCCCTCGAGCGGGTCCGCCTCTTCCGTCCCGACCGGATCCTCCTCGATCTCGGCGTGTCGTCGCACCAGCTGGATGCCGAAGGGCGGGGGTTCACGTTCCGCCCCGGAGCCCCGCTCGACATGCGGATGACGCCGGACGCGGGGGTCTCGGCGGCGGACATCCTCAATACCTGGGGAGAAGAGCGTCTGGGGGAGACGTTCGCCGAAGACGCGGATGAGCCCAGGGCGAGGAAGCTGGCCCGCATCGTGGTCCGGCGGCGGCAGCGCGACCCCTTTCTCACCAGCGACGACTTCGTCAACGCCATTCGCGAGACCCTGGGGCCGCGGTCCGGCCCGGGAGATTTCGCCCGGCTCTTCCAGGCGCTGCGGATCGCCGTGAACGGCGAACGGGAGCAGCTCACCCGGGCACTCCCCGCCTTCCGCGACGCCCTCGTGCCGGGGGGTCGCCTGGCCGTGATTGCGTATCATTCAGGAGAGGACCGCGTGGTGAAGCACGCGTTCCGGGAGTGGGGGAGGGACTGCGTCTGCCCGCCGGGGCAGCCCATCTGTACCTGCCGCGGCCGCGCCCTCGGACACGTGCGCACCCGGAAGGCGGTGACGCCGGGCCCCGAGGAGCTCGCCGCCAACCCACGGTCCCGCTCGGCGCATTTCCGCGACTTCGAGGTGACGGGTGGCCCTTAAGGGACGGCACTGGGTGATGATCTGGCTGACGGCGTTCCTCGCCGCCGCCGGGTCCGTGGTCGCGCGCCAGACCGCGGCGCTCCGCATCGCGCGCGCCCTGGACGACACCCGGGTGCGCCGCACCGCGCTCGAGGGCCGGCGCGCGGACCTCGAGCGGCGCCTGCGCCTCGCGGCGTCGCGCGCCGTGCTGGTCCCGCGCGCGCAGGCGCTCGGCCTCCGCCTGCCCGCCGACTCCGAAATCGTCATCCTGTCCGTGCCCGACTCGCAGGCCCCCTGACGTGGCGAAGCTCACCACCCGGCTCGGCGCGATCGAGGCCGTGCTCGGCCTCCTGCTTCTCGCGCTGCTCGTCCGATCCGCGCAGGTCCAGCTCTTTCAGGGCTCCCGCTGGGCGGCGGAGGCGCGGCAGGCGCGCACCGAGCGCGTCGTGCTCGAGGCGCCCCGCGGCGCCCTGCTCGACCGCCACGGCACGCCGCTCGCCTTGACGCAGGAGACCTATCACGTCGGCGTCGCGCCCAACGAGCTCCACGATCCCGACCACGATCCCGCCGCCATCGCCCGCGCGCTCCGGCTCCCGCTCGAGCAGGTGGAGCGGGAAATGGACCGGCGCTACGCGTACTTCGCGGGGCCCTTCAGCGCCGGCGCGGTGCAGGGGATCCGCGACCTCCACGGCGTGCACCTCGAAGCCGTGCTCAACCGGTTCTATCCGTCCCCCGACTTCGCGCGGGCCATCATCGGCCACGTGGGCGACCCGGGCCAGAAGGCTTCGGGACTCGAGCGGACCCTCGACAGCCTCCTGGCCGGAACGCCCGGCGCGGCGGTGGTGCTCAAGGACCGCGCCGGGCGCCAGTACGACTCCCCGTCGCGGCGGATCAGCGCGCCGATTCCCGGGAACGACGTCGTGCTGACCCTCGACGTGGAGCTCCAGGAGATCGCCCAGCGCTCGCTGCGTCTGGCGCTCGACCGGATGGACGCGGACGGGGGCGACGTGGTGATGCTCGACCCGGCCACCGGGGAGATCCTCGCCCTCGTGTCCGAGCGGCGCGACGGCGGCGTGCGGCCCTCGGCCCTGATCGACGCCTACGAGCCCGGGTCCGTGGCCAAGATCTTCACGGCGGGCGCGCTCCTCACCGACCACAAGATCACGCTTACGGACCGGGTCTCGGGGGAGGGCGGCCGCTACAAAATGCTCGACCGGACCCTGGTGGACGACCATCCCCTGCCGTCTCTCGACCTGGCCGACGCGATCCGGGTCTCCTCCAACATCGCGATGGCCAAGTTCGCCGCCCGGCTCACGCCGGACGAGGAATTCGGCATGCTGCGGGACTTCGGCCTCGGCACGCCCACCGGCGTGGAGTTCCCCGCCGAGGCGTCGGGGCGTCTGCCGCCGCCGCGGGACTGGTCCCGCCCCACGCCCGCGTCGCTCGCCATCGGCTACGAAGTGTCCGTGACCCCGCTCCAGGTGGCCGCCGCCTACGCCGCCATCGCCGACGACGGCATCCTGCTCCAGCCCACGCTGGTCCGGGAGGTGCGGAGCCCGGACGGCGAGATCCTGTACCGGCACCGGCCCGAACCGGTCCGCCGCGTCGTGTCCCCCGAGGTGGCCCGGCAGCTGCGCCAGCTCCTGGCCGGGGCGGCGTCGAGCGGCGGCACCGGGGCGAGCGCGCAGCTGGCCGCCTTTACTCTGGCCGCCAAGACGGGAACCGCGCGGCGCGTCGTACACGGGCATTACGCCCCGGGCGAGTACACGGCGTCGTTCGCCGCACTCTTCCCGGCCGACCACCCGCAGCTCGTGGTCGTCGTGAAGATCGACAATCCCCGGAAGGGGAGCTACTTCGCGGCGGAGACCGCCGCCCCCGTGACGCGGGCGATGCTCGAGCAGGCCCTGGCGTCCCGCACCGTGGCCCTCGACCGGGCCCGGCTGTCCGCGCCGGCCCTGGTCGCGGACACCGGGGATCCGGAAGAGGACGCGGGCGTCGCCCCCTACGTCGTGAGCTGGCCGCCGCCGCGGGACAGCGCCACCACGCCGCCCCCGCGTCCGGTGCCCGATGTGTCCGGGCGGGATCTCCGGGACGCGGTCCGTCTCTTGCACCGGCGGGGGTTCCACGTGGTGCTCAAGGGCTGGGGAACGGTGGAGCGCACCTGGCCGCCGGCGGGGACCTCCGCGGCGGCGGGATCGCTGGTCACGGTCTTCGGAGATCAGGCACAGTGACGGGACTGACGGACATCGTCGAGACGCTCCGCGCGCGCGGACTCCTCGTGCGCGCCCCCGCGTCCCCCCCCGCGCTCACGGGTGTCACCGCGGACACGCGCCGCCTCCGGCCCGGGATGCTCTACTGCGCCGTGCGGGGTGCGGTGCAGGACGGACACGCGTACGTGTCCCGGGCGGCGGAGCGGGGGGCCGCCGCGGCGCTGGTCGAAACCGAGCAGGCCGTGTCCATCCCCCAGGTGCTGGTGACCGACGGGCGTCGGGCCGCGGCCGCGGCCGCCGAGGTATGGTTCGGGTTTCCGGCGATGCGGCTCGCGCTCGTGGGTGTGACCGGTACCAACGGCAAGACCACCACCGTGACCCTGGGCCGCCACGTGCTGTCGGCCCTCTGGCCCACCGGGTCCATCGGCACGCTGGGCGCGTTCGGTCCCGACGGAGCACCCGTGGCGAGCGAGGCGGGGAACCTCACCACGCCCGGCCCCATCGACCTCCAGGAAACGCTCGCGGCGCTGGTGGCCCGCGGGGCCAAGGGCGTGGCAATGGAGGTCTCCTCCCACTCGCTCGACCAGGGCCGGGTGGAGGGGCTGGCGTACCGGGCCGCCATCTTCACCAACCTTACCCGCGACCATCTCGACTACCACGAGACCTTCGAGCGGTACTTCCAGGCCAAGGCGCGCCTCTCGTCCTACCTCACCGCGGACGGGGTGGAAGTGGTGAACGCCGAGGACCCCGCCTGGGAGCGCCTGCCGCCGGGGCACCGGCGGATGACGTTCGGTGAATCGCGGGGTGACGTGCGGGCGGAGGGCGTCCGTCCCGACGGAACCGGATCGCGCTTCACCCTCGTGGCGCCGGAGGGCCGGGCGGACGTGCGCCTGCCGCTCCTGGGCCGCTTCAACGTGGCCAACGCCCTGGGGGTCGCGGCGTGCGCGTTGGCCCTGGGCGCACCGCTCGACGCCGTGGCGGACCGGCTGACCCACGCTCCCCAGGTGCCGGGCCGGATGGAGCGGATCGCTTCCTCGCCCTGCGTGGTGCTCCGGGACTACGCGCACACTCCGGACGCGCTCGAGCGGGCGCTCGAGACGGTCCGGCCCCTCACGCCGGGCCGCGTGATCGCGGTGTTCGGCGCCGGCGGCGACCGGGACCGCGGCAAGCGGGCCCCGATGGGCGAGATCGTGTCCCGCCTGGCCGACGTGGCCATCGCGACCTCCGACAACCCGCGCACCGAGGATCCTGAGCGGATCCTGGACGACGTGGAGGCGGGGATGGGTTCGCACCCGCACCACCGGGAGCCTGACCGCCGCAAGGCGATCGCGCTGGCGCTCTCCCTCGCGCGCCCCGGCGACACCGTCATCCTGGCGGGCAAGGGCCACGAGACCTATCAGGTGATCGGCGCCGAGAAGCAGCCCTTCGACGAGCGCTCGATCGTGCGCGAGCTCGGAGCCTCCTGATGGGCGAGAGCTGGACCGCCGCCCAGGCCGCCGAGGCATTGGGAGTTCCCGTCGCGGCGCCCGGTCCGTTTTCCGGCATTTCGACCGACACCAGACACCTGATCCCCGGCACCCTGTTTGTGGCCCTGGCGGGCGAGCATTTCGACGCCCACCGGTTCCTGGAGCAGGCGAAGGCAGGGGGGGCGGCGGCGGCCGTGGTCCGGCACGGAACCGCCCCGGTGGCGGGACTGCCGCTCGTGGAGGTGCCGGATACCCTCGTGGCCCTGGGGATGCTGGCCCGGGCCCGCCGCCGCCGGCTGCCGGCCGGATCTCCCGTCGTGGCGGTCACGGGATCGAGCGGCAAGACCAGCACCAAGGAGCTGATCCGCGCCGCGCTGGCGCCGCGCTTCCAGGTGCACGCCACCGCCGGCAACCTGAACAATCTCGTGGGCGTTCCCCTGTCTCTCCTGGCCGCCCCCGCCGGCACGGACGCACTCGTCATCGAGGCGGGGGCCAACCTGCCCGGAGAGATCGCGCGGCTCCGGGACCTCATCGAGCCCACCATCGCCGTGGTGACGAACGTGGGCTACGCGCACGTCGAGGGGTTCGGGTCTCTGGAAGGGGTGCTCCGGGAAAAGGTCTCGCTGGTGGACGGCGTGCCGGTGGCGGTGGTGGGGACGGAGCCGGAAGCCCTCGCGGCCGCCGCCCGGCGGAAGACGCGGACCGTCGTCGCGGGGACGGGCGCGGAGGCGGACTTCCAGCTCGCGGGGGATCTGGACGAGGAGGGCCACCCGCGCCTGCGCGTCGCCGGAGCGGAGGTGACCGTTCCGGTGACGGGCTTCCATCAGATCGAGAACGCGGCCATCGCCCTGGCGGTGGCGCGGGAGGCGGGGGTGCCTCCCGCGGAGGCACTCCGGGGACTCGGGGCGGCGCGCGTGCCCCCGGGGCGCGGCGGGGTGTCCCGCGTGAAGGGCCTCCTGGTGATCGACGACAGCTACAACGCGAACCCCGGATCCCTCCGGCGGGCCGTGGAGTTCGCCCGGTGGCTGGCGGAGCGTCGGGGGCGCCCCCTCGCCGTGGTGGTGGGGACGATGTTGGAGTTGGGAGCCGAGAGTGACAAATTGCATCGGGCCGCGGCGGCGGAGATCGTGGCGGCGGCCCCGGCCCTGATCGGGGCGGTGGGGGCGTTCGGCCCGGCCCTGGCCGAGTACGCCGCGACCCTCGAGGATCGGCTGATCGTGGCGCCGGACGCCGAGGCGCTCGGCCCGCTTCTGGCCCGGCGGCTGAGGGGCGACGAGGTCGTGCTGCTCAAGGCGTCGCGGGGAGTCGCGCTGGAGCGCGTGTTGCGCCACCTCAACTGAGAGGGCGGGGAACCGGACGTGCTCTATCACCTGCTGGCGCCGCTCGCCAAGAAGCACATTCTCTTCAATCTCTTCAACTACATCACCTTTCGGATCGCCGGCGCCACCGCGACCGCGCTGGTGGTCGCGTTCCTCGTGGGCCCGTGGATCATCGGTGTGCTGAAGCGCCGCAATGTGGGCCAGGTGGTCCGGGCCGAGGGCCCCGCCAGCCACCAGGGCAAGCGGGGCACGCCGACGATGGGCGGGCTGATCATCATCGTCGCGACCGTGGTCCCGACCCTGCTCTGGGCCCGGCTCGACACGCGCTACGTGCTGGTGGCCGTGGTCGCCACCCTGTGGATGGGCGCGATCGGCTTTCTCGACGATTATCTGAAGATCGTCCGCGGCAAGTCCCAGGGGCTGGTGGCCCGCTGGAAGCTGGTGGGGCAGGTGAGCTTCGGACTGGCGTTGGGGGCGTTTCTGGTGACCTGGCCGTTCGTGGACCGCTGGGCCACCGCGACGCAGCTCCCGCTCCTCAAGTACGTCTTCGTCGTGCTCCCCTGGCCGGTCTACGTCGCGTTCGTGACGCTGGTGGTCACGGGCAGCTCGAACGCCGTCAACCTGACGGACGGCCTGGACGGGCTGGCCACCGGTCTCACCGGAATCGTGGCCGGCGCGTTCACGATCTTCGCCTACGTCTTCGGCCGCGCGGACTACTCCCGCTACCTCGGCGTCCTGTATTCCCCGGGCGCGGGGGAGCTTGCGGTCTTCTGCGCCGCGCTCCTGGGGGCGAGCCTCGGCTTCCTCTGGTACAACGCCCACCCGGCGAAGGTCTTCATGGGCGACACGGGGTCGTTGGCGATCGGCGGCGCGCTCGGGACCGTCGCCATCATGCTCAAGGCCGAGTTCCTGCTGCTGATCGCGGGCGGGGTGTTCGTGGCCGAGACGCTGTCGGTCCTGATCCAGGTGAACGTGTACCGCTGGAACCGCCGTTCGCGGGGCAAGGAATACGCGGACGCGCACCGGGTCTTCCGGATGGCGCCCCTGCATCACCACTTCGAGAAGCTGGGATGGGCCGAGCCGCTCGTGGTGACGCGATTCTACATCCTGGGCGTGCTCTGCGCGGCGATCGCGCTGGCCACGCTCAAGGTGCGATGAACCTCCCCGAGTCCTGGAGGCACGGCACCGTCGCGGTCATCGGGCTGGGCAAGAGCGGCGTGGCCGCCACCCGGCTCCTGGCGCGCGAAGGCGTGCGGGTCTATGCGAGCGACGGGTCCACGCATCCGTATGCCGCCGATGCGCTGGAGGAGCTGGGCGCCCTGCCGGGAGTGGAGGTGGAGATCGGCCATCACAACCTGGGCCGGATCCGCCGGGCGGCGGGGGTCGTGGTGTCCCCCGGCGTGCCCCCCGACGCGCCGCCCCTTGCGGCGGCCCGGGAGGGCGGCGTGCCCATCGTCTCGGAGGTGGACCTGGGGTTCCGGGCCCTGGGGGACACGCGCACCATCGCGGTCACGGGAACCAACGGCAAGACGACGACCACCGCGCTCATCGCGCACCTGCTCCGCTCGGCCGGCCTGCCGGCGGAGGCGGTGGGGAACATCGGCCGGCCGGTCTCGGACCTGGCCCTTGCGCGGCCCGGGCCCAGGTGGCTCGCGGTGGAGGTCTCGTCCTTTCAGCTGCACGACTCGCCCAACTTCGCGCCCGACGTGGGAGTGCTCACGAATCTGGCGCCCGACCATTTGGACCGGTATGCCACGGTCGAAGACTACTACGCCGACAAGGCGCTGCTCTTCCGAAACGCCACCGCCGAGAGTGTGTGGATTCTGAACGGAGACGACCCGGCGGTGCTCGCGATGGCGGCCGGCGTGCCGGGGATCGCGGCCCGCTTCTCCCTCGTCCATCCCGCCGACGCCTGGTTCGACGGCGCCCGGGGCCGCCTGCTGCTGGGCGGCGAGCCCCTCCTGGCGCGGGACCAGCTCAGGCTCCTGGGCGCGCACAACGTCGCCAACGCGCTGGCGGCGTCGCTCGCGCTCGAGCGGGCCGGCGTGGCGCCGGCCGCGATCGCCGACGGGCTCCGCACCTTCCAGGCCCTGCCGCACCGGCTCGAGCCCATTCGCGAGGCGGGAGGCGTGCTCTGGATCAACGACTCCAAGGCGACGAACATCGCGTCCACCGTGGTGGCGGTGGAGGCCATGACGCGCCCCTTCGTCCTGCTCCTGGGCGGGCGTCACAAGGGCGAGCCGTACACGCGGCTCGGGCCGCTGCTGCGGGAGCGTTGCCGTCTCGTGATCGCCTACGGTGAGGCGGGCCCGATCGTGAGCGCGGACCTGGAGGGGCAGGTGCCGCTCGCGCAGGGCACGACGTTCGCCGACGTGCTGGAGCGGGCCCGGGGGGCCGCCCGCCCGGGAGACGCCGTGCTCCTGTCACCCGCGTGCTCGAGCTACGATCAGTTCACGAACTATGAGGAGCGGGGCGCGGCGTTCCGGCGCTTCGCGGAGAGCCTGTGAGCGATACGCAATGGGAGACCCGTCTCCTCGCCATCCTCGCGGCGGTGCTGATCGTGGTCGGCCTCGTGTCCGTCTACGGCGCTTCGAGCCTCGTCACCACCCAGGGGGGCGTGGTGGGGGCCGGGTTCTTCCTGAAGCAGGCGATCGGGGCCGCCGTGGGCGGGATCGGGGCCACGATCCTGGCGCGGACCGACTATCACGTCTGGCAACGGTGGGCGTGGCCCATCCTGGGCGCCACGCTGCTCCTGCTCGTGATTCCGATGATCCCCTTCGCCCACCGGATCGCCCCGGTGATCAACGGCGCCCGGCGGTGGGTGAACATCGGGGTGATGCAGATTCAGCCCTCCGAGCTGGCCAAGTTCTCGGTGGTGTGCTGGACCGCGATGCTCGCCGCGAAGAAGGGCGAGCAGATCCGCGCGTTCAAGGCGGGGCTCCTGCCGTTTTTCGTGGTGCTCGTTCCCCTGATCGGCCTCGTATTCCTCGAGCCGAACCTCTCCATGGCGCTCCTCCTGACCATCCTCGGGGGAGTGGTCCTGTTCGCGGCGGGGGCCCGGATCGGGCACTTCCTGCTCGTGGGGGTGGCGGCGGCCCCGGTGCTGTTCGGCGCCGTGGCGAGCGCCCAGTACCGGATGGCCCGCGTACTGACCTTCCTGAGCTCGGGAAGCGCGCCGACCGAAGCGCAGTCCCAGGTGCACCAGTCGCTGGTGGGGATCGGTGCCGGCCGGCTCTTCGGCGTCGGTTTCGGCCAGGGGCAGCAGAAGCTCGGATACCTGCCGTACGCCTACTCGGATTTCATCTTTTCGACCATCGCCGAGGAGTGGGGATTCATCGGCGTGCTGGTGATCATCCTGTGCTTCGCCGGGATGGTCTGGCTCGGCTTCCGGATCGCGCGGCGCGCGCCGGATGTGTTCGGCCAGCTGCTCGCGGTCGGGCTGACGGCCCTCATCGGGGTCACGGCCATTCTCCACGTCGCGGTCAGCCTGTCGGTCATGCCGGCCACCGGGATCACCCTGCCGCTGATCTCCTACGGCCGCACCAGTCTCTTCGTCTCGCTCGCGGCGGTCGGCGTTCTGGTCAGCATCGGGCACGCGCCCGGCGGGGGCGCGCCCCGCCGCCGGGCGGCGAAGTGAGGGTTCTGATCGCCGGAGGCGGGACGGGCGGGCATCTGACCCCCGCGCTCGCGCTGGCGGATACCTTCCGCCAGATGCGCCCCGAGCTGGACGTGCACCTGGTGGGCGCCGAGCGCGGCATCGAGGCGCAGGTGCTGCCACGGCACCCATATCCGTTCACCCTGCTCCCGCTGCAGCCGATCCACCGGCACGCCTGGTGGAAGAACCTCCAATGGCCGGTGCTGGCGGTGTCGCTGTGGCGGCGGATCGGGGGGCTCCTGCGGGAGCTCCGGCCGGCGCTCGTGGTCGGGACGGGCGGGTACGCGTCCGGCCCGGTGGTGTATCACGCACAGCGCTCGTCGATCCCCACGGCCATCCAGGAGTCGGACGCCTTTCCGGGCCTCGCCACGCGCTGGCTCGCGTCCCGGGCCCGGCAGATCCATCTCGGCTTTCCGGAGGCGCGCGAGCGGATCGCGCCCGGACCGGACACGCAGGTCTTCGCGTTCGGCAATCCCATCCGGCCCCCCGAGCCCGGGGACCAGGGGGACGCACTGCGGCGGCTGGGACTCGATCCCGCGCGAGCGACGGTGTTGGTGTTCGGAGGGGGCCAGGGAGCGCGCGCCATCAACTACGCCCTGGCCGGGGCGCTCGAGCACGGACATCTGGGGCCGGTGAACCTGATCTGGGGAACGGGGACGGCCAACTACGCGGACCTGTCGGGGTACGCGCGGCCGGGGCGGGTGGTGGTGGAGGGTTACTTCGATCCGATGGCCCCGGTCTATCAAGCGGCCGACCTGGTGGTGAGCCGGGCGGGCGCCGTGACGATCGCCGAGGTGTGCGCGTGGGGGAAGGCGTGCGTGCTGATACCGCTGCCGACGGCGGCCGCCAATCACCAGCTCGAGAACGCGCGCGCGATGGCGGGGGCGGGCGCGGCGGTGATGCTCGAGGAGTCGGGGCTCACGCCGCAGAGCCTTGCGCGCACCATCGGGGATCTGGCGGCCGACGTGCCCCGCCGCCAGTCGCTCGTCGCTGCCGCGCGGAATCGGGGGCACCCGGACGCGTCCCGGAACGTGGTGTCAAAATTACTGACGCTAGTTTCCTGAGGGGTGCACTCTTTCGCAAGTCTAGTAGATTCCCTATATTAGCCCACCACAGATGACCTTGTTTGCACCCGGGGACCCGCGCCCAGTCCACTTCATGGGCATCGCCGGCGCCGGGATGAGTGCTTTGGCGCTGATCGCCAAGCGTCGGGGTGTGCAGGTCTCGGGGTGCGATCAGGACCCCGCCGGAGCGCAAGACCTTGCCGCAATTGGGGTTCCGGTGTGGGCTGGTCACGACCCCGGGCACGTGGACGGGGTGCGGGCCGTGGTGGTCACGGCGGCGATACCGCGGGACCATCCTGAGGTGGAGCGGGCCCGGGAGTTGGGGATACCCGTCATTCGGAGGGCCGACGCCCTCGGGGAAGCCGTCGCCGGAGGGACGGTCGTGGCGGTCGCGGGGACGCACGGAAAGACGACCACCACGGTCATGGTGACGGAGGGACTCGCGGCCGCCGGACGAAACCCCACGGGGCTCGTCGGCGGCCGCGTCGCAGGATGGGGCGGGAACGCCCGTCACGGCGGCACCGACCTGTTCGTCGTCGAGGCCGATGAATACGATCGGGCGTTTCTCTCGCTGCACCCGACCGTGGCGGTGGTGAACAACGTGGAGGCCGACCACCTGGAATGCTACGGCACGGTGGCGGAGCTCGAGCGGGCCTTCGTCGACTTCGCCGGCCGGGCGCGGCGGGTGATCGCGTCGGCGGACGATCCCGGTGCGCGGCGGGTGGCGGCGGCCGTGCGGGTGCCGGTGTGGTCGGTGGGGACGGAGCGCGCGGACGTGTGCATCCGTGATGCGCACTTCGACGCCGAGGGCTCGCGGGCGCGGATCGAGCTGCCCAACGGGGACGCCGTCGCGCTCACGCTCCGGGTGCCGGGGGCGCACAACGTCCGGAACGCCGCCACGGCGCTGGCCGCGGTGCTCGCGGTGGGCGCGAACGTGCGCTCGGCGGCGGCGGCGCTGGCGGAGTTCCGCGGCGTGGCGCGCCGGTTCGAGCGGCTGGGCGAGGCGAACGGGGTGACGGTGGTGGACGACTACGCCCATCATCCCACGGAGGTGACGGCCACCTTGGCGGCCGCGCGCCAGGCGTTCCCGGACCGGCGGGTGGTGGCGGTGTTCCAGCCGCATCTCTATTCGCGCACCGCGGCGCACGGCGAAGCGCTGGGGCGGGCGTTGGGCGCGGCGGACCTGGTGGTGGTGGCGCCGATCTACGGCGCGCGGGAAGCGCCGCTGCCGGGCGTGACGAGCGACCTGGTGGTGCGGGCCGCCCGCGCGGCTGGCGCGGAGACGGTGGCGGTGTCGGAGCGGCGGGATCTCGCGCTGCGGGTCGCGGAGCTGCTCGAGCCCGGCGACGCGCTGCTCACCCTGGGGGCGGGGGACGTCACCCGCATCGGGCCCGAAGTTCTCGCGGCCCGCCGCGGCGCGGCCCGGGAGCGGGCGCCGCGGTGAGCCGCTGGGGGCGTCTTCTCGGCGAGCCCCGGGTGCGGCTGGGGGCGGCGGTAGCGGGCGCGGCCGTGGTGCTCTGGGTGGGGGTGCCGGCGCTGGCGCGGCACCTGTCCTTCTTCCGGGTGCGTCAGGTAGAGCTCGTGGGCGTGCGGAACTTGGCGCCGGAGGCCGTGATTCAGGCGCTGGGCTTGTCGCCGCGGGCGAGCGTGTTCGATCCGGCGGGGCCGTTGGAAGCGCGGCTGCGGGGGCTCCCGGGTGTCGCGGGCGTGCGGATCGCGCGCCGCCTGCCGGGCGCCCTCGCGGTGATCGTGCGGGAAGTGGAGCCGGTGGCGTTCGTGCCCGGCGCCCGCGGCCTGGTGGTGGTGGACGCCGCGGGGCATCCGCTGCCCTTCGACCCGGCGCGGACGGTGCTCGATCTGCCGGTGGCGGCGACCGCCGACTCGGGCGTCACGGCGATCCTGGGCCTGGTCCGCGCGCTCGATCCGGCGCTCTTTCAGGCGATCGTGTCGGCGCGGCGCGGGGGGCACGGCGACGTGGTGCTGGACGAAGGGGGTCGGCGGATTCTGGTCGGCCCGGATCCTCAACCGGAGGTCATCCAGGCGGTGGTGCAGGTCCAGCAGGAGCTGTCGGCCAAGGGGCGCTCCTACGCGGAGCTCGACGCGCGGTACGCCGGGCAGATCGTGGTTCGGCGGAGGGTCCCGTCGTGAGCCGGACGGAGCGGCGGTTGGTGGCCGGCCTGGATCTCGGCAGCACCAAGACCTGCGCGGTGATCGCGGAAGTGACGGGCGATCTCCCGCGGGTGCCGGTCGTGAAGATCCTGGGCGTCGGGGTGGCGAAGAACACCGGGGTCCGGCGCGGGATGGTGCGCGACATCGAGGAGACCGCGCGCTCGGTGACGGCCGTGATGCGGGACGCGTCCCGGATGGCGGGCGTCACCGTGACGGACGTGACCTGCGGCATCGCGGGCGAGCACGTGACGGCGCGGACCTCGTCGGGCGTGGTCGCGGTGAGCGGGGACGAGATCTCGCCGTCCGACGTGGCGCGGGCGAACGAAGTCGCGCGGGCGGTCGCGCTGGGCCGGGACCTCGAGCTCCTGCACGGGATTCCGCAGGAATACCGGGTGGACCAGCAGGGCGAGATCTCGGATCCGGTCGGCATGACCGGCACGCGGCTGGAAGTCGAGATGTACCTGGTCACGGTGCAGGCGACGGCGGCGCAGAACCTCCGGAAGAGCGTGGAGCGCGCCGGCTTCCGGGTGGCGGATCTGGTGCTCGAGCCCTTGGCCGCGTCGCTGGCCGTGCTGACCGACGACGAGCGCGAGCTGGGCGTGGCGCTCGCGGAAATCGGCGGCCAGTCGACGGGCGTCGCCATTTTCGAGAAGGGGAAGATCCGGCATCTCGCGTCGCTCAAGTTTGCGGGCGGGCACGTGACGTCCGACCTGGTGCAGGGTCTCTCCCTCACCCAGGCCGACGCCGAGCGGGTGAAGGAGCGCCACGGCAGCGCGTACCAGCCGCTGGTGGACCCGGAGGAGATGGTGGAGCTGCCGTCCACGCCGGGGCAGGGAGCGCGCCAGACGCCGCGCGACATGGTGGCGCACATCATCCACCAGCGCGTGGACGAGATCTTCCAGCTGGTGCGGGCCGAGCTGGCGAAGGCGGGCTACGACGACCCGAAGCGCCTTCCCGCCGGCGTCGTGCTCACCGGCGGCACGGCGCATCTCCCGGGTTCGGTGGAGCTGGCCCGCGAGGTGTTCGCGATGCCGGTGCGGGCCGGAACGCCGGAACGGGGGCTGGGCGGTCTGGTGGACAGCGTGCAGGCGCCGCGCTATGCGGTGCCGGTGGGGCTCGCGCTCTATGCGGCCCGCCGGGTGGTGCGGCAGGCGGTGAGTGGTGGTGGCGGGGGGGGCTCACTCGTGACCGGTCCCGGAATGGACAAGCTCCTGGGGCCCGTCAAGCGATGGCTGCAGGACTTCTTTTGATCGGGGACCCGAGGCAACCATGATCTTCGAGCTCGAAGAGACGGTCGCGCAGAACGCACGGATGAAGGTCGTCGGCGTCGGCGGCGGCGGCGGCAACGCCCTCAACCGGATGGTGGACGAGGGCGTGCAGGCCGTCGAATTCATCTCCGTGAACACGGACGCGCAGGCCCTGCTCAAGAACAAGTCCGACGTGAAGGTCCAGATCGGCAAGAAGCTCACCCGCGGCCTCGGCGCCGGGGCCCGGCCCGAGATCGGCCGTCAGGCCATCGAGGAGAACCGGGACGAGATTCTCCACGCGCTCCAGGGCGCCGATCTGGTCTTCGTCACCTGCGGCATGGGCGGCGGCACCGGCACCGGCGCCGCGCCCATCATTTCGCAGGTCGCGAAGGACCTGGGCGCGCTCACCATCGGCATCGTGACCAAGCCCTTCCTCTTCGAAGGCCGCAAGCGGATGAAGCAGGCCGAGATGGGGATCGCCGAGATGCGCAAGCACGTGGACACGATGATCGTCGTGCCCAACGAGCGGCTCCTCGCGGTGGTGGGCAAGGGGATCCCCTTCCAGGACGCCCTCAAGAAGGCCGACGAGGTTCTCCTCCACGCCACGCAGGGCATCTCCTCGCTGATCAGCGTGACCGGCATCGTCAACGTGGACTTCGCCGACGTCCGCACCGTGATGCAGAACGGCGGCTCGGCCCTGATGGGCACGGGCGTGGGGCGCGGCGAGAACCGGGCCCTGGAGGCCGCGCAGCAGGCGATCAGCTCGCCCCTGCTCGACAACATCCAGATCTCGGGCGCCACGGGCGTCCTGATCAACATCACGGGCGGGGAAGACCTCACGTTGGGCGAGGTGACCGTGATCTCGGAGGCGATCCACGAGGCCGCCGGCGCCGAGGCCGAGATCATCTTCGGCGCGGTGAACGACCCGGCGATGCACGGCGAAGTCCGCGTCACCGTCATCGCGACCGGGTTCGACAAGGCCGGCGTGTCGGGTGAGGCCGCCGCCGCCGCGGCCGCCGGCCGCGCCCCCGCGGGCGGCGTGCTGCCGTTCCGGCCCGCGACCCGGCCCACGCCGCCCCCGCTCCCCGGCTACGTGAAGCCCACCGAAGTGCAGCCCAAGCGTCCCTCGGCGCCCCCCCCCGCCACCGCGGCGGAAGTGAACGAGATGGAGATCCCGACCTTCATCCGGCGGCAGATGGACTGATGGGACCGCTGGCGCGTGCGCGGGCGACGCGGGCGGCCTTCACGGGCACGGTGGTGGCCTTGTCCGCCGCGGTCTGGCTCGTGCTGCGGCCGCATCCCCTGACCGCGCCGCCGCTCGTGGTCACCCGGGCGTACGACGAGTTCGCCGACACCCTGCGGACCAACCAGACGCTCGGGGACCTCGTACAGCGCGCCGGGATCACGGGGCGCGTGTACGGCGCGTTCCTGAGCGCGGCGCACGTGCTCGACGCGCGGCGCCTCCGCCCCGGCCTGGTGTTCGAGTTCCGGAGGCTCACGGGGGACTCGGTCGCCGACCAGGTGAGCGTCCGGACCGGGCCCGGGCAGCGGATCCGGCTGACGCGGACCGGGGGCACCTGGACCGAGCAGGTCGAGACCATCGCCTGGACCACCACCCGGAAGCGCGTCAGGGGCGTCATCACCGACAACCTGTACGACGCGCTCGACCGCGCCGTGCCCGACAGCGTGCTGCCGCCCGCCCAGCGCGTGGCGCTGGCCTGGGCCATTGCGGACGTGTACGACTGGGAGGTGGACTTCACCCGCGACGTCCGGGCCGGCGACAGCGTGGACGTGCTCTTCGAACGCCTCGAGTCGCCCGCCGGCGAGAAACGCTTCGGCCGCATCCTGGCCGCCCGCGTCGACGCCGGGCACGCCCCCAACTTCGCCTTCCGCTTCGCCGGAGCGGACTCGGCGCAGGCGGGGTACTACGACGAGACCGGCCGGTCGCTGCGGCGGGCCTTCCTGCGGGCTCCCCTGCAGTTCCGGCGGATTTCCAGCGGCTTCGGCAACCGGTATCACCCCATCCTCCACCGTTGGCGGCGGCACGAAGGCATCGATTTCGCGGCCGCCTACGGCACGCCGGTCCGGGCCACGGCCGACGGCACCGTCATCAAGCTGGCCTATCAGGCGGACGGCTACGGCCGGATGATCGAGCTGCGGCACGCCAACGGGATCAAGACGATCTACGGGCACCTGTCGGCGTACGCCCGGGGGCTGCACGTGGGCCAGCGCGTGACCCAGTCCGAGATCATCGGCTTCGTGGGTTCGACGGGACTCTCCACCGGACCCCACCTGCACTACGAGTTCATCGTCAACGGGCAGCCCAC